>Ga0187863_10003878_pt1 | contig 10867 bp, 9 predicted proteins | sample June2016WEW_11_1_FD_132975 | JGI IMG/M metagenome (GOLD analysis project Ga0187863, IMG submission 132975) | Peatland microbial communities from SPRUCE experiment site at the Marcell Experimental Forest, Minnesota, USA - June2016WEW_11_10 | ecosystem: Environmental > Terrestrial > Soil >...
GGCCTGCTGCCCATGGCGTTCAAGCTGGAGACGGGCAGCGAAGCCTACGCGCCGCTTGCCCGCGCGATCATTGGCGGGCTGCTTTCTTCCATCGTTCTCACGATCTTCATCGTGCCTGCAGCCTATCTTTTGATGTACCGGCGCCGCGAAGCACGCGCGGCCGCCCGTACAGCGGAGGCACTCTGATGCCGCGCCAATTTCTGTTCATCGCACTACTGCTGTTTTCACCAATGCGTGCATCCGATGCGCAGGGCACTCCGCAGCAAACTCTGAATTTGCAGCAAGCCGAACAGATCGCGCTTCAGAATCATCCCCAAATCCAGGCCGCGGTGGACGTGGCCGGCGCGGCTCAGGCCCAGGTGACTCAGGCGCGATCTGCGTATTATCCGCTGGCATACGGCAGTGCCACGGGGTCCTATGCGGAGAACAACACTCGAATCGGAGCCGGTGGATTGAATTCGCCTCGTGTTTTTGACCGTTACGGCAATGGACTTACCGTAAGCCAGCTCGTCACCGATTTCGGACGTACCCACGAACTTGTCAAAAGTTCAAACGAGCACGCCAAAGCCGAGCAGGAGAATGTCGTGACCACCCGCGAGCAGGTATTGCTCCAGGTGGATCAGGCATATTTCGCGGTACTGCGCGCACAAGCTGTTCTGACCGTCGCTCAGCAAACCGTCAAGTCTCGTCAACTCGTCTCCGACCAAGTGACGGAGTTGGAGAAGAACAAGATCAAGTCGGGTTTGGATGTGAGTTTTGCGAACGTCAATCTCGCGCAGGCACAGTTGTTGCTGATTCAGGCCCAGAACGATGTGCAAGCCTCGTTTGCGCAGCTCTCCGCCGCTCTCGGCGACTCCGGGCTGCGAACCTTCCAATTGGCCGAAGAGCCTTTGCCGTCCGCGCCTCCCGCGGATGTCGGAGCTCTTATTCAGCAAGCTCTCAGAGACCGTCCCGAGGTCATCGGCCAGCGCCTTGGCGTGCAGTCCGCGCAGAGCTACGCAACCGCGGAGCGCGATCTGTGGTTCCCGACGGTCTCAGCCGTCGGAGTTGCCGGCCTCGTCCCTGTAGTAGCCGCAGGAGGACTCGCTCCCACTACGCTTCCTGCACCGAGATACGCCGCTGCGGGTTTCAACGTGAACATTCCGATCTTCAATGGCCACCAGTTCGGGGCACTCCGCGCGGAGGCGAACTACCAAGCGCAGGCGCAAAACCAGTATCTGCGCGATCTGCAAAACCGCATAACCCGCGACGTGCAAATGGCCTGGCTCAATGCCAACTCGGGATTCCAACGCTTATCGGTGACGCAGCAACTCCTGAACGAGGCGAATGACGCCCTCGAACTAGCCCAATCGCGTTACCGGCTCGGCCTCAGTTCGATCATCGAGTTCAGCCAAGCGCAGTTGAACCAAACCCAGGCTCTCATCGACGAGACCTCCGCGAAATACGATTACGAAGCGCAAATCTCTGCCCTCAATTTTCAGCTCGGCGCTTTGCGCTAAGTGGAACTGATTAGCCACAATATACAAGTTGCTTTGTGGATCATGACGCTCAACTTGGGTTGCTGATGTGACCTGCTCCCCGGAGTTTAGTCCAGCCAAAACGTAGCTTCTCCGGGTTAGCGTTCGCTCGATTTCTTCACAACCCGAGTCTTAAGTGTGTAGATTCTTTACAAATTTCGCAGGTGGCTGTTCATCTTCTTCTCCACTAAGTTCCAGAACGAGAATGTCTTATTGATTTTTTAGAATTGGATTCTATCGTGGTCTCTCATTTGCTCTCGACTAGGGTCAGTCAGGTTGCCGCCTAAAGAATGAACCTGACTAAGAGGGTAAAGCAATGAGCTATGACACGTTCTTATTTTTGGTGACGAGCGGATACGCCTCTGTGCTTTATTTGTACTTTCGATACGTTCGCTGATCCCTCTAGCGTTCCGAAGAGCAACATCGGAAGAAAAGAGAGGATGAGATGAAGATTATCACTGGAAGAATTTCTGGATTGTTGAACAATGCGGCGGGCGAAATTAATGGAATCATTCTAGACGACGGACGACGCGTCCGCTTTTCTCCAGACCGCGCGAGCCGCGTTCTCGCGATCGCAACCATCGGTTCTCGGGTCGAAGTCCAGGTATCTGTTCAGAGTGGCCTTGGCAGCGACACCTATGTAGACGCCGTTCGCATTCTTAATCTGGATTCTCAGCAGTCCGCAACCCTCTACGCGTCCCCGACCCCAAATAACCCAGAGGTGTCGGCCGGTCTCTGCCTTCCCCCAGGTACGGCGGCGCCTCTGGCTCCCACCCCAGGGCCAGATGTTGTGTTGCCGAGCTCAAAACACGCTACGCCGGAGGCTTGGATCATTCGTAAGGAGGTCGTGGACGAAATTGAGCAGGCTCACGATGCCTTGCATCTCATTCAAGCGATGCTTGCGCACCTCAAGATGATAAAACAGGAAAAATTCGCAATCAGCCAGTACCTGGATGAGGCTAAGCACGCCTACGTCCAAGCGTTATCTCGTTGTCAGATTCGCGATTTTGAAGCGGCCCGCGAGTTTGCAGCGGCGTCAAGGAGTCTTTCCCGAGTCGTCGAAATCTTGCTATCGAGGACGTTTAACTCGAACACGGGTTGTCCGAGGCCGGCACCTTTTTCTGCAGAGCGCGTCATCGCATGTCGCGATCAGCGTGCGGCGCAGAGCGATTTGGACCGGGTAGAGCGCCTGCTCGCGCGAATCCGCTGGGTCATTGAGAACGGGACCTTGCCATCGGAGGATCGGGATCGAGTTCAGAAGCTCTCGTTGTGGTGTGCGAACCTGCACCGGCGGGCTCGTTGCTTGCTTGAGAACGGTGTAACAGACGAGGCAGTCGATTTTGCGCAAGCAGCCGATGCGGTGGCCTGTTCCGCCGAACATCTCTGCAAAGAGTGTTACGTCACGCGAGGGGCAGACTCCAAATCGGTCGCTGCAGCTCGATGATTTTAGCGGAGAAAGAGGCTGGTTATAGGCACGGCTCCGAAATTGATAGTATGAATTAGATAGGTTTCAAGGCGATTGACTTTGGCGCGATGGACCCACGCTCAAAAACGGCTGTTTGTATCTTCATCTCCGTCACCCGTGTTGTCCGGCGTTTCTCTTGGTTTCGCGACGACTTTGTGTGAAGCGCCGCTGGGCTGCGGAGTAAGATAAAAAGGAGTGATGTGCGGTTTAGGCTCCCACTCTCGAGAATCAGTTTTCGTCGGCAGATTATGCTGCTTGGCGTTGTGGCGGTTGTGTTGTTGGTGGCCGTACTTTTCGCAACCTTTGCCGCTTTACAATACACCAGGTCGGCAGTGCTGAAGGATGATCAGCGGCGTCTTTCCCGCGCGACGAGCAGTCTCGTCATGGAATATAACAAGGAATCGGAGGCGGATAGACTTAAGAACAAACCCCAACTGCTCGAAAACGCGGGCGCTCAGCCTTCGCAGGATGCTCTCGCTGCTCTCAGTCGGATCGTGGCGCAGAACTTGGATGGCGTCGAAGGAGGTTTCTATGCGACGAATCGAGACGCGCTAGTTGGCTACTCCACGCCGAAGCGTGTGGGAGCCAGCGAGGGGCTAGGTACAGAGGGCACCACGGACGACGAACGCCCGGCTCTTTTGCTGGTCGCACGTAAGGCAGCGTCGTCAAAACTTCCTTCTGAACAAGTCTTTGCGGCCGGAGAGGGCGTCAATCTGGTTAGCGCTATCCCGCTTCGCGATGGGCAACGCTTTATCGGCAGTGCCTGGACGATCATGCGTCTGCCGAGTATCCCGGGGACCAACCGCTTTCGGACTTACCTCATCGCTGTGGGCTTGGGGATCGCCGCTCTGGCTTGCGTTCTCCTCACACTGCTCGTTGTCAGCGGCCTGCAGGATGGTGTCAGAAAAATCGAGGGAGGACTGAAGAACTTAGAGGACAGCCTCGCGTCACAGATTCCAATAGATAACGACCCCGATGAAATTCGTCAAATCGCACAGGCAATCAACCGTTTGGGGACCTCCTTGCGGGAAAAGATCGAGAGCGAAAAACAGATTGAGGATCGGCTCCGGCATGCCGAGAGATTGGCTGCGCTCGGGCGCCTGATCGCTGGAGTCGCGCATGAGGTTCGGAATCCGCTTGCGACAATCCGTCTGCGACTGCAAATGTGCCAAGACTCGGAAGATAATGATGTCCGGAAGTCATGCGACATTGCGCTGCAGGAAATCGAGCGGCTCGACGAAATGGTGAATCGTCTCTTGAGTTTTTCGAGACCCGTACGTCTCCACGCAGAACCCACCGATTTGGACCGGCTCGTTGAGCGAAGACTTGATAATTTTAGCGAGCTTGCCCGGAGGCACGACATTCGGTTCATTACCAGATTCGGTGGGAATTCCAAATCTGTGTGCGTAGATCAAAGCCGCTTAGCTCAAGTCTTTGATAATGTAATTCAAAATGCCATTGATGCCATGTCTGCAAAAGGCGGAACACTTTGCGTGAACGTGACACGCGAAGCGACCAAGTCACAGAATGGGCCCGAGGCTTGCGTGGAATTCAACGATACAGGAGAGGGCATTCCCTCCGATGTTGTGAGTCGAATCTTCGATCCCTTTTTTACGACGAAATCCTCGGGAACTGGCCTCGGATTGTCGATTTGCCATGAGCTTGTGCAAGCGCATGGCGGCGAAATTCAGGTTTCCAGCGCCGAAGGGTGCGGTACGACCGTGCGCATCCTCTTGCCAACTCATGAGGGCACCATTGCGAACTCATCGGCATAAGCGCCGAAAACAATGAGCGAGACAATTCTGATTGTCGATGACGAAACAAACCTCCGGAAAACGCTCGCCGAAATTCTGCGCAAGCGGGGATACGCGACCCTTGAGGCCACCGATGGCGCTGCGGCAGTTGCGCTGCTCCGCCACGCAGCACCACCTGATTTGATATTCACCGACTGGAAAATGCCGGGGATGGGTGGGGAAGAGCTTCTTCGGCACATCCGGAACGACCCAAGACTTTCATCGATTCCGGTCATCGTTATTACCGCGTTTGGTTCGAGTCACAGCGCTATAGAAGCTGTTCGCCTCGGGGCCTATGACTTTGTGACCAAGCCATTCGATCTGGAAGAGATCGCCATGACGGCCAAACGAGCTCTGGCGCATTCATCCTTAAACCGGGAGTTAGTGGAACTACGAGCTCAAGTTGCTGGAAGCAGCGCTGCGGGGGCCGGGCGCCTCATCGGTTCAAGCGGTGCGATGATGGACGTATTCAAGATGATCGGGAAAGTGGCGGAAACCGATTCTACCGTTCTGATTTGCGGAGAGTCCGGAACCGGGAAAGAGCTTGTCGCCGAAGCCATCCATAATTACAGCCAGCGCAAAGGGAAAGCATTTGTAGTAGTCAATTGTGCCGCCATTCCAGAAAATCTGTTGGAGTCGGAGTTGTTCGGCCACGAACGAGGTGCATTCACCGGCGCTATCGGCCGTAAAACCGGTCGCTTCGAGGTAGCCGCTGGCGGAACGATCTTTCTGGATGAAATCGCAGAGCTCCCTCCGAATCTACAGGTGAAACTTCTTCGCGTACTGCAAGAGCACACGTTTGAACGTGTCGGGAGCACCGAGCCAATTCACGGTGACTTCCGTGTCCTGGCCGCGACGAATCGGGATATTGAGGCCTGCGTCCGCGAGCAGCTCTTTCGAGAAGACCTCCTCTATCGGTTGAATGTAGTCCGTATTACGGTGCCGCCGCTTCGCGAACGCAGGTCGGACATCGCGATACTGGCTGAACATTTCCTCCGGGTCTACAGTGAGAAGAACGGCGTTCCAGCCGTTGGGTTTTCCAATGACGCGATTCTCATGCTGCAAACCTATTCTTTCCCCGGCAATGTCCGCGAGCTTGAGAATATGGTGGAACGGGCGGTTCTCATGTCTCGTGGCCGTGTCGTGATGCCTGGCCACTTCCCAGCGGGCACTGTGGAAGCACATGCAGAAAAGTCAAATGGCAACAAGCCGGACTTTCTGTCTCTTCCTTTTCATAGGGCCCTTGCGGAGCTCGAAAGACTTCTTATTGAAAAGGCTCTCCTGCAATCCGGAGGGAACAAGACCGATGCTGCGAATCGCTTACAGATCAATCGTCGCCTCCTCTACAACAAAATGGAAGAACACAAAATTAAAGACTCCGAGTAGCCGGTAAACCAAAACAGCCAGAATCGACGCTGTTTCAGTTAAGCCAAATCGCACAAGCCGTCGAGAAGAGGAATCAATTGACCGATCAAAGCAAGCTGAATACAACAATTTTACTTCTGGTGTCGGATCGGCTCGTGCGCTCGGTCATGGGCGAAACCCTCGATCGCGAAGGATATATGGTTATTCCGGTGGGCGATTTGGGATCAGCGGTAGACTGGTTGAATAGAAGCACGCCCGATCTGCTGATTGTTCGCACGTATGTTTCCGACATGGAAGGGCATGACGCTGCGAAGTACCTTCAAACGAAGTGCCCCGCGATGCGCGTTCTGATGGTTGGTGGGCTGCTAGACGATAAGAGGCTCCAATATCGGGAGGCGATTGCAGGTTTTGAGGTTTTTCCGAAACCATATACGGCCGGTCAACTCATTGAAAAAGTGAAGGAAGTACTCGCAACCGCTCGCGGATGAATAAGACATCAAGGCTGAATTGGGAGCTGGCCCGCCGCATTCATGACTTTGTGTGATCTATGCCCGGGTTCTTAATTCCAAGCCTTAGATTGAGCAACATGCCATTCAGCGGAATCGGCGGAAGGATGTAATCACCATTGCATCTTCTTTTTCTCCGACAAACAGGGCAACATCGCCTGACACCTCGAAAACGTTCCCGTCTGGAGTTTCCTTGGCGGATGCCGCAATCAAATTGTCCGCCTCCTTCATTGTCGCCGCTCGCTGCTCCTTCAATTCTGAACTCTTCGATGCTGCATCCCGAGCGAGCTTTGCCTCCTGCTCCAGAATCGCATTCAACTGCTTCATGAACTCCTGCGCCCTCTCTTTCTCCAGTCGAGGATCAAGAAGCTGTGTGGAGATGGCTCCTATAAGTTGCTGCTCCAGTCTTCTCTGCGGAATTGTGAGCTTGTTTTCGCACACCGCACGACGCCGGTGATGGGGGCATCCATAACGAGAATGAGGGAACGCACCGGAAACAATCACCATGTTGCTTCCGCACAAACCGCACGAGAGCAGACCGCTGAATAGATACGTGCGGAGCGATGGCAGCATCAATCGTGCGGCGAGAATCGCCAGCGGTCACCGAAACGCCGGTGATTCCTCCCAGCGAAATCTCCTGGCGCCGTTTGGCCGCCATCGCCGGGGCTGCGTCTTTGCCGACGGGTTCCCATTGATTCCGGTTGTATCGTAAATAGAACGTTCCGCCCGGAATTGCCTTGATGCGTCCATTGGCGGAGATCTGAACCGGAAGGTTCTTCCACTTGCCGTTCACTTTGCACTTCACCATCAGTGAGACTTTCGGAATCTTGGCCACGCCGCTTCTCCCTTAATGACAAATACTGAGCGGCAGGAAAAGTCAGCGAGAAATGACGAAAAAAGCGTGACAACTTCTGTGATAAGCGCACGAAGTCCTGTAGTTTGAATGGTTGGCGGAGAGGGTGGGATTCGATTCCGCCTTTGAAAAGCTTCACAAAACCCTAATAAAACCGAGGCTTTTGTTGCACTCGTTGAAGTTGCCCAACTGACTACGTATCAGAGTGTATCACCTTGTACGCCTCATTATCAATATCAGGGAGGGGGTAGGCAACAATTGGCAACACTAGCGACCACTGGGCGTCGGCGAGGTTCCGGTTGCTCTAAAGTGGCTACGAAATCGTCGCGGAATATAGCGACAAGATTTCCGGTGCTAAGCAGAAACGCCCCGGCCTCGATCAGCTGTTGGCTGATGCTCGCCGGCACAAGTTCGATACCGTGCTCGTGTGGGCCTTCGATCGAATGGCTCGATCGGTCAGGCATTTCCTGGAAATTCTCGATGAGCTCAATCACCTGGGCGTCGAGTTCGTCAGTTTCCGCGAAAATATCGACACTGCAGGTCCACTCGGCAGGGCGATGGTCGTGATCGTTGGAGCAATCGCAGAACTCGAAAAGAACCTCATCGTTGAACGGGTCCGGGCAGGAATGCGTCGGGCACGGCTGGAAGGGCGGCAGATCGGGCGTTCCCCGCTAAAGATCGATCGAGCACAGTTAATCGATGATCGCCGTTCTGGAATGTCATTAAGTCAGGTCGCGAAGAAACACCGCGTATCGAGAGCCACTGTTTGCCGGTTGATGAATGAGCTTTCGAGCGATTCGCAAGAACCTCCGGTTTCGGGCTTGGCTGCCTAGACTTGGTGCGGTATCAAAGACCCTGTGGCCGGCATTTCCTTGGCTTTTTTCAAGTATTACTTTATTTCTCCGGTAAGCGCGTTTACCAGGATCTACACTCAGAATTGCTTAAAGATTGGCTTGTTCTTAACCGATGAAGAATACAGCGACATATGTAACCGTCCGGTCGTCGTCGATCTCTCCGCTGGGGGACATCTCAATGGATTTCGACAAGGCTGTTGCTATGCATGTCGACTGGAAAAGGAAACTCCGTTCTTATTTGAGAAATCCCGATTATTCCCTCAAGGCTGCTGAAATCGCCATGGATGATAAATGTGAACTTGGCGAATGGATTGCCACCAAGGGGACAACATCAGCGCATTTGCCGGAATATGCAGCTCTCAAATCAAATCACTCGAACTTTCATAAGGTCGCTGCTGACGTGGTCCGCCGTGCTGACTCCGGTCAAGACGTTTCCGAAGAAGTAGCTCTCGGGGCGGAAAGCGAATTCGCTTCCGCTTCCAGCGCCGTCGTCCTTTCGATTCTCAATTTCGTAGAAAAAATAGGGCGCACGGGTTTGCCGGACAGCTCAAGTGGCGCTTCTCTTCTCCGGTAACCGGGAGTTGAGTGCCCGTTTCTCCCCGAAGTTCGATTCTATTGGAGCGGGCGCCGCGAAAAACAGAAAGGGTGATGAACATTCACAATCCCGGTGCGCTGCTGGACCTGAACAACGCCGAAACCGATTCTTTCACCCAGCCGTCACATCAGCAGCTTAACAGTCTCGCTTCCTGCGCGAGACTCTGACGCGCGTCAGGCCCCCCCGCCCGGCGCGCGTCTTTTTCTTGCGGAGACTACTGACTCATTCCTGTGCTTTGGTGGGGCACGCCTTCAGTCAATTGCTCCCGGTAAGTCGTATCGGTTTACCGGAAACTTGGCGTACTGGAACTCCACATGTCCGGTTTCGGCGTTACTCAGATGTCCAAATCCAGAAGGGCTACTACGAGCCCGATTCCATAACCATAAATGGAATCACAGCTCGGACCACAGTTCCCTGGCCGGCGACGCTCTCGATTTCCAACCTCCCCTTGAGTTGCCTCACGCGTTCGTGCATGCCCGCAATGCCCACGCCAACCTTAGATTTTCGTTCCGGGGGAGCCTGCAAGCCGCAACCCTCGTCCTTAATCTCAACACAGATGCTGCCTTCTTCCCCGTTCAGGCGGATCGTAGCTGTGCGGCTCCCGGAGTAACGATGGATGTTAGTGAGCGCTTCCTGCACGATTCGAAAAATGGTTGTCTCAACCTGTAGCGGCAAGCGGGTGATCTTCCCGTCGAATTCGAAGGTTGTCTCAATGCCGCTGCGTTCGGAGAATCCTCTGGCATACCAGCGAATCGTCGGCTCCAGTCCCAGTTCATCCAGCATCGGCGGATGCATCAGGTAGGAAAGAACGCGGATTTCCCGGATGGCATCTTCGGCTTGTGCTCGCGCAGCCTGCAGGTGCCGTGGGACCTCTTCAGTGTTCTCGCGTAGTGCGTATTCGAGATTCGCGAGGGTCATCTTCAAGGCCGCGAGCGTCTGGCCTGCCGATTCGTGAAGTTCTCGGGCAATTTGGCGTCGGTCGGCGTCCTGAGTGTTTATCAGATCTTGCGACAAACGTCGGAGCAGGGTCTCGCTTTTGTGGATCCTCTCCTTGTCAAGTTTGTGCTCTGTGATGTCTTGGGTGGTTCCCACAATCCGAAGCACTTTGCCGGACTCGGAGATGACTGGCGAAAAGCGCGTTTGGAACACCCGAATGCTGCCATCCTTTATCGCGGTGCGAAATTCATGTTGCCCGGACTGGCCGGATGCAATTGCCTGGGCAAGAAGCTCTTTCCCACGCTCCCTGTCAGCGGAGTGCAACAATCCCGAGCAGAACTCTTCGGTGAGTGCAACTTCCCGCGGTGCGAATCCGCGGAGCCTATACATGTTGTCGGACCAGATGATAGCGCCAGTTTCCAGATCCCATTCCCAACTTCCCAGATTAGCGAGCTGTTCAGCCTGCGCCAGCAAGGTTTCGCTCTTGTGAATCTTCTCCTTACCAAGCTTACGGTCCGCAATTTTCTCGGCATTTCCAATCAGACGTGTGGGGATAGGCACTGCGGAATTGATAGTGCCCCCCTTGCGGCTCTTTTGGGGTTTCCGTGAGCCTTTTCTTGAGGTCAAATCATTATCTCAATTGAGACGACAGTGTTGCATCGACCTATTGAGACCACCGCGTCAATCAGGACTTTAGTCACAGGAAATGGACCCTACCGCTACGACGCCGCAACGCCTGCCCCAATGAGCAAGACAATCAATGCCATCGCCACGATGACAACGCCCGTCATAGCGTCCTCGCATCCCAAGTAGACACCTGTCTGGAAAAGCGTGTTGCGCCCGCCGTCACAAGGCATCGTGATTTCGATCACCGTGAAATGCAGCGAGTGGCGGTAGGGCTAGTGAGAAAGCATAGTGACGTGAGAGCTTCGACGGCTGGACCCAATGAGTTGTCTTGGATTTCTGACAGAATCAAGCCGTTA
>Ga0187863_10003879_pt1 | contig 10866 bp, 3 predicted proteins | sample June2016WEW_11_1_FD_132975 | JGI IMG/M metagenome (GOLD analysis project Ga0187863, IMG submission 132975) | Peatland microbial communities from SPRUCE experiment site at the Marcell Experimental Forest, Minnesota, USA - June2016WEW_11_10 | ecosystem: Environmental > Terrestrial > Soil >...
AGGTCTTCCTTCTTTAGATCGGTCAGAAGCGCTCGCGTGTGCAGCGTCTTCTCTTTGATGTCGGCCACGACATCGACCAGCACGAGTTGGGTCTCCGCACGAAACGTGGGGATCTGCGCTTGCGGCGTCTGCGCCAATGCCGGCAACCAGCCACACGTCATCAGCGCCAGCACAGCGATGGGCTTCCACGCCGCAAATCTCATGGCGACGCAATGTTACACCCGGGATACGCTCGAAGCTGTGACGCAGCCCCCAGTCGGCTGCGAGGAGACTGTAGACTTAATGACTCTCTGGCACGCCGGTTGGCTCGGCGCGCGGAAGCGAGAAATCCGTTTTGTCGTGGGACCCTGAGTATGACTGATTCCCATGCCGGCTGCGTTGCAGTTCGGCCAGTGCATTGAGCCGGGCAAACGTTGCGCGTTCCTGCTCGGCCTTATCCGGCATATTAGCCTTGGCATACGCCTTCGCGAGGTTGAAGTGCACCTCAGGACTGCCGGGCGCCATCTTGCTCGCCGTCTCCAGTTCCTGCATGGCCTTCTCATGCTGGCCTACTTCCAGATAGCTTCGCCCGAGCAGGTAGTGAGCTTCTGCAGAATCGGCGCCGAGTTCGACTGCGCGCTGGGCAGAGAACAGGGCATCCGCGGGACGGTGCATCTTGAGCGCGATCGATGCCATCCGTACATAGGGCAGTTCACTCTTCGGAGAAATCAAGATTTCCTGGCGCAACTGGGATTCCGCGTCGTCATATTGCGAGAGGGCAGCGAGCGCGGTTCCGTAAGCATAGTGAAGAAACGGCACAGTCGGATATTGGTGTAACAGCGCCTGGAACTTGGGAAATACTGCGTCGTACTTGCTGTCTTGCAGAAGAGCCGCAATTTCGCCAGCGGATATGACAAGGCTACTGTTCGATGGGTCCACTTCGTCCGGGAGAATGGAGATGTGCAATAGCGACATCCCGAGCGCAAACTGGATCTTCTCCGCCAGCGGCCCGGGCCCGGCTTCCGGCGCCAGCAATTCCGCTGCGAGATCGAATTTCTCGTCACGATTGAGCAGGACGCCCAATCGATACTTCGCCAGTTGCACCGACTCCTTGCTGCCACCCATGCCGAGGTCTTGGCCGCGCTGCAGGTGGATCAGAGCGTTGCTGTAGTCTTTGATCTCGAACTCGGAAAGACCGAGGACCGCCCATGCCGTACCGTAGTCCGACTTGCGCGCTACGCACTCTTTGAGCGCCAGTATCGCCTCGGGGTAGTGTCCCGCCGAATAATCAAGCATCGCAAGATTCCAGCGGCCCTCATCCCAGTCCGGATGCAGTTGTAACGCTTCCTTATAGACGCGAATGGCCTCGATAGTGTTTCCGGCGGCCAGGGAGGCCGCTGCTCGCCGGGAGAGTTCGTCGAACGCCGCGGAATTTGTCGGAACGGCTGCCGATCGAGCGGCTTCCGGAACTATGGTGGCAGGCTGAAGCCCATACATTTGGACGATGCTAGTGTCCCGCGCTCGCTTCTCTGGTGCGAGAGCCTTGGATGCGCGAAGCTCCGCGGCGGCCTTCTCCTTCTGCCCCAAAGCCTGAAGACTCTGCGCCAGCGTTTGATGAGCAGCCGGAGAGTTTGGCGCCAATTGCACCGCCATCTCCGCCGCATAAAGAGCGCCCCGGGGATTGCGCGAGCGAAGTTCCAACGAGCTGATCTCAATGTGAGGTAGTGCGCTCCGGGGGGAAGCCTTCACTTCCGCCTGTTGTTGCAGGAGTGCCTCGTCATTTCGGCCGGCCGAAGCCAGGGCGATCCCGAAAGCGTAATGCAGATAAGGAACGTTGGGATACTTTGCCAACAGAGCTCGAAATGAATCGAGCGCCCGGGCGGAATCACCGCGCGCCAGAAGTGACGCTGTTTCGCCTGCGGCCTGAACTAACGCATCATGAGAAGGGTCGACTTCCTGAGGCAACAGGGGCGCGCGTAACAACACCAGCCCAAGAGCGACCTTGGCCTGCGTTGGCGACTGATCCCCAAATGCCGAAGCCAGCATGTCGAACGCCTTCTCAAATTGGCCATTGCGATTCAGGAGCAAGGCAAGATGATATCTGGCAACGCGCGCAATCTCCGGATCATCGCCCGTTCCCAGTTCTTGTCCCTTCTGCAAGTGTTCGAGAGACTGCGCGTAGTCGCGGGTCTCGAATTCGCACAAACCGAGAAAATTCCACGCCGGCCCGTTGGCAGGATCGAGTTCCACAACTTTCTTGAGAGCGGGTATTGCTTCGGCGAAGCGGTCTGTGTCGTACTGGAGGGTTCCTAGGTACCACCAACCCTCTTCCCAGTCGGTGCGGATCTCCACCGAGCGTTGGTAGTCGCGAATGGCTTCTCCGGTATTCCCGGCCTCTCGAGCCGCGGTTGCCGATTTCTCGAGGTCTTCAAAGGTGGGCGGGACGATTTTCTGCTGGCGGGCCGCGCCGGGGAGTGCTGGAAACAGCACTAGACTGAGAATTACGCCCACAAACAGAAGGCATACCGCGCGCCGCGTATTTAGCACGACCCGCATGCCGGCGCACAGATTGGCCCTGCGCAGAAAGGAGGACACGGAATAAAATAGTACCCCTCTCTGGGTGATTTCCCTACGCATGGTTCACAGGACGAGCTACGTCGGGCTGCAGTTCGCGACGGTCCCTAGCGAAACAGGGACGACGGCATCTCTGGTGAGAGTGCCCTCATCTTTGCAGAGTTTCGTGCGCCTAGGCATAATGCGGATATGGGTAAGGGAAGCGCGCTTCGACGCGCAATTTTGCTCTCGCGACGTCGCTTCCTCCAAAATCTTTCGCTTCTCGCGGGGGCTTCGCCATTTGTAAGAGTCTCTTTGTTGAAAGTTTCTTCTCCCGCGTCTCCAGTTGCCTTCGAAGAGGTCCCACCTTCGAACAGCGGGATCAAATGGGTGCACACGGCGGGCAAGTCCCCGGAAAAGTATCTTCCCGAAACGAGCGGCGCAGGCTGCGCTTTCCTGGACTACGACAATGACAGGTGGATGGACATCTACCTGGTCAACAGCGGGAAATGCGATTTTTACAATCCTCCGCAGCCGTTGCGGAACGCCCTGTATCGCAACAACCGCGACGGCACGTTCACAGACGTGACCGAGAAAGCGGGCGTGGCAGGCGGTGGGTACGGAATGGGTGTGGCCGTTGGCGACTATGACGGTGACGGTTTTCCTGATATCTACGTCACGCAGTATGAACGTAGCATCCTCTATCACAACAATGGCGACGGGACGTTCACGGACGTAACCGAGAAGGCGGGCGTCTCAGCACCCGGCTGGAGTTCCAGCGCTGTGTGGTTCGATTACGACAACGATGGTCGACTTGACCTGTTCGTCTGCCAGTTCAGCGAGTTCAACAAAACCCTCAGCTGCGGGATCGATCGTGACGGAACGCATCATTATTGTATCCCGCGCATTTTCAAGCCGCGCCCAAGCTGGCTGTTTCATAACAATGGCGATGGGACGTTCACGGACGTGAGCCGCGAGTCGGGCATTGCAGAACATCTCGGCAAAGCGTGGGGAGTCGTCGCCACCGACGTAAACAATGACGGCCGCATGGATCTTTTTGTCACCAACGACACGGTAGCGAATTTTCTATTCCTAAACCGCGGCGGCCGATTCGAAGAAACGGGGCTCACAGCCGACGTAGCTTACAGCGCCGCGGGCAGAGCCCGTTCCGGCATGGGGGTGGACTCGGCAGACTTCAACCAGGATGGCTGGATGGATCTGTTTGTCGCCAACATCGACCAGGAGATTTTTTCTCTATATCAGAACAACGGCGATGCCACGTTTGAGGACGTCTCCATGCCCAAAGGCATCGGGATGTCCACACGCTGGATGAGCGGATGGGGGCTCAAATTCTTCGACTACGACAACGACGGCGATCTGGATCTCATTTGTTCCAATGGCTTCCCCGATGATCTCGTCGACGAACTATCGCACCAGGTTACTTACAAGGAACCGCTCCTGCTGTTTCAAAACCAGGGCAAGGCTTTCAAGAATGTGAGCGAACAGAGCGGTCCGGTCTTTGCCAAGACGTTCGCAGCGCGTGGCCTGGCGATCGGCGATTTCAACAACGATGGAGCCGTCGACGTACTCATCTCGAACAACGACGGGCCTCCCGTTCTGTTGCGCAACAACGCCGGGAACCAGAATCATTGGCTGGGTTTGCACCTGGTCGGAAGCAAAGCAAATCGAGACGCGATTGGCGCGCGTATCGCCTACCAGGCCGGCGATCTAAGGCGTGAGCGTATGAAGGTAGGCGGCGGAAGTTTTCTCTCTTCCCACGATCCGCGCATTGTGCTCGGTATCGGCAAGCGCACGACAGTCGACTGGCTGGAAGTCAAGTGGCCCCAGCCCGGCGGAACCGTCGAGCGTTTTACGAAATTGCCGCTGGATCGCTACATCACGATTGTTGAAGGAACGGGTCGATGGCAGTAGACCCAATCCGCATCAGGCCATAACGAAACTCAAGGCAATTCGTGGCCCGCTGGCGTGAGCGCTGGGCATACATGAATGGACAAGAGAGGCTCCTTTGAGCGAGGCGCACGGCTCTCATAACGCCGAATACTAAGGCTGTGCATCAGTTCACGCGTGGGGCCCAATAACTGCGACCATACGCCAATTCTCGAAGGAAGGTTCCCAAAATAACACTCCGCTTCGCGATCCCCAGAAGAGAACTATCCGGCACTCAATTATCCAAAACCCATAGATTTCGCGAGCAATATACGTCTTGCCATAAGTCGGTAGAACCCCAGTAGCCACGGGCCGAACGCCTTCCGAGGTTATCAAGAGCATCTCGAGTTTACTTCGGAATCTCCCATTCATCATAGATTTTCGCGAGCGGGATGATATGTCTTCATTTACGGCCGTTTACGAAATCGGCTTTTCCCTCTACAAAATCGTTATTTTTAGCTTGACAACGGGAATCGGTTCAGACTAATACTCGCACGTTAGTATTTTTGCATTAATACAAAAAGTGCCATGTTCTGTTTGGAAATGGGTTCAGGTTGCGGAATTCCCAAGGTCGAGTTGAGATCTCAAGAAGTTTCGGAGGGGTGCATGAAGGTTTCATGGATGGACAATAAACGGGCAATCGGAAAACTGTCGGTGTTAAGTGGACTAGTTTGCGTGCTGATGCTCGCGATTCCACTGGCTATGCACGCGCAACAATACTCAGGCACGATCACGGGAACGGTGACCGATTCCACAGGCGCATCGGTGCCTGGTGCCACGGTGACGGCGGCCAACATCGGTACTGGCGAGTCACATAATACGACCACGAGCGAGCAGGGTGTGTACACCTTCGCCCAGTTGCCGGTTGGAACTTACGAGATCCACGTGAAAGGGACCAACTTCAAGGAGTTCGTCGCCAAGAACGTGGAAGTCCACACTTCAACGACTACCGACATCAGCCCAAAGTTAGATATCGGTTCCGCCTCTGAGACCATTACCGTTGAAGCCAGCAATGTGCAGGTAGAGACGAGCCAAGCGTCGGTCGGCGAAGTCGTCGAAGGCACCCAAGTCCGTGAGTTGCCTCTCAACGGCGAGAACTTCATGGGCCTCGTGACCTTGTCGCCGGGTGTTTCCCAAGCCAATAGCTTCAACAGTCGCGACAAGGGCCTCCTCGGAGGCAGCGATTTCTCAGTGAACGGCAATCCGTACACGAACAACCTCTTCTTGGTGGACGGCGTTAATAACAACGACGTCGGTTCCAACCGCACGATCTTGGTGTATCCCTCCACCGATGCCATCGACGAGTTCAAGATGGTGCGCAACTCCTACGGTCCGGAATATGGCCAGGCCTCAGGCGCCATTATCAGCATCACCACCAAGGGCGGCACAAACCAGTTTCACGGCGGTTTCTTCTACGCTGGTCGAAACGATGCACTCGACGCGAATGACTGGTTTTCCAACCACACGACCAATCCCGTCAAGGCGGAACTCCGACGCAACGACTGGGGATACCACGTTGGTGGTCCGATAATTAAGAACAAACTGTTCTTTTTCTGGGGTCAAGAGTGGGATCGTGAGGTACGTGGCAGTCCGCAATCGGCCTGCGTGCCCACGCTAGCCGAGCAGAGCGGGGACTTCAGCCAAAACTTCGCTGGCGCGGTGGCACCAAGCGCAACTAATGCGTCTGGCACGCTCGCCACGGATCAGTGTGGCGCCAATCAACCAGCTTCGTGGGTTGGCTCGGTGGGCAGCGCCGTATATACATCGACCATTCCGACAGTGCTGCAAGCAGCGGGGAATCCTTTTAAACTCGCCAACGTTGATCCTTCCGGTGCCTTGCTGGGTCAATTTTATCCGGCGCCTAACAGAACCCTTGCGAACGGCATCAACTGGTTCGATTCGGAACGCGTGTCGCCAGCATGGGGCGAATTTAACGGACGCGTCGATTACGATTTGACGCAGAAGCATCGTGCGACTTTCCGTTGGACGCAAGATTCGTGGAAGGTCCCCGGGCCAGCGCCAGGGCAATTCTGGGGAGACAGCATCTTTCCTACCGTCAGTTCGGACTGGAGCCAGCCTTCCAAGAGTGTTATGGCAAAACTGACCTCGCAACTGGGCAGCAGTATGGTGAATGACGTCGAGTTTGGCTACGGTCACAACGCCATCGTCACCACTCTCTCCCCCAGCTCTTCGGCACTGGTCGCTGCTACTAACGCCGCCATTCCTTCGGCATGGCCAAGTTCACTAAAGCAGCCCGGCGCCTATATTGACGGCGGAGGCGCGTGGGGAGGTTTGAATCCGTACGGTGGTGGGCCAGCGGGTGCGCAGACCATGTGGACCATTGCCCCCTACGGCAACCATGAAGATCTCTATGCTATTCAAGACAACATCTCGAAGGTCCGTGGCAACCACTTGTTTAAAGCGGGCGCTTACTACAGCACAAACAAGAAAATCGAGTATAACAACGGCGGCAATGACCAGCCAGCCATCCCAGTTGGAGGAGGCAGTGTCAGGGTTCAGACCAACAACCCGCTCGCCAATGTGCTCCTACCGGGACTGAATACTTCGCTGGATCCGACCGGTGCTGGGCAAACCTTCAACACCAGCGAAAACAGCGTCAACGGCCTGGCTCAGGTGGGGTGGCACGACTTTGAGTGGTACCTCGGCGACACCTGGAAGTTCAATCACAATTTGACCTTCAGCTATGGCTTCCGGTGGTCGTTCTATCGTGAGCCCTTCGGCATCGATAACAAATGGGCGAATTTCAATTTGGCTGACTGGAGCGCGTCCGAAGCTGCAGCCAATCCCTCCGACGCCTGCAATGGCATCGTCGTTGTGCCGGGAACGAGTCCCTGTGCTTCGCAGGCGGCCCTTCTCTCGTCCTTGGGAGTCACCTTGCCCCTGTCCAATGGAACACCGGGGGCAAATCGCGCTCTCGTGAACAACAACAATCACAACATCGCTCCTCGCATCGGTATCGCTTGGGATGTGAGAGGTGACGGCAAGACAGCGGTCCGCTTGGGTGTCGGACAATTCTTCCAACGGGAGCTCGTAGGTATTGATGAGAGCTTGGCGCACAACGCCCCGTTTGTCATCAACGCGAACGATACACGAACCTTGGAGACGCCTGCTCCATTGGCCAATCCGTCGGTATCGCCTAGCGCGGCCAAGGATCCGCGCGCGGTCGTGCCGAACAGCTGGCAGTGGAACTTCTCCGTGGAACAGCAGTTGGCCCGTAACACATCACTCCAGGTCGGCTACGTGGGCAACTCCGGAATTCACCTCACCTCGATGGCGGATCTGAACAGGGTTGCACCGTCGAATTGGATCAACGGCGCATTTCTTGGTAGTAATGGCCCGAACGCCAGCGTCACCAATATCGATTCGTTGCGGTCCGCTACAAACTTCGGCACAATCGGCGAGTTCGCTCGCGGAGGTTCCGCCAGCTACAATTCATTGCAGGCGCTATTCCGTTCGCGTATTGGCACTCGCTCGAGTTTCCAGGCGTCTTATACCTGGTCGCATTCGATCGGCGATGTGGAACTGGATAACTCTTCCGGCAGCGTAAACCAGGAAGCGTTTATCGATCCGGGCAACACAAAGCTTGACAAGGGCAACACAAATATCAACCGGCCGAATATCTTCGTGGCGAACGAAGTGTTTGATCTGCCAAAATTTGGCCACAGCAACAGCTTCGTTCAGTCGGCGCTGGGCGGATGGGAACTCAATAGCATCGTCAACATCCAATCAGGAGCTTCGTTGAGCATTTTTACAAATGGTGTGACTGATGCGAATGCGCACACCAACCCGATGCAGATTCCAGGGGCCGGCTTGTGCGGCGATCCCAGTGTGACTCCGGGTGCTAGCTTCAGTAACTGCTACCAGCTGAGTACACTCACGGGAACCGGCTTCGGCAACAATCAGCGCGCCGACGCGACGGGGATCTCCTGCAACTCGGGTCGAAATGCAGATCAACTACTAAACGTTAATGCGTTTACGTTAGTGGGCTACCAGCTTGGCACAGTTGGCACCGTTCGCCGCGGTTCCTGCTCTGGCGCGGGTGCCCGCTCCGCTGACGTGCAGTTGGCGAAGAACTGGAAGTTCAAAGAGCACTACGGCATCAAGTTTCAATTTGACTTCTTCAATCTTCTCAACCATGCCAATTTCAACAGCGGTAACCTAGAAGGTGCAGGCTATAACCCCTCAAGCATCACTTGCGGGTCCAACGCTTGCAGCCCGGTCAACAGCACCGTCACTAGCCAAACAGCGGTCACTAATTTTGGAACAGCCGGTTCAGTGCATCCGGGACGTGAAATTCAATACACTTTGCGGTTCACGTTCTAGAGCTGAAACTGATAAGGCTCGATCTACCCACGGCGGGGCTTGAAAATTCGAGCCCCGCCGTTTAGTTTTGCCATAGAGCTGGTAATGCCCCGTCCTCTGTGAATGCGAGAATTTCCATGCAGTCGCGCCCGCGGCGCAAAATGACGGTCCCGCTCAAGAACGCCTCACTTCTCGTGCTATTCAGCTGTGTGTTGACGGTTCACTCTGCACTGGCACAATCGATTTCGCCCAGACGATCCCCGGCGAAACCCACCCAGTCCCGCGCGAACGGCGCTGAGGCCGAACTGGAGAAGCGACTGGCTGCGGCCCAGGACGCCCGCGCCTCCGGTGATGCTGCCACAATCGCTCTGGCAAACGAACGCCTGATCGCCCTTGCCCTACGCGAGTTGGCGCAATTGCGCCTGATTCAATCGGCCTATCCGCAGGCTGTCGAGTTGTACCGTCGATCCCTGGACTTCGAAGATATTCCTGATACGCGCGTCGATCTTGCCATCGCCGACCTTCAGGCAAGTCAACCCGATGATGCGCTGACCGAATCCAGCAAAGCGTTGGCCGTAGACCCAAACAACCTCCGCGCACTGAATGTGAGCGCACAAGGGAGCATGAAAAAGGGCGACTACACAAAGGCGGCCGAGGCGCTCGATCACGCGGCTCGGCTCAACCCCGACATCGGGACCCTCTATTCTTTGGGAATCTGCCTGCTAGAGGCAAAAGAAGGTCCCGATAAAGAAAAGAACAGGCGGCGAGCCAACGCCGTGTTCCAGCAGATGATGCAACTTGCAGGAGATAGCGGGTCTCTCCATGTGATGTTTGGCAGGGCCTACCGTGACGCCGAGGAGATGCCCGAAGCTATCCGGGAGTTTAAGCGGGCAATCGCCTTGGACCCGGCTACGCCGCACGCTCACTATTTTCTTGCCCTTGCAACTTTTGCGGTGAACGAGTGGCAGGCAACACCCGAAATTGAGAATGAATTCGCGAAGGAGCTCAAATACTATCCCCGTGACTATCTGGCCAACTACATGATGGGTTTCATAGCCTCCAGCGAACGCCGCTATGAAGTGTCGGACAAATACCTGACAGCGGCCGTCGACGTGAATCCTGACTGGCCCGAGCCCTGGCTGTATATGGGTCTCAACGCCTACGCGCGAAGCGACATGAAGCGTGCGGAGCAGGCGCTTCGCAAGGCCGTCGAAATGACTGGCAGCGATGAAGGGCGTTCCAATTTCCAGATTCGCCGGGCTTACATCGACCTCGGACGCATCCTGGCGACCTCCGGACGCACCGAGGAAAGCGAAATGTTTCTGACGAAGGCGCGCGCGCTGCAGAACAAAGTGCTGCAGCAAAGCCAGCAAAATGTTGCGGCAATGGCCTTGGCGGGTGGAGTCGGCTCGGCCGCGGCGATCGTGCCCCTGAATCCCAAGAGCGAAAACGAGGCCGCCCCTGTGCTCCCCGGGAACAATGATCCGTTCGCGCGGGTCGACGCCTCGGTGATGGTTCGCGCGCATCTGACCGAAAAACAGCGCGCTGCCGCAGACTCCCAAGAGAACCGGCTCCGCTCTGTGTTAGGGCTGAGCTTCAATGATCTCGCCACCTCCGAAGCCGTGAGAAAGAAATATTCCGTGGCCCTCGGACACTACCAAGATGCGGAGCGTTGGGACCCCGCGATTCCCGGGCTCGCGAAGAATCTGGGACTGTCGGCATTTCGCATCAATAATTATCCCGAAGCGATCCGCGGCTTTGCCGTCGCGATTGAAGAGAAACCCACGGACGCGCCTGTACGGGCTATGCTGGGCTTGGCCTATTTTGCGGCAGAGGAGTACACCGATGCCGCGAAGACTTTTTCCCCGTTGGGTCTTCAGGGTATGCAAGACTCGACTGTCGGATATGCATGGGCAGCGTCGCTCGCACACACTGGCGACTTGAAGAAAGCCACCGAGGTTCTCGGCGAATTCGAGAAAGAAAATCATGGCAGCGATGAGGGCCTTCTCCTGATCGGCCAGCTATGGATCGAAATCGGCGATTATGCGCGCGCGGTCGAGACTC
>Ga0187863_10003882_pt1 | contig 10862 bp, 8 predicted proteins | sample June2016WEW_11_1_FD_132975 | JGI IMG/M metagenome (GOLD analysis project Ga0187863, IMG submission 132975) | Peatland microbial communities from SPRUCE experiment site at the Marcell Experimental Forest, Minnesota, USA - June2016WEW_11_10 | ecosystem: Environmental > Terrestrial > Soil >...
CGCCGACTATTACAACGACCGCGCCCGCATCATCAAGCAGGTGATTTCCCAGCTCATTTATCCCATCGGATTGATCCACTTCGCCGCCTTGGTTTTTTTGATCGTGCTTCCATTTGCCCAGTCTGAGTTCAACGCCAGCCTGCTCCTGCTTTTCGTCCGGGCCGCCGCCGTTCTCTTGCCGCTTTATGGCGCCGTCATCCTGTTGATTTACGCCATGCAGGGTAAACATGGTGAACAATGGCGCGCGCGCATCGAATCCTTTCTGCGGCGCGTTCCCATGCTCGGCAAGGCGCGGCATTATCTCGCCCTGTCGCGGCTCGCGGCCGCGCTCGAGGCGCTCACCGCCGCGGGCGTGAACGTCGTCGCGGCCTGGGATTTGGCCGCGGCGGCCTGCGGTTCCCCTGCCCTGCGATACGCGGTGCAGTCTTGGAAACCGCAGGTCGCCGCCGGACAAATGCCCTCCGAAGCCGTGCGCGCCTGCCCGCTGTTCCCGGAAATGTTCGCCAACCTTTATGCCAGCGGCGAAGTCAGCGGCAAACTCGATGACTCGCTCCGCCACCTGCACCAGGTTTACAACGACGAAGGCACGCGCAAGATCGAGGCTTTCGCGCAATGGACGCCGCGCCTCATTTACTTTCTGGTCGCATTGATGGTTGCCTATGAAATTGTCCAATTTTGGATCGGCCTCTACGGTCCGCACAGTGAACTTTCAAATGTCCTGAAAGGATTTTAATCCAGCTTTGCCGATGCAATCTCCTCAAATTACCTTCGTCGCATGACGTTGACTGAAATTCTTGCCAACGAGGAAATTCGCCTGCGCGAATTCCCGGTGGCGCGGGAGAAAATCTTCCTCGCTCACGCCGGCGTCTGTCCGCTGCCGCACCGGGTGGCAAAGGCTGTTGCCGATTGCGCGGCTCGCGGCACCACCGGTGATCAGGAAAGCCTGGTTTTCCCCGACCGCCTTAATGACGCGCGAAGACTCGCGTCGCAATTGCTGAATTGCCAGCCGGATGAAATCGCGCTCGTCGGGCCGACGTCGCTGGCGCTGAGCTTTGTCGCCGCCGGTTTGAATTTTCGCAAGAGCGACAACATCCTCATTTACCACGATGATTATCCGTCGAACGTTTATCCGTGGATGGCGCTGGCCGGGCGCGGCGTTGAAGTCCGCCTGCTCAACACCCGCGGACTCGGTGTCATCCGCCCGCAGGACGTGATGGGACAGGTGGATGAAAACACGCGGCTCGTCGCGCTGGCGTCCTGTCATTTCATCAGCGGTTACCGGCTGGAACACCAGGCCATCGGGAAATTTCTGCGCGAACGCGGCATCTTGTTCTGCCTTGACGCGATTCAAACGCTCGGCGCGTTTCCAACAACGGTGGAGCACGTGGATTTTCTGGCCGCCGACGCCCACAAATGGCTGCTCGGCCCGTGCGGCGCGGGCGTGTTTTACGTCCGGCGCGAATTGCAGGAAAAACTGAACCCGCCGGTTTACGGCTGGCACAATGTGCGAAACCCGAATTACGTCGCGCAGGAGAAAATTGTCTTCCGCAACGGCGCGGTCAAGTACGAAGCCGGCACGCACAACCTGCTCGGCCTGGTCGGATTGATTTCCGCCATGGAACTGGCGTTGGAAGTCGGCGTGGAAAACATCGCTGCCGAATTGCTCCGCAAGCGCGCGACGATCGTGCCCGCGTTGCAGGCGAAAGGCTTTACGGTTTTGAATGCCGGAGCAAAAACGGAAAACGCGGGCGGCATCATTTCCTTTCATCAACCGGGCAAGGACCTCGCGGCATTGTACAAGAAATTGGCCGATGCCGGCGTCCTTGCATCGCTGCGCACTGACCGCAAGGGACAAAATTACATCCGCCTCTCGCCGCATTTCTACAACACGGACGCGGAATTGCAGCGTATGCTGGATTTGGCGTAGCCGCAAAGTCCGGTTCCCGTCTCTTTTCGCGCCGCGCCGCAAACCCGGCCCATCATTTGCCAAAATCCGGCGAGCGTTCTCCAGTCTGAACCTTGATTTTCCAATGATGTGAAAATCCGGGGGTTTTCCCGGATTTGACGGAGCGCTCCATGTCATCGGAGAACGAAACTGCCGGCGCAACTGCTCCTGATTCAAAAGGATCAGTTCAGCAGGCGCTGCCTCCCGGCCTTCCGGCGCAGTGCAGCCGGATGTCGCTGCTGGGCGTGGAATATTTCCACATGAAGCCCCGCGATGGCGGCGACCTTTACCTGACTCATTTTGGCGCGCCGTTCTGGCGGCTTCTGTTGCCGGAAAACTGGCATGCGCGGGATTGGTTTGAAGCCAATGGCGAACGGCTTGAAGGCACCAGCATGGTTTACAAGGTGCCGACGCGCGTGGTGGACGGCACCGCCCTGAACCTCGTCGTCAAATGGTCGCGCGTGGGTGAGGTCGTCCCGATGGACACGCTCACCATCAACAAGTTCATCCACGCCGAGTTCAACAGCCCGTTCGAGGAATTTTCGCTTCTGACGGAACTGCGCAAGGGTGAATCCGGCCCGGCGGGCATCCACATTCACACGCAACGGCCGCTGGCAATCTACGTGCCCAGCCAGCGGCTGCAACTCTGGCAGACGGGCCGGTCGGAGGACAAAATCAACGCGAAAATCGCGCGCCATCCCGGCGTGGAAATTGACATCCTCCGGCAATACGTCGTGCTTTACGGCTGGATCAAGGGGCGGGACGCGGTCGAGACGGCGGAGTTTTTTCATCTGGAAGGCAAGCGACGGTCGGAGTTTCTCGCGCTCACGACCAGCCTGGTCATTCACGAACTCTGGCAGAAAGGATACCGCGTCGTGGACATGAAGCCCGCGCACATCATTTTGCGTCCCGGCCCCAACCGTTCGTTGTTGCGCGACCGCAACGGGCAGTTCGCCTACGCGCTGGTGGACTACGAGTTGCTCGAACGGACGCCCGAACACGAACAAGCCGTGCGCACCGCCAACCGCCAGCTTTACCTCAAGCACATGGCCCGGCGGTTTGAAGCGGACGTCGCCAAACCACTGCCCGCGCATCTGCAGGCGATCAACATCCTGGGCGTGGATTACATTTGCGGCCGCGCCGAGAGCACCGGCGGCATGCTTTGGGTCGTCGGCAAAGACCCCGATTTGTTCACCTACTTCCTGCCGGAACGCTGGCGGCGCACCCCAAAGACAAAATTGTCCTCGCGCAACCAGATCTTTCACACGCGCACCAAGGACAACATCAACCTCGTGTGGAAGGTATCGCGCATGGGCGATCCCCCGCCCCAGTTGACCAATCCCGAGGCCGACAAGGAAGCGGCGCGCGAATACGGTTTCAACAGTCCGTTCGAGGAATTTGCCTTTGCGCTCGAACTCGGCCGGAACGGCGTCAAGACGGTTTATCCCCGTGCGATTTACAGGACCGGCCGCCGGCGCGGGCAGAACCGGCAGGCCACCGACGGACGGCGTTATGCGGCATTGGCGCATTTGCGCACGCCGGAGGGCGAACCGCTCGTCCGCAAGGAATACGATTACATCACCATCTGGGGCTTCTGGAACGGGCCGGACGAATGGCTGGCCGTGGCCGACGGCAGCTTCTATCACGCCGTCAATGCCAAACAGGCTTTTGCCAAAAAACTGATTTCCCGGCAGTTCCTGACCCAACTGGTGCAACTGAAGGCGGAAAAACTGGCGCGGTGCGGCTACCAGGACTTGAACCCCAAACCGGACCACCTGCTCATCTCCTTTGACCCGGCGGAAAAACTGGTGATGGAATCCATGGACAAACCCGAGGCGCGCCTCTGTAACTTCGAACTGGTCCGCCGCCGGCCAGCCGATGAAGCCGCGTCAGCGATTCCGGCATAAAATAAATTCGCCCAATAACCTGTTGCCATCCGGCGTTCTTCTGGTATTCTCATTTTCCCTTTTCACCCGGCCAATTGCCGGTTGAATCGGGCAAACGGTCCTCATTCGCATCGAGTTGATGCGGCCTGTAGCGCCGAAGCGCAGCGAAGGCGGACCACAACAACATCAAACATCAATCCCGTGTTCCGCGGGATGGTCCGCTCCGGCGGACTTTCAACCAAAGGAAACTTGTGTTAAGCATTGGCATCAAAGAATTGTTGGATACGGGCGTCCATTTCGGACACCAAACGCGCCGTTGGAACCCCAAGATGAAGCCGTTCATCTTCGACGCGCGCAATGGCATTCACATCATCGACCTCAGCAAAACCCTCGCCCAACTCGAAACGGCGTGCGACTTTCTGACCGAAACCGTCCGCAAAGGCGGCAAGGTGCTGTTCGTCGGCACCAAAAAACAGGCGCAGCAGGCCATCAAGGAAATCGCCACGGAATGCGGCCAATTTTACGTCACCGAACGCTGGCTCGGCGGCACGATGACGAATTTCAACACGCTCAAACGTTCCATCGCCCGGCTCAAGGAAATTGAAAAGATGGACGCCGACGGCTCGCTGGCCACATACGGCAAGCAGGAACAGGCCGTCATCCGCCGCGAAGCGGCCCGGTTGCACAAATACTTCGACGGCATCCGCGCCATGGACCGGATTCCCGCGGCGATTTTCGTCGTGGACATCAAGCGCGAACACAACGCCGTGGCCGAGGCGCGCAAACTCAAGGTGCCGGTCGTCGCCATCGTGGACACGAATTGCGACCCCGACCTCGTGGATTATCCCATCGCGGGCAACGACGACGCCATCCGTTCGGTGCGGATGATCCTGGCCACCATCAGCCAGATCATCACACGGGCGCAGGCGGAATATGAATCGAAACGCTCGCGCCGGCCGGCAACGGAGGAAACCGTTCCGGCGGAAGCGCAGCCCGCCGCCGAAACCGCACCGGTTGAAACACCCATCACCGAAATCGCGCCGACTGGGGCCGTTCCACCCGCGCTCAATTAAGATTTCCGGTTTCTCTCAACCCTCAACCCTCAACTTTCAACCGACTTTGTATGGCCCAGATTACTGCTGCTGACGTGAACAAACTGCGCGAGATGACCAGCGCGGGAATGATGGATTGCAAACGCGCGCTCGTGGAGGCGAACGGCGACATCAACGCCGCCGTGGACATTCTCCGCAAAAAAGGCCAGGCCACCGCCGCCGTGAAGGCAGCGCGCGAGGCCCGGGAAGGCGCCATCGCCCAATACATCGCCCCCGGCGGACAGCTCGGCGTGCTCGTCGAAATCAACAGCGAGTCGGATTTCGTCGCGCGCAATGACACGTTCCGCGCCTTTTGCGACGATGCGGCAAAACGGCTCGCGGCGGACCCCAAGGCAAACCTGGAGGCCGATCGCGAGGCGCTCGTCGCCAAAATCCGCGAGAACATACAAATCGCCCGGCATGCGCGCATGGAAGTCAACGGCAACGGGCTGATTGCCGGCTACATCCACACCGGCGCGAAGGTCGGCGTGCTTGTCGAAGTTGGCGCGGGCAAGGCTGAAACCGTCGGCAAGGACGACTTCAAGCAGCTCGTCAAGGACATCACGCTGCAAATCGCGGCGGGTCATCCGCACGCGGTTTCGCGCGAGCAGGTTCCGGCAGATGTCATCACCAAGGAACGTGAAATCGCCGCGTCATCCGACCGGCTCAAGGGCAAGCCGCCGCAAGCCATGGAAAAAATCCTTCAAGGGGTCCTGGAAAAATTTTACCAGACCTACTGCCTCGTGGACCAGGGCTTCGTGAAGCGCAATTCCGAGGTGAGCGTGAAGGAACATGCCGCGCAAATTGCCAAGCAGCTCGGCGACGAAATCACCATCCGCCGGTTCGTGCGCTTTCAAGTCGGCGAAAGCGCGGCGTAAAAGTTGTTCCAACCAAATTACAAGGCGTCCTGCGGGGCGCCTTTTTTTTATTTTCGCGCGCGGCTTTCGTTTGACGTTTCGCCGGACGGTTGTTAAAAGTTCTCAAATGCTGCGCCCGCTCCAATTCGCATGACCGCCAACAGAAGCCCAAAATATTCCCGCGTCCTGCTCAAGCTCAGCGGCGAGGCGCTCGGCGGCAAAAACCGCGGCAACATCTGCCCCGAAGCCGTGCAGGACATGGCTCAACAAATCCGCGAAGTCCGCGAGTTGAAGGTGCAGGTGGTCGTGGTCGTCGGCGGCGGCAACATTTTTCGCGGCTTGTCCGGCAGCATACGCGGCATCGAGCGCGCCACCGGCGACTACATGGGGATGCTCGCCACGGTCATCAACGCGCTGGCGCTGCAGGACGCGCTCGAAAAAATCGGCGTGCCCACCCGCGTGCAAAGCGCCATCGCCATGTCGCAGGTCGCCGAGCCGTTCATCCGGCGCCGCGCGGTGCGGCATCTGGAAAAGGGCCGCGTGGTCATCTTCGGCGGCGGCACCGGCAACCCGTATTTTTCCACCGACACCGCCGCCGCATTGCGCGCGAACGAAATCGGCGCGGAAGTGATTTTGAAGGCGACGAAGGTGGACGGCGTTTACGATTGCGACCCCAAGACAAATCCCCGGGCGAAACGGTACGCGCAGATTTCCTACCTCGAAGCGCTGCAAAAACAGCTCAAGGTGATGGATTCCACGGCGTTTTCGCTCTGCATGGACAACAAAATGCCCATCATCGTCTTCGACATGTTCAAGCAGCACAACCTCCGGCGCGTGGTCATGGGCGAAAAAGTGGGAACCCTCGTGACCGGATGAGGCGGCAAACTGGATTTCTGGATTGGTGGATGACGATTCACTAATCCAACAGTGCAATTATCCGGGAATCTGTTTTTGGTTTTCGTCTTATGAGATTCGCATCGCGCACGGATGCGGGGCGGCAACTCGGACAACACTTGCGGGAAAAGGGCATCGAGGTTGATCTGGTGCTGGGCCTGCCGCGCGGCGGAGTGGTGGTCGCCGCTGAAGTGGCGCGTTTGCTGAACCGCCCGCTGGATGCGCTGATTGTCCGCAAAATCGGGCATCCGTGGCATCGCGAATTCGCCGTCGGCGCTCTCGCCGAGCCGGATGTCGTCATTCTCGACGAAGCATCCGTGGGGAAAAATCCGGAGGTCCGTTTTCAACTGGACCGGGTGATTGCGGAAGAGACCGCGCGACTGCAATCCTACTGCTCCCAATTTCACGCCGAGACCGCGCTGGCCGTCGAAGGCAAAACTGTTTTGCTCGTGGACGACGGACTGGCCACCGGCGCGACCGCCGAAGCCGCCGTGCTCTCGGCCAAAAAGCGGAAGGCGCGTAGAATTGTCGTCGCCACGCCGGTGGCTTCAACCCATGCGATTGCAAGGCTGACGCCCCTTGCGGACCATGTTGTGGCGTTGGCGGTTGACCCCGCCTTCGGCGCAGTGGGCCAGTATTACGAGAAATTTGATGAGACGACTGATGAAGAAGTGCTGGCCTTGCTGCACCGTCACACAAAGGGCGGCCAGTCGCCGCCGTAACCGCGAAAATGCCCGCCAACCGGGGTATTTGGCCTCCACGACCGGCGACGATGCCAGCACCCTTCCCAAAGCTGGCGACGGTTCGCCAAGCAGATAGGGGAATCTCTTATTTCCATAGTAGTTTACCCCAATATGCAATCAGGTCGAGTACCAATTGTAAGCCCCGTTCAATTCCCTTAATTTGCTTACATGCAAACAATATATGCGAAGCCAGATACTGAAAACCCCGCAAACGCGGTCCACTTTCGGTCGAATGCCCTGACCGCCGGGAATGGGAACGGCAATGGCAATGGAACTGGCAATCGCGCGCTGGTGGACGTGCTGGTTGGTTCCCGGGTCTACCGGGAATACGAACGGGCCTTCAGCGACATGACCGGTTTGCCGATGGCCTTGCAGCCGGTGGAAACCTGGCAGTTGCCGCACCACGGCAAGCGGAATGAAAACCCGTTCTGCGCGTTGATGTCGCAGAAGAGCCGCGCCTGTGCCGCGTGTTTGCAGGTGCAGGAACGGCTTTGCGCCAAGGCGACGACCGAACCGCAGACGGTCACCTGCCCCGCCGGGCTTTGCGACACGGCCGTACCGGTGAGGTTGAGCGACCGGTTGATTGGCTTTCTTCAAATCGGGCAACTGTTCCGGAAAAAACCGAGTGAAGCCCAGTTTGAGCGGACGGCCGGACTGATGGAAAAGTGGGGATTGGAAGTGAACCGCGACACCCTCCGCAAGGCCTATTTTGCCGGCAAGGTCGTCTCCCAAAAGCAGCACGAATCCGCAGTCAAATTGTTGACCATTTTTGCCCAGCACCTCGCCATATTGAGCAATCAGGTCTTCATCCAGCAGGAAAACGCCGAGCCGCCGGTCATCAAACGCGCCCGGGAATACATCCACGAGCATCAGGCCGAGGAACTTTCGCTGAACCAGGTCGCCAAGGCGGTCAACATGAGCACGTTTTACTTCTGCAAAATGTTCAAGAAGGTCGCGGGCATCAATTTCACCGATTACGTCGCGCGGGTCCGCATCGAAAAATCAAAAAACCTGCTGCTCAACCCCAACCTGCGCGTGAGTGAAATCGCGTTTGAAGTCGGCTTCCAGTCGCTGACGCACTTCAACCGCGTGTTCAAGAAGCTCCTCGGCCAGTCACCCACCGATTACCGGGCGCAATTGCTGACCCATTGATTGGAAATGTGACGAGTGACAAGTGACAAGACGCCCGACGCCTGAGATGGGTCACCCGACACCCGCCGCTCGACACTCGTTTGAGATTGGCAGCGGCGCGGAATTTCCCGATATTCCCTTCATCCTTGAAATGAAGGAGTACCGGAAAATGTCCCGAGCCGAACTGCTCGCCTGGATTGAGAAATTCAAATCCAGGCACGCCACGCGAACGAGGGCGCAGCAGCAGCGGGCCGCCGCCGCGTTGCGCGACAGCGAGGAACGGCTGCGCGCGATTCTGGAAACCGCGGTCGAAGGCATCATGACCATTGACGAACGCGGCGCCATTGAGTCCTTTAACCCGGCGGCGGAAAAAATCTTTGGTTGTCGGGCGCGCGAAATCATCGGCAAGAATGTCAGCATCCTGATGCCCCAGCCACATCGCCGGCAACATGACGCTTTCATCGGCAATTATCTCCGCACCGGTCACGCGAAAATCATCGGCATCGGACGCGAAGTCTCCGGCCGCAGGAAGGATGGCTCGACTTTTCCGATGGATCTCTCGGTGAGCGAAGTGCGCCTGGCCAACCGGCGGCTGTTCACCGGGTTTGTCCGCGACATCACCGGGCGCAAGGAGGCCGAAAAGGCGCTTTTGCATTATGCCGCGCTGGTGGAATCTTCCGATGACGCCATCGTCGGCAAGACGCTGGAAGGTTACGTCACCAGTTGGAACAAGGGCGCCGAAGCGGTCTTCGGTTACACGCGCGAGGAGATGACAGGCAAACACATCTCCATCCTCATCCCGCCGGATCGGAAGGATGAAGAGCCGGAAATCCTGGAAAAAATCAAACGCGGCGAATCCGTTGACCATTACGAAACCATCCGCCGGCGCAAGGACGGCGGGTTGATTGACATTTCAGTGACGATTTCTCCCATCCGCGACCCCGATGGGAAGATCACCGGCGCTTCCAAGGTGGCGCGCGACATCACCGAGCGCAAACGGCTGGAAAGGGAAATCCTCGAAATCAGCGACCGCGAACAGCGCCGCATCGGACACGATTTGCACGACGGCCTCTGCCAGCATCTGGCGGGCATCGAATTGATGAGCCAGGTGCTGGAACAAAAATTGTCGCCGCAGTCCAGGGACGACGCGAAGCGCGCCGGTGACATCGCCAAGAACGTCCGTGAAGCCATCGGCCAGACTCGCTCGCTGGCGCGCGGCCTTTCGCCGGTCACGCTGGAATCGGAAGGACTCACGTCCGCGCTCCACGAGCTGGCGGTGAACACCGAAAAATTGTTCAACGTGAAATGCCGTTTCGATGGCGACTTGCAGGTGGTGGTGTACAACCACGCCGCGGCCACTCACCTGTTCCGCCTGGCGCAGGAGGCCGTGTCCAATGCCATCAAACACGGCAAAGCCAAGCGGATCTCCATTCATCTCAAGGCCGACCCCGGTCGCATCTATCTGGCGGTGAACGACAACGGCAGGGGATTTCCAAAGAAAAGCCCGGCATCCAAAGGCATGGGCCTGCGCATCATGCAATCCCGCGCCGGCATGATTGGCGGCACATTGACCATCGAACAGAATGCCGGCGGCGGCACCAGTGTCATCTGTTCGGCGCCTAACAACTCAATGCCGCCACAAAAATAAAAGCAGCCATGCCAGCCAAAAACAAAAACCCTCAAAAGCGCGTTCTCATCGTGGACGATCATCCGATGATGCGCACCGGCCTGACGCAACTGATTGACAACGAATCCGGCCTGAAGGTCTGCGCCGAAGCGGACAATGCGGGCCAAGCGCTCGACGCCATCGCCCGTCAACAATTTGATTTGGTCCTGCTCGACATTTCGCTGCCCGACAAAAACGGCCTGGAACTCATCAAGGACATCCAGGCGCTGAAACCCGGCCTCCCGATTCTGGTGGTCTCAATGCACGATGAACTGCTCTATGCCGAGCGCGTGCTGCGGGCGGGCGGGCGTGGTTACATCATGAAACAGGAAGGCGGCAAAAAGTTTCTGGAGGCCATCCGCCACGTGCTGGGCGGCCAGGTTTATGTGAGCGAAAAAATGTCGGCCCGCATCCTCGACAATTTTTCCGGCCGTCGCGCCGAGGCGTCGGCTTCGCCCATCGAGCGCCTCACTGACCGCGAGTTCGAGGTCTTTCAATTGATCGGCCAGGGCAAGGGAACACGCGACATCGCCGGGCACCTCCGGCTGAGCGTGAAGACCGTCGAGGTGCACCGCGCGAACATCAAGGGAAAGCTGAAATTAAAAACAGGGACGGATCTGGTCAGCCACGCCATCCGCTGGGTGGAGAC
>Ga0187863_10003888_pt1 | contig 10854 bp, 7 predicted proteins | sample June2016WEW_11_1_FD_132975 | JGI IMG/M metagenome (GOLD analysis project Ga0187863, IMG submission 132975) | Peatland microbial communities from SPRUCE experiment site at the Marcell Experimental Forest, Minnesota, USA - June2016WEW_11_10 | ecosystem: Environmental > Terrestrial > Soil >...
CCCACCAGCTTCACCCTGGGGTCGCCCTTGAAGGGAAAGCTCTCGGCCTCGCCGGCGTGGATATAAGGCACGCGGCAGAGGGCCGCCCCGGCATCGAGCAAGGCCTTCACCAATGCCCGGCCCAAGGCGCCGGTGCCGCCGGTGACGACAACCTCGCACCCGCTATAATCGCCCATGATTCGATTTTACCGGACCCGTGCCGACTTGTCATGACGGAGGCCCCAGCCCTTCTCCGCTCGGCCCGCGGTTGTGCGCTCGCCTTGCTCGAAGCGGTGCTGGTGCGGAGGGTCCCGCTCGACCAGGCTTTGGCCGAGAGCAAGGCCATGGCCGCGTTGGAGCCGCGCGATCGCGGCTTCGCGCGCCTCCTGACGGCGACCGGCTTGCGCCGCCTCGGCCAGATCGACGCCGTGCTGGCGCAATTGATGGCCAAGCCTTTGCCCGAACGCGCCGGGGTGGTGCGCGACATAATGCGCCTGGGTGCCGCGCAATTGCTGTTCCTCGAAACCCCGCCCCATGCCGCGGTGGCGACTTCGGTGGAATTGACCGAAGCCGCCGGCCACCCGGCGCTCAAAGGCCTGGTCAACGCCGTGCTGCGGCGTCTGTCGCGCGAGGGAAAAGATATGCTCGCCCGGCAAGACGCGGCGCGGCTCAACACGCCGGGCTGGCTGTGGGCGAGCTGGACCAAAAGCTATGGCGAGGACATCGCGCGGCGGATCGCGCTGGCGCATCTCAAGGAGGCGCCGCTCGATCTCTCGGTCAAAGCTGATCCCGAAATCTGGGCGAAAAAGCTTGAGGCCGAGATTCTCCCCACCGGAACCTTGCGCCGCGAAGCGGGCGGCGCCATCGAGGATCTGCCCGGCTATCGCGAAGGCGCGTGGTGGGTGCAGGACGCGGCGGCGGCGCTGCCGGCGCGTCTGCTCGGGAACGTGGCGGGCAAGAGCGTGGCCGATCTCTGCGCCGCGCCCGGCGGCAAGACCGCGCAGCTGGCGGCTTTGGGCGCGCGGGTCTTTGCCGTGGACCGCTCCGGCGAGCGCCTGAAGCGCGTCAGGGAAAACCTGGCGCGGCTCGGACTCGAGGCCGAATGCGTAACGGCCGACGCTTCGATCTGGAAACCCGTTTCGCCGTTGCGCTTCGTTCTGCTCGACGCGCCTTGCACCGCGACCGGCGCCATCCGCCGCAATCCCGACGTGCCCTATCTCAAATCGCCCGACGACGTGAAACGCATGGCGGAGCTTCAGGACCGGCTGCTGGCCCACGCGGTTTCAATCCTCGCGCCCGGCGGGGTGCTGGTCTATTGCACCTGTTCGCTCGAACGGGATGAAGGCCCGGCGCGGGTCGAGAAATTGCTGGCGCAAGGCGCGCCGGTTTCGCGCCAGCCCATCGCCGCGTTCGAGATCGGCGGATGGTCGCAATGCCTGTCGCCTTCGGGCGATCTCCGCACGCTTCCCTGCCAGCTCGCCGATGCGGGCGGGCTCGACGGCTTTTACGCCGCCCGACTCGCGCGAAACCCTTGATTTGACGCGTCTTGCGGCGCGGACGCGGGACTGTTACCAAGTCGTCATGCAGCAAAAGACCCGCATCGCGCCCTCGATCCTGTCGGCGGATTTCGCCAAGCTCGGCGAGGAAGTGGCGGCCGTGACCGCTGCCGGCGCCGATTACATCCATGTCGACGTGATGGACGGGCATTTCGTGCCCAACCTCACCATCGGCCCGGCGGTGGTGAAGGCGCTGCGGCCGCATTCCAAACTGCCCTTCGACGTGCATCTGATGATATCGCCGGTCGATCCCTTCATCGCCGAATTCGCCAAGGCCGGCGCCGACATCATCACCGTCCATCCCGAGGCGGGTCCGCATCTCCACCGCACCGTGCAGCTGATCAAATCGCTGGGCAAGAAGGTGGGCGTCGCGCTCAACCCGGCCACCCCCGCCGAGGCGGTGGACACCGTGTTGGGCGAGCTCGATCTGGTGCTGGTGATGAGCGTCAATCCCGGCTTCGGCGGCCAGGCCTTCATCCCGGCCGCGCTCGACAAGATTAGGGTGTTGAGGAAACGCATCGACGCCTCGAAGCGCGCCATCGATCTCGAGGTCGATGGCGGCATCAATGTCGAAACCGCGCGCGCGGCGGTGGCGGCCGGGGCCGACGTGCTGGTGGCGGGTTCGGCCACATTCGCGGCGGCTTCCGGGGGATACGCCGCGAATATCAAGCGATTGCGCGGCGAGGGGGCGCCGCGGGCGGTGGGGTGAAGGTGTCGCTCCGCGCCTGGCTTTACCGATCATCTCTTTACAACCTCGCGCTCTGGGGGCCGACGCCTTCAACGCTGCGTTTCCGCCTGGAAGAGGCCTGGCCCGGCGACGCATCGCGCGGCCAGGACATGCTCGGCGCGCCGCCGCACTGGACCGAGGCCAATCAGCGGTTTCTGTTTCTGGCCGATCTCAAGGCGATCGAGGGCGAGGAAGGCGCGCGCGCGGCGCGCGAATGGACATCCGACTGGCTCCGGCGTTTCGACCGCATCGACGAGGTTTCGTGGCGTCCGGACATCATCGGCGACCGGCTTTATTCCTGGATCGCGTTCTACGAATTCCTCGCCGGAAGCCCGGGCGAGGCGGCGCTGCGCCAGGCGTTGCTGCAAAGCCTGGCGCGGCAGATGCGCCATCTCTTCCGGGTGTGGAAGCGTACGTCCGGCCTGGCGCGGCTCAAGGCGCTGCGCGGGCTGGTGGCGGCCGCGGCCGCGGTGGAGGACAAGGGGCGGCTCAGGATTGCCTGCGGGAAGCTCGCGGAGGAGTGCAAGGTCCAGATTCTGCCCGATGGCGGCCACCCGTCGCGCGACCCGGGCGCGGTGCTGGCGGCGCTCGCCATTCTGATCGAGGCGCGCGACGCGCTGGCGGCGGCGAGCGCCGAAATACCGGCCGCGCTGCTGGCGGCGATCGACCGGGCGGCGCCGTTGCTGCGCTTCTTCCGTCACGGCGACGGCAGGCTCGCCTTGTTCAACGGTTCGTCGGAAGGCGCGGCCGGCTTGGTCGCGCTTGTCCTGCAACGCGCCGGATTGGAGGCCAAGCCGCCGTTGCGCGCGCCGCATATGGGCTATGAGCGGCTCCAGGCGGGCGAGAGCCTGGTGATCCTGGATTGCGGCGCGCAGCCGCCGCGCGCCTGGGACGAGAACGCCCATGCCGGCGCGCTGGCGCTGGAGATGAGCGCCGGGAGCGAGCGGCTTCTGGTCAATTGCGGCGCCCGGCTTAGCGGCGAGACGTCCAATGGAGAACGGGGCCATGGGGAGCGGGGCGAGGCGGATTCCTGGCTTCTCGCCATGCGCGCCACCGCGGCGCATTCGACGCTTATTGTTGCCGACACGAGTTCCGCCGAGATCGGTCCCGACGGGCATTTCACCGGCCCCGCTTTCGTGATCGCGTCCAAGCGCAGCGAGGAGAACGGGGATCAATATGTGTGGGCGAGCCATGACGGCTACCGGGCAGCTTTCGGCCTGAGCCACAGCCGCGAGATCTACTTGGCGGCCGACGGCGAGGATCTGCGCGGCGAGGACCGGCTCGAATCCGCCGGAAATGATGGCGCGGGCAGGGGTTTCGCCATCCGCTTCCATCTCCACCCTGAAATCCAGGCGTCGGCCAATGCTTCGGGGGACGGCGTCGATCTCCGCCTGCCCGGCGGCGCCTTGTGGCGCTTCCAGGCGACCGGCGCGGCGATCAACCTGGCCGAGAGCGTCTATCTCGGAACCGGCGTTTTGCGCCGCAGCCAGCAGGTGATTCTGAGCGGTTTCGCAGGATCGGACGGCGTTTCGGTCAAATGGGCCATGCGGCGCGAGCGCGGCACGGACGCGGAATAGCGGGTTGATCGCCCGGTCCATCGGCTCTATGGTCCGGCCCTGCTCTCGATTCGCAGGACATCGATGCCTGACGCCAATCTTCGTCCCGTCAAGCGGGCGCTGATCTCGGTTTCCGATAAGAGCGGTCTCATACCCTTTGCCCAGGCGCTCGCGCGCCACGGCGTGACGCTGATATCGACCGGCGGCACGGCCAAGGCGCTGGCCGAGGCGGGCCTCAAGGTCGAAGAGGTGGCCGCGGTCACCCAATTCCCCGAAATGCTCGATGGAAGGGTCAAGACCCTCCACCCGGCGGTGCATGGCGGAATCCTGGCCAGGCGCGGCGACAAATCGCACATGGACGCCATATCCAAGCACGGCATTCATCCGATCGACCTGGTGGTGGTGAATCTCTATCCCTTCGCCGCCACCGTGGCCAAGGGCGCGCCCTTTGACGCGTGCGTGGAGAATATCGACATCGGCGGGCCGTCGCTGATCCGGGCCGCCGCCAAGAATCACCAGGATGTCGCGGTGGTGACGGATCCGGCGGATTACGACAATGTTCTGAAGGAGATGGCGGCGCATCAGGGCGCGACCGGCCTCGAGTTTCGCCTATCGCTGGCGCGCGCGGCGTTCGCCCGCACCGCGGCCTATGATAGCGCGGTGGCGCAGTGGTTTGCGCGCGAGGCGGGGCAGGTATTTCCCGAGGCGCTGATCGTCGCCGCGGCGCGCAAACAGTTGCTGCGTTACGGCGAAAACCCGCATCAGCAGGCCGCTTTCTACGTCGGCGGCAACGCCAGGCCGGGGGTGGCGACATCGAGGCAACTCCAAGGCAAGGAGCTGAGCTACAACAACCTCAACGACACCGACGCGGCCTTCGAGCTGGCGGCCGAGTTCGCCGAGCCGGCCCTGGTCATCGTCAAGCACGCCAATCCCTGCGGCGTGGCGGTGGCGGCGAGCCTGCGCGAGGCCTGGGACAAGGCCTTGGCCTGCGACCCGGTCAGCGCCTTCGGCGGCATCGTCGCCTGCAACCGGCCCTTGGACGCCGCCACGGCCGAGGCGGCATCGAGGTTATTCCTCGAAGTGGTGATCGCGCCCGAGGTAAAACCCGAGGCGCTCGAGGTTCTGAAGAAGAAAACCGCGCTCCGGGTGCTGGCGGCGGGGTCGATGCCCGACCCGGCGGGGAGCGGCATGACGCTCAAATCGCTGGCCGGGGGCTATCTGGTGCAGAACCGGGACGCCGGGCGGGTCTCGGCCAATGAGCTCAAGACCGTGACCCAACGCGCGCCCAGCCAGGCCGAGATCGCCGACATGCTGTTCGCCTTCAAGGTGGCCAAGCACGTCAAATCCAACGCCATCGTCTTCGCCAAGGACGGCGCGACCGTGGGCATCGGCGCCGGACAGATGAGCCGGGTCGACAGCGTGCGGATCGCGGCGCAGAAGGGCGCCGACGCCGCCAAGGCGGCGGGCAAGGCGGAATCGGCGCTCAAGGGCTCGGTGGTGGCGTCCGACGCCTTCTTCCCCTTCGCCGACGGGCTCGAAGCCGCGATCGCCGCCGGCGCCACATCCGCGATCCAGCCCGGCGGCTCGGTGAGGGATAAAGAGGTGATCGCCGCAGCCGACAAGGCCGGGATCGCCATGGTGTTCACGTCCATGCGGCATTTCCGCCACTGACCTTGCCCCGCGCCCGGCACAAACCGGCGCATGCGATGCGCCCGCGCGACATGGCGCTCGCCGCCTTCACCTCGGTGATCTGGGGCTTCGCCTTCCCCGCCATCAAGATCGCGCTGGTTGACTTCTCCGCGCCGCAGCTGACCGCGTTGCGCTTCATCGTGGCGCTGCTGCCGGTGTTCTTCGTCAAGCGGCCGCGCTTGCCCTGGACGGACATCGTGCTCATCGGACTCACGCTGTTCACCGGCCAGTTCCTGCTCATATTCTTCTCCTACCGGCTCGGCATGCCGCCCGGCCTCGCCTCGGTGACGCAGCAGATCCAGGTGTTCATCACCGTGCTGCTGTCGGCGGCTTTCCTGGGCGACCATCCGACGCGCCGCCAGATTGCCGGCATGGCGGTGGCGTTCGCGGGATTGGCGCTGATCGCCTTCACCATCGGCGGCGATCTGCGCCCGGCGGCGCTGGGACTGGCGCTGGGCGCCGCCTTCAGCTGGTCGGTCGGCAACGTGCTGGTGAAGCGCGCGCACCGGGCGCCGATCTTCGCCCTGCTCGCCTGGTGCAGCCTGGTGCCGCCCTTGCCGTCGCTGGCGATTTCAGCCGCCGTGGATCCGGTGCCGATCTGGACCGCGCTCGCCCATGCCTCCTGGCCGAGTCTGCTGGCGGTGATCTATCTCGGCGCCATCACCACCAATATCGGCTATGCCGCCTGGGGCTATCTGTTGCAGCGCTACAAGGCCGGGGTGGTCGCGCCCTTCGCGCTCTTGTCGCCCTGCACCGGCATAATCGCGTCGGCCTGGCTGTTCGGCGAGGTCTTTCCCCCGGCGCGTTACGCCGGCATGGCGCTGATCCTGGCCGGGCTCGCGGTGATATTGCTGCCGGGCGCCAAGCCGCCGGCGCAAACCGAGCCGTTCGCGTGATTGCAGGTATTGGGTAGCGAACGCGCCCAGGAAATTTTCTAGCCCAATTCGACCGGATGGCCTGCGATAAGCGACAGGGCCACGGTGATAACGAGCAAGAACAGAATCATGGCGAGATAATACATGACCCTGCTTGCCGGTTTGTCCTTGGCCGGGCGGAAAACGATCATCCCGATTATCGAGGCCGCCAGCAGCCTTGAAAGAAAAACCAAATAACGATTTGGCCCATTACGTACAAAGTCATGTCGCGCCCCCAGCTCATGGCTAAGGATAGGGCGGCTTCGCGACAGGGACAAACGCGCCTAGGCTTTGGGCGCTTTCCGCGATGCGATTTGCCGCCGGCGCAATTCGAGCTTGCGGCGCTTCTTTCTTAGCTGACCTTTGCGATGAGCCTTTTTCATACTCTCTCCTGTCGGTTCCTGATTAATACTCCGCAGGATAGCCCATATTCCCCGGCCAAGGTTACGGCGGCTTCGTTATGCCGCCGAATACCGCCGGTAATCGCCCGATAACCGCCTGATAACCGTTCGCGTCCGGCGGTCTTGTCCCGCCGCCCTAGGCCGAATAGATTAATCGAAACAATAGGTTTTCCAGGGAGCTCCGCGATGCCGGACAACGAACTCTTCCCGATCCCCCGCCAGATGGCGCAAAGCGCCTGGGTCAACGAGACCCAGTATTTCAAGATGTACGAGGATTCGATCAAGCATCCCGACAAGTTCTGGGGCGAGGCCGCCAAGCGCGTCGACTGGATCAAGCCCTTTTCCAAGGTCAGGAACGCGAGCTTCACCGGCAACGTTTCGATCAAATGGTACGAGGACGGCACGCTCAACGCGTCCTCCAACTGCATCGACCGGCATTTGAACCTGCGCGCCGACCAGACCGCGATATTGTGGGAAGGCGATGATCCGAAGGAAAGCCGCCACGTCAGCTACAGCGAGCTCCATGAAAGCGTCTCGAAGCTCGGCAACGTCTTGAAAAGCCTGGGCGTCAAGAAAGGCGACCGCGTCACCATCTACATGCCGATGATTCCCGAGGCGGCCTTCGCCATGCTCGCCTGCGCGCGGATCGGCGCGGTGCATTCGGTGGTGTTCGGCGGCTTCTCGCCCGAAAGCCTGGTCGGCCGCATCAAGGATTGCGGCTCGACCATCATCATCACCGCCGACGAAGGGTTGCGCGGCGGCCGCAGGGTGCCCTTGAACGCCAACACCGACGAGGCCTTGAAGCAATGCCCCGAGGTCAAGAACGTGCTGGTGGTGCGCCGCACCGGCGGCGACGTGGGGTGGAAAGCGGGCCGCGACCGCTGGTACCACGAGGAAATGTCCAAGGCGGCCAAGGAATGCAAGCCCGAAGAGATGAGCGCCGAGGACCCGCTGTTCATCCTTTATACGTCGGGCTCGACGGGGAAGCCCAAGGGCGTGCTGCACACCACCGGGGGTTACCTGGTGTTCGCCGCCATGACCCACCAATACGTGTTCGATTATCACGACGGCGAGATTTATTGGTGCACGGCGGATGTCGGCTGGGTCACCGGCCACAGCTATATCGTCTACGGGCCCTTGGCCAACGGCGCCACCACGGTGATGTTCGAGGGCCTCCCCAATTATCCCGACGCCTCGCGCTTCTGGCAGGTGATCGACAAGCACAAGGTCAACATCTTCTACACCGCGCCGACCGCGATCCGCGCGCTGATGCGCGAAGGCGACGCGCCGGTGGCCAAGACCTCGCGCAAATCCTTGAAGCTTCTGGGCACGGTGGGCGAGCCGATCAACCCCGAGGCCTGGCTGTGGTATCACCGCGTGGTCGGCGGCGGGCGCGTGCCGATCGTCGACACCTGGTGGCAGACCGAGACCGGCGGAATTTTGATCACGCCGCTCCCGGGCGCCACGGCGTTGAAGCCCGGCTCGGCGACGCGGCCCTTCTTCGGCATCGTGCCGGCGATCGTGGATCAGTCCGGTAAGGCGATCGAGGGCGAGGCCACCGGCAATCTCTGCATCCTCGAAGCCTGGCCGGGAATGATGCGCACCGTCTATGGCGACCATAAGCGCTTCATCGACACCTATTTCTCGACCTATAAGGGCAAGTATTTCACCGGCGACGGCGCGCGGCGCGACAAGGACGGCTATTACTGGATCACCGGCCGGGTCGACGACGTGATCAACGTGGCCGGCCACCGCATCGGCACGGCCGAGGTCGAAAGCGCGCTGGTGGCGCACCCCATGGTGGCCGAGGCCGCGGTGGTGGGCTTTCCGCACGACATCAAGGGGCAAGGCATCTACGCCTATGTGACCTTGAAGCTCGGTAGCGAGCCGCAGGAGGAGCTGCGCAAGGAGCTGGTGCAGTGGGTGCGGAAACAGATCGGGCCGATCGCCCAGCCGGACATGCTGCAATGGGCGCCGGGCTTGCCCAAGACCCGCTCGGGCAAGATCATGCGCCGCATCCTGCGCAAGATCGCCGCCAACGAATCCGAACAGCTGGGCGACACCTCGACGCTGGCCGACCCGGCGGTGGTCAAGGATCTGGTGAGCAACCGGCTGAATAGAGGATAGGGCCGGGCCAAGCCCGGTCCGGGCGGGGGTAGGGCGCACGCTTCCCGCCCGCGGTTTCGCGACAACCCCGCCCTCTGCTATCGTCCACGCCGTTCCGGGGTTCATCGGGGGAGTGCCGAATCATGAGATTGGCGATGCTGGGCGCGGCCCTGGCTCTCCTGATTGGCGGCTGGAGCGCCGAGGCCCGGGCCGACAAGACGTTGCTCAACGCGTCCTACGATTCGACGCGCGAATTTTATGCCGAATTCGATCAGGCCTTCGCCATCTATTGGAAAGAGAACGCCGGCGAGAGCGTTTCGATCAACACCGTCCATGACGGATCGGGCGCCGAGTCGCGCGCCGTCATCAACGGGTGGCTCGATGCCGACGTCGTCACCTTGGCGCTCGCCTACGACATCGACGCCATCGCGCAAAAGGCGAAGCTGCTGTCGCCGAATTGGCAAAAGCGCCTGCCCGGCAACAGCGCGCCCTACACCTCGACCGTCGTGTTCCTGGTCCGCAAGGGCAATCCGAAACACATCCATGACTGGCCGGATTTGATCCGTCCCGACGTCAAAATCATCACGCCCAACCCGAAATACTCGGGCGCCGCGCGCTGGGCCTATCTCGCCGCCTGGGGCTACGTGCTCAAGAACGGCGGCGGCGCCGACGCGGCGCGCGATTTCGTCACCAAGCTCTACCGCAACGTGCCGGCGCTCGATTCCAGCAGCCGCGCCGCCACCACCACCTTCGTGCAGCACGGCCAGGGCGACGTTTTGCTGTCCTGGGAGAACGAGGCGCTGCTCGCCGTCGACGTGTTCGGCAAGGACAAGTACGAGATCGTCGCGCCCTCGATCAGCATCCTGGCCGAGCCTCCGGTCGCGGTGCTCGACGTCAACGTAAAAAAGCACGACACCGCCCAGGTGGCCGAGGCCTATCTGCGCCACCTCTATTCGCCCGCGGGCCAGGAGCTCGCCGCCAAGCACTTTTTCCGTCCCCGCCTGGCCGAGACGGCGGCGCGTTACGCGCCCGCCTTCCCGCACATCAGGCTCTTCACGATCGACGAGGTATTCGGCGGCTGGGCCAAGGCGCAGGCGACGCATTTCGCCGATGGCGGCGTATTCGACCAGATCCGGTTGTGTCTCGATTACAACATGCATTGCGTAGGCGGGAGCCAAAACGGCTCGCCGTAAGGGGCGGCGTCCCGGACAGGCCGGGCCGGGTTTAAGGATTTTTCAACCCGGACGCGCAACGCATAAATCCGGCGTTAACCATTCTTCGTCAGCATGGACGCCCATGTCCGACGAATCCCTCATCGACCCGGCCGAAGCCGCCGCCCCCGCGCCCGCGCGCAAGGTTTATCCGCCGCGCGTGCCGACCTTGTGCCGGCTCACCTGCCAGGGTTTCGAGATGTTCTTTTCCGACCGCGCCGACGATCCGCGCATGCCGGGCCTGATCCCGCGCGCCATCATCGCGCCGTGGTGGAACGGCGTGACGGCCTTGTGCGGCGCCGAGATGGAGAAATACGAGCGCCGGCTCAAGACCCTGATCGGCACCGGCGAATTCAGCGAGGCCGACCAGCTCGCGATCGAACTGCAAAAGCAGGCGATCGGCTGGACCAACCGGCTGCTGGAGGAACTCGACCGGGCCGAGGGCGACAAGAGCCTGAAGCAGGCGTTCGAGAACCCGCTTTTGATCGCCGACGTGCGCGAGATCGCGCGCATTTTGCCCTTGAGCGCCGCGCTCAAATCGCAACTCGCGATATGCTACGCGCTCTTGGACGAGGCCGACCAGATGGAAGGTCAACGCATCCTCGATCTTTCGCCCGACACGGTGGCGATGCTGAAGGGCCAATATCTGTCCTTCGCCGAGAAATGCGGGCCGGAGGCGCGTTACCTGGCGCTGGCGCTGATGAACCGTTTGGCG
>Ga0187863_10003891_pt1 | contig 10849 bp, 12 predicted proteins | sample June2016WEW_11_1_FD_132975 | JGI IMG/M metagenome (GOLD analysis project Ga0187863, IMG submission 132975) | Peatland microbial communities from SPRUCE experiment site at the Marcell Experimental Forest, Minnesota, USA - June2016WEW_11_10 | ecosystem: Environmental > Terrestrial > Soil >...
CACCTCCCTGCCCGTGGGCGAATACTTCCGCCAGCCCGACACCTGGCGTTACGTCGCCTGGAATTTGCTGATGGACGCCGACCAGAATTCCCTGCCCGGGGTGTCGTTCAGCGGTTTCGCCGCCGGCAATGTCGTCGACGGGCCGCTTTGGACGCTGCCTTGCGAGATTCTGATGTATCTTTTGGTCTTGGCGATGGGGATGGCGCGGCTGTTGCGCCTGCCGGCGATCGCGCTGCTCATCGTCGCCGGATTGGTGTGCGTGTGGTTCGACACCACCTCGATCGACGGCGTGTTGCCGAGCGCGGGCTGGCTGTTGCCGTTTTTCGCATCCGGCATGGCGCTTTACCGCCTCAAGGACAGCGGCATTTTCCGCGCCAATCTCGCGCTCCTGGCAGCATTCGGGCTGGTGGCGAGCGCGGCCTTCCATCTCTTCATTCTGCTGTTCCCGATCTTCGGCGGATATCTGGTGATCTATCTGGCGCTGGAAAAACGCCTGCCCTTGGTGCCGGCGGCGCGTTGGGGCGATCTTTCCTACGGGCTTTATATCTACGGCTGGCCGGTGGAGCAGATGGTGGTGCGGCTGTCGGGCGGGCAAGCGCAATGGGGCAAGCTGTTCGCGATCTCGCTGCCGGTGGCGGCGGCTTGCGCCTTCCTTTCCTGGCATCTGGTGGAAAAACGCGCCCTCGCATTAAAACCGCGGCGGCGGTAAAAATCTCACGGGGAGAAAAACGCCATGCTCGAGACCACCATCGCCGGCAGCCTGCCCAAGCCCGCCTGGCTCGCCAAGCCCAAGGTGCTGTGGGCGCCCTGGGCGGCCGAGGGCGCGGCCCTGGCCGAGGCCAAGCGCGACGCCACCGTCCTGACGTTGAAGGAGCAGGAGGATATCGGCATCGACATCGTCAGCGACGGCGAGATGTCGCGCCAGCATTTCGTCCACGGTTTCCTCGAGAACATCGCCGGCATCGATTTCGCCATGCGGGTCAAGATGGGCATCCGCAACAACCGCTACGAGGCCGACGTGCCCACCGTCACCGCCGCGCTTTCCCGCAAAGGCAGCGTGCACCGGACCGAGGCGGCGATCGCGCGCGCCCACACCAAGCGCCGGCTCAAATTCACCCTGCCCGGGCCAATGACCATCATCGACACCATCGCCGACCGGTTTTACGGCGACCGCGTCAAGATGGCGATGCGCTTCGCCGAGCTGTTGAACGAGGAGGCGCGCGAGCTGGAGGATCTGGGTTGCGACGTGATCCAGTTCGACGAGCCCGCCTTCAACGTCTACATGGACGAGGCGCGCGAATGGGGCGTGGCGGCGCTGGAACGCGCGGCCCAAGGGCTCACATGCGCCACCGCTGTCCACATCTGCTACGGCTACGGCATCAAGGCGAATATCGATTGGAAATCCTCGCTGGGCGCGGAATGGACCCAATACGAGAAGATCTTTCCCGCCCTGGCCCAAAGCAAGATCGGCCAGGTCTCGCTCGAATGCATCAATTCGCGCGTGCCGGTGCGGCTCCTGGGACTGCTCAAGGGCAAGGACGTGCTGCTGGGCGCGATCGACGTGGCCAACGACCAGGCCGAGACGCCCGAGCGGGTGGCGGAAGTGCTTAAATCCGCCCTGCCCTATGTCGCGCCCGAGAAGCTTTTCCCTTGCACCAATTGCGGCATGGCGCCGATGGACCGGAAGCTTTCGCGCGACAAGCTCAAGGCGCTGGTCGCGGGCGCTTCCCTACTGCGCGCCGAACTTCAGGGGAAATAACCGCGTAGCATAGGCGGAGGCCGAATCCAGGCCTTCGCCGTCGTGCGAAACCAAAACAAAACGTCAGCGAAACCCGCGCCGGCCCGCCGTTCACGCCGGATGAAAATCATTTAATTTTCCAGTCAAAATAGCACCAAAATTTGGGGGCCTCCTATTGCGCGGCGGAGGGTCATTCGGCCCTCGCCCCAATCTCGGAGGTCCAACATGAAGTGGAAGACAGGTTTGGCCGTGTCCGCCGCGGCGCTCGGCTTGATGGCGTGGTCGCCGGTTTTCGGCGTTACGCCCGCCTCGGCCGCCTGCATGGCGGGCGATCACATCGATTCCTCGACCGCCCAGCAAGCGGCCAAGAAGATGGAGCAGGCCGGCTATACGCAGGTGCATGAGCTGAAGAAGGGTTGCGACAATTACTGGCATGCCGTCGCCATGGGCAACGGCAAGCAGGACGAAATCTCGCTGTCGCCCCAAGGCACCATCGTGCTCGAAGGCATGAGCCGGGTGGCCGCCGAGGGCGCCACTTTCCCGCAGCAGAGCGCGCAAAGCCCGTCACAAAGCGGGCCGAGCGGGCAAATGCACTGACCCTTGTCGGAGCGGCGGCGCGCTTTATGCGCGTCGCCGTTCCGGTGCATGGGAACAATCTTGTCCGATGGAGGAGATCATGAAACGAGTTCTGTCATTTGCCGTCGCCGCCGGTCTGGCGGTCGCGGCCGGTCCGGCCTTCGCCCAGAACGTCGGTAACCCGGCCTTGGGCGCCCCGCCGCATGCGCTGGGCTCGCCCGCGCCCGCGCCGGCATCGAGCCCGATGGCGGCAAAACGCGCGGCGGCCGAAAACGGCTACAATCCCGACAATGCCGAGGCGCGCAACGCCACCGACGCCCTGAATCTGCTCGAAGCCCGCGGCTACGCCAATTTCAGCAATTTCACCGGCGATGGAAACAGCTTCCACGCGACGGTCGTCAATGGCGGCCAGCCCGCCCAGGTTTCGATCGATCCGCGCACCGGCACGGTCGGCGGCGTTTAATAAAAATCTAGGGCTTCGCCTTCGCGACCTTCGCGTCCCGCACATGGACCACGGCGGTGTCGTCGGCGTAAAGCCGGTGCCAGCCGGGCAGGTGGTCCATCAGCGTCACCGCCGTGGTGTTGGCGGCGAAGATGGTCCAGCCGATCTTGTATACCTTGAGCAGGCCGGGCAGATCGTCGCTGACGCCGCGCGTCGCATCGACATAGAGTTTCAGGAAATCGTCGCCGTAGAGATCGGCGCGTCCATCGATGAAGGGCGGAATGCCTTCGAAGATGAGATAACCGCCGAAGCCGTAATCGTTCATCACCGTGCCGGTCACATGCGCGTCCTCGGCCGCCTGGAGCGCCGCCGCGGGGGTGTAACCGTCGGGCGCGCGGGTGATGGGATGCGCCAGATAGACCGCGCTCAGGGCGACGAACAGGCAGAACGCGCCAACGAGCCCGGCGCGGCTCGGCCGGCCGGAAATATCGGCGAAGAAATCGTCCAGGCCCGAAGCGGCGCGCGGCCGGAACCGGCGCAATTGCTTGGCTATCGCTTCGGCCGCCAGCAGCGGCGCCACCAGCCCGAGGATTTCGGCATGGCGCTGGTGGGCGAGACTCAGATGCAGCAGCAGCAGCAGCATGACCACGCGCGTCCAGGGCAGCTTGACGCCGAACGACAAACCCGCGAACAGCGCCAGCATCAGCCAGATCTCGAGCGGCTGCACGGTCTGGAAATTCGGGCTTTGCCATTCGACCAGCACCGAGAGCGCGAATTTCATCTGCATCAGCCGCCACGGCAAGAGCAGCCCGCCGATGCCGTTGGGCGTGAGCAGGCAGGCCGCGCATGACAGCGCCAGGAACGGCGCCCATTGGCGCACGGCGTCCAAACGCGCGCGTCGGTTCGGCGCGGCCGCCAAGGCTTCGCCGGCGAACAGCGCCGCGAATAAGAGGCCCAGCACATAACCGCCATGGAGATTGGCCCAGAGCGTCATCAACCCGGCGAGATAAAGCGGCGGCGCGCGGTTTTCGGAACGCGCGGCGGCGAGGGAAGCGAACCAGATCACCAAGACCGGCAGCGTCAGCACATGCGGCCGCGCCAGCAAATGCGGCAGCGCCATGCCCCAGGCCGTCGCCATGCCGGCCAAGGCGTGGACCGGCTCCAGATAACGCAGCAGCGCGCGGGTGAGGCAGGACAGAGCGGCGGCGAAGGACAACGCCGTCAGCAGCATCGGCCCGTTCCAGCCGAAGCGGTCATAGAGCGGCGCGAACACCAGCTCGGCCAGCCATTCATGGGGAATCCAGGGCGCGCCCGCCATCGAATTGGAGAAGATGTCGACATGGGGAACGGCGTGATGGGCGATGATCCAGCGCCCGGCCATGATGTGCCAATAGGTGTCGGGATCGCCCAGCAAGCCGGAACCGGAGCCGAGCACCGTTATGAAGGCGACGAGCCCGACGCAGAGCGGCAGCGAGACGCCGAAGCGGCTCTTGGGCAGGGCCAGGGATGCGGTATACGCCATCGCGGCAGTTAAGCGCCGAGATGGTTAACGAAACCTTGCCCGCGCTTGCCCTTTCTTTGGGCGTCCCTTTAGACTGGCGCGGTCATGCCCGACAATCCCCGCCTCGGCCGCCAGGACCTGTTCCCCCCGATCGAGCCCTATCAGAGCGGCGCGTTCGCGCTCGACCGGCTGCACACCATGTATTGGGAGCAATCGGGCAACCCGGCGGGCGTGCCGGCGGTATTTCTCCATGGCGGCCCGGGCGCCGGCGCCACCCCCACCCACCGCCGTTTCTTCGATCCGAATTTCTACCGCATCGTCGTGTTCGACCAGCGGGGATCGGGGCGCTCGACGCCGCTGGGCGAGACCAAGGACAACGACCTTCCCCACCTGATCGCCGACATCGAGCGGCTGCGCGTCCATCTCGGCGTCCAGCGCTGGCTGGTGTTCGGCGGCTCCTGGGGTTCCACATTGGCGCTCGCCTATGCCGAGGCCTTTCCCGAACGCTGCCTCGGCTTGGTGCTGCGCGGCATCTTCCTGTGCCGCCAGAGCGAGATCGACTGGTTCCTCTACGGCATGCGCGCGGTTTTCCCCGAGGCCTGGCGGGCCTTTTCGGGCTTCGTGCCCGAGGGCGAGCGCGGCGATCTGCTGTCGGCCTATTTGAAGCGGCTGGAAAATCCCAATCCCGCGACGCATCTGCCGGCGGCGCGCGCCTGGAGCACCTATGAGGGCGTGTGCTCCACCTTGCTGCCGAGCCCGGACACGGTCGCGGCTTTCGGCGAGGACCGCATGGCCTTGGGCTTGGCGCGGATCGAGGCGCATTACTTCCGCCGCAACGTGATCGGGCCCAAGCAGGATTTGATCGCGCGGATCTCCCGCATCCGCGCGCTGCCGGGGATCATCGTCCAGGGCCGTTACGACATGGTGTGTCCGATCGCCTCGGCCGACGCGCTGCACCACGCCTGGCCCGAGGCGCATTACGTGATCGTGCCCGATGCCGGCCATTCGGCCATGGAACCGGGCATCCGCGCCGAGCTGGTGGCGGCGACCGAGCGCATGAAGCGAAAGCTTTAGACCCGCCAAATCCCCTGCCAGAGCGGCCTTGCCAGATCGCGGCCAAGCCTTAAGATGTCCGGGTTGCGTGGGATTGGGGGGCTGCCTTTCATGCCGGCGAATTGGGCAAGACGAACCGCGCAAGGCGCGATTCTGGGCGCGGCGTTATGCGTCGGCGCGCCGGCCGCGCATGCCGATTGGCTGGCGGATTTGACCGGCAACGACCCCGGCCTGCTGGCGGTCGGCGGCGGCATGTACGATTTCCTCCACAACTACAAGGCCTGGGAAGGCCGCGCCGAATACGATTTCGCCCACGGCTATTATTTCGTCCACCCGATGATGGGCGTCTTCGCCACCAACCGGAAATCCGGCTTCGCCTATGCCGGCATCGACCTCGATTTGCATATCGGCAACCATTTCGTGATCGTGCCCAACGCGGCGATGGGCTATTACCACCAGGGCGACGGCAAGAATCTGGGCGAGGCCTTCGAGTTCAAGACCGGCGCGCGGTTCGATTTCCGCTTCGACGACGCCTCGCGCATCGGCATCGCCTTCGACCACATCTCCAACGCCGGCTTCAGCAGCCATAACCCCGGCGAGGAAAACATCCTGCTGGTGTTCTCCTTCCCGATCGGCAGCTGGTAAACCCTTAGGCCATGTCTTTCGATCTGAGCCTGCCGGACTGGGCGGCGTTGCTGTGGTTCCTGCTCGCCTGGCTGGGTTACGACCGTCTGAGCGCGCGGATGGGTTTCGCCGGGCGCAGCATCAACGACAGCATGAAAACGGTGCGCATCCAGTGGATGGACGAGATGGTGCGGCGCGACATGCGCATGGGCGACGCCTCGCTGCTCGGCCACGCCATCGCCAGCGTCACCTTCTTCGCCTCGACCACCATGATCGTGATCGCGGGATTGGCCGGCGTGTTGGGCGCTATCGGCCAGGCCTATGAGGTGACGTCGAATTTGCGCTTCGCCGCGAAGATGAGCCAGAGCCTGTTCGAAGCGAAGGTGCTGGTGATCATGGGCGTGTTCACCGTGGCGTTCTTCCGCTTCGCCTGGTCGCTCCGGCAATACAACTATCTCTGCGCCCTGATCGGCGCGGCGCCTTCGCCGCGGGAGAAGCGGCTGCACCGGCGCGCCGTGGCCGATCTGGCCCAGCTTCTGACCCTCGCCGTCACCAGCTTCAACCAGGGACTGCGCAGCTATTATTTCGCGCTTTGCGTGCTGGTGTGGATCGCGGGTCCCGGCTGGTTCGCGCTCGCCACGCTGGGCGTGGTCGTGGTGCTGATCCGCCACCATTACCGCTCGGGCGCCTCGCGCCTGATTTCGGCGCATGCGGCGAATTTCCTTCGCGGCAGGCGTTAAACCGGGGTCGCGTCCCCGCCGTCCACGATCACGTTCTCGACCTCGCCCGCTCCGCCCCGGCGGAAAGCCGCCGCCTCCTGGTATTCCTTCGATTGGAAGCAGGCCACCCCGGCTTCGAGCGTCGGGAATTCGATGACGATGAAGCGTTGGAATTTCTGCGGCCCTTCCATGATTTGGTAGCGGCCGCCGCGCGCCAGCACCCGCCCCTTGTGCTTGGCGACGATGGCGGGCACGCGGTCGGTGTATTTCTTGTATTCGACCGGATCGACGATGCGCGCGCGCGCCACCCAATAAGCCGGCATGAAGCCCTCCCGACAATCGTGGTTACGATCCGGCAACCATAACAATTCTTCCGGCGCTCATGGTTATGATTCGACAACCCTAACGATTTTTTACCAAGTAAAAAACCTGGAATGAACTGGGTTTCTTGTATCCTCGTCAAATATTGGATAAAATTTTATTAAATCTTTTCTTGATTATACTTGAATTATGCTTAATTTATACTTGCATTTTAGACGATATTACTTGAACGTTTCGCGAAATGCGGCAAACTCCGGGTCACGGCCGCATTCCCGCGGCCGGCCAAAGGAGTAGAAAATGAACTTCCGCCAAGTGACTCGCATCGCGATCGTTACCGCCGCGCTCGCCCTCGCCACCGCCCCCGCTTTCGCGTGGAGCTCTGGCGGCGGCGGCTGCACCAGCAATTGCGGCGGCACCGCAGTTCCGGAACCCTCGACCCTGGCCCTGTTGGGCATCGCGGTCCCGGGCGCCGCGGCTTGGATCAAGCGCAAGCTCGGCTAATCCGGCCGATCCGGAAAGTCCTCGTACCTTCTCCTGTTAAGAGCGTGTTCTGGGCGGCCCCTTCACCGGGGCCGCCTTTTTATGCGCGGGCGGCCGGCTCGCGTCCGTCTTGCGGCCAGGCCGAAAAACGCGAATATTCACCCCCCGATGGAGAGAGGGGCGATGGCACGCGAAGCGCACGACTACGACGACGTTCCCGGCACCTTCGTGTTCGACGCCGAGCGCTGCCGCCAGGGTTACCCGATCAATTCCTTCTGCATGTCGCTGATGAAGGACGCCAACCGCAAGGCGTTCCGGGCCGACGAGGCGGGCTACATCAAGCAGTTTCACATGTCGCCCGAGCAGGAACAGGCGATCCTGAAGCGCGACTACAACCGCATGCTGGAACTCGGCGGCAACATCTATTTCACCGCCAAGCTCGGCGCCACCGACGGCCATTCGTTCCAGCATCTCGCCGCGCTGATGACCGGATCGACGCAACAGGATTACGCCGCCATGATGCTGGCCGGCGGACGCCCGGTCGAAGGCAATCGCTCGAAATCGGGCCAGGACAAGCCGGCCCGGGCGCGAGTCAAATCCCCCGTCAAAAAGCGGGATTGAATCGTGGCAAAAATCGTCGCCGGCATCGGTTGTTCCCACGTCCCCGCCATCGGCGCGGCGCTCGACAACGGCAAGACCGGAGAGCCCTATTGGCGGCGCGTGTTCGGAGGCTTCGAGCGATCCAAGCAATGGATGGCCGAAACCAAGCCGGATGTGGCGATCGTCGTCTATAACGACCACGCCTCGGCCTTCTCCACCGATCTGATCCCGACCTTCGCGCTCGGCTGCGCCACGGAATTTCCGCCGGCGGACGAGGGCTGGGGACCGCGGCCGGTGCCGGTCGCCAAGGGCGATCCCGATCTCGCCGTCCATATCGCCCAATCGGTCATTCTCGACGAATTCGACCTCACCATCGTCAACAAGATGGAGATCGATCACGGGCTGACCGTTCCGCTCAATCTGCTGTGCGGCAAGAAAAATCCCGACGAGGAATGGCCGTTCAAGATCATTCCGCTCGCCGTCAACGTCGTGATGTATCCGCCGCCGATCGGGCACCGCTGCTACAGGCTGGGCAAGGCCATCCGCAAGGCGGTGGAGTCCTATCCCGAGGACCTCAAGGTGGTGATTTTCGGCACCGGCGGGATGTCGCACCAGATCAGCGGTCCGCGCGCCGGCCTGATCAACAGCAAATTCGACAAGGATTTCCTCGATAACCTGACGAAAAACCCGGCCAAGCTGGTCAAGATTCCGCATCTCGAATACGTGCGCGAAGCCGGCGCCGAGGCGATCGAGCTGGTCATGTGGCTGATCATGCGCGGCGCGCTCGCGGACAAGGTCGACGAGGTTTACCGCTTCTATACCGTGCCGGCCTCGAACACCGCGGTCGGGCACATCATTCTGGAAAACCGCAAGCGCGCGGCGAAGACAAAAACCCGGCGGGCCGCCGCGCGCGCGACAGCGACCCTCCGCAGGAGCCAATGATGAAGATCTGCGTCGCCGGCCAGGGCGCCTTCGGCCAAAAGCATCTCGACGCGTTGAAGCGGATTCCTGGCGTCGAAGTCAGCTCGCTGGTCGGCGGCAATCAGGACGCGACCGCGGAAGTGGCCAAGAAATACGGGATTCCCCATCACACCGGCGATCTCGGCGAAGGCATCAAGCGCGCCGACGCGGTGATTCTGACGACGCCGACCAAGATGCATTTCCGCCAGGGCGAGCAAGTGATGCGCGCGGGCAAGCATGTGCTGGTCGAAATTCCGGTGACCGACAGCGTCGCCGACGCCGAAAACCTGGCGAAAATCGCCAAGGAGACCGGCGTCGTCGCCATGGGCGGCCATGTCCGCCGCTTCAATCCGAGTCACCAATGGGTGCACAAGCGGATCGAGAAGGGCGAGCTGAAAATCCAGCAGATGGACGTGCAGACCTATTTCTTCCGCCGCAAGAACATCAACGCCGCGGGCGCTGCGCGCAGCTGGACCGACCATCTGCTCTGGCACCACGCCGCGCACACGGTCGATCTGTTCCAGTATCAGGCGGGCGAGACCATTTCCGACTGTTACGCGGTGCAGGGGCCGATCCATCCTCAGCTCGGCATCGCCATGGACATGGGCATCGTCGCCAAGACGCCGTCGGGCGCGATCCTGACGCTGTCGCTGTCGTTCAACAATGACGGGCCGCTCGGCTCATTCTTCCGCTACATCTGCGACAACGGCACTTACAAGGCGTTCTACGACGAGCTGAGCGACGGCAAGGACAACAAGATCGACGTTTCCAAGGTGGACGTGTCGATGGACGGCATCGAGCTTGAGGATCGCGAGTTCATCGCCGCCATCCGGGAAAAGCGCGAGCCCAATGCGAGCCTCGTCCAGCTACTGCCCTGCATGCGGGTCCTGGGCAAGCTCGAAGGCATCATCGACCCGCAACGCCGCGCCCACGCCTGACCGGCGGCCGGGCCGCCCGGCCGCTCACTGCCAAGGCAGCAATGAGGCGTGGATCACGTCCTTCACGCCTTGGCCGCCGACCGAGCGGATGGCCAGGTCGACGTCCTTCAGCCCGAAGCTGTGGGTCGTCACGATTTCCAGCGGGAAGCGGCGCGAGGCCAGTTGCTGCAGGGCGAGCTCGCAGGCCCGGTAGCTGTGGCCGCGCGCGCTCTTGATGGTGATGTACTTCACCGTGACCTGCTCGAGCGGGAAATTGGGGAATTCCTTCATATCCCCCTGGATCACGATGGTCCCGGCCTTGCGCTTCAACGCATTGACGCCGAGCAGGATCGGCGCGGTCCCGGCGCCCGCGGTGCAGTCGAGCGAGACGTCCACGCCCCTGCCGCCGGTGATCGCCATGATGCGCGCGAGCGGGTCTTCCTTCTGGACGTCGATCACGTGGTCGGCGCCGAGTTTCCTGGCGGCTTCCATCCGCGCGGCGTCCTTCGACGTGCCGGTGACGATGATGAGCGAGGCGCCCGCCTGCTTGCAGATCACGGTCTGGGACAGCCCCTGCTGGCCCGGGCCCTGGATCAGCACGGCTGAGTTGTAGCCGACGCCGCCTTCGAACAGCGACCATTCGACGCCGTTCGCCATCGGCGTCACCAGACCCGCCAGTTCCGGCGTAACGCCCTTCGGCACGCGGTGCACCACCGCGTTCCAGGGCAGGTAGACGTATTGGGCGAAGCCGCCCCACAGATGCGGGGCCTTCTCGGACGAGGTGTAGCCGTAGCGGATGGCGTCGGGATTGGTGCGCCAGTTGGTGTTCTCGCAATGCCGGTACTGGCCGGCATGGCACCACTCGCATTTGCCGCAACTGACATAATGCTCGACGAAGACGAGATCGCCTTCCTTGAA
>Ga0187863_10003892_pt1 | contig 10847 bp, 10 predicted proteins | sample June2016WEW_11_1_FD_132975 | JGI IMG/M metagenome (GOLD analysis project Ga0187863, IMG submission 132975) | Peatland microbial communities from SPRUCE experiment site at the Marcell Experimental Forest, Minnesota, USA - June2016WEW_11_10 | ecosystem: Environmental > Terrestrial > Soil >...
CTAACTAGTGTTAGACCGAATGTGCCGAGGGTCTTCACGACCGTGTCGATGTCGGACTGATTGGCGCCGTAGGTGTCGCGGAGTTGGTCGCGGGTGAGTATTTTGGTTGGACGCTTGGTTACGGGCGGAAGAGCAGCTTTGCGGCGAAGCTTGAGAGTTACTTCGATGGTGGTGTTGGGATTGGTTCGGCTCGTGGCGACTGCACCGGGCAGGGGTTTGCGATCACTGCCTACGATGGGCGAATGGGTGTTGGTCAAGATGCACCTCCAGAGAACGATTGTTTGACACAGGGAGGAAGTGACAGCGCGGTCGAGTCTATCTTCTTGTAACTGGGAGATAGTTCAAATTTCCGGAAAGCTTAACACATTTTCGGTGACGGCGCCTGATGGCACCGTGGCCGCGTAGCGTTTAAGATTCTCGGGAACCGAAGGGTGAAGATGATGGGCTTTCCGACTCTGCTGGGGATTCCGTTTGATGGTTACTCTTCCTACCTGCGCGGGGCGGGGGATGCTCCGGGGAAGATTCGGGAGGCGCTGCGCTGTGATGCTTCGAACTCGTGGTCGGAGTCGGGTGTCGACTTGGGGGTGGCGGGGGTGTATGAGGATGCGGGAGATCTGGAGTTTTCCGAAGAGGGCGCGTTTGAGGCGATCGAGGGCGGAGTCGGCTCATTGATGGACGAGGGGAAGCGGCCGGTTTTGCTTGGTGGGGATCATTCGATTACTTATCCTATTGTGAAGGCGGTGGCGGGGCGGCATCGGGAGCTGACAATTTTTCATTTCGATGCGCACCCCGACCTGTATGACGAGTTTGAGGGGAACCGGTTGTCGCATGCGTGTCCATTTGCGCGGATCATGGAAGCGGGGCTGGCGAAGCGGTTGGTGCAGGTGGGGATTCGCACCATCAACCGGCATCAGCGGGACCAGGCGCAGAGGTTTCGAGTAGAAGTGGTGGAGATGCGGGCGCTGCCGGCTTATGGGAAGTTGCAGGCGGCGGGGCCGGTTTATATCACGTTCGATATGGATGTTCTTGATCCGGGGTTTGCGCCGGGGGTTTCGCATCGCGAACCGGGAGGAATGTCGGTGCGGGAGGCGATTGCGCATTTGCATGCCATTGAGGGGGAGATCGTGGGTGCGGATGTGGTCGAGTACAACCCGGTGCAGGATGTTGCGGGACTGACGGCGACGGTGGCGGCGAAGATTGTGAAGGAGATTCTGGGCAAGATGATTGCGGGGTGAGGGACAGCAGGTTCCTCCTGTCTGGCTGCGCTCGCGCGCCGGAATGACAAGTCACGCTATGAATAAGGGGTACGGGAACCGGCTAAACGCAGGGACACGGGGGCAGGAGGGGGAAACCTCCCGGATTGGGAAGCAGATTATTTTGCGTCCGGGGCGGGAGTTGGGGAATCTGTAGATGAACGCATATCGGCTTATGGAAAACATTCAACATTTGGCAACAAAAGGCTTGCTGGCCGTGGCTTTGGCGGCGAGCGTGGCAACGATAGGCTGCTCTACGAACGCGGCGCAGAATCCTCACGCGGCGGGGCCTCAGGGCATGCCGGTTAAAGTGCTGGAGGCCAAGGCGATGCCGGTCGACGACGCGAGCGAGTACGTGGCCACGATGAAGTCGCGGGATTCGGCCGTGATCATGCCGCAGGTGGAGGGGCAAATCACGCAGATTCTGGTGCACTCGGGCGACCGCGTGGAAGCTGGCACTCCGATGATGGAGATCGATCCGCTGAAGCAGCAGGCCACGGTGAAGAGCCAGGAGAGCGCCCGCGCCGCGCAGGAGGCGAACCTGGTCCTGGCCAAACAGCAGTATCAGCGGACGCAGGGGCTTGCCGCGGCTGGGGTGGTGAGCAAGCAGGAGCTGGACCAGGCGAAGTCGACGCTGGATGCGGCCCAGGCCCAGATGGAATCGCTCGATTCGCAGGTGCGCGAGCAGGAAGTGCAACTGCATTACTACAGGGTGGTCGCTCCGCGGAGCGGGATTGTGGGAGATATTCCGGTGCGCGTCGGCGACCGTGTAACGACCACGACGCAGCTGACGACGGTTGACCAGCAGGGAAGCCTGGAGGCCTATGTGTATGTGCCGATCGAGCACTCGGGGCAGCTCAAGATGGGTTTGCCGGTGCAGGTGGTCGACGGCGACGGCAAGGTGCTGGCCGATTCGCGGGTCAGCTTTATTTCCCCGCAAGTGGACAACACAACCCAGACCGTGCTGGTGAAGGCGCGCATTACCAATGGGAATGATGCGCTGCGCCAATCGCAGTTTATTCGGGCGCGGGTAGTGTGGGGGACGCATAAGAATCCGGAAGTTCCGATCCTGGCAGTGTCGCGGCTGGGAGGACAGTATTTTGCGTTCGTGGCGGAAGCTCAGAATGGCGGCGCGTTTGTCGCGCGGCAGAAGCCACTCACGATCGGACAAACCGTGGGCAACGATTACGAAGTGCAGGATGGCATTAAGCCGGGGGATAAGATCATCGTCTCTGGGACGCAGTTTCTGCTGGACGGTGCGCCGGTGATTCCGCTGAGCTAGGGCTTCTGGCCGGCTTCCGGTTCTCGGCTTTCGGTTCTGATCATCTCCAACGAAGCATTTAGCACCTAGCAATTGGCATTTGGTCGTTGAGGGTATCGCCGACATTCTGCAAAAAACGCAGAACTGATAAGTGCTAAGCGCTAAATGCTAAGCGCTAAATGCTAAGCGCTAAATGCTAAATGCTAAATGCTAAATGCTGGCTGCTGGCGTTATCCGCTATGAGGGGCACAGGTTCTCATGTTCGTTAGGTTCTTCATTCAACGTCCGGTGTTTGCGTCGGTGTGCGCGCTGCTGATTGTTCTGGCGGGCGCAGCTGTGATTCCGACTCTGCCCATTGCGCAGTTTCCGAATCTGGCGCCGCCCCAGGTGGGCGTGACCAGCGTCTACATTGGGGCGAGCGCGCAGACGGTGGAGAGCGCGGTCACGATTCCCATCGAGCAGCAGATCAATGGCGCGGAAGGGATGAAGTACATCACTTCCACGAGCGGCAACGACGGGACCAGCACCGTGACCGCTACGTTTGATCTGAATCGCGATCCCGATCTGGCGACCGTGGACATTCAGAACCGGGTGAACACCGCGCAGGGACGGTTGCCCGCCGCGGTGAAAGCTGTCGGCATCACGACGGCGAAGACTTCGCAGAACTTCGTGTTCGGCGCGGGTGTCTATGCGGACAATCAAAAATATTCCACGCTGTTCCTGAGCAATTATCTCGATGTGTACGTACGCGATTCGCTGAAGCGCATTCCCGGTGTTGCGGATGTGATCCTGTTCGGCGAGCGCAAATATTCGATGCGGCTGTGGCTGGATCCGGGGCGACTGGCGGGACGTTCGCTGACCGCGACCGACGTGGTGAGCGCGCTGGCGGAACAGAACGTGGAAGTTGCGGCCGGACAGGTGGGACAAACCCCGGCGATGGCGGGGCAGAATTATCAGATCAGCGTGCGGGCGGTGGGGCGGTTAAGCGAGCCGGAACAGTTCGACAACATTATTCTCAAGACGAATTCCGACGGAACCCTGGTGCGGTTGAGAGACGTTGGGCACGCGGAACTGGGCGCCGAGAGCTATGCCAACGATCTGCAATTCAACGGGCAGGATGCGATTGGAATGGCGGTCACACAACTCTCGACCGCCAACGCGCTCGATGTGGATCGGAGAGCAATCGCCGAACTCGAGCGCCTGTCGAAGAGTTTTCCTCCCGGCATGCACTATAAGGTCGCGTTCGACACGACGGACGCCGTGGGCGAGTCGATCCGCGACGTGATCTACACGGTCGGTGGGGCGATCGCGCTCGTGATCCTGGTGATCTTTCTCTTTCTGGGCGACTGGAGGACGACGATGATTCACTTTATCGCCACTCCGGTTTCGCTCATCGGCACCTTTGTCTTTGTGAAGTTGCTGGGCTTCTCCATCAACACACTGACGTTGTTCGGCATCACACTCGCCACGGGGCTGGTGGTGGACGATGCGATTGTGGTGATTGAGAACATTGAGCGCCACATTCAGGAAGGCGAAACCGATTCTCACAAAGCGGCGGCGGCGGCCACGGCCGAGATTACCAGCGCCGTCATCGCAACCTCATTGGTGCTCTGCGCCGTGTTTGTGCCGGTTGCGTTCTTTCCCGGAACGACCGGAATTTTGTTTCGGCAGTTTGCGCTGACCATCGCATTTTCCATTGCCATTTCCGCCTTCAATGCGCTTACGCTGGCTCCGGTGCTGGCGGCGATTTTTCTGAGCGGCGGCCACCGGAAAAAATGGTGGTGGCTGCAGAAGTTTGACGATGGCATTGGGGCGCTCACCCGCGGGTACCAGCGCCTGCTGCATCATGTGCTGGATTACAAAGTGGCGATGATGGCGCTGTTTTTCGTCGGCCTGGGGCTCACTTATTTCATATTCACGCGGGTGCCGACGGGATTCGTGCCGGATGAGGACCAGGGATATTTCATCATCGTGATACAGGCGCCGTCGGGGGCGTCGCTGGAATATACGAAAGCGATTGGCAAGCAGGTTGCGGCCATGCTGGCGAACGAGCCGGAACTGGAAGGGACGTTCTCGATTGCCGGGTTCAGTTTTTCGGGGGCGGCTGCGAATCAGGGGCTTATTTTTATTCCCCTGAAGCCTTATTCGCAGCGCAAAGGCGAGGCCCACACCGCGTCAGCGATTGTGACCCGGGTGCGTCCGCGGCTGTTCGGGATTTCCGGGGCCATCGTGTTTGCCACGCTGCCGCCGCCGATTCAGGGCCTCGGCCAGTTCGGCGGCTTCCAGTTTGTGGTGCAGGATCAAGGGGCGCACAAGCTTGAGGAGTTGGCGGGGGCTACCTACGGGCTGATCCAGCAAGCCGGGCAGCGCAAGGATCTGGTGCGGCTGTTTACCTCATTTACGGCAAATGACCCGCAATATCTGGTGACCATTGACCGCGAGAAGGCGAAGAGCCTGCGCGTGCCGCTGTCGCAGATCACGGACGCGCTGGGCGTCTACATGGGGTCATCCTATGTAAATGATTTTGATTTCAACAACCGGTCGTACCGGGTGTACGTACAGGCGGATAAACAGTTCCGGGCGACCTCGCAGGACATGAAGCAGTTTTATGTGCGGTCTGACAGCGGGGCGATGGTGCCGCTGGACAACTTAATCAGCATTACGCAGACCACGACGCCGCAGGTGATCAGCCACTATAACCTGTTCCGCTCGGCGGAGATCGATGGCTCGCCGGCGCCGGGATACAGTTCCGGGCAGGCGATTGCGGCGATGGAAGGTCTAGCCAGCAAGATGCCGCAGGGATTTACCTACAGCTGGACCGGGTTGTCGCTGGAAGAATTGGCGGCGGGCGGGACTTCGCTGATTCTGTTTGGGCTGGGCACGCTGGTCGTTTACCTGACGCTTTCGGCGCAGTATGAGAGTTTTGTGCTGCCGTTCATTGTGTTGCTGGCGGTGCCGATGGCGCTACTGGGAGCGCTGGGCGGGCAGTGGATCCGCGGGCTGCAAAATGACGTCTACTGCCAGGTGGGGCTGGTAATGCTGGTCGGGTTGTCGAGCAAGAACGCGATTCTGATCGTCGAGTTTGCCGAGCAGTTGCGCGGGCGCGGCGTTCCGCTGGTGGAAGCGGCGGTGCAGGGGGCGACAATTCGTTTGCGTCCGATTCTGATGACGTCGCTGGCATTCATTCTGGGCGTGGTGCCGCTGGTGCTGGCCACGGGCGCGGGTGAGAATGGACGGCATTCGGTGGGGACGACCGTGTTTGGCGGGATGATCATGTCGACGATTCTGAATTTGTTTTTCATTCCGGTGCTGTATTTGATTATTGAGGGATGGCGGGAGCACGGGAAGAAGCCGGTGGCGGTACCGGTACCGGCGAGCTAGAGCGAATGCACCTTGACGCCAGCTACTGACGTCGCGCGGTAATGGCGTTGCCATTCATAACGAAGGACAAGCAGCAAATCCTGCCCTGAGCGTCAGCGGTGAAGTCAGCATAGCTATTCTTGGCTCCGACGACAACGAACCTCGACGGGGACACGGGTAAGAGAGCAAGACTTGGGTGTCCTGCGGCGGCCAGCGAAAGCGAGAGGTGATCGCCGCTAAGGGGATCGCCTTCGATTTGAATCGAAATCTTCGCCGGTGGATAGTTCGAGATGTATTTCCCGACATAAGGATCAAGCCAGATCGTTGCTCCACGAGTTCGTCGGGGCACAGCAGCAGTGCGCAGGCTAGCTGCTGCGATGGTCTCACTTTGAGTGCCTTCAGGTTCGGTGGGAATTACGTCGACCTGCAGGTGTGTCTGAGCGCCAACTTGTGGGCCTGGATTGCCCGCGATCCCCGGAATACGCAGATTCAAAATATGAATTGAGCTATAACGGATCGCGAACACAGTCATGCAGAACAGAATCAGCGACAGCACAGTGCCGTTAATGATTGCTGACGCGCGAGGCCGGAACGGATCGAGTGTGCCGAAGGAAGGAATATGGTCCGCCGCTGGACTTAGCAGAGGAACTGCGGGTTCGATGCCGATGTGTGGCCGTAACGTCCACTGTCTTAAGAGCGAGAAAACACAGTCCAACATTACACCGAGCGCAGAGAGCGTTCCTTTTTGCTGATCGAAGATGTAGAGCATCTCGTCACCGAAACGTCGGCGAAAGCTGGAAGGGTGCAAACGCACCGCACATCGATATAGATGCCGGAGCATCAGACTCTCCTGGGGTTTGGGACTCGCAGTCGCAATCGGGCCTCGCGGACAACCTGCGTTAAGCGCGCGGTCTCGGCTCTGAGGACATCTCGTCCAGCATCTGTGAGCCGGTAATAGCGCCTGCGAGGATCATCATCTCCCCGGCGTGGTCCCAATTCCTGAACCCATCCAGCCTGAATGAGCTTCTGCAGATTGTCGTACAACGTGCCGGGGCCGAGTTTGTATATGCCCTCCGACTGCCTTGCGACTTCCTGCATGATGCCGTAGCCATGGAGATCTTCCCCGGCTAGAGCGAGAAGGATGTGCAAGGCCGCCGAGGACAACGGCAAATAGGAATCTGATCTTCCGACCATAGTCGGAAATAGATATATCGCATTCCGAGCTAGTCGTCAAGTAGTCTTGTCGAAGGGCTCTTTTCAGTACCGGGTGAAACCCGATCCACCTTGATGGGAGTCTCTTAAACAGCTTGACGCACGCTCTTTGTATAGACGAGGTACAGACGAGCGACCCTCAGCGGCTGAAGCCGGCTTCATCTAGGGGCACTGAATCGGCACGACTTGAAGTCGTGCCCTTCCCGGTCATGTTGTCCACAGTCGTGCCCTTCCCGATCGTGCTTTTCACAGTCGCGCCCTTCCGGGTCGTGCTGTCCCGCGTTGCGCTCTTCCCAATTTCAGCGGATTCGAGTTTCTTCTTCTTGCGGGCTTCTCTTCTCCGGAGCTTGGCCATCCATTCTCTGGAATACATGGTGCCGCGGCATTTGGGGGAACCGCAGTGGCAGGGGGCGGGGTCTTCGTCGTCGTAGAGGTTGTAGTCCCAGAGGAGTTCTTCGCCGGCGGCGATGTCGCGGATGGCGAAAATCCAGACGCGGCCTTTGATCTCGTCGACTTCGCAGTTGGGATCGCAGGAATGATTTAGGTAGGCGCCCAGGCCGTGACCGTCGATTACGGTTTTGCCGTCGTCGAGGCCATAGAGGTAGGTGCGGGAGACGCCGTTGTAGCGGCGGTCGGCTTCTTCGGCGGTGATGCGTTCGCCGTCGTATTCGACCACGCGGGTCTTCTTGCGGATGGGAGTCGAGGTGTACACGCCTACGGAATGAATGGGCGAAGGACGGACGGCGAGAGCCATGAACTAATTTCGCATGGCCGGACGGTTTTGGGGAACGTGAAAAATTGAGGGATTGAGAAATTATGTAATTTGGTAATTTAAAACCGAGATCCCCCGATTCTCGACGGGGAACATGCGCGCCGGCTTTCGCTGCGTGGTAGACTTTCGCGGCGGATTGGACTGAATCGAATTAGAAGAGGAGATTCACATGCGCGGGGCTCGAGCAATGGCAGGGGTGGCGATGGTTCTGATGCTGTCGGGAGCGGCATTCAGCGCGGCGGCACAAACACAAACGAAGAAGAGCACGAAAGCTGCGGTGAAAGTCGGGCCGGAGGCGGCTTATTGCACGGCTACCGGCGGCCTCGTGGAGGTTCGCTACGCGGCGTATGGCACGAACAATGCGCAACCGGACTGGCTATATCTTGCCGGAGTCGAGCCCTTTTGCCAATACACTCTGGCGGCGGACGGGTCGCGCATTCACCTGTCGCTGGATACGTTGTACGCGACCAAGCCGAGTCTGGCGGCTCTGGCCTATTACGCGGCAGTGCCGTGGAACGGTCAGGGCAACGGCAACCCGGCATCGTACTATTGCACGCAGCTGGGCGGGGCCGAGATTGGCGCTACGGATGCTGCGGGCGGGGGCTGGGTGTCGATCGGCAGTATTGATGAAGTCCTCGAAGCCTGCATTTTTCCGGATAACTCGACCATCGATTCCTGGGGGCTGTTCTACCATTCGGACGGCATTATTCGCGGGATCGACTTGTCGACGGTGTTGAAGTATGCCGATCCGTATCCGGCGAAGAAGTAAGAAAATCGGGAAAATCAAAACCCCACCCTCTCGCAAAAGACGCGAGAAGGGTGGGGCACCCTCGTTTTTGTTAGGCGACGGATTACGGTTCGTAGACGGAGCTGCCGAAGCCTTGTTTGCGGGCTGATTCCTGCAGGTCTTCGAGACGCTTTTGTTCTTGTTCCAGTTGACCCTTCATGGTCTCGACTTGATCCTGCTTTTCTTTCTGGTGTTCGTTCCACTGGACGCAGTTGGAAACGCAGTTTCCGCCGACGTAGTGGATGGAGTCGTTCAGGCTGGCGATTTGGCTTTCGAGCGAGGCGATGGTGCTCTTCTGGGCTTGAATCTGAGACTTCCATTGCTCGGCATTCGCGCTGGCATTTGAGGGACCGGTCTGCGCCTCGGGCTCGCCCGAAGTTTGGGGAGCGCTTGCGGTCGTCCAGGTCCGGCCGGGGTGCGAGGGGAGTTCCTCGTTCGTGATGACGTGATGCGGCTTGAGTGGGGGAGCATCCTTGGCCTGGGCGTCTTTGGCCTGTCCGTCATTGCCCGGTCCATCATTGCTCTGGCCGTCTTTATTCAGCGCGTCCTTGCTGGGCGCTGCGGCGTCTTTGGCTTGGGCTTCCTTCTGCTGCTTTTGCAGACGGGCCTGGCGGGCGGCATCCGCTAGAGATTGCGAATCATCCTGGCCGTAGGCTGGGAAGGCGAGGAAGAACGGGCAAAAAAGGGCGCTGGCTGCAAGTAAAACGAGAACTCGGCGCGACGGCATCGGATGGACCTCCAGCAAACAGTATGGTCGGACAGTGCGCTCGAATTCATGCGCTCGAATCCATGGTATAGGCGACGGAGTGCGATCCGAGATTACTTTCGTACCGCTGTTTGTCGGTGACCGTCGCACATGGTCGCGGAGTCGTTTCTTGCCACGATCCGACCAAATTCGGGGGCCAAGTTGGCGCCCAGTTTTGCACTACTGGCGCCGCTGAAACCCTTGACAACACAGGCAACTCTGCTAGAGTGCGGAGAAGGGTTTGCAAACTTCGACACAATCGGCAGGTGCCATGGTCATGAAGAATGTTTACGAAGTATTGCGGCAGAAAGAAATGGAATTAACGCGCCTGGAAAAGGAAGTGGAGGCTCTGCGACTGGTCGCGCCTCTGCTCTCCGAGGAAAAGGAAATGGGTCTGGACATAGGCAAGCCGGCCTTGGCCACTGCCGTTAACGGACCCCAAGCGACGGCTCGCCTGTCGGTTCCGACGCCGCCCACGATTCCCGCGCCGCAGCCGGTGCGCGCCGCCGGGTGGGAAGACACCGCCAAGCGCTGGCCGTAAGGGATTCAACCGAACTGTCGCAATGCCCCACACCGCGGGTGGCGTGAGGGATGATTTCTTTCGCATAATTTTCTTAGCAGCCCGGGACGGCGTCCCGGGCTGACGTGTATGGAGGCGCATATGAGGAAGACGGCGATTCTGACGCTGGCCGTTCTGCTGGGCCTGGGCCTGACGGCCGCAGCCAAAGAGAATGTGATGCAGGGAACCATCGTTTCGGAGAATTCGGTTCCCTGCGGCTCGCAGGCTAAGGGCAAGAAGCAAACGACGGAGCTGATGTGCCAGGAATATGTGATTCGCACCGAAGCGACCGAGTATCACGTGCGGCAGGAAAAAGAAGCGCACAAGGAAATGTTGCCGGTGAATGCGCCGGTTGAGCTGAGCATCAACAAAGACAAGATGAAGTTTAAAGTGAACGGCAAGAGTTACGAGATGCTGGTGGTGTCGGAGTCGGCGGCGCCGGCTGCGGCACCGGCTGCTGCGCCCGTGCCGGCCCCGAAGCCGTAAACGCCCACAGGGGCTGAAGCCCTCCGATTCTCCTCGCTTTACGCGGCGCTGAAGCGCCGCTCTTCCACGGTACTGCACGGGTTCTGGGCGCTCCATGGCGTTGGCTTTCGGAAATTTGCGCCAGGGTTGCTTACGCGCTGACGATCTCTCCCAGCGCGGCCAGGAGGCGGTCGACTTCTTCTGCGGTGTTGTAGTGCACCAGGCCGATGCGCAGGAAGCCGCCGGATTTCTCTACGTCTAAATGCTCGGTGAGGTTCAGGGCGTAGTAGTTGCCGTCCCAGGTGAAGAAGCCGCGGTCGCCGAGTTTGGCGGAGAGGGCGAGCGGAGTCTGGTCTGCGGTTTGATTGATGACGCGCAGAGCGATGGTGGGGCAGCGCTCGGAGAAGCGCGCGGGATCGGTGATTCCGTAGAC
>Ga0187863_10003902_pt1 | contig 10830 bp, 18 predicted proteins | sample June2016WEW_11_1_FD_132975 | JGI IMG/M metagenome (GOLD analysis project Ga0187863, IMG submission 132975) | Peatland microbial communities from SPRUCE experiment site at the Marcell Experimental Forest, Minnesota, USA - June2016WEW_11_10 | ecosystem: Environmental > Terrestrial > Soil >...
AATCGTTTCGCCGGACGGGTGGGTGAGTGGCTAAAACCAGCAGACTGTAAATCTGCCGCTCCTTGCGGGCTACGGAGGTTCGAATCCTCCCCCGTCCACCAGTTTTTGGCGCGATCGTCGGGAATGGCCCCCCGGAGCGCAGCGTTGGCCTTTCAGTCGCGCGCAAGAAGCTGCTGAATGTGCGGAACAGATGGAAAGCTAGAGAAGCCCAGCCGCTCTTTTGACGTCTAAGAGAGAAGTTGCCGGAACCTCTGACAATCGAGTATCGGAGATCGGTTTGGGCCTGGGTAGCTCAGTTGGTAGAGCGCGTCCTTGGTAAGGACGAGGTCACCGGTTCAATCCCGGTCCCAGGCTCCAGGTGATGCATGGTGCAGTGAAGGAATGTGCGGGTTGGTCGGCGCGAGCGGGGGTAACTCAGTGGTAGAGTCTCTGCCTTCCAAGCAGATGGTCGCGGGTTCGAGCCCCGTCCCCCGCTCCAGAATGCTTGCTCCCGCGAGATGTGCGGTGCTCCCGGGACACTAAATAGGCACCATAGAAGTTCTTGCTGCGAGGGTGAGACGAGATGGCGAAGGAGAAATTCGAGCGAGTTAAGCCGCACGTAAACGTGGGGACGATCGGGCACATCGACCACGGGAAGACGACATTGACGGCGGCGATCACCAAGGTGTTGTCAAAGCACAACCCCAAAGTATCGTTTCGGGCGTTTGATTCAATCGACAACGCGCCGGAAGAGCGGGAACGGGGCATTACGATCGCGGTGTCGCACGTGGAGTATGAGACGGCCAACCGGCATTATGCGCACATCGACTGCCCGGGGCACGCCGATTACGTGAAGAACATGATCACGGGGGCGGCGCAGATGGACGGGGCGATCCTAGTGGTGGCGGCAACCGACGGGCCGATGCCGCAGACGCGGGAGCACATTTTGCTGGCGCGGCAGGTGGGGGTGCCGGCGATTGTGGTGTTTCTGAACAAGTGCGACATGGTGGATGACCCGGAGCTGCTGGAGCTGGTGGAGTTGGAAGTACGCGAGCTGCTGAAGACGTATCAGTTTCCGGGCGACACGATTCCGGTGATTCGCGGATCGGCGTTGAAGGCTCTGGAAGGGGACGAGAAGTGGGAGAAGTCGGTGTTGGAGCTGATGGATGCGGTGGACAAGAACATACCGCTGCCGCAGCGGGATGTGGACAAGCCGTTTGCGATGCCCATCGAGGATATATTTTCGATTTCAGGGCGGGGTACGGTGGTGACGGGACGAATCGAGCGGGGCAAGGTGAAGGTGGGAGAGGAAGTCGAGATTGTGGGTTTCCGTCCGACGATGCGCAAGACGGTGACCGGGGTAGAGATGTTCCGCAAGCTGCTCGATGAAGGGATGGCGGGCGACAATGTGGGGTTGCTACTGCGGGGCACAGAGAAGGACGAAGTGGAGCGGGGGCAAGTGTTAAGCAAGCCAGGCTCGATCACGCCGCACACGAAGTTCAAGGCGGAAGCGTACGTGTTGACCAAGGAAGAGGGGGGGCGGCACACGCCATTTTTCACAGGATACCGGCCGCAGTTCTACTTTCGGACGACCGACGTGACAGGTGACGTGAAGCTGCCGCAGGGAGTGGAAATGGTGATGCCGGGTGACAACGTGTCGGCGGAGATCACGCTGATCACGCCGGTGGCGCTTGAGAAGGGGTTGCGGTTTGCGATTCGGGAAGGCGGCCACACGGTGGGCGCCGGAGCCGTCGCGGAGATTGTCGAGTAAACATGGCTAACGGAGAAAAAATTCGGATTCGTTTGAAGGCGTACGACCACCGCATTCTCGATCAGTCGACGCGGGAAATTGTCGACACGGCCAAGCGCACCGGCGCCGATGTGGCGGGGCCGATTCCCCTACCCACGGTGATCAACCGCTGGACGGTGCTGCGGTCGCCGCACGTGGACAAGAAATCGCGCGAGCAGTTTGAGATGCGCACGCACAAGAGGCTGATCGACATTCTTGAGCCCACGCCGGACACCGTCGATGCGCTGATGAAGCTCGATCTGCCGCCGGGCGTAGACGTCGAGATCAAGGCCTTCGGGCGAGAACACGCGGTCAAGTAGCGCGCAAGCGAAATAAACAAGAAGGAAAGAGCGAGAGATGGCGGTCAACGGAATACTGGGAATCAAGCTGGGAATGACGCAGGTCTTCGCCGAAGACGGCACGGCGGTACCGTGTACGGTACTGCAGGCGGGCCCGTGCGTCGTGGTGCAGCGCCGCACGAAGGATAAAGACGGCTATGACGCAGCGCAGATCGGGCTGGTTGAGTTCATTAAGCCGCAGCGCGTGACGAAAGCTTTGACCGGGCACTTCAAGAAGGCCAACGTTGCCCCGATGCGTTACGTCGGTGAGTTTCGGATCAAGGACTCCAAGGACGAAACCAAGCCGGGAGACCGCGTGCTGGTGGACGGGTTTCAGATTGGCGAACTGGTGGATGTCACCGGCGTCAGCAAAGGTAAGGGATTTCAGGGCGGCGTGAAGCGCTGGCACTACCGAGGCGGCGACTCGACGCACGGTTCGATGCATCATCGCGCTCCCGGCGGAATCGGCGCGAGCTCGTTTCCCTCCCGTGTGTGGAAAGGGCAGCACTTTCCAGGGCACATGGGCAACGAGCGCAAGACCAGCAAGAATTTGCGGGTGGTAAAGATCGATACCGACGAAAATTTGCTCCTGGTGCGCGGCGCGGTGGCCGGCCCGGTGGGCAGCTACATTTTTATTCGCAAGGCGAAAAGCTAGAAGCAGCTTTAGATAACGGCGAGAGACGACGATGCCAGTTGTGGACGTGAAAAACCTGGATGGCAAGACGGTCGGTCAGGTGGATTTGGCCGACGACGTGTTTGGAGCCAAGGTAAACGAGCACCTGCTGCACGAAGCGGTGCGGCATTACCTGGCAGGCGAGCGCGCGGGCACACACAAGACCAAGGACAAGAGCGAGGTCAGCGGCTCGGGCAAGAAGCTCTGGAAGCAGAAGGGCACCGGCCGGGCGCGTGTCGGGTCGATTCGCTCGCCGTTGTGGCGGCATGGCGGTACGGTGCATGGTCCCACCCCGCGCAGCTACCAATACGCGCTACCCAAGAAGATGGTTTTGGGCGCACTGCGTTCGGCGCTGTCGGCGAAAGTGGCCCAGCAGAAGCTCACGATTGTCGACGGCTGGGTGCTTGCATCGCACAAGACGAAGCCGTTCCGGCAGTCCCTTGACAAGCTCGACGGCGCCAGCCGGACGATTTTGCTGGTGTCCAACACGGCCGATGTGAATCTCGAGCGCGCCAGCAGGAATCTGGACGGAGTCACGCTGGTGCCGTCGACGCATCTGGAGCCCTACGATTTGCTGCGGCATGATCGCCTGATGCTTTCGCGCGAGGCGGCGGTGAGGCTGAGCCGGGCGCTTTCCGCGGTTAGGGCCGAGTCCGATGCACCGGTCCAGATTGAGCCGGCCCCGGCCGTCCAGGCGGAATCGGCCCAAGGCGCCGCGCCGGCGAAGTCAAAAGCGCAAGCCGCTGCCAAGGCTGCCAAGAAGCCGGCGGCAAAAGCAGAGACCAAGGAAAAGCCGAAGGCGAAGCCTCAGACCAAGCCCCCGGCGAAAAAGGAATAGGTCATGGCGACGAGGCTCTATCAGATCATCCGGCGGCCGATCATCACTGAAAAGGGCCTGGGCGTGAAGGAAACGCAGCATACGGTGGTTTTTGAAGTGGTGGCCGACGCCACCAAGACGGAAGTAAAGGAAGCGGTGCAGCGGATCTTCAAGGTCAAGGTCGACCGCGTGCGCACCGCGATCTACCATGGAAAGTTTCGCCGCCGCGGGCGCGCCGAGGGTTTCCGCAGCGACTGGAAGAAGGCCTACGTGAAGCTGGCTCCCGGCGAAAAGATGATCGAATACGCGGAAAATCTGTAGGTGAAGTCAGGCGGTTTCGGAAGGCGAATCCGTTCTTTCGAAGGCTCGAGGCAAGAATGCCACTAAAAACATTTAAACCATATACACCGGCACGGCGCTTTCTGACGATGCTCGATAAGAGCGAGATCACCAAGCAGTCGCCGGAAAAGTCGCTCACCGAGTCAAAGAAACGCACCGGCGGCCGCAACTCCCATGGTGAGGTCACGTCGTGGCATCGCGGCGGCGGGCACGCGCGGCGCTACCGGTCGATTGATTTCCGCCGCGACAAGACGGGAATCCCGGCCAAGGTGGCGGCGATCGAATACGACCCCAACCGGTCATCGCGGATCGCGCTGCTGCACTACGCAGACGGCGAGAAGCGCTACATCCTGCAGCCCGTGGGCTTGGAAGTGGGCATGACGGTGCAGAACGGCGAGGGTGCCGACATTCTACCGGGAAACGCGCTGACGTTCCGGCACATTCCTCCTGGTACGATGGTCCACAACCTGGAGCTTTTTCCGGGCAAGGGCGGCCAGGTGGTCCGGGCGGCGGGCGGAGCCGCGCAGCTTTTGAGCAAGGAAGGCGAGGTCGCCCTGGTGAAGCTGCCCTCGGGCGAAGTCCGGAAGTTCAGCGTGGATTGCATGGCCACGGTCGGGCAGCTGGGCAATGTGGATCATGAGAATGTGACCTACGGGAAGGCGGGCCGCACGCGATGGCACGGAAAGCGTCCGACGGTGCGCGGCGTGGCGATGAACCCGGTGGACCACCCGCACGGCGGCGGGGAAGGCCGCGTGAAGGGCAACCACCCGCAAACTCCCTGGGGATTCCCGACTCTGGGCGCCAAGACGCGGAAAAAACGGAAAAGCGACCGGATGATTGTGGAGCGGCGCAAGCCGTAGTTTGGAGCAGCAGTACTAGTACATGAACCCGGCGCGGCGGGGAATCGAGGGTTGTATGGCAGCTACAGGATCGTCTCGACGTGCAACACGCCGAACCGCGCGCCCAAGGAAAGCCGTAACACACCGCTCGGTGAAGCCGGTTGCGAAAGTTGCTTCGAAGCTAGCGCCGGCGCCGCAAGTGATGATGCGTTTGTGCCGGAGCGGCTGGGCGGTGATTGTGGAAAAGATACCGAACGCGCAGGGGACGCGGTTTGTATGCCCGTTTTGCCCGCTTTCGCACCGCGTATCGGGCCCGGTGCGCGGGTTTCGCAAGTTGCGCCGCGAGCAATGGATCAAGCTGCGCCGCGTGGAGGAATAGAGGAAAGATGCCGCGTTCACTAAAGAAGGGTCCCTTTGTCGATGACCACCTGCGCGTGAAGGTGGAGGGGATGAATTCGCGAAACGAAAAGAAGGTGGTAAAGACGTGGTCGCGACGGTCGACGATCCTGCCGGACATGATCGGGCATACCATCGCCGTCCATAACGGGAGGAAGTTTATTCCCGTCTACATCACCGAGCAGATGGTGGGACATAAGCTCGGCGAGTTTGCCGCCACGCGAACCTTCAAGGGCCACGCGGTGAAGGCGGCGCTTGAAAGGGCGGCGGGAGCGGCTGCCCCGGCGGGCGGGGCAGGAACCCCGGCTGCGGGCGGGGCGCCGAAGGCATAAGGCGAAGGGCATACAACGATGGCAACGGCAGAACAGGCTCACGGTCAGATTGAAGGCACGGCAATCGCGCGGTTTGTCCGCGTGTCGCCGCAAAAGGCGCGGCTGGTGATCGACTTGATCCGCGGCCAGCGCGCTGAGGAAGCGCTGCAGACCTTGCAGTTCACCAAGAAGCGTATCGCCAAGGATGTGGCCAAGACGCTGCGCAGCGCGATCGCCAATGCCGAACGCAAGGCAGACGACGCCGGCGCGTCACTCGACGTGGACGCACTCTACGTGACGCACTGCTGCGTAAACGAAGGGCCGCGCTGGAAGCGCATGCGTCCGGCTCCGATGGGCCGCGGCTTCCGGTACCAGAAGAGGACAAGCCACATCGAAGTGGCGGTCGCTGAGCACGTTCGCGCGGCGGCGTCCCGCGCGGCGGCGGTGGTGGCCGAAGAGCAGGCTTCCAAGGGTGTGCGGGGTGCGGTGCGCAAGGCCCGCAAAGCCATCGAGAAACGCGCGAAAGAATCGCAGAAGAAGTAGTCGAAGCGGGAGGCAAGTTTGGGGCAGAAAACACATCCGTATGGGTTTCGGCTGGGCTACAACAAGGGCTGGAAATCGCGCTGGTTTGCTAAGAAGGATTATGCCGACCTGCTGCATGAAGACGTCCTGCTTCGCAAGCAGCTCAAGGAGCGTCTGAAGTCGGCCGGCGTCGACTCGATCGACATCGAGCGGGCGGCCAACAAGCTGGTCGTCAGAATCTATACGGCGCGGCCAGGAATCATCATCGGGCGCAAGGGTTCGGAGATCGACAAGCTGAAGAACGAGGTACAGAAGCGCACGAATCGCGAAGTGCACATCGACATTCAAGAAGTGCATCGTCCCGAGCTGGCTGCGCAACTGGTGGCCGAATCGATCGCACTGCAGCTGGAAAAGCGCGTGGCCTTCCGGCGCGCCATGCGCAAGGCGGTGGATTCGGCTCTGCGCTTTGGCTGCAAAGGCATCAAGGTGCACGTGGGCGGGCGGCTCAACGGCGCCGAAATCGCCCGCAAGGAATGGTACCTGCAGGGGCGACTGCCGCTGCAAACGCTGCGTGCGGACATCGATTACGGGCTGGCCGAAGCCCAGACGACCTACGGGATCATCGGCGTGAAGTGCTGGATTTATCAGGGCGAAAAAATTCCGGCTCGCGGGAAGCGCGGCACCGGCGCAAATGCAAGCGCAGAAGCCTAAGGGAACGGGCCACTCATTATGTTGATGCCGAAAAAAGTAAAGTACCGCAAGCAGCAGCGGGGACGGCGCACGGGAAAGGCGTTTCGCGGTGGGGCGCTGGCGTTTGGCGATTTCGGTCTGAAGGCTCTCGAGCCGGCCTGGATCACCGACCGCCAGATTGAAGCCTCGCGCGTGGCCATTACACGCTTCATCAAGCGCGGCGGAAAGCTGTGGATCAGGATTTTTCCGGACAAGCCTTTTACCAAGAAGCCCGCTGAAACTCGTATGGGCAAGGGCAAAGGGCCGCCCGAGCGCTGGGTAGCGCCCGTGAAGCCGGGACGTATCATGTTCGAGATGGCGGGCGTGGATCTTGCCTCGGCCACCGAGGCCATGAAACTGGCAGCGAGCAAGATCCCCATCCGGACGAAGTTTGTCACGCGGGCGGAGGAGCTGTAATGGCGGACAAAGCGGAGAAAATCGAGAAGTACCGCAACATGAACCCCAACGAACTCGAAATTCAGGAGCGCGAGTTGGGCGAGCAGATTTTCCGTCTGCGCTTCCAGCTTTCGACCGGACAGTCGGAGGGCTTGAAGAGGCTGCGGGAAGCGAAGAAGGATTTCGCGCGGGTGAAGACGCTGCTGCGCGAAGCCGAACTGAGGAAAAAGTAATGGCGAATGAATCAGCAGCGCCGCAGCAAGCGGCTCACGAGCGCGGCGCGCGGCAGGAGTTGGTCGGCGTGGTGACCAGCGCCAAGATGCAGAAGACGATTGTGGTGAAGGTCACGCGCACGACCCAGCACCCGCTCTACCACCGCGTGGTGCGGTCGGGAAAGAAGTACTACGCGCACGATGAAACCGGTGACGCGCGCGTGGGCGACACGGTGCGAATTGTGGCCACCAGACCGCTTTCGAAACTGAAGCGGTGGCGGCTCAAGCAGGTCGTTTCGCGCTCGACGCGCGTACGCTGAGCTGGGACAGGAAGTCAGGAGAGCACGAACATGGTTCAGATGCGAACATGGCTGACGGTGGCCGATAATTCCGGCGCCCGCCAGATCACCTGTATTCTCCCGTTAGGGGGAGATGCCGGCTTGGTTGCGGGGCTGGGCGACGTGATCACGGCCGCCGTGAAAGAGGCCACGCCCGATGGTCAGGTGAAAAAGGGCAAGGTGGTGAAGGCCGTCGTGGTGCGGACGCGGAAGGAGCAGCGGCGCAAGGATGGAAGCTACATCCGGTTTGACGACAATGCCGCGGTCATCATCAATGATGCGGGCGAGCCTGTGGGGACGCGCGTTTTCGGCCCGGTCGCCCGCGAGCTGCGCGACAAGAAGTTCACCAAAATCATCTCGCTGGCCCCGGAAGTGTGGTAGCGATGAACAAAGTGGCAATGAGAAAAATACAACAGCCGCCCGCGCCGCTGGGAATTCGTCACGGCGACATGGTGAAGGTGATGACTGGCCGCTCGAAGGGCAAGACCGGAAAAGTGCTGACCGTGGACCCGGTGAAGCGCCGCGTGACCGTGGAGCACGCGAATATCATCAAGAAGCACACGCGGCCGAATCCGTCGAAGAACGTGCGCGGCGGCATTCTCGAGAAAGAAGGTCCCATTCATGTCTCAAACGTGATGCTGCTGTGTCCCGGATGTGGCAAGCATACGCGCGCCGGACACACCACTCTGCCGGATGGAACGAAAACCAGGGTCTGCCGGCGCTGCAACACGACGTTTGAACACTAGGGCGATCACAAGGCAAGGGAAGAAGCGACATGATTACGCGTTTACATGAAAAGTACCGAAAGCAAGCCGTTCCGGCGCTGACCAAGCGTTTCGGATACTCGAACACCATGGCCGTGCCGCGCGTTTCGAAGATCACCGTGAACATCGGGCTGGGCGAAGCGAGCCAGAACGTGAAGCTGCTCGACACGGCGGCGCAGGAGCTGGGGCAGATCGCCGGACAGAAGCCGGTGATCACGCGCGCGAAGAAGTCTATCGCGAACTTCAAGATCCGCAAGGGCATGCCCATCGGCTGCATGGTCACGCTGCGCGGCGAGCGCATGTATGAGTTTCTCGACCGGCTGGCGAGCATCGTGTTTCCCCGCGTGCGGGACTTCAAGGGACTGGCGCCCAATTCATTCGATGGCCGCGGCAACTACACGCTCGGGCTGCGCGACCAGCTGGTATTCCCCGAGATCGATTACACCCGGGTCGACAAGATCAAGGGCATGAATGTCACGATTACGACGACGGCCCGCACCGATGAAGAAGGGCGCGAGCTGCTAAAGCTGCTCGGCGTGCCTTTCCGGGCATAAGGAGAACCGCATTGGCTAGAACCAGTCAGATGGCGAAGTTGCGGCGCAAGCTGAAGTTCAAGATCCGTAAGCGGAACCGCTGCCGGATTTGCGGGCGCGCCCGCGGCTTTCTTCGTAAGTTTGAAATGTGCCGCATCTGCTTCCGCGGGCATGCGCTCAAGGGAGAAATTCCCGGCGTGGTGAAGGCAAGCTGGTAAGGATAGAGCGAATGACCACTGATCCCATTGCAGATTTGTTGACGCGGATTCGAAATGCCGCGAAAGCCAGGCATCCGCGGGTGGACTTGCCCGCCTCGAAGCTGAAACTTGAGATCGCCAGGATTCTCAAAGAAGAGGGCTACCTCGCCAATTACAAAGTCGTGGACGAAAAGGGCAAAAAGACCCTGCGCGTCTTTCTGCGCTACACCCCGGAGCGCCGGAGTGTCATCACCGATCTGCAGCGGGTTTCGCGGCCCGGCTCGCGACGCTATGTCGGTAAGTTTGGCATTCGCCCTGTCGTAGGCGGAATGGGGATTTCGATCCTCTCTACGCCGCGCGGTGTCATGACCGGGCAATCCGCGCGCAAGGAAGGCCTGGGCGGCGAACTGTTGTGCGAGGTTTGGTAGAAGGGGTTTCGAGGGGACGAGGTTTGAAGAAGCCATGTCGCGAATTGGAAATAAGCTGATACCGGTTCCATCCGGCGTGAAGGTGCAGATCAAGAGTGACGCCGTCGAAGTGCAGGGGCCCAAGGGCAAGATGACCGTGCCGCTGCCCCGCGGGATTCACTTCGAACAGAAAGACAGCACGCTGCTCGCCAAGCGCGACACGGAAGATCACCGCGCGCTGCACGGCTTGGCGCGCGCGCTGGTGGCCAACGCCGTCACCGGCGTGACCACGGGTTTCAAGAAGGATCTCGATATCGTGGGCGTAGGCTATCGCGCCGAAGTAAAGGGCAAGAATGTGGTCCTAGCGCTAGGGTATTCCCATCCGATCGAATTTCCGATTCCAGAAGGGATTCAGATCGCGGTGGAAAAGCAGACGCACATGTCGGTGTCGGGCGCGAACAAGAATCAGGTGGGACAAGTGGCCGCGAACCTTCGCGCGCTTCGCCCCCCGGACCCGTACAAGCAGAAGGGGATTCGCATTACCGGCGAGCGGCTGAAGAAAAAGGCCGGCAAGGCGGGCGCGAAGACCTCGGCGTAAGGGAAGTAAGCGAAAAAGGAGAATCACGGTGGCAGCACCAGTTCGAAAGCTATCACGGGAGGCGCACCGGCGGCGCATCCACGTGCGCATGCGCAAGACTTTGGCGGGCACGCCGGAACGCCCGCGGCTTTGCGTGCATCGTTCGAGCAAGCACATTCGCGCGCAGGTCATCGACGACCAGATGGGCCGCACGATCGTGTCCGCAAGTTCGCTCGATGCCGACGTGAAGGCGCAAATCAAGGGTGGCGGAAACGTCGCGGCGTCCAAGGTGGTGGGTAAGATCGTCGCGGAGCGGGCGCAAGCCAAGGGCGTCGACAAGGTGGTATTTGACCGAGGCGGCTATCAGTATCACGGCCGCGTGAAGGCAGTTGCCGAAGCGGCCCGTGAGGCGGGCCTGAAGTTCTGAAAACTATGCCGAAACAAGAGCTCAAAGATACGCTTTCGGTTCGCCGGCTGATTGAGACCAATCAGGCGAACCTGAAAGATCAGGTTGTTTCGATCAACCGCGTCACCAAGGTCGTCAAAGGCGGCAAGAACCTCAGTTTTTCGGCGCTCGTCGTCGTGGGCGACCAGGGCGGCCATGCTGGGTTCGGAATGGGGAAGGCGCGTGAGGTCCCCATGGCTATCCGCAAGGCCATCGAGCAGGCCAAGAA
>Ga0187863_10003904_pt1 | contig 10826 bp, 6 predicted proteins | sample June2016WEW_11_1_FD_132975 | JGI IMG/M metagenome (GOLD analysis project Ga0187863, IMG submission 132975) | Peatland microbial communities from SPRUCE experiment site at the Marcell Experimental Forest, Minnesota, USA - June2016WEW_11_10 | ecosystem: Environmental > Terrestrial > Soil >...
GCGCAGGTCAAGGCCAATGCGGACTGGATGGCCGAGCACCTCGCGAAGTATGGATGGAAATATATTGTCGTCGATATCCAGTGGTATGAGCCGAACGCTCAGGGGCATGACTACAAGCCCGGAGCGCCGCTGACGATGGATGAATACGGCCGCCTGATGCCGGCGGTCAACCGCTTTCCATCTTCGGCGAATGGAGCGGGGTTCAAGCCGCTGGCGGATTATGTCCACAGCAAGGGACTGAGGTTCGGCATTCACATCATGCGCGGCATTCCGCGGCAGGCGGTAGAAAAGAATCTTCCGATCAAGGGTACGGCGTTTCACGCTGCCGATATCGCCGACAAAGACAATGCCTGCCGGTGGAATCCCGATATGTGGGGCGTCGACACAACCAAGCCGGGAGCTCAGGCCTATTACGATTCGATTGCGGAGCTGTACGCGTCGTGGGGCGTGGACTTCATCAAGGCGGACGATATGGGGAGCCATCTCTATCAGCCGGCTGAGATGAAAGCGCTGAGCCTGGCTATGAGGAAGACGGGGCGGCCGATCGTGTTGAGCATCTCGCCGGGGCCGGCTCCGCTTTCGGAAGCTGAGTTTTTCGAAAAGTACGCGCAAATGTGGCGCATCTCCGACGATTTCTGGGATGACTGGAAGCTGTTACGGCAGCAGTTCGACTTTACTCGAGACTGGGCGCAGCTTGTGGGGAAGAACGATACGTGGCCTGACGCGGACATGCTTCCGCTTGGCAAGCTGCGGGTCACGAGTTCCGAGGGTGGAGGAACGTCTTCGAAGTTCACGCGAGACGAGCAGCAGACGGTGATGACTCTGTGGAGCATCTTTCGATCGCCGCTGATTTTCGGAGGCGACTTGCCCAGCAACGATGCGGCCACAACCGCGCTCATCACGAATCAAGATGTCATCGACGTCAACCAGCTCAGCCACGGAGGACGTCAAGCGCTCGATAAGGGGAACGTTCGCGCTTGGCTTGCGGATGGTACGACCCAGGGGGAGCGGTATCTCGCCGTGTTCAATCTAGGGGAAACAGCGGAAGAAGTGAATCTCGCCTGGAGTGATGTCGATATTTCTGGGCGAGTTTCGGAAGTGCGGGATTTGTGGGCACACGAATCGCTTGCAGAACTAAGCCATGCTTATGTGCGGCTGCGGCCCCATGCCAGTGCGTTGTATCGAGTTACGATGGTTAAGGCTGAGTAGATTGGATCTCTTACTTCAAGCCTTCAACCAAATACAAATCCGCGAGCATGCGATGGTAGCCGAAGACGCAGGTCTTTGCGTCGGGCGTCATGAGGATGGGGCCGATATTTTCAACGCCGGCGGGATCATAGGGCATGAGTTCCTTCCAAAGTGTGCGCTGTCCGGTGGTTAAGTCGAGAAGGTAGACCCGAGCCGGAAGCTCTCCGGGTTGGTAAATGTAGAGGCCATGTCCGTCGGAACTGAAGGTGATGGGCTGTTCGCCGGGATTCAATCCGGGGATGAGCCGCGGTTCGCCCCCTGCCGTCGGATACATATAACCTTTCTTGTCGGGACCGATGGCTGCGACCTCTTGCGAGTCGGGAGAGATCGCGAATGAGGTGCCATTCACTCCCTCGGTAGAGATCGCCTCCGACTTACCGGAGCCGAGATCGTAGACGTAAAACCGCACGCCTTTTTCCGGCTCGTCCGCCGTAAACAGAATGCGCTTGCCGTCTGGGAACCAATGCGCCCAGCTGTGGTTGATATTGTCCTTGGTCAAGTCCCGAGGTTCGCCGGCGCCTGTGGGCAGAAGCCGGAATTGAGACGGAGATTCCTGACTCTGAGCAATGGCCCACTTGCCATCGGGCGACAACGACACGGCGCCACCTTCGCCGAGGAGAACAGCGGGCGAACCGTCCGTTTTGCGGATATAGACGGCGTAGGTCAGGCCGCTTGATTTTGAATAGTCCAACGCACCGCCGCCGCCCTCCTCGTCGAAGAGCAACGTCTTGCCGTCAGATGACAAATCAGCGGGATAGGTGTAGTCGAGCCAGGAAAGTTCATGCTGCTTGGTATCGTTGGCGAACAGGCCGAGCAACTCGCGGCGCCAGTCGGCACGAACCAGGAGCACGCGCCCGTCTTTGGCAATGTCCAGCAACATGAGAGCGCCTGGAAGACGGGCGACGATGCGCTGCTTGCCATCGAGAGACGTGGCATAGAGTGTGCGATCTGTCCCCGACTTGCTCGCCGTGAACCAGATTTCTTTTCCATTTGGAGACCAAGCCAAGCCTTGGATCGTGAACCACTGGGCGGAGAGCAGTTTCTTGTTTCCCGCCATGTCGACGATTGCCAGCGAACCGCTGTCGTCGCCCTGAAGGGGATGATCCGCGAAAGCGACGTAGTCTCCTTTGGGCGAAATACGCGGATGTCCGATCCAGCCACCGGTTTGATAGAGCGGCTTGCCGATGGGATATTCGAGGCGATTCCTTCCGCCGAAATCGCGAACCACTGCCAGAGTGTTGCCGTCGGGCGACCAGTCGGCCCACTGCACTTGCTCGAGCACTTCACGCGGCGCTCCTCCCGACAAGGGCGCACGCGCGAGCGTTCCCATGCTGACCCATGCACCGACGGCCTTGCTGTTGAGCAAGACGGCCATCTCGGCGGTGGCTGAAACCGACATGAGCTGGGTGTGACTCAGCCCCATGGAGCGCGATTCCGGCGCTTCCGGGCGCGCGGTAAAGACGTCCGTCGGATTGCCCTGCCACGCGGCGCTGTACAGGATCGTCTGGCCGTCGGGGGCGAATCGCGCGGAACGGATGCTGCCGCGGCGGAACGTCAACTGGCGATAGAGAGGGGGCTCGTAGGGCGGGGGTGAAAAAACAAACTTCCCGCCATACAGACCGAGGCCCGCAGCGATTAACAAGGCGAGCGCCCAAATCCATCCGCGCGAAGATTTCTTTGCGTTCACCGCCGGCGGCGCGACGATCGTGGTTGATCCCGAGGACGGATGTGACTGTTCCGTCGCGACCGAATCCCGTGAAGAATCGAGACTTCGCTTCAGGCGCTTCAGATCCGCACGCAGTTCGGCCGCGGTTTGGCAGCGCATGTCGCGATCTTTTTCGAGCGCCTTGGTGATGATTTCTTCCAGCTTGGCTGGAATGTGAGAGTTCAGCCGGATCGGAGCAGTGGGCGCGCGATTGAGGATCGAGTCCGTGATTACCGCAGATGTCTCACCACGGAATGGCAAGACGCCCGTAGCCATTTCGTAGAGCACGACACCAAACGAAAACAGATCCGTGCGGCCATCGAGCTCCTTGCCGCGCAATTGCTCGGGCGACATGTAAGCGACAGTGCCGACTGCAGTTCCGGGATTGGTGAGATCGAGACTCGTGGCGTCGGCAATGGTCTGTGAATCGCCGCTGGTGGGCCGTGCTGCGCGGGCTACTTTCGCGAGGCCGAAATCCAAAATCTTGGCATGTCCGCGGTCGGTGACGAAAATGTTTGCTGGCTTAATGTCGCGATGCACGATGCCTTTGGAGTGCGCTGCGTCCAGCGCATCGGCCACTTCGATCGACAGTGAAAGCAACCGCTCCAACTCCATCGGCCTTCCGTCGATCAGATGTTTTAGCGTCTGCCCGGTCAGGCATTCCATGACGATGAAGGCTTGTCCCTCGTGCTGGCCGATTTCGTGGATCGTGCAAATGTTGGGATGGTTCAGGGCAGAGGCTGCGCGTGCTTCCCGGCGAAAGCGCTCCAGGGCTTGCGGATCGTCCGATGCATCTTCAGGAAGAAACTTCAGGGCCACAAAACGGCCGAGCTGCGTGTCTTCGGCCTTATAGACCACGCCCATTCCACCACCACCCAGCAGTTCAGTGATCCGGTAGTGAGAAACGGTTTGGCCGATCATGGATGGGTGGCGAGCCGGAGCCGGAACGCGGCAAACACAAGCGCCGAGCCATCTTAGGGCGAATTCCGGGCGCCGTCAACGCCTCATCCGGAGTGTCGAAAATCCTGCGCAACGTTAACCCAGCCGTGCGTTCCATCACTGTGACCGCAACGCCGGGAACAAAAGCAGGTGCTTGAAACTCTATTGAGAATGGTATCGGTCCCTTTTGGAGAAAGGAAACAATATGCCAGCGACGTGGGGAGAGCGTTTGAGATCGTTTTGGACGAGCGGACGAAACTTGGGGACAGGCTGGATGATAGCAGAAGCCATCGTAGCTCTCTATATGGCGGCGGTACGGCCGTACGAACACTCAATTGGCATCAGCAACTCGAAAGCCACAGGATTGGCCGCATACGAAGATAAGGCGATGAAGTTCTTGGATGCCGGGGCAAGCGTCGATTAGAGTGTCGCTCATGATCGAGGTCTGATCGGCGGGATTGTCGGGAGTACTCAGACAGCGTCGTTGCGCGAGATGGCGATCGCGGCACCGGTTGCGGAGCCTCAGGAATCCGGAACCAACGACACCGACCGGAAAGTCGTGCGTGCGTGCTCGCTGGATTTAATTGTGCAGAAAACGGGCGAAACGGCCGAAAAGATCCGCGGGGTGGCAGAACGCATGGGTGGATTTCTGGTGAGCTCTGAAGTGCGCGGAGACGAGGATGTCAGCGGAGGAACGTTAACCGTGCGCGTGCCGGCTGCTCGTTTCGAGGAGGCACGCGCTGAGATTCGCAAGCTGGCTCTCAAGATCGAGAACGAAAAGATCGACGCCGAAGACGTTACTCGCCAATATGTGGATGAAGGGGCGAACTTGCGCAATCTGAAAGCCGAAGAGACTCAATACCTTTCAATTCTGAAGCAGGCCAAAACGGTGAAGGACACGCTGGAGGTTAGCGAAAAACTTAGCGACATCCGAGGACGGATTGAGCAGCAGCAGGCCGAGCTTGAGACTCTCTCGAAGCAGATCGAGACGGTCGCGATTACGGTAACGCTGCGGACGCAAGCCGAGGCACGCGTGATGGGATTGAACTGGCGTCCTCTATTCCAGTTGAAGTTGGGCCTTCGGGATGGCCTCGACGGATTGGCGAACTACGCGTCGGCGATCATCGCATTTTTGTTCTTCTTGCCGACTATCCTTTTGTGGCTGGCGACGGTCGTGACGGGGTGCGCGCTGACCTGGAAGTTGCTGCGATGGGTCGCCGGACGATGGTTTGGGTGGAAGAGAGCTGCGGTTCCTATGCAAAGTTGAAGAAACGCGCTGGACGATCAGATGGCTGTTGTTGGCTGAGTTGTTTCAGTCTCAGGCTTCTCTCCGCGAAAGATGCGTGAGATGCCGCGAACGACGCGCCGCATCGGCAGCTCGCCCTTTGAGTCGGCAAAGAAGATCTCGCCCGTCCGGCTTCCGCGATAATACCAGCGCTTGAGCAGTGCGATGTGCTCCATCGTTTCCATCGCAGATTTCGCTTCGGCGGGCACCAATGATTGGAGGGCGTCCTGCACCCGCGCTTCCATAGATTGCGATTTTGCGCGCTCGGCGGGCTGGATGCTGAACAGGATCGGTCCTGAGAGTTTCCCGAAATCGATTCGGAAGAATGTGACCGTCCCCTCGGCGTGACTTGGCTGAATCATCAGCGCCGAGAGTCGATCGAGCCGGTGTACGATCTCCGGAAGCTGGCCGACCACTGGTTTCAGCTTTTCAACCTTAGCGTGGATTGCCGCCGCGTCCTCGAATTTTAAGTCGGCGGAAGCTGCTTCGCGCTCCGCAGAAAATTCCCGCAACAGAGACCCTCCTCCGGAGTCGCAATACGTTTGGACCCGCTTCACTTCAACCGCGTATTCCTCGTCGCTGCAGCCCTTGAAACAGGGCGCGAGGCACATCTTCATCTCGGAATAGATGCAGCCGGGAAATGCAGGATCGGGATGCAGATCGTCGACACAGCGTCGCATCTTGAAAAAATCGAGCGAGTCGTTCATGAACTTCTCGGCGGCGACGCGCGAGACGAAGGGACCATAGTAATGGGAACGCCCGTTGAGCCTGCCGAGCCGCGTGGTGATCGAGGCGCGCGGGTATTCGTTCTCGATGTGCAGCTTCACGAAGGGCGCAAAGCGGAAGCGCAGTCTGTTCTGATATGTCTTGGGGAACTCTGATCGCAGGACGCGGTAGAGCAGGAATCCGGACTCGAAGTCTGATCCGGTGGGCGTGTACTCAATGGTGCGTACCCGTTCACGCAAGTTGAGCTTCTTGGTGCGCTCTGGGACGGGCCCGAGGAGGCGCAGCAAACGCCGCCGGAGATTAGCTGTTTTGCTGACGTAGGGCTCCGCGCGGGCATCGTGGCCGCGAAGAAGAAAGACGGCCGGTCGCGCGGGAGCAGCCGCAAAGGCTTCGGCATCCCGTTCAGGGGCGAATTCGAAGTGCTTGGTCAGCACCAGTTGATTCTATTGTGTATTCAGCACCGAAGCACGGAGACAACCAGTCGAAAGTATCCCGATTATCGCTGCACATCCGTGTTCATCCGCGTTAGTTAAAGTCCCTGGTCACCCTGCCGATAAGAGCTGTGGCGAGCGAAACGGCCTGGCAATCGGGACCGCTTGTCTTGGTGAGGATCCGCTAAACATGGACAACATCCACGCTCTCGTCCGCGCTATCTATCGCAAGTGAGTGCTACGATCGATCTCGCTTCACAATCGAGCGCCAGCAGTCGAGTCTCCTCATTTACGAACTGAATTCTGTTGAATCAAGCAATCGGCGCACTTTCTGCAGCAGCACGTCGGCCGGGAAAGGCTTCGCCAGGAAGTCTTCTTCTTCGGGTCGTCGTGCGTTCATCTGCTCGGCGTACCCTGTGACGTACAACACTTTGAGTTGCGCGTCTTTTCGTCGAAGGATCGCCGCCAAGGTGAGCCCCGTTTGATTCGGCAAAATCACGTCAGTCAGGAGCAAGGAAACTCCAGATCCAGTCTCGGCGTAAACGCGTAGAGCCTCGGCCGCGCTTCCTGCGGTCAGCACCCTGTATCCCGCGGACTGCAGCACCTCGCACGTAACTTCGCGCACGAACGCTTCATCTTCTACGAGAAGGATCGTCCGTCTCGTGGCCCGGCTTCGGCCTGGCTTTCGGGGGAGCACATCTGCCAGAAGTTTCACTATCCTCGAGCAACATTGCTGGTCGGATGGTATTGGCGCGTCTATCACTGAATCTCGCATGCCCTCGCCCAAGCAGTTGCGGGGCCATCGATAAAATCAAATCATCATTAACGTAAGCTGAAGAATAACAAGAGGGTGGCCGTGAGATCCTGCCCGATGATGACGATGACTCGTCCGCTTTTGGGAATTATTCGCAAACGTGAGTGCAGATTCGGAAGCGCCTTCGCGCGCTTGCGACTATTTAGGACCAGTCAAGATCGTGTAGTGGGGATCAAGCACGATCTTGTGGGTTCCGGCAGGAGCGGACAGGTGGAAAGAGGATTCCTCACCATCGGCGAATACTCGTCCCAACAACGTAAGTTGTTTTCCGACACTTACAGCGTAGACAGGCACCGATGTGACCAGATCTGGCGGCGCATCTTTTTGTAGGATCGTGCCCACGACCGTCGTGCCGGTACCCTTGGGAGTGAATTTGACGCTCTTTAATTCCAACTTCGGCATCGCAGTGCCATTGATCCATCCGTCGAGGAACCAATCAAGAGACTTTTTCCCCTCGAACCGCAGTGAGGATGGAAGCTCCTCTGCAAAAATGTCCAGGAGTTCCTCCGTACTGATCGCCTTGCCTTCGTAGCGCTGGCGAACTTTGCGCAAGGCGCGCACGAATGGTTCCTCGTCAGGGCCTTGAACTTTGTGGTTTCCGTCCTGCGTCGCGGCGTCGTGCAACATCGTCCGCAGCATATGGAACAGCCACGTCCCGCGCCCGTAACTGATCGCCTCATACCCTCCTGGAAAGCGCGACGAAAGGAGCCGTGTACCCAGAGTCACTGGACCGGCCTCCATCGGAGAAAGCCCATCCTTGTTCTTCTCGGCCAGGTCGGTCCGATATTGCTCCATCAGAAGGTGAAAGCCTGCCGGATTCTTCTCTTGCAGCATCATGAGAGCGCAGTAGTTGGCTAATCCTTCAGAAAACCATTGGTCGCGATAACTATTCCAGGTGATCAGATCCCCCCACCACTGGTGCGCCACCTCGTGGGCGGGGATCAAGTGTTGGATCAGGCTCCGGTTCGGGTCGAAATGCAACTGTTCTCGCTCCTGGTCATTCAGGAATGCGTACGACGAGAGAAATATAAGCCCAGGCCATCCTTGACTTTCGCGGCCCGGCATCTGGGTCAGAGCGAGATGGTCATAGGGAAACGGACCGAACCGGTCAGCAAAGTACTGGATTGCTCGTGCCGCCGACTCTCCCACATTGACTTCATTGTGCGCCGGCGAGGGACGAGCTGGAACAATCACTTGCGGAGCTCGAGCGGTTACCGGGTCCGTTGCAGCGGGCTCGATCACCTCAATGCGTCCGCTCGGAAAATCTCTTTCTACCCCCTGGGTCGCATAGGTCTCCACCACGATCTCGCCGGCTCTTGTTGTTGCTTGTCGGTATTTACCCAGGTTGAATCCTGCCAGAGGAATCGGTCGATCGGACACCCATCGGGAAATTTGTCGTCCGTTCAGCGGAGCAGGGTGATCGGGAGAAATCTGTGTTGGCTTTCCTGTTGCCAACAAACTCCAGCCCTGCGGATAGCTGAACTCCAAGTCGAAATCCGCCATTTCGATGCCATTGTTCGGATACCAGGTTCCTCGAGCGCCCACATACAGCAAACCGCCGCCAGCCTCGGCAAGGACCTCGCCGCCGTAGACGAATTCAAGCTCGAATTTCTTACCTGCAACGGCAGATTCCGGAAGGATCACGGCCAACAAGTCATTTCCCTGTCGAGAAAGCTGAGTGCCTTCGAGTGCCGGATTGTGAATAAATTCCACCGAGGTACCATCGAGCTTGACGCTGTCCATCCGCAGAAACCGGGACAATTCGAATAACAGTGTGCGCGAGCCCCCATGCCGCACCTCGCATTCGACTAAGGCGCGCGCATGAATCTCCTTGGGAGGCAGAACCTCCGTCATGATCTTGTATCGACGAAGCGCGATGCTGTTCTCATTCGTCTGCACGCTTTCGAGAAGGGGTGCTCGACCGGGCACTGCATTGTGCAGTTTCGCCGGCATCGGCGAAAAAGAAGTCCACACGTCGTAGTAGGCTTCGCCCTTGTCGGTCGTTTTAGCTTGTCCGGCCTGAATTGTTTCTACTGCTGTCGAATCGAAATAAACGTCGAACACCCCCAACTTGGTTCCTTGTAGGCGGGCATGCAGAAACCGGTCCGGCACATTGTTTGTTGCTTCTGGAGCTTGTTCGGAAATCGGCGCAGCAACTACCGGAAGCATGCGACTGAAACTCATTAGCAGCCGCATCGAGTCTGCGCTTGCCAGATTTCGCGCCGTCGTTCCCCAACGTTCAACAAACTCCTGTTTGCCGCTGGTCTCACGCAGATCGGGACGCAATTCTGCAGCTGCGTCGTCGTTGAAACGGAAGTAAGCGGTCGCAAATCGTTCCTCCAGGATTGCCATCCCGGTAAACAGGCTCATCGAACTCCGCTCGACCGCGTTCGGAGGCGTCAGCAGGATCTCGCCGTCTCCTTCAAAGAAAGCCCCAGTAATCCGGCCCATCACGTCTTGTGTGAAGGCAATCGTTCCGTCGTCCAACGAGATCTGAACCGCAGCGCGATTTAGCGATGCTCCTCGCACCTGATACACGCGAGCCGAATCCAACCCGACCTTCCCAAGCTGAAGATAAAGCGACTCAGCTGGCTTATTTGGCGGCTCCTCTGCCACGCAATTGGCGTAGGGAGCAATCCAAATAGCCAGAAAGACCGCGGCGAACAAGAGAATTCGGCTCTTCGGTAGTACCTTCGTCACGTGGTCCACGCGCCCTCTGTTGCTAGAATGCGCCTGAATGCGCTTTCGTGTCATCTTCATGGCGGTATATCTCGCACTGGCCCTGACCAGCGCGGGGGCTGACACCATTCATCTGAAGAACGGCCGGACTATTCTCGCCGATCATGTTCGCGAAAACGGCAATCGCTACGAATATGAGATCGGCGAAGACTCCTATGCAATTCCCAAGTCCGCGGTGGACAGGGTAGACGCGGGCGGACTCCCCGCACACGGCGCCGGAGCAGCAAACGTCGCTGACCTGCCTGCATTTACTCCGGCTGATAGCCTTGCGAATGAGGGTGATCTGGTCGGCAAGATTATCAAAGAAGGCAAGGTCGACGACGATGTTCTTGCCGGACTGAAAAATAAAGGCAATGCGGAGTTAAGCGCGACCGCCGATTTCATTGCCGGTAAGTTTGCATTTGAGCACGGTAACATCGCTCAAGCTCGCCAATATTTCGACAGCGCTCTGCGGTTCCAACCGGACAATTCAACCATCCTTATTTATTACACGGCCCTGCTGGTCCGTACGGGCAACGCTACCCAGGCCTTGTCTTATGCGCAACAGGCCGCGCGGTCCGCGCCGGACTCACCGGACGCTTATACCATGCTCGGTTACGCGCAGTTCGCTTCCGATCACACCAAAGACGCAGTAGTCTCCTGGAAGCATTCGCTCGAGCTGCGTCCCGATGCCAAGGTGCAGCAGCTTTTGGCTAAGGCGCAGCGAGAGCAAACGGTAGAGTCGGACTTCTCTCAAGGTGAAAGCAGCCACTTCGTTCTGCACTATGAAGGCAGACAGACCACCGATGTGCTGCGCGGTCAGATTCTAGCCGCTCTCGAATCGGACTACGACGACTTGGTTCGAGATCTCGGCAGCCCTCCTCGCGACAACATTCTCGTGACACTCTACACCGAGCAAGCTTTCTTCGATGTGACTCACGCACCAACCTGGTCCGGAGC
>Ga0187863_10003906_pt1 | contig 10820 bp, 6 predicted proteins | sample June2016WEW_11_1_FD_132975 | JGI IMG/M metagenome (GOLD analysis project Ga0187863, IMG submission 132975) | Peatland microbial communities from SPRUCE experiment site at the Marcell Experimental Forest, Minnesota, USA - June2016WEW_11_10 | ecosystem: Environmental > Terrestrial > Soil >...
CCCGGATTCCGCCATCCGGGCAGCACGCTTGTCACGGATGTCGAAGTATGGATAACAGCGGGATTCAAGGCCGATCCTTTCCCGAAGCCGGCTCGCAGCGTGCGGTGGCCCGGAGCGATCGGGCTTTTGAAACCAGGAATCAGCCGGGAGCAGGCGCAAGCGCGGTTGAATGCTTTCACGGCCCAGCTGCGGACAGAATACGCCACCGACTATCCTGCCGGGTCCGATTGGTCCATTGAGGCCGAATCACTGCAAGAGTCGCTGGTCGGCAATGTCCGGCCCATGTTGTTGGTGTTGATGGGCGCGGTGGTTCTGATTATTCTCTTAGCCTCGGTTAACGTCGCCAATCTTCTTCTGGCTCGGGCTTCCGGGAGACAACGAGAGATGGCCGTGCGCCTGGCCTTGGGCGCCAGCCGCTCGCGCATGATTCGCCAGTTGCTCACCGAGTCGGTGATTCTGTCTCTGGTCTCGGGCGTTGTCGGGGTGCTGACGGCGATGGCGGCGTTGCATTTTGTACAGTTTCTACCCGCCCGAATTCCCCGTCTGGCCGAAGTGCAGGTGGATTGGACGGTGCTGGCGTTCGCCTCGTCGGTTTCCCTTCTGGCCGGGCTGGGGTTTGGCTTGGTGCCGGCCCTGCAATCCTCGAAAGCCGAAATTGCGGTAGCCATTCGAGAAGGAGCCAGAGGATCGGGCACGAGCGGCAAAACCAACCGCTTGCGGGGTGTGCTGATCGCTTCAGAATCGGCCTTGGCGGTAGTGCTCATGGTGGGAGCAGGCCTTTTGTTGCGGACATTTTGGGGACTGCTGCAGGAAAATCCTGGTTTCAATCCCTCAAGAATTGTTGCCGCCAATCTATGGCTGCCGATACCCAACAATCCCCAAATGAATCGCTACGCCCACCCTGAAGTCTTGAACACTTTTGTGCGGGAAGCGGTGCGACGCGTGAGTGCTATCCCGGGAGTCGATCTCGTCTCCATGACCACCGATCTGCCAGTCACTCACTCGTCGCAGCGTGTCCCCATCAACATTGAGGACCGTCCGGACGAATCTGGCAAAGGTCTGTTCTCTGAAATCACCAGTGTGACCCCGGAGTATTTCAAGGTGTTGCAGGCTCCGTTGATACGCGGACGTTACTTCGCGGAAGACGATGAGCCCGGCAAACAACCAGTGGTCATCGTCGATGAAAGCACGGCTCGTACCTTCTGGCCCGATCGCGATCCCATTGGCCGCCGTTTGAGCACTAGGAGCATTTGGGATGCAGCCAACCCGCCGTGGTCGACCGTAGTTGGAGTGATCGCGGAAATCAAGAACGATGGTCTCGATCAATCCGGAAGCCCCCACATCTACTCGCCGATCTACCAGGTGCCACGAATCAACTCTTTCAGCGTGATGGTCCGGACCTCTTTATCTGCTACCAGCCTGGAACCGCAGATACGTCGTGAGATCGAGGCCATCGATCCAGGTCTGCCAGTCTTCAATGTCCGTACGATGAATGAGGTCATTGACGGTTCCCTGGCTGCACGTCGCTTCTCCGCTGAATTAGTAGGGGTGTTCGCACTCGTGGCGCTTCTGTTGGCGTCAGTGGGAATTTACGGTCTGTTGGCCTACATGGTAGGTCAGCGGGCGCACGAGATTGGAGTGCGCATGGCGCTGGGAGCCATGCCATCGACCATTGGGAAAATGATTGTGAGCCGGGGCGCGAGTCTGGCCGGCACCGGAGTGGGGATCGGTCTGCTCTTGTCGGGGATCATGGCCCCGCTGATTTCCAGTTTGCTGTACGGAGTTCGGCCTATTGATCCGGAAGTGTTTATCGCTGTGCCATTGATCCTCATGGTGGTTGTACTTTTGGCGAGCTACATACCGGCGCGGCGCGCGGCCAGGGTGAACCCGATCGTCGCCTTGCGCGAGAGTTGAAACAGCAGGCTTCGAGGACTTTGCAAGCAAATAGATCCGTGATATTATAGTTCGTCAGTTAGCTAATATTAAAAACGAGTGTGCAATCGAGTTGAAGCAGCAGGATTGATCCGGTGATGGACCCGCTTCGCGATGATCCACGGTTCGGAGACTTGATGAACAAGATGAATTTTCAACGCGATGCTCGTCAGGCGCTTCAAAACTGATGGGATTCGCCCACCTTAAACAGTCGAGGGGGTTTTGATGACCACGTTATTGCAGGATATGCGGTATGGACTGCGGCTGCTTTTGAAAAGTCCCGGTTTTACCATCGTAGCGGTGCTTTCCCTGGCTTTGGGCGTGGGCGCGAACACGGCGATTTTTAGCATCGTGAACGCGGTTTTGTTGCGTTCGCTTCCTTTTTCGCACCCGGACCGGTTGGTGAAGATCGTGGCCAACAATCGCGGGGTGGGGGCGCACGATATTGGACTCTCCGTTCCCGAACTGGACGATCTCAGAACAAGAGCGGGCGTCTTTGACCAAGTGACTGCTACCCTAGGTGGCCCTACAAACTTGACCGGCGGAGAGCATCCGCAACGTCTCGAACTGCTTGAGGTGAGCCCTAACTATTTTTCCATGCTCGGCACTTCCCCGCACATCGGACGGGTGTTTGGTCCGGGCGACGAAGCGCCGGGTTTCGCGGAAGCCGCAGTAATCAGCGACAGTCTGTGGGCCCGCGGGTTTGGCAGAGATCCGGGAGTTCTGGGGCGAAAGATGCAACTCGACAATGATCCCTACACCATTGTCGGGGTTCTCCCCCCCGAGTTCCGTCATCCCGGCAGCACGGTTGCCACGGATGTCGAAGTGTGGGTAACAACGGGATTCAGGGCCGATCCCTTCCCGAAACCAGAGCGCAGCCTGCGGCAGGTGCCCGGCGCGATCGGGCTTTTGAAACCCGGAATCAGCCGGGAGCAGGCGCAATCCAGGTTGGACGCGTTCGCGTCCCAGTTGCGGGCGGAATACGCCACCGACTATCCAGCCGGGTCCGGCTGGTCGATTGAGGCTGAGCCGCTGCAGGAGTCGCTGGTCGGCAATGTCCGGCCTATGCTGTTGGTGCTGATGGGCGCGGTGGTGCTGATCGTCCTACTGGCCTCGGTCAACGTTGCGAACCTCCTCCTAGCCCGGGCTTCGGGAAGGCAACGGGAGATGGCAGTGCGGCTGGCCCTGGGCGCAAGCCGCTCGCGCATGATTCGCCAGTTGCTCACCGAGTCGGTGATTCTGTCTCTGGCCTCGGGCATTGTCGGCGTCCTAACTGCAATGGCAGCGTTGCATTTTGTGCAGTTTCTGCCCGCCCGAATTCCCCGGCTGGCCGAGGTGCAGGTGGACTGGGCAGTGCTCGGTTTCGCTTTGTTGGTTTCCCTTCTGGCCGGGCTGGGGTTTGGATTGGTTCCAGCCCTGCAATCCTCGAAAGCCGAAATTGCAGTAGCCATTCGGGAAGGAGCCCGAGGCTCGGGCACCAGTGGTAAAACCAACCGGTTACGCGGTCTGCTGATTGCCTCAGAATCAGCCCTGGCGGTGGTGCTGATGGTGGGAGCGGGTCTGCTATTGCGCACGTTCTGGGGACTGCTTCAGGAAAATCCCGGTTTCAATCCATCAAGAATTGTCGCTGCCAATCTCTACCTTCCAGTACCCAACAATCCTGACATGAATCGTTACGCCAAGCCCGAACTTTTCAATTCTTTTGTGCGGGAAACCGTGCGGCGCGTGCACGCCATCCCGGGCGTTGATCAGGCTTCCATGACCACTGATTTACCAGTCACCCACTTGTCGCGGCGACGCCCCGTCGATATTGAGGACAGTCCGGACGAATCTGGCAAAGGTTTGGTTTCCGAAGTCACCAGCGTGACCCCTGAGTATTTCAAGGTGTTGCAAGCTTCGCTGGTACGTGGACGTTTTTTTGCGGAAGACGATCAGCCCGACAAACAACTGGTGGTCATCGTCGATGAAACTACGGCTCGTACTTTCTGGCCGGACCGCGATCCCATTGGCCGCCGTTTGAGCATTACGAACCCTAGGGGCGCAGCCAACCCGCCGTGGTCGACCGTAGTTGGAGTGATCGCGGACATCAAGAACGATGGTCTCGATCAATCCGGAAGCCCCCACTTCTACTCACCGATCTACCAGGTGCCAGGACTCCTGAATTTGAGCGTGACCGTCCGGACATCTTTGTCTGCCACCAGCCTGGAGCCGCTCATACGCCGTGAGATACAGGCAGTCGATCCAGATCTGCCGGTATTCAACGTACGTACTATGAATGATGTCATCGACGGTTCTCTGGCTTCGCGCCGCTTCTCCGCGGAGTTGGTGGGAGTATTTGCCGTGGTGGCGCTTCTGTTGGCGTCGGTCGGAATTTACGGTCTGTTGGCCTACATGGTGGGTCAGCGGGCGCACGAGATTGGAGTGCGCATGGCGCTGGGAGCCATGCCATCGACCATTGGAAAAATGATCGTAAGCCGGGGCGTGGGGCTGGCCGGCATTGGAGTGGGGGTCGGCCTGATCTTGTCGGGAATCATGGCTCCGCTGATTTCAAGTTTGCTCTACGGAGTTAGACCGCTTGATCCGGAAGTGTTTATAGCTGTGCCGTTGATCCTCATGGCCGTTGTACTTTTGGCGAGCTACATCCCGGCGCGGCGCGCGGCCAGGGTGAGCCCGATCGTCGCCTTGCGCGAGAGTTAAAACAGCAGGATTAGGGGACTTTGCAAGCAAGTAGATCCGTGATACTATACTCGTCAGTTAGCTAATACTAGAAACGAGACTGCAATCGAATGGACATCGCCCGGCCCGAGTTCAAGACCCAGAAACGTCGCCGTCAGCTGTTTATCTTGGCGGCGGTCATCTTAGCGGTGGCTGGAGTTTCACGCCTAAAGCCGGCTTCTTTGATCGCTTGAATGCTGTCGATGCCGCGCGCGACTTGCTATGTCGTCAACTCTCGCGCAAGGCGACGATCGGTTCACCCTGGCCGCACGGCGCGCCGGAATGTGGCTGGCCAGTACGCGACAACCATGAGGATGAGCGGCACGCCTAAGAACTAAAACGCCATGCAAACTGCATTTAGCCTGCCTGAAACCATCGCCCTGCTATCGCGCACTCCGTCAACGTTGAATACGTTCCTCCGCGGCCTGCCCAGCCGCTGGGTGGCTGCAAACGAAGGCTCTGATAGCTGGAGCGCTTTCGATATCGTGGGACACCTCGTCATCGGTGAGCGCACCGATTGGATGCCCCGTGCCAAACGCATCCTCGAACACGGTGAAGCCATCCCTTTCGATCCCTTCGACCGTTTCGCTCAGGAAAAAGAATGCCGCGGCAAATCTCTCGAAGAGTTGCTCGATGAATTCGCTGCGCTCCGCGCGCAAAATTTGGCCGCCCTCGAAACTCTCCATCTGTGCCCGGCGGACCTCGCGAAAAAAGGCACACATCAACGGCTCGGAACCGTCACGCTTGCTCAGCTCTTAGCCACTTGGGCCGCGCACGATCTCACTCACCTTCATCAACTCTCCCGCGTAATGGCCTACCAATCTCGCGATGCGGTCGGCCCTTGGACTGCCTTCCTCGGCGTCATGCACTGCACCGGCCACAGCGCCCCGTGAGGCGAAAACAAACCCCAAGCGCCGTGAGTTTTCGGCGTAGCTCGCTCTCCTGCCGTTACTTGCCCACAAAGTGAGGAAGACCCATCAAACCTGAGTCAGAACCTGATTAAAGAATAACGACATCGGTGGCGAGGTGCAGGCGGTAGGATCTGGTGCGCTCATCGACGCGCGGGAACTACCGCTGACTAGGCACGTCGGCACTGCGCTTCGCCGACGCTCCGATCACACGAAGGGCGGACTCAATAGGTGTGGCAACCATAAGGCCGGTGTTAGTTTCAACAGAGGAGTCCGGCACTGAAGCTGGAGATCCCGTCGCTTATTAAAGCTAAGTTACCCAGTTGACTTCTTACGCTTTGCGTTTACTTTACTAGCCGTGGGTTGGCCATTGACCAAGACCACCACAGCGATGGCATTTGACTCGGACCGACCCGGGGCTAGCGTATATGGCGTCCAGCAGGGCTGGCTTATGCCATAGTACTGGCACGGACCCACGACGGGCTGGGACCAAATGATTGTACCGTTGCTGTTGATTGCTGGCCATTCGTGGTTCATGTGCATGGTCGTTACTTGCATCGTAGAGTAAATAAGGTTTTCAGCGAGCGCGGGCGGGAGTTGAAGAGGTGGCAGGCTCAGAAGTGCTGTGAAGCCGGTGAATCGCATGGTCATGGAAGTCTCGCCTTTCAGCCGGGAACCGCGCGTCGATGCCCGACCTTCGATGGTTATATCGCAAGCTCCTTCGCTTGGAGATCTCTTTCTGCTTATGTTAGGGAGGATCTGCGGGCGGGAAAATTCCTAGTTGTTCGCGAAGTGCTTGATCGCCTTCGAGTTCCGCCAACGGTCGACCGTTGGCTGCGGAACCGTAATGTGTCACCGAAAAGATGGTCAGCTCGCGCTCTGCGCGGGACGCGTGCGAGGGCCGGCGGTGCGCATACAGATCCTATCTGCCGTCGGCCGAGACAAAACCGAATGGCCCTTTGGCACAGCCTGATGGCAGTGGCGATTTCCCGCGCCGCCGCCCGTCGCCGCGCTCGCCAGCGGGCGGATGGGCGACGCGAATCGGCGAGGAGACGCGGCGCTAGACTAGGGCCTTCATCGGCGGCGAGGGCGCACGCCGCTCGACGCGCTGACCGCACCCCAGCGCTGGGCGCTGGGGTGCGGGCGGTAGCCTCCGAGTGATTCGCCCCGCGTCGGCTGCCGTGCCCCTTCCCCAACGCACCACCGGGCATCCCGCCGCTCGCCGCGGCCCGACGTGAGCGCTGCGGCGGCGGACAGGTGCAGCGCGCAGCGCAGGAGGATGGCTGGCACTCCAGCCTCTTGATGCCGCTGGCCAACTCCGGCGCCCCCGACCGTTGTCCGTCGCCGCGACCGCCAGCGGGCGGATGGGCGGTGCGATGGGCGACAAGACGCTGTTCGAGACAGGGCGATCATCCGCCGCAAAAGTCCCTGACATTTGACCCTGGAGCGCGAGTCTTGATACGTTATGAGCCTCCGGATGCCACGTGAAAAGCGGTTACTTGACGAGAATTGGCGGTATGCCCAGAGTTCGCGGGTCAACCAACCTGCTGAATACATCGCATTTCTGAAGACCGAGGCACGCTTTAAGGGTTGCGGCCTCGACGATCTCCCCAAGCATGCAGTCCTGCTGCATGACGCCGAGGCACAGGAACAAATCGTCCGGCTCGGATATGCCGTTGAAGACTATCGCTTCGTCGAAACGGGGACAACAGATCCCAATGTTTTCTGGGTCATCCATGGCAAGAGCGGTGATCCGGACTTTGTCCTGAACCGTGGACTCCCTGGCGCGGGGGGCGTGGCTACGCAGGCTGCCGAGTTGGGCGCGCTCGGCATCGGGAGCATGGTCCACATCGGCACCTGCGGACTGGTCGGCGATACGGTTGAGACCGGCAGCGTGGTGGTATCACACGGATCTTTCAAGGATGCCGGAGCCACCATGCTCTCTCCTAACGCTGCTGATTGCTCCGACCCAGTTGCTCGCCCGGATTCCGATTTGACCGCGGTCATTGAGGCGAAGTGTACAGTCGCAGGCCTTCCGCACAATGTGGCGACAGGTTACACTATTCCGATTTATTACTTTCAGCCAGCCGGCCTGATTTACGATTTGATAACCGGGGAAGCGTTCCCTGCCGGCCCGCCAGTCGGCTACTTCGAGATGGAGCAGGCTTCTTTCTTTCAGACGTGCATGCTTATGGGTAAGCGGGCCGCCAGTATGGTCATCGGATCTGATCGCTACCGGTTGGTTGACGGCACGCTCACGCACGTCTTTGAAAATGACGTGGATCAGGATGCAGCGAAGCTCGCAATGATTCGTGCCGCCCTAGCCGCTTTCAAGGATCTATGAAGTAGGCGGCTTCCTCCAGGCCGGGCGACCCTCAGGCGAATTTGTCCGTCGCCGCGGCCGCCAGCGTGCGGGTTTCGCCTAGCACGAAGGCCGCCCGCGATACGCGCCGCCAGCGCCGGCGGGCCGTGCCCCTTCGACGATGCGCCACCGGCCATCCGGTAATCGACGTGGCCCATCGCGAGCGCCGCGGCCTCGGACCGCCGCCAAAGCGCATGGCCGCCGCTTCCCGCGGCCGGTTCCGGCGTCCGTTGTCAGTCGCCGCGACCGCGAGCGGGCGGATGGGCGACGCGAGCGGCGACGGGGGCTATACGAGACCCCGCTGGAGAATAAAAGACATTCGCAGGTCGCTGCTGCTAACGTGGAGATCTAGGTGGGTGCCATTGCCGATTTCGTCTAATCCCGCATCAGCTAGTCTCTGGCGGCCGTTACGATCATCGACTTTCCGCAATCTGCTCACCGCCAACGTGGTCTCGGATGTCGGTACATTTATGCAAAGCGTGGGCGCCGCCTGGTTGATGGTGTCGCTCAACGGCGGGCCGATGTTCGTTGCGCTTACGCAGACAGCTTCCGCACTGCCATTCTTCGTCCTGGCCCTGCCAGCAGGAGCGATTGGCGATATTGTCGATCGCCGCAGAATCATCCTGTTCACCGAAACATGGATGGTGGCCGTGGCACTTATAATTGCCCTAATCACGATCGGGAGCATGATGTCACCCGTGTTGCTCCTCATACTGACCTTTGCTTTATCGGCTGGGGACGCATTCGAATCGCCCAGTTGGCGGGCCGTTTTGCCCGAACTGGTTGAAAAGGAGGACCTCGCGGCGGCATCGGCCCTTAACGGCATCGAATTCAATTTCGCACGGGCGGTCGGGCCGGCACTCGGAGGCGCAGTTGTCGCATTTGCAGGTGTGGGACCGGCGTTCCTGATCAATACGTTTTCGTTTCTCGGCGTGATCCTCGTCGTGGCCCGCTGGAGCAGGCCCGGGATCAAACGCACAGCGCCCCCTGAGACCGTTGTCGGGGCGACGCGTGCGGCGATCCGATACGTGCGTTACTCGCCGGGAGTCCTCAGAATATTGGTGCGGGCAGGAACGGCCATGTTCTTTGCGAGTGGCCTTCTGGCCCTGCTGCCTTCCGTCGCCCACCGGATCACCGGCAGTCCGTTAGGATACGGCGTGTTGCTCGGGGCCTTCGGTTGCGGGGCGGTGCTAGGTGCGCTGGTGATGCAGCGCGCGCGGGCCCGCTGGTCCGCCGATGTGGTCGTATCGGGCGGCATCGCGATCTTCGGCTTAGCGACAATTACGGCGGGAGCGCTCCGCGCCGTAACGCCGCTCAGCGCCGTCATGATCGTTGGCGGCGCGGCATGGGTCTCTTTCATCTCGCTTTTCAATGTTCAGGTTCTGAATCAGGCGCCTGACTGGGTGCGTGCCCGAGTGCTTGCCGTTTCGATGCTGGTGTTCCAGGGCGCGGTGGCCGGGGGAAGCGCCACGTGGGGTGCAGTTGCGGCCCATCTAGGCGTAAGCAGGGCGCTGCTCTGGGCTGGCGTGGGAGGAGTCTTGTCGGTGGCGCTGGCCTTCTTTTTGCGTCTTTCCGATACAACTGTGGATTTGACCCCATGGAACCACTGGCGCACTCCTATAGTTGGCGCCGATGTTGAATCGGGCGGCCCGATACTCGTGACTGTCGAATACGACGTCGTTCCCGAGCGGGTGCCAGAGTTCATCGAGGCCATGTGCCAATACGGACGCGTCCGGCGCCGCGACGGAGCGTCGCGATGGGGCATTTGTCGAGACCTCGAAAATCCATACCGTTACCTTGAAACATTCGTGGTAAGTTCGTGGGCTGAGCACCTTCGTCAGCATGACCGCATTACTCGGGCTGATAGCCAGATTGAAGCACGGCTTCGCACTTGTACCAGCGATGCGCCCAACGTTCGACACCTCCTCTACCTATAGGCCTAGCTAGAAGCCGCTAAGATCCCAACGGCTCGGATCGGATTCGCGCACTCCAACAAAACCGGACACAACCGAAGACCTCGGAGCGAACGGTGGAAACCAAAACCAGGGGCTTCACCCGCCGTTCGACGCGATGACCACGCCCGAGAGCATGACGCTGGAGCCGTGCAAGCCGCGCGCGACACGCAGCCCGCTGCCAGCGGCCCGTTCCGTCGCCCGCCGCGATCGGCGACGAGATGCTGTCCGAGACCACGTCTTTGCACTCCCGTGCGCAGCGCCGTGCGATAACTTCCGGATACCGCATTACCGGCCAGAATCAAAATCGTACGTTCCGCACACGTGCGTAGAAGCCGAAAGCAACAAGAGCCAGAAATGCGGTTCCCCAAATCTGAAATGCGATCTCGAATAGAGAACCGGGCCATGTTTCCAACCAGAATCGAAGCCACAGCACGGAGACGCAGCCGCCCACGATGCCAAGGATCAGCCAAGCGATGGACCCTGAAGCGCTTCGCCACCACCCCAGTGCCCGTTGGCGCGAAGGTGATCGTCGTATTCAAAGCATCTGTCGAACAGGGCGTTTCGCTCGCTCTCAGTCATGGCCTCGAATTTACCTTTGTCGTAGTACCCCAAACAGATGTATTTCATTGTTCTTCTCCTCATAGCGGATCGGTGGAACCGGCGCCAGAGCGTTGCGCCGGCTCGTTCTTCTCGTTCGCTCTAGCGCGTGTTCTCGGGCCGCAATGACCAGGTTGTTTACTTGCTTCCGCCGGATCCTTGTTCCGGAGCCGGGAAGAAAAGAAGCTCGCGCACCTCGCCCGCCGCATCACAGGAGATGGCACCCTTGCGCGCCCACGCCAGCGCCTCTTCCAGGTCTGCGCATTCCAGTATCCAGAAACCGCCCATGTGCTCGTTGGTCTCGGTGTACGGTCCGTCGGTGACGAGCACCTTGCCGTCGGGCTGCTTCCG
>Ga0187863_10003908_pt1 | contig 10811 bp, 11 predicted proteins | sample June2016WEW_11_1_FD_132975 | JGI IMG/M metagenome (GOLD analysis project Ga0187863, IMG submission 132975) | Peatland microbial communities from SPRUCE experiment site at the Marcell Experimental Forest, Minnesota, USA - June2016WEW_11_10 | ecosystem: Environmental > Terrestrial > Soil >...
CAAGGATGGAACCGAGTTCCCGGTTGAGATCAGCCTCAGTCCGCTCGATACCGACGAAGGAGTGTTGGTTTCCAGCGCGATTCGGGACATCACCGTGCGCCGCGCGGTTGAGGACGAGCTGCGTAACAGCCGCGCCGTATTGCAGGGACTCTTCCAGTCGCTGCCCGGCCTGTTCCTCATCTTCACCGCTGATCTGATCGTAGTCTCGGTAAGCGACGCGCTGCTTGAGGCTACGATGACCAAGCGCAAGGAAGTTCTTGGCCGCAGCCTGTTCGAGATATTCCCCGACCAACCTGGCTCCGCGGCCATTTCAAACTGGCGCGCGTCTCTTGACCGGGTACGACAGACCGGCGCGCCGGACACCATGGCCATCCAAAAGTACGACATCCGCCGGGCCGACGGCGTGGTCGAGGAGCGTTATTGGAGCCCTATGAATTCCCCTGTGCTCGGGATGGACCGCCGGATTAAGTATTTCATCCATCGCGTGGTGGACGTGACCGAGTTCGTGCGCCAAAAATCGAATTCAGGGACCAGTTTTGTCGGGCCGCTCACCCGTATGGAGCAGATGGAGGCCGAGATTTTCCACAACTCAGTGCAGTTGGAGGAAGCCAACCGGCAGCTTCACAACGCTAACGTGCAATTGACGCAAACCAAGGTGGAGGCGGAAGCGGCAAACCGCGCCAAGAGCACGTTTCTCTCCACCATGTCGCATGAAATCCGTACCCCTCTGAACGCGATTCTCGGGTACGCGCAGTTGATGCTGCGGGATCCGCTCCTCGGAACAGACGCGAAAGCGAATCTCAACATCATAGGACGTAGTGGCGAGCATTTGCTGACTCTTATCAACGATGTCCTGGACATGTCGAAGATCGAGGCTGGCCGCACCGAACTGAAACCCCTTACCTTCAGCCTCTATCGGATGCTGGACGATCTGGCGGCAATGTTCCGCCTGCGGGCCGAGGCGAAGGGACTACGATTCGAAATGTTAGTGGATGGCGAGCCAGCGCCCTACGTAAACGCCGATGAAGGGAAGATTCGGCAGGTACTGATCAATCTGCTTGGAAACGCAATCAAGTTTACCAACCGTGGAGATGTCAAGGTGCATGTCACGTTGGGACAAAGGAGCGTCGATCGGCTGTGGCTATCCGTTCTGATTGAGGACACTGGTTCGGGGATGACAGGGGCGGAACAAGAGAAGCTGTTCGAACCGTTTCGCCAGTCTAAGGGACGTCTTAACACACAGGAGGGAACCGGCTTGGGCCTGGCCATTAGCCGGCAATTTGCGCGGCTGATGGGTGGCGATATCACGGTAACCAGCGAACCCGGGCAAGGCTCCACGTTCCGGTTCGAGATTCCAATCGAAAGGGCCGACTCCGGAGTGGCTTTGCGGCGAACTGAGGCTCGCCACGTGATTGGCATACGCGCTGGAACGAACGTTCCGCGAATCCTGGTGGCGGACGATCAATTTGAGAACCGGGACTGGCTCATGAAGCTGCTGACTTCGGTTGGGTTCTCAGTGCGCGGCGCCGAGAACGGCGAGTTAGCCATTCGAAACTGGGAGGGCTGGAACCCGGATTTGATTTTGATGGATGTACATATGCCGATCATGGACGGGCTGGAGGCGACTCGAAGAATCAAGGAGAACCCTCGCGGGAAGCAAACGCTGATCGTCGTGCTGACAGCCAGCGCGATGGATGATGACCGTCGCGCGGTTGCTCACAGCGGGGCCGACGATTTCCTGGCGAAACCGCTCCGTGATGACGATCTGTTTGAGAAGATGCGCGCCCTGCTGGACATTACTTACGACTATGACGAATTGAGCGAAACCGTGGGCCAACCTGGGAATGGGAAGGCGCCGCTCACCTCGGACAAGCTGGCGCGTCTGCCCCTGGAGCTAATCGACGAACTTCGCGATGCGACCGCGAACGGCAACAAAAGACTTCTGGATCAGCTGATCCTCAAAGTGGGCGAGACTGAAGTCGTGTGTGCTCGTGCTTTACAGGAGCTTGCCGATAAGTACGAATATGACGCACTGGCGCGCGTGCTGGAGGGGGCGCGAAACCGCTGAAGGTCCTTGGCATTTTGTCCGGCTCGTATAAAAAAGGGATCGACCCGCCAATTGTCCTGATCGGACGCCGGCCTAATATGGCCTTAGGCTAACCGGGAATACTCCGCCGAGTGGCCGAAAACGCTGAGCCAATCTAGGCGGGGTGGCGTTTCTTCGCCGCAAGTTCATGCCCTCATAGCGGGGCGCATCCCGGAGAACATCTTTCACGAGGCGTGCGACTGTAGATAAAATTGAGGCACGAAAAGCCTAGAGTTCAACAAAGCTCAAGAGCTTTCAACGAACTGCCCGCATCTCATTGAAACAGAAGCTGCTGAAAATAGGGCATTTCCGCGTGAGGCCGGAATCCGCCTTGGGCGCAGGGGGTCGGGCGTTCAAATCGCCCCGCCCCGACCAATCTAAACAACTCATTTATTTGCAATGTCGGGCTTCCGCCCGGATAGCGCACCTGTAGCGGTTTGTGGCGTTTTGCGGTTCTTGGAGGCGTCGAGCAGCTACAGTTTTGACTACATTGGGGTGGGACTCCTCCGCCGAGGAAACTGCATTAGCTATGGCAGCAACGGATCACCGGACCCACAACAAACCGATCCACGGCTCATTCCGGGAGGCGCAAACCTACCTGAGTGAAAACTCCAGGAACGGGGATATTGGGTGTCTTCCGCGTGCGGCGGCGATCAGACTCGATCAATACATGGACCAGTGCTCGCGACAGCCGCGAAGCCTTGCATTCGGGGTCAACTACTCGTGGGTCCCGGCTTCCGGGATGAAGTAGGCAGGATGCCGGCACACATCAGCGAAGAGATCGCCGAATGTCGTCGTAGCGGTGCGGCGTTGTCCGAACACGCTTCTGATCACCATGGACTCGAGTTTGGTGTCCAGGTCAGCCTCGGGAGGAGCGGCGAACAAGCGCTTAATAGGTTCGGGATCAGTCCCGGGCTCAAGACGCACCCCGAGCAGGCCAAGGCGCGACAGGTTCTCAAACGCGACGTCCACTTCGAATTCGTGCTGATTGTGGGCCTCTTCGCGGGAGCCAGCCAGCTCGACATACCCGTTCGCGTGCAAATACGCATACACCAACTCATATCCGTCGGGAAATTCAGGGAACGCGATGCGCGCTTTGCCTTTCTCTGAGAGCGCCGTGTACTCAGCGCGACGTTTGTCGAGATCATCATACAACGCGTTATAGAAGACGACTTCCTCAAGCGACATCTGTTTGAGCGTCGCGATGAAGGCAGGGTATGGCTGGGACTTAGCACCAGGAATCGCCGCGGCACACAAAATGTTCGTCCACATCGAGTGCAAGGACTCGGTATCCTCGACAGAGGCAGCGTCAAGAACGGGTAAGAGGATGTTGAGCGGCACGCGTCGCGGCTGCACTCGTTGTTCGACGCAAAACCGGGAGAACTTCTCGGCGAGACGATACGCGCGTCGGACCCGATAAACGTGGACAGAGTCTCGCAGGGTAAGCCCAATCTCCTCGGCCGCTGGGCCGGCGACCTTCTGTAGAAGGTCAATCACCGGATCGGCGATTTTCTCGACGACCTTCGCAACGCCGAAAACATCGTTCATTCCCCAAGATTACTCTGTTTCTCGACCATCGGATAGCAGTTCGGCACAATCGAAATATTTCTAAAAGAACGCCTCCTAATGAGCACGCATGACGAAGGGCATTCTGGCCGACTATTCGAACGCCAGTTTTGAACGGGTAGACGTCACCTTCAAAGGTCTATTGAAGACAGCGCCTGATGTCGCCGTCGCCTTCACACAGAGGTAATGGCTTGGAACCAAAGGAAGCCCGCTCCGGTGCCTGGCAAGCAGGTGTTCAGTCCACAAACGGTGCCTGCTCCGTTCCAGGGTCGATCAATCGTCGCGAACGAGAGATCCATTTTCTACCCGTTCATCGAGATCAACGTTCTCGGTGCTCACTAGCCTCCCTTTTCGGAAGCCGCCCCCAATTCATTCTCGAGTTCCTCAATCGTGGGGAGGCTCCCTTGCAATTTTTCAGGAAGGCTTTCGGCCAACCGGTATTCGGATATGCCGATGGGCTTGTTGATGTCCCGAAGCGCGTATTCTGCCACGAACCTTTCTCTGGTCTTGCAGAGAATGATGCCAATACTTGGCTGATCATCCGGATGGCGCAAGAGATCGTTGACAGCCGAGAGATAGAAGTTCATCTTGCCAGCGAACTCGGGCTCGAAAGCTCTCATTTTCAGATCCACGACCACAAAGGCTCGCAACTTGAGGTGATAGAAAAGCAGATCGATAAAGAATTCCTCGTTACCGACCGTAAGCCTATACTGGCTTCCGACAAACGCGAATCCGACGCCTAGCTCAAGCAAGAATTGGCGGAGGTGGTCGAGCAAACCGCGTTCGAGATCGCGTTCGTGAGCTTCTTTGCCGAGCGTCAAGAAATCGAAATTGTACGGATCTTTAGTGACCTCTTGTGCGAGGTCGGACTGAGGCGACGGCAGCGCGCGATCGAAGTTCGTTATAGCCTTCCCTTGCCGGCGATGGAGTCCGCTCTCGATTTGATGGACCAAAACAGTGCGACTCCAACCATGCTGAATGGCCGCGCGAGCATACCAGTCGCGATCGCCAGGTTCAGACAGCTTGTCGAGAAGAACACAGTTGTGGAACCACGGCAATTGTGCAGCAACCTGCTGCACAAATTCCTCCTCCGCCCAGACTTCGGCGAACCGCCTCATGTATTTCAGATTGCGAGGCGAGAATCCCCTCATTTCGGGGAAGGCTCGCTTCAGGTCTGTCGCCAAGCGATCAATTACCTTTGCGCCCCACCGTTCCCGGTCTTGCCGTTCCAGAATATCGCGACCAATCTGCCAGTAAAGCAGGACCAGCTCACGATTCACCGATAGGGATGCACGGATCTGCGCAGCCTGAATCCGGCTCTTCAGGTCGGCGAGAAACTGTGCGTAACTGTCAGGAGCGAGTGCTTCCATCGCGGTCTCGATCTTCCATTCTCGCCCAGCTTATCGACGCAGCGTGTCGTGCATGCGGAGGCATCGGCGAGAACAAATATTCGCGCAACCCGTGTACGAGTTGTGTACGAGTAGTGGTTTTTCTGGACCAATGAGGCATTCTGGACCTTTGTTAAATCTGTAAGTTGCAGATTCCGCGTGGCTTACTCTAATCGTGGTTCGAATCCATGCCGGGGAGCCAGCCATTTAGGTACGAAAAATCGGGGTCAGAGGCTAATCGATTCAAGGTACGTACTAAGGACTCGCGGCATCAGTGTGATTGCATAGTCCGGCCGGACCATCGTGAACAACCAATAAGCGGAGTGAGGGGAACTGCGTGGCCTTACACGAAACGAAGAAATCGCAGAATGCATTTATCGATCTTCTGGCCGGTATGGGGCAAGTGGCTTGGCAATATATATACGGGCAGGCCATTGCAACGTTTAACGGAGGATATGTCCGGAGGTCAGAACAGAGCATACTAAAGTGGCGCGTTTGGAGCGCAGACGCAAAAATCGTTGGGTTCCTGATATTTCCGTGTTTTCATCGGAAAACCGGCTTGACCAGCGAGTAGGTGCAGGTTCCTCCGGCACGCAGCACTTCCCAGCCGTTTCGATCCTCGATAACATGCACACCAGGAATCGCAGTGGCTGACCGGGCTGCGGTCGTGACCATCCATCACTCCGGTTGAGAAAAACGTCAAGGCAATTCTTTCGGGCTATTGGCCTTATGCCAGATTGCAGCGACGTCAGCTCAAGTCAAGTGGCGTGTCAGGTTCCTTTTTTATGAACCCGACAATATCGAACCGTCGTTGTCAGTGGCACTCTCGCGGGCGATGTAGCGCCCATGGGCTCGCCAGTGCCCTTGACTGGCATTCTTGGAATACAGAACACGCACCTCGCATCGCTGCGAGTCGGCTCAACCCAACACAAGCACTGGGCAGGTCATCGTCAGAGGATCGCGTGCTCTGTCGCGGCACGATGTCGCCGTTGGGCGCGCGACCATGAATCCAGATTGGGCACCCGCATTCCATCCAAAAACGCCGCTTCGCGCGCGGCACGCGACTCTTGTGGACGGCGCAACTGGGAAGATGCCCTTATGGTCAAAATACTCGAAGCCCTTGAGAGTGTTGAACCTGCGATGATGGACAGTCTGCATGAAGACCAACGAGTGGGCGCGACTGCTGGCGTACGTGACTGGGCTAGTAAACCAACAGCTGCTGCTGCGGAACGAGTACCTAGCAGCGGAGAACCGCATTCTGCGAGCGCAGCTGCCCAAGCGATTGCGGCTTACAGATCCGCAGAGATGTACGCTGGCAGAAATCGGGAGACGGCTCGGCCGCAAGGCGCTGGAGCAAGTCGCGTGCGTGGTGAAGCCGGACACGATTCTGGGGTGGTACCGACGACTTATCGCGCAGAAGTTTGATGGGTCCAGATACCGCGCGTATGCCGGGAGGCCTCGGATCGGACGCGAGCTCAGCGAACTGGTGGTCCGGATGGCGAGAGAGAATCCGGGTTGGGGTTACGACCGGATCGTGGGAGCCCTATCCAACCTCGGACAGAAACTCTCGGATCAGACGGTGGGCAACATTCTTCGCCGTCACGGGATACCGCCGGCCCGGAAACGGAGCGGGAACACAACCTGGAAGGACTTCATCGCAGCGCATATGGCGGTGTTGGCCGGCGCCGACTTTTTCACCGTCGAAGTGCTGACGTGGCGAGGTCTGATCACCTACTACGTGCTGTTCTTCCTGCATCTGGAGACCCGGCGAGTAAGCCTGGCCGGTATCACCCGGCATCCCACCGAAGAGTGGATGACGCAAATGGGTCGAAACGCGATTGACGAGACGTCCGGGTATCTGCGCCAACATCGATACGTGATTCACGACCGCGATACGAAGTTCTGCGAGAAGTTCCGGGACACGCTGGCAGCAGGAGGCGTGAAGTGCCTGCGACTTCCGCCGCGTAGTCCGAACCTGAATGCTTTTGCGGAACGCTGGGTGCGATCGGTTAAAGAAGAATGTCTGTCCAAGCTGATCCTGCTCGGTGAAGGTTCATTGAGTAGAGCGCTAACCCAATTCCAGAAGCATTATCTCTTTGAGCGGAATCACCAGGGGAAAGGGAACATTCTGTTATTTCCTAGGGCTGACCAGCTGCCGGCGTCGTATGGACCATCGATCGGACGCCACCAGAGACTCGGCGGTCTTCTCAAGTATTACTACCGGTGGGCCGCATGAGTTTTTTGGCCATACGCCACTAGCGATCTCGGCCCAGCCTTGATCGACGGCAAGTTCGCTCATGTCGGCAAGATCAAGGGACCGATCCTGCGCGGACTCTCCGCCCGCGCCCCGTACTTCCATAACGGCTCCGCTCAGACCCTGCTGGATGTCATGCATTTTTACGAGAACCGCTTCGGACTTGTCCTGAGCCCACAGGACGAGCTAGACCTCTTCAACTTCCTGAGCGTGCTCTGAGCGGATCATCCCAAGCAGGTCGGGCCGGCCACAACATTTGTTACGAAGTAACTCTAGCTGCAATCCACCGATCCACATCCCTCTGTCGATAGCGAACTAGCCGTCCAACCTTTACAAAAGGCGGCCCAGAACGGAACACTCGCCATTTGCGGAGCAGGGCAAGACTCACGCTCAGCTGCTGTCCCACCGATTCCAGCCGGTGATCAACGCGTCTTGATCCACCTCGACGAAGGGATCGGGAAAAACATTCCAGCGGCAACTCTGGACTCGCCGGTATCTGTCTGACATCGGCAGTTGATGGAAACGCATCTCTGTCAGTCTGTTCTTCGACGCGGAAACCGCAACTCTGCGTGTCGGTGGCTTCGATGGGTTCGTTGTGGAACCTCGCCCGAGTAAAACCGAAGCGCTATGTCCTTGAACCCACGGTACTATCCTGACTCGCGTTCAGCAGGTCTACCAGCAGGCTATTGTCGGCAAACAGCGGGCGGATTTTTGTCTCGAAGAAATCGGCGTCAACCGCACCTGGCGCCGGCTGAGCAACCAAAGCTGCAGGGGCGGCAGCCAATAGGACAAGGCTGCCGGCCAGCGAGCGCATAACTGATTTTATACAGCATATGTACGGCTGTCCATTACACCTGCCATGACTCGCTTCCCGCCCGCATGTTAGCGCAGAGTTCCGCCGCCAGTACCCGTCGTCCATCGCCACGACCGCCGGCGGACTGATGGGGTCCACGCTGCGCAGAAGGCGCCGCATCCAGGGTTTGCTTGCAGGACGGCGCGCTTGTGGCTCCCCAAAAACCATGGTTTCCAACTACCTCTCCTCCTATAACCCGAAGCGCAACAACCAAAGAATTGGGAATTATACCTACTTCTCAGCGGGGAAGACAAAAGTTTGGGTACTACAGCCGACTTAGCCCCCGGCACCAAAGCCTGAGCGAAGCCGCCGCGTAGCATCTCGATCTTCGCCGGGTAAAACAGCTTATAGGAGAGTTTGGCTGGTTTTTTTCCAAGTTTCACAGAAAAGGGCTATGAAATGCTACATCTAACGAAAGTCCCATGAAACGTGGGCTTGTTTTCATAGCTTTCCTGCCCTGGCAGTTAGCTGGGCAGGTCCTGTAATTGTCTTCTCCATTACAGCCCCATTCTTCTCGGGGTCAGACGGTCCTTGGGTGGATTCGGCAGCGATTACGATCCTTCCGGCATAAAGCCGCTCAATTCGGGCGTAACGGTGACTGGATCCGCAATAGGCGGGCTGGATGGGTTTGCTCCCGTGACACGCAGCTCGTGAAAGTTTCCGTGTCACGTAGGCTACTGCCAGGAGCGTCGTTAGCAGAAGGATCACCGAGGTCGGCTCGGGTACTAGGGTGGCAATGAGTTCAACTGATAATACAGATTCTCCATTGGCATCTAGTGGAGGTCAGCTTGCAGTTAAAAGGGAGAAAACATGAAACAGTTTTTTGTAGATGAGGACGGTCAGGATTTAATCGAGTACACTTTGCTGCTCGCGTTCGTGGCTCTGGCGTCGGCGGCGCTGTTCATCAACGCTGGGGGTTCGATCGGCTCGATCTGGAACATCACCAACTCGCGGCTCAACAACGCGGCGGTGGCGGCGAATGGGGGGGGGACGTAATCGCGCTTTGTTAAATGCTGTGTTCGTGATGAAGTGCAGCAACTCAAGGGAGAACCGAATGAAATCATCTCGTTGGGTGTCTGTGGCAGTTGTTCTCGTTGTCTTGGTGATTCTGTTTAGGAACCTGCGGTATCTCTACGCGCACAACGTAGGCATGGGGCTGGTTCTGGGGTTTGTCTGTTGTAGCAGCTGGTGGTGCCGTTCTCATCTGTGCTTTGCTCGCTGGAAAGAGCCAGACTAAAACGGTGAGAGCGTCCCTTTTTATCGGGACAATTGCGCTGGTGGTTTCTGGGTTCCTGGTGACGGTGTACTGGCGATGAGGTTTCTCAGGGACGATAAAGCACAAGATCTGATCGAGTACCAGGCTGTTGCTCGCGTTCGTGGTGTTGGCGAGCGCGGCGCTGTTCATCGGGGCTGATGGTTCGATCGGCACAATATGGAACCTGGCGAACTCGGTGCTTGTGAACGGAAGGAACGCGGCGAGCGGGGCGACGCCGTAAACGGTTTAGAGCTTTAGCGGACCTGTGCTAGTTCTTTTTCGGATCTTAGAACCCTAATCGATCGCGCCGGCGATGTTTCGGATCAGCACACGGGTTCTAAAACACCGAACAACCAACCGAGACGACGGGGCTGTTGGATAAACTCCTCCTCCTCGGGTTCTGGGACGTATCGGCGCCGACGGAGCCAACTGAGAGAATCCGGATGGGGTGGGGGTGTGGTTTTCCGAGGACTACGGAAACAATGGATTGCCGGGCTTTACCTGCTCGCTCGGACTCCTCGCGCTGCTGTCCAGCCACGACAGCACCTTGCCTACCGTGATGGTGTGTTCTTCCTCCGGCGCTTTCACACGGATGGTCAATCGTGTCCCCGGTCCAAAGTGGCGTCCGTAAAACGGCCTAGCCGGAATGTTAGGGGAGAGTGCTAGCCACCATCCGGACGGAATCCCAATCTGACGCTATATCCGTCTCTTGGGAGCTTCAGGCCGACGGCGCGTGTACGGGACGCCCACGAACCCGCGAAGTGGTGCATGCGCCTGTTTAGCCGGTAAGTATTGTCTACCAAACGCCAGGAATAAGACGCTTTGTCCGTGCCGAGTACGCCACGTATTCTTCGCCAAACTCCTCAACCATCATCCTCTCCTCCACGCGGACGCGAAGCGCGCAGAGGATCGCGAACGCGATCAAGTTCGACGGACCTGCCACCCAATTCGGGATGACGAGCGCCTGGCCGATGGAATACAACGCTAGTGCCAAGTACATCGGATGGCGGATGCGGCGATAAACGCCCTGCGTGATGAGTCGATGTCGCTCGCGTACCTCCAGGGTGATCGACCAATTTGTACCAAGGTCAGCGTGCGACCGGTAGAAGAGCCAGAGGCCGATCACCAAGCACATCACACCCGCGACGAGCGGGCCGGTGCCCAGAGCGTACTCAGCGAACGAGAACGCTGGCGACGCGACCCAGATCAGAGGGACGAAGAATCCGACCCAGGTGAGAACCAAGAGGCCAGTCTCTAGCGGAGTTTTATAGCTTGTGGCGACCTTAACAATTCGACTCCGGTGGCCGTGCGGCGCACGAATGGCGATCATCACCACGGTACCTGCGAGCACCAGCGCCTTCGCGATCCACGGATTCATGGCCAGGCACCGTCCCTTTCACACCGGCATA
>Ga0187863_10003909_pt1 | contig 10810 bp, 7 predicted proteins | sample June2016WEW_11_1_FD_132975 | JGI IMG/M metagenome (GOLD analysis project Ga0187863, IMG submission 132975) | Peatland microbial communities from SPRUCE experiment site at the Marcell Experimental Forest, Minnesota, USA - June2016WEW_11_10 | ecosystem: Environmental > Terrestrial > Soil >...
ACGATCGGCTGCGGCGGCATCGTCGCTTAAGACCCTCGCCGAGCAGGCGGACCGGCTGGGCTTGAAATACGAAGCGGTGCAGGCTTCTGTGGACCTGGGCGAAGCGCTCGCCCGTAACAAGGCATATCCGCAGGCGAGACAGGAATTGGAGCGCGCGTTAACCAACAGTCAGAAGCTGGGATTGCAGTGGCTGGAGGCGCGCAGCAACTATCTGCTGGGCATGGTGCTGCGGCAGAGCGGCGACTCCAAACAAGCTGCCGACTACTATCGCGCAGCCATCAGCAAGTGGGATGAGGAACAGAAGGAAGCCGGTAATCCCGCATTTCTCTCGCGTGCCGATCTGGCGCAGATGTATAAAGACGCGCAGAGTGCGTTGAAGGAACTAAAGTAAACGAAGACAGCGCCGACTAAGCCCGACACACTTTTCCGCAGAGACAAAACATCCGCTGCATGAGCGACTCAGGCAGCGGATGTCTTATTAACGCCAGCGATTCATCTCGCCCTTAGAAGGAGGCGCATTGGCCCAACTTGTGCGCCGCCGTGTTTCCGCCTCCGGTAATGGAGCTGTTGCCGCTGCATTGCAGGTTATGGGTGATGGTGTTGGTGAAGACCTGCGTAGCACCGCGGTTGTTCTGGTCGAGCAGATTGCCGCCGACGGTGTTGGAATCAATCGTGGTGGCTCCATTGTTGTTCAGCACCTGAAGATTCCCGCCTACGGTATTTCCGGCGCATCCCGTAGCCGAGCCAATCTGCGCCGCGGCCCCACTATCCTGTAGCAGCAAGCTCTGCCTGACACTGGAGCCACAGACCTGATTGGCGCCCGAGCTACTGCCAGGACCGAGAATCAGCAAATTGCCCGCGATGCTGGCCGCCGGGCCGATGGAATATGTGCCGTCGCCGATGACCTCCAGACCGTTGCCCACGGTGCTGTTACTGATCCATAGGCCGCCACCATAGGAAAACAGGTTGCCATTGACGAAACTGGAACCCTCCAGCACTACCGTGCCGCCGAATTGCAGCAGGTTTCCGGTAACGCCCCCATTGGAGAAACTACAGAACTGGCCGTCGAAGACCAACAGGGTGCCGCGGTAGGTGCCAGTGTAAACACCGTTGCAGTTGTAGCCATTCAGCCCCGACGCAGGGACGGCACAATTCTGCGCCGCCACAAAGTAGGAGAAGCCCTTGGAGGTGCCTGTGCTGGTGGGATCGAAACGGGTTTGTGAGAAGCCCGTCTCGATGTTGATCCATGTGCTGGATGCGGGGGGATTATAAACCTCCGTCTTTAGCAGACAGGGATTGGTGATGTTCTGATTGGTGTTGTAGCTTTCGAACAAGTCGTAAGGAAGATTCGTGCAATCGCTGCCGGTTTGTTCCGAGCAGGACACCTGGAAGACGACACACTCTCCGCCCGTGCCGTCGTAAACAATGCAACTCGCATCAGGGGCAAAGCTCGATAGAACCGGGTTGACGACTGCCGGGCTACTGGGTATCGCGGTGACGCTGACCTGGTCGCCGGCTTGCGCATTGGAATACCCATACTTGTGGTTGTAGCTGCCAAAAATATAGTTGGTGTAATTCTGCCCCGGCCCCGGCGTCAAGTATTGCGTTATCGTCGTTTGTGAAGATCCTCCCGGAGTGAAGGTCCAGCTCAGAATGTCGCCGTTCTCCGTGGAGTTTCCGGTACCGCCTGTAAAACCGACATAGGCCGTCTGGGTGTTCCCGTTGCCGGGATTTAAGTTCAACAAGGTTGCAATCTGCAGCGGGACGGTAAGGACGGGCGTGCCGTTGTTATCGACAAAAATGCTTAGAGTACCGGGGTCATACTGGAGGATGACGGTGTGGACGTTGCCGTCAGACAAGTTCACACCGAGCGTGGAAGTGATGCCTAGAGTTGAAGATTGCCCTGAAGGGCACAGTAGATTGTGCTCCGGGGTATTGTTGCCGGTGCCGCAGCTCTGCACTGCGACGTGGTTGGCGTTTGGGTCCCAGGTGTTTTGGTATGTATCGAACTCGATGGCGAGACTGTTGTCGATGGGGAGGTTCTGTTCGCCGGGTACGGAACCGTAGCCGATATCGCCGCCCGGACCACCCAGGGCAGACAATTGTCCATTGCCGCCGAAATTAGCGGCGTTCTGGATCACGAAGGCAATTCCGTCAGCCGGGCCAGGGCCGATGCTGTGCGTGATCTGGAAGGTGAATACGCTGGTAAAGCCGTTCGCGATGGATTGTTGGGTCATCCACCAGGCTGATCCGGCTTGCTGTACCTGCCCGTCTTGCGTGAGTCGCAAGACCTGTTGGTTGCTGCCATTGGTAGCAACAATGGCGCTTCCGTTGAGCTGCATCGATGCGAAGTTGAGAGACGAGATTTGGGCGACAGCCGGGATGCAACAAAGGGCAAGGACCAGGGCCAACACGCACACGGCAAATATTCTGGGAGACAACATTGCACTCAACTCCTCTTAAGGCTGAAATTCCTGGGACTCGTATCGCGCAGCCGCCGGCTGCGGTTGACGGGGCTTCCGCCCACCTCTAGAAACCGCTGGGCTGCCACACTTGCTTTGCCGTCCCCACGGCGGCGATTCGCAACTCATCCACACCGGGATCCCGCACTAGGAGCCTTAGTGTAGCTGGGGAATCGCTTATTGAAAAGAGGGAATCTGGCGTAGGACTTTGGAGCTACGAGAACGGTTGACCAGGTCGTCATTTTCGTCAACGTTCATGACTTGGTGGGGCGACAGGCTCTCCACCGTGAACGGACCGGCGACTCGGACCTTCTTGTCGTCGACGGCGTGTCGTAGAGACATTCCGAATCTGCGTGAGCCGCTATTGCAGTACCGCACACCGACGGAGTTCGCAGCACAGTCAGCCGCGATCTTCGACAGAACTGATGTGGGGCAAGAGGCCTCAAACGCCGGCCTCTTGCCCCACACCCCCATCCCAGCTTACTGCTTCTTCTTGGCACGGATCTTAGCCGCTTGCTCGTCGTAGGCTTCGGCCTCGGAGTCGCGGTCAAGCTTGCGGAGGGTATCAGCTAAGTCTTCAGCCGCGTCGGCCACCGCCGGAAGATCCGCGCCCCATTTTTCCTTGATAGCCAAGGCACGCCTGTACAGCGGTTCCGCTTCGACGTACTTTTCCTGCTGGTAGTAGAACCATGCCAGAGCGTCAAGGTCTGCCGCGACCTCGAGACTGTCTGGACCCAACGCCTTCTCGTCGATCGTCAACGCACGCCTATATAGCGGCTCTACCTCGCTCAGCTTCCCCTGGGCACGATAGCTCAATGCCAAGCCGTTGAGGTCCTTGGCAATGGTCGGGTGTTCTGTCCCAAACGCCTTTTCATCGATGGCCAATGCACGTTTGTACAGCAGCTCCGCTTCGCTGAATTCGCCCTGCGCCTTGTAGAAGGCCGCCAGGGTGCTAAGCCTTGTCGCGACCTTTGGGTTATCGGGTCCCAGAACCTTCTCGGTGATGGTCAAAGCCTGCTTCAACAGCGGCTCCGCCTCGCTGTATTTACCCTGGGCTTGGTAGACCGCTGCCAAGTTGCTCAGCACCGTCACTTCTGATGGGTGATCCAGACCCAATGTCTTTTCGTCGATCGCTAACGCCCGCTTGTACAGCATTTCTGCCTCGCTGTACCTGCCCTGGGCTTGGGAGAGCGCTGCCAACTTGCTCAGCCCCCTGGCTTCGGACGGGTGGTCCGGACCGAACGTCTTTTCATCAACCGCTAAAGCCCGCTTGTACAGTGGCTCCGCTTCCGAGTACCTGCCTTGAGCCTGGTAGAGCGCGCCCAAGTTGCTGAGTGCCGTCGCTTCGGCTGGGTGATCCGGGCCCAGTGTCTCTTCCTCGATTTCTAAAGCCCGCTTGTACAAGAGCTCTGCCTCGCTGTATCGGCCCTGGTCCTGGTAGAGCACTGCTAAGTTATCGAGCATCTTCGCGACCGATGGGTGATTCGGGCCTAATGCCTTCTCGTCGATCTTCAGGGCCCGTTTATACAGAGGCTCCGCTTCGGTGTATCTGCCCTGATCTTCATAGAGGACTGCTAGGTTATCCAGTACCGTTGCAATCGCTACATCGTCGATGTCCGCCGCTCCTTCATCGATCTCTAAGGCGTGCTTGTAAAGTGGCTCTGCCTCGCTGTAGTTACCCGCTTGCACTTTGTGATCCCCCAAGTTACTCAGCAAAGCCGCGACGGATGGATCGTTAGGACCGAAGGCATCTTCTTCGATCGCCAGCGCACGTTGATACAGTGGCTCCGCCTCCTTGTACTTGGCTTGTGCGTCCAAAGTCAGCGCCAGATTGTTCAAGAGGACCGGATCGTCATCGTGGACCGCCAGCATCCTCCGCAGGGCGAACTCCGCTTCGGCATATCGTCCTTGCTCAAACTCAGCGCGGGCCAGTGGGCCATATCGATCGACGACATCGTCCTTCGACGACGCGATGGACTCAGAAATGTATGTGCTGGCTTCTTCGTACTTACCATTGTAGAGGGCCGCCAACCCTTTCTGGTACAAATCCTGAACCGACTTGGACCATGCGGCGATCGCTGATTCAAGTTCTTCGACCGAGAAACCCAATTCTTTCGCTTTCGCTGTGAGAAAATCTTCTCCTCCAAGTCCGTCAGGGCCTTGCGATCGCGAACCAGGCGGAGACCAACTTTCCAGAAGCGGCGGCTTATACGAGGCCTCAACCAATAATGAATGAGACGACCCTCCCTTGAGTTTCGACATCGATCCGAGATAAGTCGGCTGGAGCTGTTGGGACGGCATGTTGTGTAATGAACCACGCGGCCCACCCTCGGATTTTGGCTTTTTCGCAAACTGAGAGGCATCTTCTACAATGACACATCCGATGATGGACCAACTGGTGTTGACGGCCCTAAGCCTCGGGTCCCCTCGCCGAAGAACGAAAAACTCTATAGGCTCCGCCGCCGGATCGCGGAGATAGGTGCGGCCATTTCTAAGTTCGCACGGTTTAATTATGACCCAACTCTTAACATGAAAAACGGCCGCCATGCCTACTCTGAGATTTGCTCCCATAGCCAACGCGAACTGCCCGGAGTCGCTGGTAACAGTCGCGCCCGCTCCCTCCACACTCACTTCGACATGCGAAACGGGCGATCCTTCCACCTGATGGACTATTCCAGAAATCGAGGGCTTCTGCTGACCGGAAACCGTCGTGCAGAAGATAACCAATGCGATGGCAAATCCCCTCCAGCGCTCCGGAGAAGGCATCGAGCAGAGCACCTCTGTTCTCGGGAATATATTCTCGCGATTTGAGCGAAAGGACAAGCGATAACTTAAGCAGGAAAGTTCTGCCACGACCTTTCGCTGACTCTGTCGGAGTCTGGACGCAACCAGTCGGCAGCGACGGAAATGTAATTCTTCACGTTTCATGTCTTGGGCTTGGATATAAGGACCCAATGACCTTCCATGGCTGCCTAATCGCGCTGCCGCATTAGCAATTAAGCTAGAGAAAATCTCCTTGGATAGAGCACCGCGGCATGAATCAGCTTCCTATTGCATTGTCACGTTGAGTAACATTCGCGTTCCGCTATCGAGCTTTACTTCTTTGCCACTGGAGGTGAGAACACCATCTGGTCCGAGCTGGATATTCTTGATCCCAAACACCCCGATCGACGCTGCATTCAGACCCTGGGTTGTGCCGCGGGTATCGAGCACCGGAGAACGAGCGGTTGCTGTCAAATCCCCATAGACAATGCCGCCCCCGGTCGTAACGTCTGCATTGGGATTTGGAGCTACAGCCTGAACAATGCAGTGGACTTGGATTTCTTCGCCTCCCGGCCGAATAATTTTGTCGAACACAAGTCCGAGTGTCGATTGCGGATCGCTGCTCGAACGATTTGTCGCTGCAGTGACGTGGCCAATTACCTTCGCGCCGCGAGCAAAGGGCGGACGGTTGGAAAGAGTTACCTCACCGGTAAGCTTCGCATCAACTTCATCCCCTTGCTTAAGCTTCTTGGAGTCGAGGCTCTTTGCCAACTCCACAATGAACCTGCCGCGCGATCTGGCTATCGCGGTGGTCCAGCTGTTGCTTGAAGTGGGGTAAGGGATCAACCCATCTATCGGCGTCCATTCGACCTCGCAAGCTTGGCCAGCTGTTTGTTTCGAAGGCAATGGCGCACTGGCGACTGGCGAACTGGAAGTGGGCGCGCCCGGGCGCGGCTCATCGGGGATTACGGTAACCCAGGTTCTGCCGTCTGAGGTATTTCCCGAGGCCGAAACCCCGTAGGCGCACCATGCCCTGAAACTGTTCGAGAAGTAGGGTCCCAGGCGTTTCAGGTTACCCACCTGATTTTCCAACCTGGGAGGTTCAATCGGCAGCCCGTCGAGTAGGCTGGCCGTCGGCGCATCGCTACCGGGAGTGAAGGCTGTCATCAGCAACGGATCGTAATCCCGCGGTCGCTCTACTCGCTTTACCGAACCCCGGGTTGCAATCATTCGTTCCGCCTCGATCACAATTTCGTCCGAATACAACTTCACGGTAGCGCGATAGGTCACTTTCCCATCCAACTGGTCGCCCCGAAACCACAGGAATGGACCATCCAGCCGAGTCCAATCATGCTCGTATTTGCGCGCTGCCAGTGTCGTGTCGCTCTGTTCGTCAGCGGGCTTAATCCACGAAGGGCTCCATTCCTTTTGGTCTTCAGTCAGATATACGGGAAACTGTTCCACCTCTACGGTTGTACTTTTCCTCGTCATCATCACCACGTCGGCCCGCTCTTCAAATTCATCCTTCGATATGGGATGATCGAGAACGCCTGGACGATAGAGAAATAAGGCCGCGGTTTTACCCTCGCCGATTTGGCGCGGCAGTTGCTGCCGAAGTCGGTTAGTGAAGTCAACCATGTCGGGCTGAGGGTTATCAGCTTTATCCGCCCATTTCGTTTCCATCCTGAGCAGAGTAATCGTCATGGCGTAAAGACGCAGCGCCTGAGGAAACGACAGATTGGGCTTGGGGGTTCGATATCTCACACCCTGTGCAGTCGTGGCAGAATTCGTCATGCCGTCGACCGCTTTGCGGAGATCGTTGAGCTTCCAAACGGAGTAATCCCCCAGTATCATGGCCTTCGCTAGTTCCTGGTGGAAGGCCTTCAGGCGGCCGGATAGTTCGCTTTCGGGCAGCGACCAGACAATGCACAATAGCGGCATAGGACTGAGAGCGGCGTCTTCGTTCGCATAGCGGGCGGAGAAGCGGCTGTTTGTTGAAGGGCTGGGGGCCGAATCTGGTTCCTCTCTTTGTTTTAGGCTTGGTCCTGGGTAATCTGGGCGAACTCGCTGTTCCCCTTTTTCCGAGGGCGTGGCCAGCGAGGGAAAGTATGAGCGGATCACCTCCCAGCCGGTTTTGTTCACCGCCAGAAGTGCCGCGGTAGCGTTAGCTAACGGCTCGGCCTTGCTGTCATAGGCATCGATATCCTGCCGCTGAATTCCCATCATGTTGTAGGGTAGCTTGGGCCGGTCGCTGTCCTTGCCGCCTTGCAATGCAGCACAAAATATCGGAGAAGCCAAGAGGCTAACTGCCAGCGTCCCCAAATTTATGAGCCTTAGCCACGAGAAACGCCGTGCCGGCGATAGAACGAAGTGGAAAACGAGAGCCACGGGTGTGATCATTCTCGTGCTACACCAGTTCAGTGTCAACGGTTGTTGCCTTCGGAAAGCATAGAAGTTGGACTAGACTTTGGTCGGGTGCGCTACTGATCGTTGTGTTCATGAGAAATCGCAGCTTTACAATAACCTGGTAGTCCGCCGAGGTTAATGCGATCGGCCGCGTCAGTGCCGGAATTCGGCATGACTTGAAATTTGCCAGGCGGATTGCCCATTGCGAACATCTTCCACCGCCTCGTAATTTATTGACGCCCCAACGCCCCCGTCCTAAAATTGCCACGATGTCGTCTCCGGCTTTAGCTATCGGTAATGTGCTGGGTCACTACCGGATCGTGGAGCGGATAGGTGCCGGTGGTATGGGAGTCGTTTATCGCGCTCACGATGAGCGATTGCAACGCGACGTGGCCGTCAAGGTCTTGTCCGCGGCTACGCTCGCGAGTCATGCTGGCCGCAAGCAGTTCCGTCAAGAGGCTCTCACTCTTTCGCGTCTGAATCATCCAAACATAGCTACGGTTTTCGACTTCGACACGGAGAACGGTACCGACTATCTGGTCATCGAATACATTTCAGGTATCACGCTGGATACTAAGCTCGCCGGGCGCGCCCTTCCCGAGAAAGAGGTCGTGAGCCTCGCTCTGCAACTTTGTCAAGGTCTCGACGCCGCCCACAAGAATGGCATTATCCATGGCGATTTGAAACCCAGCAATCTCCAAATAACAGCCGATGATCGACTGAAGATTCTCGACTTCGGTCTTGCCCGATGGATGCCTCACGCTAGCGAACAGGGGCTCACAGTTACAGCGACGGCAACTCAACTTTATATGGGAACACTGCCCTACATGGCTCCCGAGCAGCTCCGAGGAGCTAGACCCGATGTACGCTCCGATACTTGGGCGGTTGGAGCTGTCATCTACGAAACGGCAACGGGTAAGCGCCCATTCATCGAGCCAACGACCTCACTGCTTGCCGATGCCATCTTGAACAAGGCACCCGCGTCTCCTAAGTCCGTGAACCCGCAGTTGTCGTCTGGGCTAGAGAAGATTATCTTGACGGCGCTAGAGAAGGACTGCTCTCGTCGTTATCAGTCTTCTCAAGCGTTGGCCGTCGATCTTCAGAGAGTTGAGGTTGGTCTGTCGCCGTATGTCGCAGCGGCCGCAGCAGAGCGTTCCAAGTTAAAGCGGATGAACCTCTCGCTGGTACTGGTTGGATTGGTAGTGGTGATCGCGCTGATGGTGGGCGGATTTTGGTATTCTCAGCGACTGCATAAGCTAACCGGCAACGATACTCTTTCTTTCATAGCGCGCGCTGACAGCTCCGAGATCACATTGCTTGGCTCGATCCTTCCACCGCCGGAAAAAGGCAACGCCGTCAAGATTGTGGTGGAGGGGCAGAACGGCGAAACCTCTCCGGACGAGCTGGGAAGGTTCAAACTTAATGTAAATGGGAAAGCCGGTGACAGGGTTCGCCTGCAAATCTATGTAAATGGAAAAATGGCTTACGACGATTTTCAAGTGCTTCCCGGTCCGATTACAGTAAGTCTATTCAAACCCAACTAACGAAATTGTCCGGGCACGGAAGCGGTCGAAACCCTCCGCGCGGCCTTTGCGCGGCTGCGGAACGGGAGGGGCTTTCTGCGGCGTCAATCAGACGCGCAACTTCCTACCGACTAAGCACCTGCGGAAGGTGACGAACCTTCTTGGGACATGGCGTCTCGGCGATGCTCCAGCCGCGCTTCAACACGTGAATATGGAAGAAGCGCAACGAGGCTAACAGTTATGGCGGAGAGACAGGGATTCGAACCCTGGGTACCCTTTCGAGTACACACGCTTTCCAAGCGTGCGCCTTCAGCCACTCGGCCATCTCTCCGCTCAGCACTGATTGTATGGCGCGAGTCGTGGAACCGCAACCTTGGCCGGTCAGGAGCGGACTCGTCGTGCTTAGGGCGCGAAGTAGCCCGAGATATCCAGGATGAGGTAAGTGGTGTTCGAAGCGAATGCGTCAACCGAACCGTCCACGTTCGGAACGATCGCCATGTTCGAAGTAATAGCTCCATCCACAGCATTCAGGGTTGAGACCAGAGGCTGCTGTTCACTGTCCGGCCACAATGTTAGATATCCGAGCGGACTCCTAGGTGCCACGGTCGCGTTAAGAACGAAAGCTTGAGCCAGCGTTGGCGCACTGCAGCCTGTGCTTACCACGCCGAAGGGATAGGCGCCGCTAAAGGCGCCCGGGTACTGTCCGCGCGTGTCGACTATACGACATGGCGGCGGAGCATAGAGAGAAAGGCCGTTTGTTCCCGGAGGAGCGAAATACCCATTGATATCGATGATAAGTTCGGTGTTATCGGTTGCGTAGGCATTGATATCGCCGTTAGCTCCGGCCGGAATGATCGCTGCGTTCGCGATGATGGTACCGGTTCCGTCGTTCAGAGTCGAAACTGTGGGCTGCGGCTGTCCGGATGGCCACACGGTCAGATAGTTAAGCGTTTGCTGTGGTATGACGGTGAAGTTCAGAGAATATGCCTGAGCAGTATTCGGTATATGACACTGCGTGGCGTCCAGGACCGGAAAATCGCGGCCTTGCCCACCTTGCAGGAAAGGCCCTCCGAGGGGCCCGTTCGGGTTGCGCGTATCGGCCACACGACAAGGCATCAGAGGGTAAAAGGCCAGCGCGTTAGGGTCCGGTAAGGCGACAAAGTATCCGCTGATGTCGAGCGCAACATCAGTAGTGTCGCTGGCATACACACTGACCGCTCCATTGCTACCAGCGGCCATGATTGCAGCATTGGCTTTCACACGCCCGTCCGGCGAGTTCATCGTAGAAATCACCGGCTGCGGCTGCCCGCTGGGCCAGATGGTGAGATAGCCCAATGGGCCATGCGGGACTACAGTCACATTCAAGGCATATGCCGTAGCGGCTGAAGGAATCTCGCATCCCCCCTGGGAAATTGGGAAATCGCGGTAGTTCCCACCCTGAATCGGTGGCCCACCAAACGTTCCGTTGGGGTTGCGTGTATCTACCACTCGGCAAGGGTTGACTGGAATGAACTGCCAGGCCGCCAGAGGAGCGCCATCCACAACCGAAACGCTTCCGGGAACATCAAGTCCACAGTATGAAAGAGAGGCACACTGGTTTTCTGTATAGATCCTGTTGTTTGTGGCATTGACGACCAGGTCAATCGGCATGGGCCC
>Ga0187863_10003910_pt1 | contig 10810 bp, 7 predicted proteins | sample June2016WEW_11_1_FD_132975 | JGI IMG/M metagenome (GOLD analysis project Ga0187863, IMG submission 132975) | Peatland microbial communities from SPRUCE experiment site at the Marcell Experimental Forest, Minnesota, USA - June2016WEW_11_10 | ecosystem: Environmental > Terrestrial > Soil >...
GGGCGTGCGCACCGTTTCCACCAGCGACCAGTACGTGTGATTTTTGCCGTCCTTGCCGCGGTGGTTCGGCCGCAAAAACATTCTGGGCGGATCGTGTCATGAGACCACCACCCTTACAAGAGGTCGTAACGGGTGCCCTCTGCGACTGCTAAAAAAAACCAGCGAAGGCAAGCCGCGGATCAATCGGCCGCGAACGTTTGCCAGTCCACGGGCTTACGCCGCCCCGATTCCCCGGGAAGAAAATTTACTACGTGCGGATAGCTTTCGGGAAATACGGAGTCAGCGTTGCCAGCTCCCCATTTTCCCTGATCGCTCCAGTACTCCGCTTACCGGGCCCTTGGCATGTCTTTGTCTTTCACCATCTCGTTCCGTCAAACAAAATGCAATCTTGTTAGGAACAGAACAGATAACGGCTTCCTGCATATATTAGGGTGATCTCCTGCGACAAGAAGGCAGTAGGGAGAGAGCAGATGCCTGCGCCCCCTGCGCTCGATACAATGCTTGATACAATTCGGAAGGTGAATTGCACGGCCACTTGGGGATATTCCATCGCCAATCGACTCGAGGAATGGAGTGGGTCTGAGCCTGCTGAGGCAGGATCAGGAGTAACAGCCGCGGCTGTAGACAAGCCTGAAGACGAGTAAATCCAGGCGAATCAGGGAACGTGCTCACTCCGCAAAGCGAAGTATGTCCCCAATAGGACTGTATTGTTTCGCGCAGGATGAAATCATGGGCTATTACTAAGAAACAGGGATCGAAGAAACGGAGTGACCCAAAACACTCGCCAGCGTCGCGAACGAAGCGGCCGGCTGTGCAGAATCCGCCCGGGAAAAGGAAGGTACGAACTATCACGTCACGGAAGACCTGACCAGCCACCTAAAGATGTATTCGCGCTTATTTAACAGCATTTTTCTAAGCTTGGTCTTCTCCCAATACCCATCGATGTTCAACCTATTACATACCTCCATTGCCAGATCGCTAACTGAAAAGGACCTTCTGGGCGCGACGGGACCCCACATACCATGAATTCCGTGGACACAGCGATTGGCCAAGGCACCAAAGAGCCGAGTCCCAAGTGGCGTGAACGACTGAAGGCGCTACGCAGCAACACTCCTCCGATCACTCGAATGGTGTGGGAATCGGCTCCGAAAGTCGTGATGGCAAGCCTCTCGGCGAGATTGGTCGCCTCTGCAATCCCGCTCGCTATGTTGGCGGTAACAAAGCTCATCATCGATGCAATCTATGCCTTCCTGTCACACCATAAGGCGCTCCCTGCGGATTTTTGGTGGTTGGTTGTACTGGAATTTGTTCTTGCGAGTGTGGGAACAATTCTGGTTCGTGCCCTCGATTTCTGCGACAGCGTGCTGGCCGACAAATTCACTATCCACATCAGCACCCGAATTGTGAAGCATGCTTCGCGTCTTGACCTGACCTCCTACGAGGACCCGCTCTTTTACGACATGATGGAGCGTGCCAGAGTGCAAGGCACGGACCGTTTGATAATGATTCAGTCGGCCGGTCGCCTGTTCCAGGAGGGCATCACGGCCGCTAGCTTAGCGGCTAGCATTTTTCTCTTTTCCCCATGGCTTCTTTTTGCTCTCATCATCTGCGTCGTTCCTGCTTTCCTCGGCGAGACCCACTTCGCATTCCTTGGGTACTCACTCTGTTTTCGCCAGACTACCGCTCGGCGCCAGATGGACTATTTGAGGATGCTGGGCGGAAGCAAGGAAAGCGCGAAAGAGTTAAAACTATTCGGACTGGGGTCGTACCTCGTGAGTCGCTACACAGCACTTGCGGACGAGCTTCATCGCCAGACCGTTGGACTGGCAAAACGGAAGCTGCTGTGCGGATCATTTCTAACGCTTCTGGGCACGGTGGGGTACTACGGTACCTATGCATTCGTCATCTATCGGACGGTCACAGGCACACTGACTCTCGGAACCATGACCCTTTTGGCTGGAGCTATCGCCGGGGCCAGCGCGAACATCCAAGCGTTCTTTTCAACTTTTTCCGTAATTGCTGACCAAGCAATGTTCATGACGGATTTGCTGAAATTCTTGTCCATACAGCCTAGGATTTTCTCGAAACCTGGCGCCATGCCTGCTCCGCGACCGATTCGGGGAGGCTTTGAATTCAGAAATGTTTCGTTCTCATACCCAGGAAATTCAAGGCTCGTACTCAACAACATCAGCTTTCACCTAGAACCTTCGTCGAGAATCGCTCTGGTTGGAGAAAATGGCCAGGGGAAGACAACCATCGTAAAACTGCTTACACGTTTATACGACCCTAGCGGAGGGCAGATTGTTCTGGATGGCATAGATCTCCGTGAGTACGACCTGCAAGATTTGTGGAAGGAGATCGGTGTCATCTTTCAGGACTTCACACGCTACGAGATGACAGTCTCTGAAAACATCGCTATCGGTCAAATCGAAGAGCGAGACAAGCTGTTTCGCATCCGCGCCGCCGCCCATAAGAGCGCGGCAGAGACATTTATCCGAACTCTGCCTAAGGGTTATGAACAGCCCCTTGGCTGCCGATTCGAAGAGGCAGTTGATCTGTCGGGAGGGGAGTGGCAGAAAATTGCCCTGGCCAGGGCCTATTTGCGCGAAGCCCAGTTGCTCATTCTAGATGAGCCGACGGCCGCCTTGGATGCGAAATCTGAACATGAAGTGTTCGAACGATTCGGTGATCTCACCAAGGGCAAGATGGCCCTTTTAATTTCCCACCGTTTCTCTACAGTTCGAAAAGCGGACCGGATTCTCGTCCTTGAGAACGGAACAATCGTCGAACAGGGTTCGCACGACGAGCTTATCCGGATCAGCGGCCGGTATGCGGGGATGTTCGAACTGCAGGCGGCCAACTATCGCTGAACGTATTGAGGTGAGAGCATCAGCGGTTAATGGCGTCACCCACCTGTGGCGCAGGAGCTAGTCGTGTATGCGGGACATGCGATTCAACGGTTAGGCTGAGTAAATAAATAAATTCATCCTTTGACGATGTCGGGGCGGATTTGGTCTGATGATATAGTTCCATTCGCCATGAAACCGATTCGGTTGAAGATGGATGCTCTTCATTTCTTCCTGGGTGACTTGGCGGCCGGTTGGATATTTGCAGCGGTCCAATCGGCGTGTCACTTCCGGTCCTTTCGCAGTGGTCGTCTTGGCAATGAGATTGACGACGGTTTCCTAATCGCGCAGCGTTCGCCACACCAATTCGACGAGAGAAAGGAAAAAGGCGGTGCGCGATCTTGTTCCACTCGCTCGTTTCAGGTGGGAAATGACAGACCGAGATGGGCAGGCTGTTTCATCCGCGAAGGTCTGCAACTCCCGTTTCCGCAAGCGCAACCGCCAGCCATCCCCCCGCCGTCGGCCGTAATTAGAATCTTGGTGGACGCCGGAGGGAGCCGTTTACCTTCTTGGCGCCACCATCCCCGGATGGACGCCACCGCAGACGCTCCCGTGTCGTGGTCGGTCCCGACAGTTACCAACCCGGTGTTGGCCCGACGTCGTAGATGCCATCGGGATAGTCACGCGGCACATCGGGCGTAGGAAAATCGTGTCCGCGAACCTTCCTCGGCTGTTTCGCTGGAAGCCATTGCTGGCCGGCGTTATCGTAGTTGCCGATGAGTTCCTTCTTCTTGGTATTAGCGAAAGGTTTCGCTAATACCAATTAGGCACGGCTTGGAATTATGCATGGTTTTTCGTGCTCCGAATGCTCGTGAGACGTCAGGGGCCTGCTGACGCGTATATTTTCAGACCCCTGGCGGCATGGCCCACCTGTTAACTGTGTCAACTGTGCGTAATCAGAGTTCTTCCAGAAAGGCAACGAGCCGATCTTTCGGCTGGAAACGGCTCGTTTTGACGCTCGGTGCTTGAAGCCTTTTGAGCGCCCGCTCTTTCATGGCCCAATCCGCTTCGACATACATGTGCGTTGTCGCAGGGCTTTCGTGGCCGAGCTACAAGGCAATGACAGTAATGTGACACCCGACTGCAGCAGGGTCACTGCAGTCGCGTGTCGGACGATGTGGGGCGAGATGTGACGTTCCTTAAGCTGCGGGCACTGGGTTGCCGCTGTCGTCGTAGCAAGCTGGAGGCCATCCGTTACACCGGTTCTCGTCATCGGGCCCCCGGTACGATTTGGAAAGAGCGGGTGGTCGCGGGCGTCGGCCGCGGGAGCGGAGGAGGTTCTTGCGTAACTGTATAGCTGATGAGGAGAGGCCCTCGAAACCGGCTTTCAGCAGTAGGTTTCAGACTACCTTCCGCTCGCAGCGCACTCCCGCACTGCCCTGCCTAGATTGGGACGCGCAAGCCGTAGGAGCTAAGGACGCGCATGTAGTTGCCGCGTTCGAATGCGGCGGGATTGGGAACAGAGCGCTGGCTCATACTTCCGCGCATTTGCTCGATGGACTGGTATTCGTGCTCTTCCATCCAGCACACCAGTTCCCTTAGCACAGATGCGGCGTGCCCGATCCCATTTTGAAGCAGTGCGGACGCCATCATCGCCACATTCGCACCGGCCATCATTGATTTCAGCACATCCTGCGCCGTATGCACTCCTCCAGTAACGGCAAGATCGGCCTTCACACGCGAGAAGAGAATTGCGACCCAATGTAACCGCAGCAATAATTCCTCCGAGCGGCTCAAGGTAAGACGGGGAACGACTTCGAGCGAATCGATGTCGAAATCCGGCTGATAGAAGCGATTGAACAGGACTAGAGCGTTGGCACCGGCCGCATCCAATTGTTTTCCCATGTGAGCCATAGCGGTGAAAAACGGGGAAAGCTTCACCGCAATGGGAATGTGGACAATTCCTCTTACCTGAGTCACGAGGTCGCAGAAGGCTCTCTCCATCTGTGTGGCGGACATTCTCGGATCGGTCGCAACCAGATAGATATTCAATTCGATCGCGTCTGCGCCTGCTTCTGCCATGAGGCGTCCGTAGTAGGTCCAACCGCCTGGAGAGATACCGTTCAGGCTAGCGATCACTGGAATCGAGACGCTCTCTTTGGCCCGCCGGACGAGTTCGAGATAGGTTTCCGGTCCCAGGTTGTAGTTATTCACATCCGGAAAGTAACTGAGCGATTCCGGAAAACTCTCCGTGCCCCTCCACAGGTTGGAGTCAACGGTGTGGCTCTCGAGAGTGAGCTGTTCTTCGAAAAGTGAAGGGAGTACGACGGCTCCCACGCCGTTGTCCTCGAACCGCCGGATATTGTCGAGCGATTCGCACAGAGGATTCGAGGAAACCACAAGAGGCGATTTGAGCGTCAGGCCAAGGTAGCGGGTTGATAGGTCGATCATTCTTCCTCCCCACGTTTTACGGTTTGTTCTGCGTGGTCTTCTTCCTTTTCCGCGGGGGCGACGCCGGGCGTCTCCCCCCGTCCGGCCATAGCGGCGCGGTTTGAATAGACGCGCCACTGCCGCTCGACATCATCTTGAGCGGCATGGAGCAAATCACGCGCGGCCTCCGGGTGTGTTCGCGTGAGCATGGTGTAGCGGCCTTCCTGATAAGCAAATTGTTTCAGCGGAATGCTGGGCGCTTTGGAGTCGAGCTGGAATGGATTTTTGCCTTCTAGTCGCAGCGCGGGATTGTAGCGAATCAGAGGCCAATAGCCTGACCGCACCGCCGCTTTTTGCTGCTCCATGCCGAAAGCCATGTCGTAGCCGTGAGCGACACAGTGACTGTAGGCGATGATCAACGAGGGCCCGTCATAGGCCTCGGCTTCGAGAAATGCTTTGACGGTATGCGTGTCGTCTCCGCCCATGGCGACGCGGGCTACATATACCGAGCCATAACTGATGGTCTCCATCGCAAGATCCTTCTTTCCGGTCAGCTTGCCGCCGGTTGCATATTTTGCAACGGCGGCCCGCGGCGTGGCCTTGGACATCTGTCCGCCTGTGTTTGAATACACTTCGGTATCCAGGACGAGGACGTTGACGTTCATGCCTGAACCAAGGACGTGGTCGAGTCCACCGGCGCCAATGTCGTAGGCCCAACCATCGCCGCCGACCAGCCAGACGCTCTTGCGCACCAATGCCTCGGCGACGGCCAGCAAATCGCAAGCTTCGGGCGATTCCGCCGAGGATAGCGCTACCTTCAGCTCCGCGACGCGCTCGCGCTGTGCGGCAATCCCCGCCTCGGTGGACTGATCCGCCGTGAGCAGGGCGGTCACGAGATTGTCGCCCGCTTGTCCGGAGAGTCGGGTGAGCAACTGGCGCGCATACTCGGCTCGATTGTCTACTGCGAGCCGCATGCCCAACCCAAATTCGGCGTTGTCTTCGAAAAGAGAATTGGACCAGGCGGGTCCGCGGCCCAGCGCGTTCGCCGCGTACGGGGTTGTGGGAAGGTTGCCGCCGTAAATGGACGAGCAGCCCGTCGCGTTCGCGATCATCAATCGGTCACCGAACAGTTGCGTCAGCAGTTTGATGTAAGGTGTCTCGCCGCAGCCCGCGCAGGCCCCGGAGAATTCGAAAAGTGGCTCGAGGAGCTGGACGTCCTTCACGTGCGAGTGCGACAGATAGTCCCTATTGAAATCAGGCAGTCTGGCGAAGAATTCCCAGTTTGCGCGCTCTGCTTCCCGGAGCGGAGCCTGACCTTCCATATTAATGGCTTTGTGCTTCGCCTCGCTCTTGCTTTTTACCGGACAGACTTCCACGCAGAGGTGGCAACCTGTGCAGTCTTCGGGCGAGACCTGAAGCATATAGCGCAAGGTTTCCAATCCCCGCCAGCGCGGCTTGGCGGATTTGAACGTCGACGGGGCATTGGTCAAAGCACTTGACTCAGATACCTTCGCACGGATCACGGCGTGGGGGCACACGAGCACGCATTTGCCGCATTGGATGCAAAGCTCCTTGTCCCAAACCGGAATTTCCTGTGCGATGTTGCGCTTTTCCCACTTCGCCGTGCCCGTTGGAAAAGTTCCGTCCACGGGGAACGCACTGACGGGCAAAACGTCTCCGCGCCCGGCGATGATTGTGCCCAGCACGTCGCGGATGAATGACGGCGCTTGAGCCGCCACGGACGGCAGGATGTCAAAGCTGCTCGTTGCATGAGCGGGAACCGAAACCTCGAACAGATTCGACAGCGTGTGGTCCACCGCCGCGAAATTCTGTTCGACGACAGCATCGCCGCGCTTCCCATAGGTCTTGCGAATCGATTTCCGGATGGCCTCGATCGCCCGCTCCCGTGGCAGGACGCCGCTGATGGCGAAGAAGCAGGTCTGCATGACCGTGTTGATGCGGCTGCCCATCCCAGCTTCACCGGCAACCTTATAGGCATCAATCACGAAAAACCTGAGATGCTTTTCGATGATGGCTTCCTGCACCGATCGCGGCAGATGGTTCCACGCGTCTCGGTTACCAACTGCCGTGTTGAGCAGGAATGTGCCACCGGGCTCGGCCGCGGAAAGAACGTCCATGCGTTCAAGAAACTGGAACTGGTGGCAGGCCACGAAATTGGCTTTAGTAATCAGATAAGAAGAGCGAATGGGATGAGGCCCGAAGCGGAGGTGGGACACGGTGACCGAGCCCGATTTCTTTGAGTCGTAAACGAAGTAACCCTGCGCGTAATATTCCGTGCCCTCGCCGATAATTTTGATGGAATTCTTGTTGGCGCCGACGGTGCCGTCTGAGCCAAGGCCGTAGAAAAGCGCGCGAACGGTCGCGGGATGTTCTGTGGAGAAGCTGGGGTCATACGCAAGACTCGCGTGCGTCACATCATCTTGAATGCCGATGGTGAAGTGATTCTTTGGCGTCGCATTCTTGAGTTCGTCGAAAACGGCCTTCGCCATGGCGGGCGTAAATTCCTTCGAGGAAAGGCCGTACCGTCCGCCGATGAGTCGGGGAAGGCCCTGCGCTGTTCGGCCGCTTGATTCAAACAAAGCCGTGAGAGTGTCGGCATACAGGGGTTCGCCGATGCTGCCGGGTTCCTTCGTTCGATCCAGAACAGCGATCGCGCGTGTGCTTTCCGGGAGAGACGAGAGGAAGGCGTCTGAATCAAAGGGGCGGTAGAGCCGAACCTTGAGAAGGCCGACCTTTTCCCCGTTCTGCAGAAGAGATTCGACGGTTTCTTCCACGGCGCCGGCGCCCGATCCCATTAGCATGATTACGCGCTCGGGCTCGGCAGCACCTAAATAGTCGAACAGGTGATAGCTGCGACCTGTGCGCTTGGCGAAACGATCCATCACGTTCTGCACGATGGTGGGACAGGCACGGTAGAAAGAATTGCCCGCCTCGCGCGCCTGAAAGAAGACGTCCGGGTTCTGCGCCGTGCCGCGCAGGACGGGGTGGTCCGGCGAAAGGGCTCGTCCCCGGTGGCTGCGAACGAGGGCATCATCGATCAGAGCCCGCAAGTCGTCATCCTGGAGCGGAATGATTTTGTTGATTTCGTGAGAGGTGCGGAAGCCATCGAAAAAATGAAGGAACGGGATGCGCGATTCGAGTGTCGCCGCCTGGGCGATTAGCGCAAAATCGGATGCTTCCTGCACTGAATTGGAAGACAACAACGCAAACCCAGTGGGGCGCGTGGCCATCACGTCGCTGTGATCGCCAAAAATCGATAGTGCGTGAGTAGCCACGGTGCGCGCCGCCACGTGAATCACGGCCGGAGTCAGTTCACCGGCAATCTTGTACATGTTCGGAATCATCAGCAGGAGGCCCTGGGACGCGGTAAAAGTCGTACCCAGGGCCCCCGCTTGAAGCGCTCCGTGGAGTGCACCGGCGGCACCTCCCTCGCTTTGCATTTCGATGACCGTGGGAATAACGCCCCAGATGTTCTTCCGGCCCTCCTCCTTCCACTGATCCGCCCATTCCCCCATGGGAGACGAAGGAGTGATGGGAAATATCGCAATCACCTCGTTGAGACGGTAGGCTACCGACGCTACAGCTTCATTTCCATCGAGAATCGCTCGATCTTGGGTCATTGTCATTTGCCGGCTCGTTCACCCTTGTATTTGCTGAGCGGCCGTCCCGCCCTCGCGGACCGTCAGCACAGGGCAAGTCGCGTGGGAGACAACCTTGTGTGCGGTCGAAATCGGCAGATGCGACGCCGCGCCAGGAAAACCTTGGTGAACTCCCAGCACGATCAGGTCTGCCCGGCGAATCTTGGCAACTTCCAGGATTTTCCCCGCAACGTCGCCACGCTCCACTACAAAATCGGGTACGCACCAGAGTTCCGCCTCCGGCGGGACGATTCTTGCCAAGTGGCGCTTGGAAGCCTCAATTAAATCCTGGGGAACTACCAAGTCGCCCACTTTTGGCTCTTCGATCACGTGAAGCAACGTCATGTGCGCTTGATACTCCTGCGCCAGCGATAACGCATACCTAGCGGCGGGGAGCGGGCCTTCCTGGAAGTTTGTGGCGTAGAGCATCCGGGTTATTTCGCCGCCGTGTCCCGGCTCGGCGGGCGCATAAGGCCCGATTGTGAGCACTGGGCAGGTGGCGTCACGAAAGACTTCTTCTGCCGATGATCCCAGCAGGAATTTGGCAACTCCCGTGAGGCCGCGCGTGCCCATCACGATCAGATCGATGTTTTTTTCGCCGCCGACCGATTTCACGTTCGCCGAAAAGTCGCCGTCCTCAATCAGAACCGTCGGTTCGATTCCTGGAATCGCATTGCGCAGGGCTTCTCGCCATTGGCGTTCTTCTTCCTCGGCTGCTCTTTCGAGTGCGGGCCAGCCCGCCGGCGGCGTCATGGGGTTGATGACTGGTGTGCGTACATGGAGAGCGTAAAGCTTTGCTCTATAGTGCTTTGCAAGTTCTCCTGCATAGGGCAGGGCTGCCGCCGCGGCAGGCGAAAAATCGGTAGTGAAAAGAATGTTCTGGAGCTGAATTCGTGTCTGGGGTTCCATGGTTTTCATAGGAAGCCTCTTTGTGACAGTCCCAAATAACGCGCATATGCCAGCAGCAGGCTGTGATTACCGTCACCTGACAAAGTGATGTAATTGACATCTCGGAGCCTCGTGCGCGAGCCAAACCTCCACAGTGACACGGCCATAATATAAGACCCCTGGGTAATGCTTGTTCCTTTGGGGCTGAGCTGCTGCACGGGCTGGTCGGTTGGGGGAGTTCCAGAAGTTCTTGCTGCATCTCGACTGTCGCGACAACCGCAATTCTCCACGCTCTCTCATCTCGTTGGTGTTTTTCCGGACGCGGCTGAGCTGCGCGGATGTCGGATCACGGCGGGCTATCTGTAGCCGCCACATTTCACTCGGGTCTGCTGCAAATTTCCGGAGCAGGTTCTGAAATCGCGTGTGGCTGATGCCAAGTCCCCGGTCCCATGAGAAACACCGCACCCGCGGGTTCTGCCCAAGACTACCGTGGCAGGCCTCGTACTCGAGGATCGAATGCGGGCGGCAGCCAGAGAGAGACCTCAGTGTTCCCGTGCGGCGCTGCATGTTCATGTTGCTCATCGGGATTATTGGCGAAGCGCCCTCCCTGCGGAGGAATGGTTGCGTATCGATGGCCCACCCAGGAGAAAGCGGTTTTAGCTTGCTATCAAGGTAATGGAACTGCGTAGAAGTGCAAGCGGAGCCGCAAGTCCCGCAGCCCTATGATGCATTGCCCCTATATCGTTTGTACCCCAGACCAGAGGCCTTTGCTTTCCCATGAGTCAGCTCGAATTTAATTCAAGATGATTAAAGCGCGACGGGTGGTTACATTCAGAAGAAAGGGGGATGACCATTTATTGTGCGCCAACTATGGTGGACCCCAAGGTCAAGACCATTTTTCTGCTGTAACGGCCTGCTGAAGCAGCTCACCAAGGCTCTTTTGGAGCGAGCGATGAATGCGGAGCTGACCGAGCACGTCGGGTACGA
>Ga0187863_10003912_pt1 | contig 10806 bp, 9 predicted proteins | sample June2016WEW_11_1_FD_132975 | JGI IMG/M metagenome (GOLD analysis project Ga0187863, IMG submission 132975) | Peatland microbial communities from SPRUCE experiment site at the Marcell Experimental Forest, Minnesota, USA - June2016WEW_11_10 | ecosystem: Environmental > Terrestrial > Soil >...
AGGGCCTGGTTGCAGCTAAAGTGCCGAGCGTCACCCGACGTCGACGGTCCGCTGCCCCCGCGCCGGCGAAGCCGGGCAGCCGCGCGGTTTCCAGGCCGGGCTTGCCGAGCTCATCCTTGACCAGCGGATAGCCGCCGAGCAGATCACAGCGGCCGTCGGAAAGCAGCGCATTGGCTTCAATCCTCGTGCTCGAGTCCTCATCGAGCTTGCTTTCGAACCACTGCACCGCGAGCTGTTTCCCGAGTCGTTTGGCGAGGGATTCGGCAATCAGGTAATCGAACCCGGCGCCGTCCTTGCCGTGGCGGACCGAATACGGCGGCAAGTCTTCGTTCAGGCACACTCGCAGCGTGCCCTCGTTCGCATTCTCGGCGCGTAGCGCAGGCGCACTGTGCAAGACGCAGCCAATACCGAAGAAAGCGGCTGCCGCCAGCGTCGGTAACCGCATCGCTCTCACTCCCTTCCTCCTGTTTTCACGTACGCCCACAGGTCGTCGATCTCGTCCCGGCGCAGCAAGTCGCCCCACAGCGGCATGCGACCGTTCTTGCCGTTGGTCACCGAGTGCACGAACCGCGCTTTGTCGTCACGAGGGAACTGCCGCAGATCGTAGGTGACGGTGCCCGGATTGACCATATTGAAGCCATGGCAATGCGCGCAGTGGTGCGCGTACAAGGTCTTGCCCTTCGCAACCATCTGCGCATCGACCTGCTCGGGCTCGACCGCCGCAGTCGGCGCCACCTCCTCGGCGGCTGCGGGCCGGTAGGGCAGCATCGTCGCGATCAACGTGATCGCGACGATCCCGAAACCGATTTTCACCTTCATTGCGTGTCGCGACAATTGGACGAGGTCGCCGCCAAGCGACCTCGTCCGTGATCGTTACTGGGGAGCTAGAGCGAACACCCAGAGTGATCCGCCGGCGGGGACCGCAGCCAGTCGCGTGTCGCCGGAGAACAGCGAGTAGACGCCGCCGATACCGCTGGCCACCGCGACGTACTGCACGCCGTCCTGCTCCCAGGTGATCGGCTGGCCTTCAATGCCCGACCCGGTTTGGAACTGCCAGAGTTTCTTGCCGGTGTCGGCGTCGAAGGCTTCGAACTCACCCGTCAGCTGCCCGGAGAACACCACGCCGCCGCCGGTCGACAACACTCCGGAAAATCGCGGAATGTCGCTGCCGTTTTCCCACTTGGTCTTGCCGGTCAGCGGATCGATCGCCTTAAGATAACCGCGCGGTCCCTCCGGCCACTCCCAGAGATCGCTCAGATCCATGCCGACGTACCATTCTCCGGCCTTGTAGTCCGCCTGGACCGCCTTGTAGTGCCCGCCGAAATTCAGCGTGTTGGCGTAGGCAGTGTGGTTCTGCGGATTGTACGAAATTGGCTCCCAGTTCTTGCCGCCGAGGATCGACGGCCATACCGTCACCTTCTCGCCGGCGCGCGCCTTGGTGCTGACTTCGGTCTCGACCGGCCGGCCGCTCTTCATGTCGATGGCGGACGCCCAGTTCACTTTGACGTAAGGGTTGGCGGCGAGGAGTTTGCCGTTGGTGCGATCGAGCACGTAGAAGAAGCCGTTACGGTTGGCGTCCATCAGCACCTTGGTGGGCGTGCCGTTGATGTCCATCGTGGCCAGCACCATCTCGGCGACCGCATCGTAGTCGAACGGATTGTTCGGCGAGAACTGGTAGTGCCACTTGATCTTCCCCGACTTGGGATCGAGCGCCAGCACCGAGCAGGTGTAGAGGTTGTCGCCCGGCCTGCCGGCGGCATTGAACGGACCCGGGTTGCCGATGCCCCAGTAGACGGTGTGCAGCTCCGGATCGAACGAGCCGGTGATCCAGGTCGATCCGCCGCCGAGCTTCCAGGTATCTCCCGGCCAAGTGTCGTTGCCGGGTTCACCGGGTCCCGGGACCGTATAGGTGCGCCAGAGGTGCTCGCCGGTCTGCGGATCCCAGCCGTCGATGAAGTCGCGCGTGCCGAATTCGGCGCCGGAAATGCCGGTGATCACCACGCCGTCGGCGACTAGCGGCGCAACCGTCATCGAATATCCGGTCTTGAAGTCGATCGCGTTCTTGCGCCATAGCTCCTTGCCGGTCTTGGCATCGAGCGCGATGACATTGGCGTCAAGCGTGGTGCGGAACAGCTTGCCGTCATAGATCGCGGCGCCGCGATTGATGATCCCGCAACAGACGATGCGCGGCGTCTCCGGCGGGTACTCGACCTTGGTCTTCCAGATCTGCTTGCCAGTCTTGGCGTCGATTGCCATCGTGGCGCTGTTGCTGGTGACGTAGAGCACGCCCTTGTAGACCAGCGGCTGGGATTCCTCGCTCCGATTGTCGTCGAAGCTGTAATTCCACACCGGCATCAGGCGCTTGATGTTGTCCTTGTTGATCTGCTTGAGCGCGCTGAAGCGCTGCAGGTCGTAACCCATCCCGTAATTGAGCACGTTGCTGGTGTCGGTTGATCCCTTCGCCAGCTCGTCGGCCGTTTGTGCCATCGCAGTCGGCGCAAATAGCAACGCCAATCCGACAGCCCACAATGTGGTCTTCATTGGAGATCCTCTCTGGGAGCACGTCCTTTCACTACCGCCATCGCGGGGCGAGACGTGTCGTTGTTGCTTCGGTTCAGTTTTAGACAGTGCAGCTTCGTCCGCGCGCTGACGGAACGGTCCGCACACGGACGCCACTCCATATTACGCCGAGGTTTCCCTACGGCGTCAAGCAGGACTGCGGCTTTCGGCTCGAATTTCTGCTCGGCGACTAGAGATTCCTGATGAGACCCGCGTCGATGAGCATGCGATTGAAATGGCGTGCCTCCGCGCCCCCCGCGCAGGCGTAGAAAAGACCTTTGCAACGCGCCAAGATTTTCTTCTGTTCAACGAACGAGGAATCGAGCGGCAGGCCGGCCGCTTCCTGCACAACGAGCGGCAGATAAGGGCCTTCGATCGTATCCAGCGCCGACGACAAATCAGCCGGCGTGAAGTTGATCGCGTCGATCGCGTAATAGGTGGTGAAATAGCGCGGATCGTAAGCCATCAACCGCCGCGCGACGGCATTCTCTTCGAGATCGGGCTCGATCAACGCCGCGGCGAAGTCGGGCTGGTGATCGCCGAATCTTATCAGCAAAAACGAGTCATCGGGGAATTGCCACTTCAGCCGCGTCAGGAAATCCGCATAGTCCTGCGCGCTCATCGCCTGCCGCCGCAAATACTCGTCGACCAGCGGGGCGTTTCCCGGATCCTGCCAGCGCGGCATCAGGTCGGGCCGGTAGCGATAATCCCAAGGGAAATGGTTGGCGGCGAGGTAGATGAAGATGAACATCGGACTGTGCCCATGTTCGCGATCGATCATGCGCGCCGCAGCATCATAAAAGAAACTGTCTGGTTCGATCCGGCGCGTGCCGAGATCATGCTGGTCGAAGAAGTGTTGTACGCCGGTCGTGGCCTGGAAGCTGCGCGCGCTCATGAAGGCGCCCAGTGCGGGATAAAGCGAAAACGTACGATAACCGCAGCGCCGCAGCGCGGCGGGCAGCCCGCGCTTGACGCGGCCGGCGGCTATCCGCGTCACGAAATAGGCGAAACGGCCGAACGAGCGCGCGGAGAGGCCCGCGAGCACGTTGTACTCCGTGTACCAGCTCGGGCCGCCAGCGCTTTCGACGAGGAAGCGACGTTCCTTGCCGTCGAAAGACAAGAAATGCGTGCCGTAGCCGTTCGGCAGCTTGATCCCCGGCGCCATACGAATGTCGAAGCTCGATTCGTCATGCACAAGGATGATGTGCGGCGGCTTGGTCGCCGGCCGGCAGGTCGAACCCTCAACCGATTTCAGGCGATCGGCGACCGCGGGGTCGGATTCCATGAGGCCATGCGTCATCAGGTCGGAGACGGCATCGACGCCGGAGCGCGCGAAGGCGGAAACATGGTTGCCGCCGTAATAGGCTTCGAACGGCTCCATGTGGAATTGCATCTCGAGAATCGTGAGCCAGCCGGCGCAAGCGAAAGCCAAAGCCAGCGCAGTCAGGCGACGCACCCGGAACGGATCGCTTCGCCAGGCGAGGATGACAATCGGGACCAGCGCAACTGCGCACAGGGCGACGAACGCGCGCAAAGCCGGAAAGATCGTGAACAGGAAGGTGACGGTGTCGGTGTCGACGATCATCAGATCGATGAAATTCGCCGTCATCATCAGAACGTGGTATTTGAGCTGCGAGAGCAGCACGAGCACGCCGATCATGACGAGCGAGAGCATTGCGGCGGCTGCCGGCCGCCGCAGGAGTGCGAGCCAGAGGAAATTCAATAGTCCCCAGGCGAGCAGAAATGCCGCCATGGCCGTGAGCGTGGTCTCGGTTGCGGCCATGATGGCGAAGGCGATGACATGCGGGAGCAGAACCAAGCCGGCACGCCAAAGCCCGCAGCGGGCAAAAAATGCCACGCCACCAATACGTTGAGCGAAGAACAAGAGAGCGGCACGCATACCGGGCGCGCACGTGCCTGGCCATGATCCCACACCACCTCAGCTCCCGGCGCACGGCGCCGTTGTCATAAAACAGTAATCATTCCGTCATTACAAGCGCGCCGCTTGCAGCGGCGGATCGCGGCGAAGCGCGACAGGCGAGCGGCGCGTCTAATTTCTGCTGCGATCTACCAGCGCCCGCTCCTTGATCCATGGCATCATCTCGCGCAACTTGGCGCCGATGGCCTCCGCCGGATGCGCTGCGAGTTTGCTGCGCATCGCCTTGAACGAGGTCTGATTGACCTTGTTCTCCAGCATCCAGTCTTTGACGAACTTGCCCGATTGGATATCGGCGAGAATGTTCTTCATTTCGGCGCGGGTCGCGGCGCTGATCACGCGCGGGCCGGAGACATATTCGCCGTACTCGGCCGTGTTGGAGACCGAATAGTTCATATTGGCGATGCCGCCCTCGTAAATCAGGTCGACGATCAGCTTCATTTCGTGGATGCATTCGAAATAGGCCATTTCGGGCGCATAACCGGCGCCAACGAGCGTTTCATATCCGGCCTTCATCAGCTCGACGACGCCGCCGCACAGCACGGATTGCTCGCCGAACAGGTCGGTTTCGCATTCCTCGCGGAACGTGGTCTCGATGATGCCGGCACGGCCGCCGCCGATGGCGGCGCCGTACGACAGGCAGAGGTCATGCGCGTTGCCGGAGGCGTCGCGATGCACCGCCATCAGCACCGGCACGCCGGCGCCGCGCAGGTACTCGGAGCGCACGGTATGGCCCGGGCCCTTGGGCGCGATCATCATCACGTCGAGGTCCGGCCGCGGCTCGATCAGGTTGAAATGGATGTTGAGCCCGTGCGCGAACATCAGCGCCGCGCCCTGTTTCATGTTGGCGTGCAAATGACCGTTATAGATGTCGCCCTGCAGCTCGTCGGGCGTCAGCATCATCATCACGTCGGCCCACTTGGCGGCTTCGGTCACGTCCATGACTTTGAGCTTCTCGGCCTCCGCCTTCTTGACGCCCTGCGAGCCCTTGCGCAGCGCCACGGCGACGTCCTTGACGCCGGAATCGCGCAGGTTCAGCGCATGAGCGTGGCCTTGGCTACCGTAGCCGATGACGACGACCTTCTTGCCCTTGATCAGGTTCAGGTCGGCGTCACGGTCATAATGAACGCGCATAATCTTTATCCTTTTTTGCGGCACCGCCGCGGCGGGCAGCGGCGAAGAAACCGGGATGTTTCGTGGCCAAAAGCGCCGCCGAGGTCAAGCCACTTTGCCACCTTTCGGCCATGTGCCGACCGTCGAGCTGTGCGGCGCCGCGCCGACTAGCGGCTCGTCATCCGCACCCTGCCGTTCGCTCCGCGCGCTGCGGCTGGCGGCGTCGCCGCGCCGTCGAACTGCTCGCGCGCGCGGGCGATTTTTTCCTGGTTGCGGATCGCCCAGGCGCCGAGCGCCGAGACCGGGTCCAACAGATCGCGGCCGAGCGCGGTCAGCGCGTAATCGACCCGCGGCGGAATGGTCGGGAACACCGTGCGGGTGATCAGGCCGTCGCGTTCGAGACCGCGGAGCGTCAGGGTCAGCATGCGTTGTGAAATGCCGCCGATTTGCCGCCGCAGCTCGTTGAACCGCAATGGCCCGGCGCCAAGCCGGCTGACCACTAGGACCGACCATTTGTCGCCGATGCGGGCCAGCACGTCGCTGATGGCGCGGCAATCGGCAGGCAAATGCATGTGGCTTGGTTTCATGAATGTGCCTTCTTGAACCTAGAGAGCCCAGGCACCTATTTAGCGTCAGTTATGCATTTTAACTAGAGGACAGTTTCCATGGCAAAACCGCACCTTGCCGTCGTCGTCGGCAGCAACCGCCGCGACTCGATCAACCGCAAACTCGCACTGGCGCTTGCCAAGCTCGGCGCTGACAAGTTCGACGCGAACTTTGTCCGCATCGACCATTTGCCGATGTTCAATCAAGACCTCGAGGGCAGCTTGCCGCCTGAAGTCGTGCGCTACAAAAATGAGCTGGCGCAAGCCGACGGTATCCTGATCGTCACGCCCGAACATGATCGATCCATTCCGGCGGTGCTCAAGAACGCCATCGATTGGGGTGCGCGGCCCTACGGACAGAATTCTTGGGCCGGCAAACCTGCCTTCATCACCGGCACCTCGCCCGGCGCGATCGGGAGTGCGCTGGCGCAACAGCACCTGCGGTCGGTAATGGTCAGCCTGGGCACAATTCTCCAAGGCGGCGAGGCCTACGTCACATTTAAGCCGAACTTGATCGACGAGCATGGCAATATCGCCGACGAGAGCACGCAGAAATTCCTGCAAGGCTTCGTCGATCGCTTTGCCACGCTGGTCGAGCGCCTGGCGCCGGCGGCAAAGCGCTCTGCGGCGGCGTAGGAAAGCTGGTCCGTCACCTGAGGTGACGCCATAACGCCCTACATCCCCTCCGCCCCGCGGGAGATGGCGACGATGCCGGTGCGCGAGACCTCGACCAGGCCGAGCGGCAGCATCAGGCCGACGAAGCTTTCGATCTTGTCGGAAGCCCCGGTGAGCTCGAACACGAAGCTTTCGTTGGTGGCGTCGATGACGCGGGCGCGGAAAGCGTCGGCTAATCGCAACATCTCCATGCGGTGCTCGCCTTTGCCGCGCACCTTGACCATGGCTAGCTCGCGCTGTAGCGCCGGACCGGCGCTGGTGATATCGACGACGCGGTGTACCGGCACCAGCCGGTCGAGCTGATTCTTGATCTGCTCGATCACCATCGGCGTGCCGCGGGTGACGACGGTGATGCGCGACAGGTGTTTCTCGTGCTCGGTTTCGGAGACGGTGAGCGAGTCGATGTTGTAGCCGCGGCCGGAGAACAGCCCAATCACGCGCGCCAGCACGCCCGGCTCGTTGTCGACGAGCACACAGAGCGTCCGTGTCTCGACGCCCTGGCTCGCCGGCGCGGCCGGGTAGTGAGTCGTTGCAGCATTCGTGTTCACGGCATCCATCCTCAGCGCCTGACAATCGCAAAGGCCCAGTCGCGGCCGACACCGCGCTTGAGCGCAAGCTCTATCCACAGCATGGCGTGCGCCTCGAGCAGGCGGGCGTTGCGCAGCGGCCCGGCATCGACCACTTCGAAGCCGAGTGCGGCGACAAGTTCGATGACCTTCGGTTTCGCCGCCGCGTCATCGCCGGCGACGAACATCACCGACCTGACGCCGTGGAATACCGGATCGGCCATATTGGCGTAGCCCGTGGTGTTAAGCGTCTTGAATACCCAGGCGCCTTTGGCCCAGCCCTGCACCTTCTCGCCGGCGGAAATGCTGTGTCCGATCTCGAGCCCGAGACCATCCGGTCCCAACGCCAGCGGATTGGTGGCGTCAAGCACGATCCGGCCGCTCAAGTCGCCCATGGCGCGGATCGCCGCTTCCGCGGCATTCCACGGCGTCGCCAAGACGATGAGTTCGCCGAAGGCCGCCGCCTCCGTCGCGGTGCCGGCGCGCGCCTTGCCGCCGAGCTTCGCCAGCAGCGCTTGCGTCTTCTCGGATTTCGGATTGTTGACGCCGAAGAAGATGTCGTGCCCGGCCTTCTGCGCCCAGGCGCTGCCGAGCGTGCCGCCGACACTGCCGGCACCGATGATGGCGAGTCTCATTGCACGATCCTCTTTGCTGTGTTGGTTGCGCCCGCGTCTACACCATCACCTTGCCTTGCTCGGTGACGGCGTCCTGGACCCGCGCCGCCGCGTCGCCGAGCAGCATCTCGTTATGGGCGCGGCCGGACGGAATCATCGGGAAGCAGTTTTCCGCCGGATCGACCACGCAGTCGAACAGGACCGGCTTCTTCACCTCGATCATTTCGCGGATCTTCTCGTCGAGATCGCCCGGATGTTCGCAGCGGATGCCGTGCGCGTGATAGGCCTCGGCGAGCTTGACGAAATCGGGCAGTGCCTCGGTATAGGAGTGGGAATAGCGCTTGCCGTGCAGCAACTCCTGCCACTGCCGCACCATGCCCATATAGCGGTTGTTGATGATGAAGATCTTGATCGGCAGGTCGTACTGCACCGCCGTCGACAGTTCCTGCATGGTCATCAGCACCGAGGCCTCGCCGGCGATGTCGACGACGAGCGAGTTCGGATGTGCGAGCTGCACGCCGACCGCGGCCGGCAGGCCGTAGCCCATAGTGCCGAGGCCGCCCGAGGTCATCAAGCGGTTCGGCTCCTGGAACGGATAGAACTGCGCCGCCCACATCTGATGCTGGCCGACTTCGGTGGTGATGTAAGTGTCACGATCCTTGGTCTGCTGGTAGAGCCGCTGGATGGCGTATTGCGGTTTGATGGTCTCGTTGGAATTGCGGAAGGCGAGCGAGTTTTTCGCCCGCCATTGCCCGATCTTCTCCCACCAGGCTTGCAGTGCCTTCTTATCCGGGACCACCGCGCTCTGGCGCCACAACCGCACCATGTCCTCGAGCACGTGCGCGCAGTCGCCGACGATCGCCAGATCGGCCTTGACGTTCTTGTTGATCGAGGACGGGTCGATGTCGATGTGGATCTTCTTCGAGCCCGGCGAGAAGGCGTCGAGCCGGCCGGTGATGCGGTCGTCGAAGCGAGCGCCGACGGCGATCATCAGATCGCAATCGTGCATCGACCAATTGGCCTCCCAGGTGCCGTGCATCCCGAGCATGCCCAGCCATTGCCGGTCGGCGGCCGGAAAAGCGCCGAGCCCCATCAGCGTCGAGGTGATGGGAAAGCCGGTGAGCTTGACCAGTTCGCGCAACAGGTCGCTCGCCGCGCGGCCGGAATTGACCACGCCGCCGCCGGTGTAGAACAGCGGGCGCTTGGCGGCCGCCATCATGTCGACGGCCTCCTTGATCTTGTCGAGGTCGCCCTTGAGCTTCGGCCGATAGCCGCGATGCGGGAATTCCTTGGGCCTGGAATAGGCGCCCTTGGCGAACTGGATGTCCTTAGGGATATCGACCACGACCGGGCCCGGCCGGCCGCTGGCGGCGATGTGGAACGCCTCGTGCAGCGCGCGCGGCAGATCGGCGATGGTCTTGACCAAATAATTGTATTTGGTGCACGGCCGGGTAATGCCGACGGTGTCGCACTCCTGAAAGGCGTCGTTGCCGATGAGGTGCGTCGGCACCTGTCCGGTGATGACGACCAGCGGGATCGAATCGCACATGGCGTCGGTCAAGCCGGTGACCGCGTTGGTCGCGCCGGGTCCGGAGGTGACCAGCACGGCGCCGACCTTGCCGGTCGAGCGCGCATAGCCCTCGGCCGCATGCACGGCGCCCTGTTCGTGCCGCACCAGGATGTGCTGCACTTTGTTTTGCTGAAACAGCGCGTCGTAGATCGGCAGCACCGCGCCGCCGGGATAGCCAAAAATGTGCTCGACGCCCTGATCGGCGAGCGCTGCCATCACCATTTCCGCGCCGGTCATCTCCGTCATAGCTTGCTCCACTCTCTCAACCCACCTTCGCATGTTCAGGTTTAGAAAATAAAAAAGGGGCTCAAGAGCCCCTGGACTGCGCACCGCCGCGTCTCGCGGGTGGATCATCCACCCGCAGCGGTGCGCCTCGCTACGAGAACCAGTGAAGTGACAACAAAAGTGCGCACGGACGTGCCCTCGCTTCTCAGGTGGCTTTTATAAGCATTGTGGCAACGCGGGTCAAGGCAAATGCGGCTGGAATTTGACGCCGCATCCTGCGCCGCGCTTCAAACGTGCGTTTGAAATCGATGCGGCGCGCAAAACTGCTGCTGTCAACTATTGCTCGGTGCCTTAGCGCAGCCGTGATTTCGCGCGGGAGCGGTCGGCAAATCGCCGCCGCCGCCTGCTCTGTTCGGCTGCGGCTGGCCGGCGCGGCGCAACTGCCCGCGCCGCCGGCATTCTCCCCTGGAGGCGCACATGTCTGCGGCAGCACTGATGACGGAAGACGGCGGTACGGCCGACCTGATCGCAGGCGATTGGGCCAGAGCTTTGCGCCGGGCCACCGCCGCTCTTGTCGCCGTGTTGGCTGTCGCGATCGTTCTCGCTGCGCCGGCTGTCGCACTGCCGCGGCCGAGCGCAGCGCTCAATTCGACCGATGCGATCCTCAAATGGATCAACGTTTATCGCGCCAAGCCGGAGCCGGAGGCTCTTCCAGTCCTGGTGCGCGCGCTGAGCGAGCGGCAAGCCTTCAAGGATGCGGAGACATCCGGCGCCTATCTCGGCTTCATCGCCGGCGTGCTCGGTGCCAATCCGGACCGCGCCGCGATGCTGGTCGCAAGCATGCTGCCGATCGCGCCGGCCGATCATTGGGTGCTGGTGCGCGCCATCGCTTATTCCGGCCTGCCCAACTGGAAGGAACTGCTCGCCACCTTTGTCGACCGCA
>Ga0187863_10003915_pt1 | contig 10803 bp, 11 predicted proteins | sample June2016WEW_11_1_FD_132975 | JGI IMG/M metagenome (GOLD analysis project Ga0187863, IMG submission 132975) | Peatland microbial communities from SPRUCE experiment site at the Marcell Experimental Forest, Minnesota, USA - June2016WEW_11_10 | ecosystem: Environmental > Terrestrial > Soil >...
AAATTCCTTGGTGGTCAATTCAATGTGGCGACCGGCGCGCGCAACCTTGCGTTCGACGCGATCAAGAGAAAGATCGCGGACTGTAAGAATGGATTCCGAGGGCAGATGGCTGCGGCGCAACAAGGCGCGGGCGCGGGCCGAAAGTTCGAGATAGGAAAATGGTTTTACGAGATAATCGTCGGCGCCCGCATCGAGGCACTGGACGCGGTCTTCGATGCGGCTGCGCGCGGTGAGAATCATGACCGGCAAGTTCGCCTTTTTCTGCCGCAGGCTTTTGAGGACTGATAAGCCATCGAGGCCCGGGAGATTCAAGTCGAGGATGACCAGGTCGTAATCGAACTCCATGGCCATGGAACGGCCCTGATTGCCTTCGCTGGCAACGTCCACCGCATGATGTTCTGCTTCCAGCCCTTTTCGGATAAAGCTGGATAGAGCAGCGTCGTCTTCGACAATAAGGATTCTCATGAGATCGTGCTAAGCGGGCTAATTCTGAAATCGATTCTTATTCTCGACGTGATGGGCGGAGAGCACAAGATAACCGGACCGTACGAATGGACGTAGTTATTAGCGGGAGAGAATTCCGTCAACTCCGAGAAAGATCGAAATCTTCACCACGGGGGACACAGAGGACACAGGGGCAAGCCGAGCGTCGGGATTGCTCGTCTTCTTCTACGCTGCCAGCTTCTATGCGCCCAGCGACGACCGAATCGCGCCGACGATCGATTCGGCTAGACGATCCATCTGTTCTTTTGACTCGGCTTCGATCATCACACGCGCTAGAGCTTCGGTACCGGAGTAACGCACGACCACTCGGCCAATGCCATCGAGTTCGCGTTCGGCGGCTGTGATCGCCGCTTGTACCGGAGGAATCTCGGCGAAGGGCGTTTTGTTCTTCACACGCACATTTCTGATCGTCTGCGGAAACACTTTCAGATCGCTGACTAGATCGGCTAGCGGCTTGCCGGTGCGAGCGATGATCTCCATCAGTCGAAGTGCGGTAAGCAGTCCATCGCCGGTCGTTGCGTCGCCGTCGCGAAAGAGGATGTGGCCGGACTGTTCGCCGCCGAGGGTTGCGCCGATGCGCTGCATTTCTTCGAGCACGTATTTGTCGCCGACGTTGGCGCGGAGCATCTTGATACCGGAGCGTTTTAGGGCAATTTCCAATCCCATATTCGACATGGTGGTGGCCACGACAGTGTTATTAGCGAGGGCGCCGCGGGATTGCATTTCACGGGCGCCGACTAACAGGACCGCGTCTCCGTTGACCACGCGCCCGCCGGCATCGGAAAAAAGAGCGCGGTCGGCATCACCGTCAAAGGTAATGCCCAGGCCGAAGCGACCCTGATCGGCGGCAACAGCCTGATCGGCGGCGAGGCTGTCATAGACGTAACGCGCGATCACTTCGGGATGCAGGGCGCCGCAATTTTCGTTGATGTTTTGACCATCGGGGCTTGCGTGGAGAAAAGTTGTTTTGATTTTTAGCGCGCGAAATAATTCCGGCGCTTCGGCGGCGGCGGCTCCATTGGCGCAATCTACGGCTACACGAAGGGCGCTCAAGTCGGTTGCTATGCTGCCCGCTAGCCAGCGAACGTAAGCGTGGCGGAGAGTTTCATCGCCAGGGAGGCTTGCGAACTCAGGAGTGGGATCGGGCGCTGCAGCTGAGCCTGCCTGGAGCAGTGCAAAAATTTCTTTTTCGATTGCCAGTTCGCGCGCATCAGGGAGCTTGTAGCCGTCGCGGGAAAAAATTTTGATTCCGTTGTCGGTCCAGGGATTGTGGGAAGCCGAGATCACGACTCCGGCGTCGAATCCCTGGGAGCGAGCGAGAAAGGCGACTCCGGGCGTGGTGATTACGCCGGCGCTGCGGGTTTCGACGCCGACGGATGCGAGGCCTTGCAGGAAGCGGTCGGCGATCCAGCGACTGGAGGCGCGCGTGTCCTGTCCAATGACTACACGCGCTTTGGCATTGGCGCGGGTGAGGTCGTGGCCGAGGGCGCGGCCGATCCAATAAACGCTGTCACGGGTGAGGGGAAATTCACCCGCAACGCCGCGAATTCCGTCGGTACCGAAGAGTTGTCTGATTTGGGTCATGAATGGTCGCTGGCTGTTCGTCGTTCGTCGGTGGTCGTTAGTCGCTGGTCGATTGTCGTTGGTCGTTCGCAGTGTGTCGACTGTTTCGAAACTTACGAACCGCTATCGACTAACGACCATCGACGTCTTATTTTTTCTTGTCTGCTAATCCTTCCATGATAACCGTCACGCGAATCGGAACCTGATGCACGACCTGGATCAGAGGATCGGGGACGTAGGCTTGGGTGACAAAGCTGGCGCGGGTCATCGCTCCGCTGACGTCTACCGGATCGGTGGTGGCAGCCTCGACGGCATCGACGCGGCGGCGAGGGCCGGAGATCATGACGTTATTTGGATCGGCGACCACCTGCGCGACACGCATGCCACTGGCAAAATTCCCGGTCACGCGTGGACGCACCTCAACCATACGAGTCGCGCGATTATCGAAGGAGAGATGAAACTGGCCGGGGATGATCTGCACCACGTCCAATTCCTGCGGCACGTGGACGTGGCGCGCGGTCAAATCGAAGGTTTGCTCTCCGGAACGCACTTGGGCGAGATCGATTTCGGCGCGTACATCCTCAGGCTGCAGGCGATGAATCACACGCTCCGGGCCGCGAATGCGAATCTGGGCTTCGGTGAAACTGGCAGAATCGATTTCCAGGTTGTCGGGAAGATTGTGGAACTCGATGGGAACATGCATTTCGACTTCGGCGATGGGATCGCGCGCCACCACCAGCCACAAGCCAACGGCGAGCAATAGCGAAATCGCTTTGAGGCCGATGTCATGCACGAAAATCCGGTGAAAAAAACTGCGCTGCGCAAAGGGTGGCATCAGTCGTCCCTTCCGGCATCTTGCCTGCGCGAGATCTGCGGAGTGGACGATTCCTCTTCGACAAAACTTTCTTCCATAGCGCTGGGGAGGGTGTGCGCGGGAGCATAGCGGCGCAGCAGATTGCTCAAGCGCTCGCGCAGGCGCTCGACCGTCAAATCGCGCTCGATGGTGCCAGCTACCGCCACACTGATGGTGCCGGTCTCTTCGGAAATGATGACCGCGACGGCGTCCGTCTCTTCGGTGATGCCAATGGCGGCGCGATGACGCGTACCGAGTTGAGTAGAGAGCACGGGATTCATGGATAGCGGAAGGAAACAAGCGGCCGCAGCTATGCGATCGCGCTGCACAATCACGGCACCATCATGCAGAGGGGCGGACGGGCGAAAAATAGTGGCCAGCAGATCGTAGGATAGCCTGGCATCGAGGGCGACACCGCTTTCGATATAGGTGCGGAGACCGATCTCGCGCTCGATTACGATCAGGGCTCCGGTTTGATTTTGGGAAAAAAGATTGGAAGCTAGAACAATGTCGTCGTAAACATCGGCTACCGAACTGCTCGAGCGCATCAACGAAAGACGGCTTCCGAGATTGGCGAGGGCGTGGCGGATTTCCGACTGGAAGACGACGATGAGCGCGAAGACAACGTAGGGCAGCATCGTGCTGAGGAGCCAGTTCAGCGTGCGCAACTCGCCGAGGCGGGCGAGATAGAAGGCCAAGCCTAGAGCGGCGACGCCGACGAGCATCGGCGCTGCGCGTGTGCCTCGTACCAGCGCGAGAAACTGGTAGATCAGGATCGCGACCAGCACGATATCCAAGATCGAAATGACCGAGATCGCCGAGATGTGCGACCAGATCAGCGACGGCGTCACGCCACCCTCACGTTAGAAGTTGAACTGATTTCATTCTAATGCAGCGGGATGGCTGGAGCAGATCGAATGCAGATTCTGTCAGACATCCTGCCTTCTGTCGCCGCGCGGAAGAGTTTGGGCGCTGTAGGGGTGCTTCGACTCCGGTTAAGCTTCGCATTCGCGAAGCTCACCCTCCGCTCAGCATGACAAGGTTGCGAGGATGTCAACAGAGCCAGATGGTGTCTAGTTGGCTTTCGGATCGCTGCGCTCGGTTGCGGTCACGCTGGCGCGAATTCTTCCGCGGGCCAGACGGGCTGAGACTTCTTCACCGGCGGTTAGTTTCGCCGCATCTTTTACGAGTTCGCCTTTTGCGTCGAAGACGAGGGCGTATCCGCGATTCAGAATGGCTACCGGGGAAAGCGCTTCCAGGCTGGCGGTTTGGCGATCGAGGGCACCGCGGAGCTCGAGCAGTCGCGTATGCGTCGCGGCGGCAAGGTTGGCGATTTGCGCTTGCAAGCCTTGGCGCACCGCAGCCAAACGGCGGCGGGCGTCGTAGTGGCGGACTGCGGCGATGGTGCTTTCACAGCGCCGATGAAGTCGGTCTAGTAGCTGGCGTTCTGCCTTCTCGAGGCGGAAACGCTGTTCGTCGAGTTTCTGCTGGCGGCGGTGGATGCCATCCATCATGCGGGCGAAGGCGCCGTGTTGAGCACGCTCGGTCAAATCCTGACGGGCCATCAGCAGGCGGTAGCGTATGCCATGCTCCAACCGGCGATATAACTCTTCGGCCTGGGCTTCGATCTCCTGGCGCGAGCGGATCACCAGTTCGGCTGCGGCTGAGGGCGTTGGAGCGCGCAGGTCGGCGACAAAATCGATGATGGTGAAATCGGTTTCGTGGCCGATGGCGGAGATTACGGGGAGCTTTGAGTTGGCAACGGCGCGGGCCAGGCCCTCGTGATTGAAACAGGCTAAGTCTTCGACCGAGCCTCCACCGCGGGCGATGATGATGACTTCGACTGCGCTATGGTTGGCGGCCGTTTGATTGAAGTGGCGCAACCCGGCGGTCACCTCGCCGGGCGCCACTTCTCCCTGAACCTGCGCGGGATAGATCAGCACATTGGCGGAGTGATGGCGGCGGGCAAGAATATTGAGGATGTCGTGGAGCGCGGCTCCCTGAGGCGAGGTGATGATACCGATTTTTTGCGGGAGGGGCGGGATCGGTTTTTTTCTTGAGGCTTCGAATAATCCCTCGGCCTGCAACCTTGCTTTTAGCTGTTCGAAGGCTAGCTGCAGAGCGCCGGCGCCTTTCGGTTCCATGAATTCGGCGGAGATCTGGAGTTCGCCGCGATCTTCGTAGACGGTGATACGGCCGCGGACGGTGACGTGCAGGCCGTTCTCGGGGCGGAAGCGCAGCAGTTTGGCGGATGAACGAAACATCACTACGCGAATCTGCGAGCTTTCCTCTTTCAGCGTGAAGTACAGGTGGCCGGAGTCAGGAATCCGAAGGTTGGAAATTTCGCCTTCCACCCAGCAGTCGGAATATTCGCGCTCAATGTGGGAGCGGACGGCGGAGACGAGGGCGCGGACGGTCCAGACGCGGCGCTCTGGCGGGCGAAACTGAAAGCCGAGTTGGTCGGGCGTCGCCATGGATTCGGGTTCAGACGCGAAGTTCATTGGCTACCTTAACCGGTACGATCCGGGCCACGCGTGCCATTATTTTCTTGTTTTGCTCAGATTTTTTCAGGTCGTAAGCGGCCTGGAGACGCATCCATAGTTCTGCCGAACCGCCAAACAGGCGTGCAATCTTCAGGCACATAACGGCGGAGAGCGGCTTACGACCCGCCAGGATGCCGTGAAGCATCTGACGGGATACTCCGAGAGCTTTGGCCGCGTCGGTTACGGATAAGCCGACGGAGGGGAGGATATCGTCCTTAATAATCTCGCCGGGGTGGACGAGCGGCAATCCATTCCTTCTCTGCATAATTTCCTCCCTAATGGTAGTCTTCAAAATCAACGTCCACAGCGTTTTCGCCCGACCAACCGAAGGTGACACGGTAGTTTCCAGTCACTCGCACCGACCAACGCGGAGGCTTGCCCCGCAAACCGTGAAAGCGGAAACCTGCGATGTTCAGATCTTCCGGCCTTCCGGCAACGTCCAATAATTGGAGGACGCGCACGCACTTTCTTAAATGATCGGCGCCGATGCGGCGTGTCTCGCCGGTAAGGTAAATCTCTTCAAGCCCCTTATGCCGGAAGCCGTCGATCATTTTATAAGTGTAAAGTAAATAGTTGACGGATGTCAACTGAACAGTTGACTGCTCTACGGGAGTGGCGAGCCGCCGGAACAAAGCACTCTACTTTTTCGACCGTCCGAGCAAGTAGAGAATAGCCGAAAGAACTACGCTGATCAGAATGGAAGTCGTGAGCGGAAAATAGAAAGTTGTGTTTTTGCCTTTGTAGAGAATGTCTCCGGGCAGCCGGCCCAGGGGCAGGGCGGTCCGCCCGAGGAGCATGGCGATGCCTCCGATGACTACGAGGGCTATGCCGAGGATCACCAGCATTCGTCCTAGCTCGGCCATGCATCGAGTGTAACGCTGGCGGGGTATAAACGAACTCTTTGGCGCGACGGTGAACCGCATGGGCTACGCGAAGCCTAAGGGATTTGTAGGGGTCCTTCGACTACGCTCAGGATGACACTCGAATATCGTGCACATTTTAGCGCGGGCGAATCTGCCCACGCTAAAATCAATTCATCAATAACTAGCTTGGCCTGCGTAGTGGGCGCCTGATAACCTACCGCACCGGGGAAATTCTCACAACACAGACTGCCATGCCGAAAAAATCGAGCGCGCCTTTTATTCTGGCCGAGGCTTTCCTCTCGGCGTTTGATACCAATGATCGCATCAACCAATATCTTTTGGATAATCTGCCTGCCGAGGCTTGGCGCGCGGAGCCTCCGGGGAAAAAGGGGCGCGACGTCGCGGGCGTGGTCGCGCACATGCACAATGTCCGGGTCATGTGGTTGAAGGCTACGAAGGGAAAAATTCCTGAGCAACTTGATCGCTTTACCGTAACGGCAGCTCAGGCAAAAAAGGCGCTGGACGCTAGCCGTGCCGCGCTGCGTGAGGTATTAGAGTCGTCTCTCGCTGGAGATGGGCGGGTGAAAGGGTTTCGTCCGGATGTGGCTGGCTTCTTCGCTTACCTGATCGCGCACGACGCGCACCATCGCGGGCAGATCGCGATGCTGGCGCGGCAAGCGGGGCATGCGATTCCGCAGAAGGCGACGTTCGGCATGTGGGAGTGGGGCGTGCGTTAGACTGAAAGACGAAACTGGAAGCGACCTCAATGCAGAATCGATAGAGCCAGCCAGCGAATGCACAAAGCCACAATTTTGTTCAATCCCAACTCAGGGCGCGGGGGAAAGAAGCGCGACGCGGAGCTCAACCACGCCATAGGCATTATTCAATCCGCGGGCGTGAGAACTGAGCTTACGATATGCCGGTCCAGCCGCGAGGCTACGGATAATGCGCGCTGCGCGGTCGCGGATGGGAGCGACACGGTGTTTGCTTGCGGGGGCGATGGGACGATCCACGATGTAATACAGGGATTGGCTGGGACTTCGGTTGCGCTGGCGATTCTGCCGTTTGGGACAGCTAATGCTTTAGCTCATGACATTGGAGTTCCGCTTCGGCCCAGCGCAGCGGCTCAGATTGCGGTTAGTGGAACAGTTCGGCGCATTCCGCTGGGGCGAATCGAGTGTGAGGATCTCGAAGGCAAGCCTTGCACGCGCTACTTTACTGTGGCTGCCGGGATGGGAGTTGACGGGCATCTCTTCTATAAACTGACTGCGCATCTCAAGAATCGTTCCGGTATGGCGGCCTATTACCTCAAGGCGTGGCAGCTGTGGGCGACCTACAACATGCGTCGCTTCGAGGTTGACTACACTGACGATGGCGGGGAACGCCATCAGGCGTCGCTTACAGAATTGTTGGCGGTGAGGATTCGTTTTTTTGGAAATGTGCTGCGTGAACTGCTTCCGGGGGCCTCGCTTGATTGTAGCTATGTGCGCGCGGCGATGTGCCGGACTGCGAGCCGCCATGCTTATCTGCAATATGTGGCTGGAGCGCTGCTCGGCCGGCATTGGAATGTGAAGGGCATCGATGTGGTGAGTTGCTCGGAGATCATTTGCCGACTGCCGGAAGGCGATGGTCATCCCGCGGGCTCTGGCCAACGAGTCTACGTTGAGGCGGATGGGGAGTTGCTGGGACGTTTGCCGGCGCGACTGACGATGGTTCCGGATGCGCTGTCGCTGGTGGTGCCTGCTTAGTTGGCGCTCGCCGACTGTCGCTGTCACCTTTCATGTTATAAATCGCTTATGCCTACTGGCCGCTCGGGATCGATTCGCATCTTCCGGATCTTTGGCATAGATGTCTTTCTGCATTGGTCCTGGTTCCTGCTGGCGTACTGGGAGATCAGCGCGCGTAGAGGCTGGGGCCACTATTCATCGATCGGTTGGAACGTCGCGGAATATCTCGCGCTGTTTCTGATCGTCACTATTCACGAATTTGGCCACGCGCTGGCTTGCCGCCAGGTCGGCGGAGAAGCCAATCGAATCGTCCTCTGGCCGTTCGGCGGGGTCGCGTATGTGAATCCGCCGCAGCGCCCGGGTGCCACGCTGTGGAGTATTGCGGCTGGTCCGCTGGTCAATGTGGTGCTTGCTCCCATCATCATGGTCATCCACCGGATAAGCCTTCTGATGGGCTGGTATGCGGCCGTACCCGACCTGCATACATTACTTCACTCTATTTTCTGGATCGATATCTCGCTGCTGGTGTTCAACATTCTGCCGATTTATCCGCTGGATGGCGGTCAGATTCTTCGCTCGTTGCTGTGGTTTGTTATGGGCCGTGCTCACAGCTTGCTGGTGGCGACCGTGCTTGGATTTGTCGGCATCGCTGCGTTCATCGGTTACGCGTTTTGGCAGCAAGACGTATGGCTGGGCGCGATCGCCTTCTTCTTGCTCATGAATTGCTGGAGCGGGCTGCAGCACGCACGAGCTTTGCTGCGCTTCGCGAAGTTGCCGCGGAGATTTGAATATTCCTGCCCATCGTGCCAGGCGAGTCCGCCGATCGGCGAATACTGGAAGTGCGGAAAATGTGGGAATGCGTTCGATAGCTTCCAGACGGGAGCGGTCTGTCCGCACTGCGCGACGCGATATGAGGGGACGAGATGCCTTGATTGCGGCGCGGTGAATCCGATTGGCGCGTGGTCGACTCACGGTGTGACTGTGGGCTCGACCTTGCCGACGGCTCACGTTTAGCTTGCGGACATTAGTTCTCCTTTCGCTGGTCTCGCCCCATTTATTATTTGGGCCTGGCTTCGCCTCCGGATAAACTCTAGCGAACGCCTTGGAACCGGTAACTCATTTTTTATTTGGCGCGTGCATGGGCCGCGCCGGACTCAATCGCAAGACGGCGCTGGCTACGGCTACGCTGACGCTTGCCGCTGAGGCTCCCGACCTCGATGTGCTCAGCCGCTTTGGCGGATCGGCGTTTGGGTTGAATCATCATCGCGGGTTTACACATTCTTTTCTAGGTGTGCCGCTTGTCGCGGCTGCGGTGGTGGGGTTCGTCTACCTCATCTGGCGGGTGCGCGGGCGCAGGACGCGCAATCCTGATCTGCCTCCGCGTTGGGGATTGCTGTTTGGCTTTGCGTGCCTCGCGGGGCTTAGCCACATTCTGCTCGACTTTACTAACAATTATGGAGTGCGGCCGTTGTGGCCGTTCTCGGAGCGCTGGGTTTCCTGGGACATCGTATTTATCCTTGAGCCGGTGCTTCTCGTGGTGATGACGCTTGGGCTTATCGTTCCGGCGTTATTTTCTTTAATCAATGACGAGATCAGATCTGGTAACAGCGGCGCACGCGGGATGCCGCGAGGAAGACTTGCCGCGACGCTCGCTTTGCTCGGCGTGTTTGCCTACTGGGGGCTGCGTGATTATGAACATCGGCGCGCCGTGGCTGCGCTTGAGGCGCGCAATTATCGGGGAGCGGACGCGGTCCGCGTATCGGCGTATCCGTATTGGGTGAATCCGTTTCGTTGGCATGGCGTGGTGGAGACGCGCGACTTTTTCGCCACGATGGATGTTGATGCGCTTGCGCCTGAAGTTGATCCTCAGGGTGAAATGCAAATTCGCTATAAGCCGGAGGAAACGGCCGTCACTCTGGCGGCCAAGAAAAGTTATCTTGGACGCGTGTATTTGAGTTGGGCGCAATATCCGATTACTGAGACTGAGGAACTGGCTCGCGATTCTGTCGATAATGCTCGTCCTGCCTATGTGGTTCGGTTTCGCGATTTGCGTTATGACTATCCTGGGCGGAATGGGCGGGCCACGCTGGGTGCGTTTGTGCTGCTGACGCGGGATTTGCAGGTGGTCGGGGGAGAGATGGGTGCTAAGTAGATGCTGGCGCCCTCGGGGGCTAAAGCCCGGGTTCAATCGGCATTAATCGCAGCGCTGAAGCGCTGCGCCACCCAAAAGCAGCTGCAAAAACGGTGAACCGCTGACGCCACCCAAATCGAGGAATGGACGTTCTTTGCGATGGTCGTGCAGCGGAGAAATGTGTGTGTCCGGCTGACGGTGAGGGACGAGTAGGGGTCCTTCGACTACGCAGAACGATTCACTTCGCGAATCGTCCTGCTACGCTCAGGATGACACTTTCTCTTTTTTTATTACTTCAGTCCTTCTACTAAGTAGAGGTCGGCTAACATGCGGTGATAGCCGAAGACGGCGGTTTTGGCGTCGGGGGTCATCAGGATGGGGCCGATGGTTTCGACTCCGGCGGGATCCGAGGGCATGAGTTGTCGCCAGAGAGTACGTTGGCCGGTGTGGAGATCGAGGCGATAGACTTTCGCGGGAAGCTCTCCGGGTTGGTAAATGTAGAGCGATGCACCGTCGGCGCTGAAGGTGATGGGCTGCTCTCCGGGGTCGAGTCCGGGAATGATGCGCGGGTCGCCACCGGCTACTGGATAGAGATAGCCCTTCTGATCGGCGCCGATTC
>Ga0187863_10003920_pt1 | contig 10794 bp, 10 predicted proteins | sample June2016WEW_11_1_FD_132975 | JGI IMG/M metagenome (GOLD analysis project Ga0187863, IMG submission 132975) | Peatland microbial communities from SPRUCE experiment site at the Marcell Experimental Forest, Minnesota, USA - June2016WEW_11_10 | ecosystem: Environmental > Terrestrial > Soil >...
GGTTCGCGGTCGGCTTCGCTGGTTTCGAAGAACTGGCGCGCCTGGAAGCCGAACATGCCGGCCAGAATGTTGGTGGGGAAGACCTGAATCTTCGTGTTCAGGTCGCGCACCACGGCGTTGTAGTAGCGGCGCGCATTCTGGATGGAGTCTTCCGTCTGGCTCAGCGACTCTTGCAGTTGCGTGAACTGCTCGGATGCTTTGAGTTAGGGGTAGTTTTCGGCGACGGCGAACAGGCTCTTCAGCGCGCCGGTCAGCTGGTTCTCGGCTACCGCTTTGTCGTTGGGCGAGGTAGCTTGCATGGCCTGCGAACGAAATTTGGCGATGTTTTCGAACGTGCCTTTTTCGTGGGTCGCGTAGCCTTTGACGGTTTCGACCAGATTGGGGATGAGGTCGTGACGCCGCTTGAGTTGCACGTCGATATCGGACCAGGCCGAATCGCAGCGCACCCTGAGCTGTACCAGCCCGTTGTACATGCTGACCAGTACAACGGCGATCACGACCAGGATGACCAGGAAGATGATGCCGCTCATGTGTCTCTCCCGGACTTTGAAATGGAATTCCATCGGACGTTAACACAGAAAGGGCGAATGGCAAAATCGCGGGGTCCGATCATGGTGGAAGGGAGAGCGATCACCACCAAGGGCACCAAGTAACACGAAGGGATTTCCTGGATGGGTTTCGATTTACGGTTGGGGGGCGAAGTAACCTTTGCGGGAACGGACTTGCAGATCTTTTTTCAGGGTGGAAACTTCGATAGAGCGGTAGCGGCCGTCGGTTTCGAAATCGGCGGGCTTGTAGGAGACGACGTATTGGCTGCGGAGTTCGTCTTCAATGGCCGCGAAGGAGTGGGTAACGTCCTTCATCTTGAAGGGGAAAAAAGCGCGTCCGCCGGTGGATGAGGCGAGTTGCTCCAGAACGTTATCGCCGCGCAGAACGAGGCCGCTGTCGTCGGTGGAGATGGCGTAGATGATGACCTCGGCGCGTTGCGCCATTTCGATGGCTTGGGCGCGCGTGACTTCGCTTTGGTTATCCTCTCCGTCGCTGACCAGGACGATGGCTTTGCGCACGGGATGATCGGGACGGTCTTTGAGAAATTTTTCTTTGCTGATGCGATAAATGGCGTCGTAGAGGGCGGTGCCTCCGCCATCGTGCAGTTTGTGGACGCCCACCGAGAGCAGCCCAACATTGTCGGTGAAATCCTGCACCAGTTGGGTCTGACTGTTGAAACCGACGATGAAGGCGCGGTCAAATCCGGCGCGGAGGGTGTGCTGCAGGAAACTGGTGGCAGCGCTCTGCTCGAAATCGAAGCGGCTGTTGACGGAGCCGCTCACGTCAATCAGCAGGCCGAGATCGAGAGGCAGATCGGTTTCGCGGCGGAAGTTGAAGATGGCCTGCGGTGGTTTGTGGTCGTCGAGAATCATGAAGTCGGATTGCGTCAGGTCGCGAACAAACTTGCCGTGCTTGTCGGTCGCGATGAAGAGCAGATTCACTTCGTCGACGCGCTTGTGCAGCGTGACTATGCCGGTTTGCGGATCGTCCGTAGCCGAGGACAGGGATGCAAGATAAGAAACTTTGGGCGCGACGGATGCGTCTGCAGCTGCGGCAGACTGGGCATGGGAATGGGTGACGCTGGCCGAAACGGCCAGGAGAAGCGCCACCAACCGAGAGATGAGATGCGTGTACTTCATGCCCTTAGCATCCAATTTTTTCACTCATGCCTGGCCAAAACGCGGCCATCCGGCAGAGAAACGGTCCTACCCGACTGAATACGTGCACGTCGCGTGCCGAACTCGCGGTTCCGCCGGGCAATATCTCATTGACTTTAGGGGTACGCGGAGCAGAAGCCAAGTTACAAAAGGAGCACACGTTTGGTCATACAAGAAACCCAGCACGACACCCAGCAAGAAACCCAGCAAAACACCCGCAGATTCTGGCATTTGCGGGCGCCGCGCCGTAGAGAGATGACCACGCGTGCGTCGGCAAATTTTTCTGCTACGCCTGCCGGGTTTAAGATGATGTTTTGCGGCCTGGTGTCTACAAGTTTTGCTATTTATATGAAATTTCTCGGAGGAGATGAATGAAGAAGCTGATGGGATATTTCCTTTTCTTCTTAATGGCGGCGTCGGCATTTGCGGCCGACGAAAATGACCAGCGAGAAGAAGCTCGCGTGAAAGACGCGGGCGTGGTGATGAAGGAAGTGCTGAACATCCCAGACGACATTCCGCAGGACTTGCTGGACAAGGCCGAATGCGTGGTGGTGCTGCCTTCGGTGAAGAAAGGGGCGTTCGGGGTGGGCGCCAGCTACGGGCGCGGCGTGATGATTTGCCGCAGCGGCCCGCACTACACGGAGAAGTGGGGAGCTCCGGCACTCTACGCGCTGGAAGGCGCGAGCATTGGTTTCCAGGTGGGCGGGCAGGCTACCGATTTCGTGCTGCTGGTGATGAATCCCAAGGGCGCGGAATCTCTGCTCTACAGCAAGGTGAAGCTGGGCGCGGATGCTTCTGCTGCCGCTGGCCCCAAGGGGCGAACGGCGGAGGGCGCGACCGACATTGTGATGCAGGCGGAGATTCTCTCCTATTCCAGAAACAAAGGATTGTTCGCGGGAATTTCTTTGGAGGGGTCTACATTGCGTTCCGATGGCGGGGCTAACGAAAAACTCTACGGCAGGAAGTTGAGCGCCAAAGAAATCATTCGCGGTGGGAAAGTCGGAATTCCGGCGTGCGCGCAGGAACTGGTTTCTCTGCTGGATGCGAAGTCTCCGATCAATAAGTCGGATCCGAAGTCGCTGGAATGAAGTCGCTGGAATCGAGTGGAGTCGCACCCCGCGTGAATCCTGTGGGCGTAAATTTTTTTGGACGTTCCTCCGGTGAACATGGTTCCTGTGGACAAGAAAAATGCGGTTGAGTTGGTCCGCTGCCAATGGGCGAGCGGCGATGAACTCACGATTCGTTATCACGATGAAGAATGGGGCGTGCCGGTGCATGACGACGGCAAGCTCTTCGAGTTTCTTATTCTGGAAGGCGCGCAGGCGGGGCTGAGCTGGAACACAATTCTCCACAAGCGGGAGAACTATCGCGCCGCCTTCGATCAGTTTGATGTTCGGCGGGTTGCGGCTTACGATCGCCGCAAAGTGCAGGGGCTGCTGAAAGATCCGGGCATTGTTCGCAACCGGCTGAAAATCGGTTCGGCGGTGGGGAATGCGAAGGCCTTTCTTCGCGTGGCCGAGGAGTTTGGCAGTTTTGACCGTTACATTTGGCGGTTGGTGGGCGGAGAGCCGCGGGTGAACTCACGGAAGTCGCCGGGGCAGGTTCCGGCGAAGACTGCGGAATCGGACGCCATGAGCAAAGACCTCAAAGCCCGCGGATTTAATTTTGTCGGGTCGACGATTTGCTACGCGTTCATGCAGGCGGTTGGTATGGTCAACGACCATCTGGTGAAGTGTTTTCGATATGAGGCGCTGGGCGGTGGCCGCGGAGGAAAGTGAGTCACGCTTACGGCGCGGCTTTGGCGGCGGCAGCTTGCGGAATGGTAACCTTCACGGAATCGGGCTGTGTCCAAACTTCCTTTCCATTGTTCAGCTCCAGGCGATTCATGGTGATCTTCAGCTGCCCATGGTCCACTTCCACAAGCAGGTAGTGGTAGTTGATTTCTTTGCTTTGGAAGGGATCGTCAGGGGCGCGATCGATGGGGTAGGCATGGGCGGCGCCGCCTCCGGAAACGAAGTAGGTGACTCCGCCGTGCTCGTGGCGCTCGTAGTTGTGCACGTGTCCGGAGAACACGATGAAACGCACGCGGGCTTTTTCCTGCAGAGCTTTTTCCTGACGAGCTTCGAGCATTTTCGCCAGCAGCCTTTCGTGCGAACGGGCGGAGTGGCCTCCGCCAAACATTTTCATGTCGGAGGAACTGGTGTAGGGCGGATGGTGCAGCATGAGGAAAACAAAATCTACGTCGGACGGAATGCTGTCGAGTTTCTTGGCCAGCCATTCGCCCTGCGGGCCGGTGGTTTCATCCAGAGAGCTGTCGAGCACCAGCAGCAGGATGTTGGCGGCGCGCACCGAGTAATAGCGGCTGTTCTTCAGGTCGGGAAAGCGCTGAAAATAATTGCCCAGGGCGACGCTTTCATCCCCGTGCAGCTCATGATTGCCCAGGGTCGGGTAGACGGGAATGTTTTTCTCGCGCCAGATGCTGGTCTCGCTGTCCCAGACCTTCCAGTCGTTCTTGTCGTAGCCGTTGTAAACGATGTCGCCGGTAAAGCAGATGAACGCGGGATTGGCGGCAGCGACGGCGCGGACCAGCGCGATGCGGACCGGAGGGTTGGCAGCCTCGGTGTCCGTGGGATCGTGGAAGCGAGTATCGCCATAGGCGACGAAGCGAAACGGCACGGTCACATTAAGCTGCAAATCGATGGTGGAGGCTTGCCCGATTGACGGCTTCGTGCAACTTGGCGTGATCAGGATTGCCGCAAGGCTGGTCAGCAAGAAGGTACGGGCAAGAGATCGGCTCGGGGTTCTCATAGAATTCTGGGCGGGGATTGTGGCGGACAGCCCGGAGCTCGCGGAGATCATCTGTGGGGATCATTCTCCCACGTCCAGCGCGATGCTGCATCCGGGCACGCAATCATCACAGGCAATGGTCGGGAGTGCAGCCGCCTCCCGTGAAGGGTGGAGAAACGGCACAAATTCGGGACTCATCCCTGGGTTGCCCGTCTGGATTCTAAGCTTCCCGTCTGACTTCTGGCTAAGGCAAGCTCGAGCCATGCCTACCGTCGCTTGGGTTGTCGTAATTCCGACTTCTTGTGGCGACTCCTACCCTCGCGATCCGCAGGATTTCTCGAGGCTCGCTTCGACGCATTCGCAGGATCAGATCTTCGCAGGTTTACATCCGCGCAGGTTCATATCCTGTGAATCCATAACGTCCGGCTTTCGTATACGCCTGCAAATCGGATAAGGAACCGAAGGACATGAGCACAGCGACATGGCAGAGCAAATGCACCGTGACTGGCAAGCGGATGGCTGAATAAGCGTTCGTTAATAATTTAGCCTTCCCGGCTCGCGGCCGTGCGACTCGGGAAAAACCAGCCCGCTAACTGGCTCTGGCGAAGCCCTGTTTCGCTGCGACATGGGTCCGGGAGAGAGCGACTGGAATGGTGCAAACGTGAATTATTCGGAGAGTGCCGGGCCCGAGTTGACGCTCGCCGGCAGCTTTTCAGATTCGTCTGAGTCCAGCGGGTTCGCTCCGCCGCGGCCGTGGTTCGCCGTATTCGTGAGGTCGCATCACGAGAAGCGCATCTCGCAGCACTTCGAGCAGCGCCAGATCGAGAGCTTCCTGCCTTTGTACAAGGAAGTTCACCAATGGGCCAATCGCTGTAAGTCGACCGTAGAGTTGCCGCTATTCCCGAACTACGTCTTCGTGCGGGCCGGCAGGGTGGACCGCGGCCGGGTGTTAACGGTTCCGGGCGTGTTGTCGATCGTCTGCTGTGGCTCCCGGGTCGCAAGCCTGCCCGACGTGGAGATCGAGTCCTTACGTTCCGGACTACTTCTACGAAAATTGGAACCCCATCCCTACCTTGTGCTGGGGGAGCTTGTGCGGATCAAGGCGGGACCTCTGAAAGGGGTCAAAGGCGTCCTGCTGCGCAAGAAGGAGAATCTCCGGGTCGTAATCACCGTCGCTCAGATCATGCAGAGCGTTGCGGTCGAGGTGGACAGCTCTGACGTGGAGCCGTTCGCGGGATGACTTGCGCGGCTGTCGCAGCTCTCGCAAAACTTGTCCCCCTGAGCGAACTTTCTGGCAATCCTCCATCTGACCACAGCCGCAGGAGGCTTCATGTTCAGGTCCCTTACAATCAGTCTTCTCCTTGCCACCTTGATTTGTCCCGCGGGGGCGCAGATGGCGGAAGAATTACCGGATGCGCCAACCCTGCAACCCGCACCGCCGCCGGCGCCGAGCGTGATCATGAAACGGCAGTCGGCCCCTTCCGCGGTATCCCGGCCCATATTCGACAGGCCTTTCGCGGCGGCTGCAGCTGGCTTACTCGGATCGAGCATCGCGAACGCGGAAGCGATCGAACGATGTGAACCCAGGGCTTGCCAGGATGTCCCGGGGGTTCTGCGCAGCCGAGCGGGTTTGTATGGCGTCGGCCTGCCCGCCGATGTTGGAGCCGGCTACATCAGTGACCGGCTCCGCCAGAGCCGGTACCACCGCTGGTGGTACGTCCCGATGGGAATCGTCACGCTTGGCAATATCATCTATGCCGCCCATGCCCTCGAATGCGGCGGTAATGGCTGCCGGTATTTCTCAAGCCTGAATCACTGATCCTGGACTCTTGATCAGGGATCGTTAGATCAGTGATAAGTGATGGCATTTCTCTCACCGTGAATTCTGGCCATTTGGCCAGTGCCGGTTGCGCCTCCCTCTAATCGTCGCGGAGATCGAGCTCCGCCAATGATCGTTCAAGCAGGCGCAGCTGCCACCCTCGCCTTGACCCGGCAAACGGAGTCTTATCTTCTTGGAAACCTGCAGGACAGATTCGCTGGTGCAGCCCGGATCGGCACCGCCCGTGCCCTTCCTCTTGCCCGGCGGCGACGCATCGGATCCCGCCGATCGGGCGCTCTCCCTGGCCGAGATCTGGTTCGTCATCTGGAAACGGAAGCTGGCGATTGCCGGCTTCATGCTGGTGATCCTTCTGGTGGTCGGCGCCTACACGTTGCTGAAGAGGCCGGTCTATGAGAGCGTCGCCCAGCTGCAGTACGATTCGAGCCAGTCCGGCAGCCTCGGATTGGAAGACCTGATCTCGAAAAAGCTGTCGGACGGCGACAGTGACATACGACTGCAGAGCCAGCTGACGATTCTGCAGAGTGACAAGGTGTCCACCCAGGTCATTCGAGACCTAGGCCTGGCGCGGCGGCCAGATTTTGCCGGCAAATTGGCCACCCCTCTGACCCCGTGGGACCCGGCGCAAATGGCCCCGCAACAACTGGATGAGTTGCTGAAACGCTTCCACGAGAGCACCAAGTTCGAGGTGTTGCCGAAGACCCAGATCATCGAGATCCGCTTTCGCAGCACCGATCCGCAGCTCGCCACCGACGGTGTGAACACCGTAGTCGACGACTATCTGGTGCGCAACTTTCAGTCCCATTACGACGGCACCATGCAGGTTTCGAAGTGGCTTTCCAAACAAATGGACGAGCTGAAGACCAATGCGGTGGAGGCGCAGCGCAAACTCGCGGACTTCCAGAAGCGCAACGACATCCTCGGGGTGGATGTGAACGACAACATCATCATCGACCGCCTGCAACAATTGAACGAACAGCTGACCCAGGCCGAGGCCGACCGTATTCTGAAGGAGGCCCGTTACCGGCTTTCGAGCACGGGGAACCCCGAACTGGTGGCGGCTGTGGTGCCGAGTACGACTCTGGAAGTCCTGCGCACCCAGGAAGCCGATCTCAAGGCGCAAGCGGCTCAGGTGGAATCGAAGTTCGGGCCGGGGTACCCGCGAGTCCACGAACTGAATATGCAACTGGACAAACTCGATCAGTCGATTGCCGAAGAAGTCCGCAACGTCGAGGAACGTTTGCGGGACGAATTCCTGGCCGCCAAGCAGACGGAATCGATGGTTCGCGGCACGCTGGAGGCGCAAAAACAGGAGGCCTTTCGACTGGACGGAAACGCCGCGGAGTTCGCCACCCTGAAGCACGAAGTCGAGTCCAGCCAGACGCTTTCCGACACCCTGCAACTCAAGTTGAAAGAAGCCGGGGTGACGGCCGGGCTGGCCTCTGCGGATATCAGCATCGTGGATCGCGGAAGAGTTCCGGCGCACGCCATTTTGCCGAAGACCGAGCTGTGCCTGGCTCTGGCTTTGCTGGGCGGGCTCGTGGGCGGAATCATGCTGGGCTTCACCCTGGAAGCTCTGGACGACACCATCACGACGACCGAGCAGATTCAGAAGTGGGGATCTCTGCCGGCTCTGGCCAGCATTCCCTTCGCCTATCCGAACGGCAAGCGACTGCGCTCCTTTCCTGCCGGAGGCAGTGGCGAAACGGAATTGGTCACTCTGAAAGCGCCGCAATCAAGCGCCGCCGAGGCCTACCGGGCGCTGCGCAGTTCGCTGATGCTGGCCAACGTCGATCGGCCTCCCAAGGTGATCGTGGTCAGCAGCGCATTTCCTGCGGAGGGAAAAAGTTTCACCAGTTGCAATTGCGCGATTGCCCTGGCGCAAAGAGGGAAGCGGGTGCTGCTGGTCGACGGAGACATGCGGCGCTCTTCCATCCACAAGATATTCGGGTTAGACCGGCAAAGAGGGCTCAGCACGCTCTTGGCCGGAGTCTCGGGACCCGAGTGCATCCTTACTCCGGTTCCGGAGTTGAGCACCTTGTCGGTGCTGCCGGCCGGGCGCACGTCTCCCGCCCCCGCGGAGATGCTGGCATCCCAGCGCATGACGGAAATGCTGAAAACCTGGGCCGGGGAGTATGACCACGTGGTCATCGATACTCCTCCGATGATTCCGGTCACAGACGCTTTGCCGCTGGCTGCCCAGGCGGATGCGGTCCTGTTAGTGGTGCGCGCCGGGGTATCCCGCAGAAAGGCGCTGCAGCGGCTCACGGAGATGTTGTCGCGAATCAACGCCAAGGTTGCGGGAGTGGTGCTCAACGAGGCGGATTTGCAGATCGAATATTACTATTCCGGGCCCAATCGCTACGGATACAGTTACGAGGAATATGGCAATGAATCGCCGAGCTAGTGTCGCCGGCTGTCTGCTGGTTTCGCTCAGCCTGCTGGCAGTGCGGGCGCTTCCACTGGGGGCCGCCGAGGAAAAACCCGCGTCCTGCGCGGCTGCGCCCGCGCCCGATTCCGCAGATCCAGTGGCCCCGGCCCTGTGCATCGCCGCCGGCGATATGCTCGACGTGAACGTATTCGATACGCCGGAGCTCTCGGCCCGGCTGCGGGTGGATAGCAACGGGGATGTGGCCCTTCCCGTGGGCGGAGACCTGCATGTGGCCGGGGAAACTGCCAAACAAGCCGGCGCGGCCATGGAGGCGCTGCTGCGGAATCATGAAATCCTGAACGATCCGCATGTTTCCGTCTTCATCTCGGAGTATGCCACCCAGGGCGCTTCGGTCCTGGGCGAGGTAAAGGCTCCCGGGGTCTATCCGGTTCTCGGAGTGCATGGGCTGCTCGATTTCATCTCCGTGGCGGGCGGGGTCACTCCGATCGCGGGTAAGGATGTAACCATCACGCACAAAAATGATCCTGCTCATCCTCTGGTGATCCGGCTGGATAATGCCCGCGATTTGGCGGCGCGGACCAACGCCCAGATTCTTCCCGGTGACATCATCATCGTTTCCCGTTCCGGCGTGGTGTATGTGCTGGGCGATCTGCTCCGGCCTGGGGCATTTCTGATCGAGGCGAACGACCGGCTCACTGCGGTCCAGGCGGTTGCGCTGGCCATGGGAACTAACCGTACGGCCGCTCTCGATCATTGCCGCCTGATCCGCAAGACCGCGCAAGGCCGTGTGGAAATGAAACTGCGATTGAAACGCATCCTCGCCGGCAAGGACTCCGATCTCGCGGTGGAAGACGGCGACATTCTGTTTGTCCCATCCAGCCTGGGCAAGAACCTGGTCTATCGCGGGATCGAGGCGGCCGTAACCATGACGCAGAGTGTGGTGGCCTATTCGGCTGCCAGCACCCTCTGATCGCAGAATTGTTTCCCTTCCCGGGAGTTCGAATGCTAAGGTCGATGTCGAATACGATGTGGAATACGATGTGCAGCGCGATTTGGAATACGCCGTGGAACACAGCGCGGACTACGACGCGATCTCCCAGCCGGAACACCGCGATGCTCGCAATCCTCCTGTTCCTCGGCATGGTCGCGTTGGCCCAGAATGCGGACCCCGGGCTGGGCGTCGCGAACGCCGCGATCCCGCCGCTTGACCTTTCCCTGGGAGCTCGCGCCGGCGCCCTGCAGCAACCCCTGCGCGTTTCATCCTCTTCCATAAGTTTGAATGCGAAGGGCCACTCTACTTCCGGCGAGCCCTCCGGCAGGGAGCCGGAGCAGACGATGCGCTCAGGTTTGCTCTCGGCAACGGCATCGGTCTGGGGACCGCAGGGTGCGGCCCCGGCCCGGTTGTCCATTTCGAATTGGAGTTCCAGCAACTCGCAAGCCGCTGCTTGTAAAGCCCCAGGCAGTGGTCCGACGAGGATCAGCGGCGGGAACATTCGAGGCGCCGCCGGGCCAGGAAACAGCGGGGGTGGGGGCGGAGATCTCAGCCTGGCGGAGCAGTGCTTCGCCAACGCGTCCCTGGGGCGGTCCGCGATGCCGGGGAGCGGGCTCGACTTAAAAGCGGAAAGTCAAAGTGCCGTGCCTGCAACGCCGGCAAGCGACCGGCTGCCCAGCCTGCGCCTGCAAATGGCAAATGCCTCCGCGAACGGAATTCTTCACGACCAGTCCAGATTTCTTGACGCGGCCGAACCTCAGCTCCCGGGGTCGCCAGCTGACAGGTTGAAGGCTTCCGCATTGCAGGACTGGAGGTCTCGTTCCTCTTCCCCGGCCAAGCGCTCCCTGCTGGCGGCTGCGGCCGTGGCGGTCTCGTCAGGCTCGCTGCGGGCCCAGCGGCTGCGCTCGCTGCGCCGCGGCGGCCATCACCCGAGAATCCGACACCACCCGCGAAAGCAAGAGTCTTCGGGGGATTGCCAGCAGTCCGGCCCGGAAACTACGCTCGACAATTCCTCCGGCGAACCCTGCCAGCCTGCCCCGGCCGATCGCAACAAATCTTTCAAGTGACTCTGCGGCAACAC
>Ga0187863_10003924_pt1 | contig 10788 bp, 7 predicted proteins | sample June2016WEW_11_1_FD_132975 | JGI IMG/M metagenome (GOLD analysis project Ga0187863, IMG submission 132975) | Peatland microbial communities from SPRUCE experiment site at the Marcell Experimental Forest, Minnesota, USA - June2016WEW_11_10 | ecosystem: Environmental > Terrestrial > Soil >...
AGACGACTACTTCGGGACCACCGTCGTCGACAACTACCGCTGGCTCGAGGACGCCAACAGCCCCGAAACCAAGGCCTTCATCGACCTGCAGAATGCCTACACCGAGTTGTATCTGAAGCAGGCGCGCATTCGGCCCCAGATTGCCGACGACCTGGATGCGCTGGAACACGTTACCAACTGGACCGAGCCCTTCCAGCGCGGCAGCGACCTCTTCTTTGAAAAAACCCTTGCCGGCGAAGACCAGGCGTCGATCTATGTTCGCCATGGTTGGGCGGAAAAGGACAAGCGCCTGATCGATCCGGCGCAGTTCAGCCGCAACCCGAATACTTCGGTCGATCTGGCGGACGTGTCGCGCGACGGAACGCTGGTGGCTTACCAGGTTCGCGAGGGCGGAGCCGACGAGACGACGGTGCACGTCTACAACGTGAGGTCCAACAAAACGCTCGAGGACGAGTTGCCCGCCGCGGTCTACTACTCAGTGAACTTTACCCCCGATGGCTCGGGCCTGATTTACTCGCGCACCAACGAAAAGGGTTCTTTGGTCTTCGAGCATGTGCTGGGCACCCGGAATTCGCAGGACAAGCTGATCTTCGGCAATGAATTTCGCGGCGAAAAACTCGGGCCCCTCGATCTCATCCAAGCTGGCCTGACCGACGATTACCGTTATCTGGTGGTTGAGATCGACCGCGGTATCCCAGCCAAGCGCGTCGACATTGTCTATCGCGACCTGACTAAACCCGGCTCGTACTTCGACATCCTCATCTGGGGCGTGGACTCGCGCTTCTCCGCCGCCTGGTACAAGGGTGCCTGGTACGTGAAGACGGATTACAAGTCCCCAAATGGGCGAATCATGAAGGCCGATCCAGGCGTCATGCCTGATGCCTGGGGCACTGTGATTCCCGAAGGCCCCGACGCTATCGATTCCTTCAGTCTTGTCGGCGGCAAGATCTACGTTAAGCGGCTGAAAGATGTGCAGACTGTCATTTCGTCATACACGCTCGACGGTAAACCCGCAGGAGACGTTTCTCTTGACGGCATCGGCTCGGCGGGTAACATTTCCGGCCGGGCAACCGATCGCTACGGCTTTTTCAGCTTTGAATCGTTCATAGTGCCGCCGATCATCTATCGGCTCGACACGCAAACCGGAAAGCGCGAAGTCTTCGCGCAACCTAAGGTGCCCTTCGATTCGAGCCAATATGAGCTGAAACAGGTGTTCTACACCTCGAAAGACGGCACGCGGGTTCCCATGTTCATCGCCGGAAAAAAGGGACTGAAACAGGATGGAACGGAGCGACTGTTGATGACCGGCTACGGCGGCTTCGATGTGGGCATGGTCCCCGAGTGGAAGCCGGCGTGGGCATGGTGGATTCAGCAGGGCGGATGGTTTGCTCTGCCCAACCTTCGCGGAGGCGACGAGTACGGCGAACATTGGCACGAGCAGGCGATGTTTGAGAAAAAGCAGAATGTCTTCGATGACTGGTTCGCAGCTGCTGACTATCTGATCGCGAACAAGTACACCTCGCCGGAGCACTTCGCATTGCGCGGCCGGTCGAACGGCGGCTTACTGATGGGCGCGTCGATTACCCAACGGCCCGATCTGTTTTCAGCCGTATGGTGCGGTTACCCGCTTCTCGATATGCTGCGCTACCAGAAATTCGAACAGGGAGCACACTGGGTCACCGAGTACGGCTCAGCCGATAAGGAAAATCAGTTTCGATATCTGCTGAAATACTCGCCCTACCAGAATGCGAAAGCAGGGGCAAAGTATCCGGCAGTGTTTTTCTGGACGGGATCGAGCGATACGCGCGTCGATCCCCTCCACGCGCGCAAGATGACGGCGCTCTTGCAGGCCGATTCGGCAAGCGATCGGCCCGTTCTGCTGCACTACAGTCTCGCGGGCGGTCATTCATCCGGGGTGAGCGTGCAGCAGGATATCCAGGACGATACAGATGAGCTGACCTTCTTGTGGACTGAAACAGGACAAGTGAACACACAGAAATGACCTCACTCTAATGAATATCGGGCTTTCCCTCTGCTCAAAGGGGAATTGTCTTCTTGCCCCCTCATGACCTTTCCGCCTTTTCCGATAAGCAAACTGGAGTGCAATAACCTGCCGGCTCCATGTGCGCGATGAAAGAGTGAGATGTGCTCGCCACAACCGGTGCGAAGGGCATCAACAAGCCGAACAACCAAGCACAACGCATGCGCTTCGCTCCAACTTGTCGATGTGCGCGAATGCCGGAACGGTGTGAGTCCGAAGTATGATTCTGCAAGCTGAACCCGAGACCGCAAAGTTCGATGAGCAGCAGGAAGACGCACGGCTTGCCGCGTTGGCGTCGACGGGGATTCTCGATACGGAATCTGAGCCGAGCTTCGACGCCGTTACCCGTCTGACCGCTGAGTATTTCAAGGCTGACACAGTTCTGCTTGGCTTTGCCGACGAAAGCCGCGTGTGGATCAAGTCTTATTGGGGCGAACCGGTGCGCGAACTGCCGCGCAGCGGTTCGATCTTCGACATGATTTTGGCTGAAGATGGCCCAATCGTTGTCACCAATATCGACGACGATCCGAATTTTCAAGGGCGCCATTGGCCGTTGCGGCGCATCGACCCGATCTCGTTTGCGGCTGTTCCGGTGCGCTCACCCGATGGCAGGGTCCTGGGCGGCCTGGCAATTTATTCCTGTATGCCGCGCCGGCCCATGGCAGTCAGCGAATTGCATATGTTGGAAAGCCTGGCGGAGCTGGTGTCGAGCCAACTCGAGTTGCGCCGGCTCCGAAAAGCGCTTCAGGGGAACACCAAGTCTCTGCGGGCCGCCCCCAAATCTTCCCCAGGCATCTGGCCGGATAAGTCGGACCTTCGCGTGGCTTTGGAGAAGCGTCAGTTTGTGCTCCATTACCAGCCAGAGGTCGAACTGGCTACGCGCAAAATCATCGGCCTGGAGGCCTTGATTCGCTGGCAACATCCGGAGCGGGGACTGATTCCGCCCATGGATTTCATACCAGCCGCCGAAGAAAGCGGGATGATCCTGTCCATCGGGGACTGGGGTTTGGCCGAGGCCTGCCGGCAGATTCACCAATGGAGTAACGAGGATTCCGCTCACAGCTCGCTGCGCGTCTGTGTCAACCTCTCGGCACGCCAATTCACGCGCCGAGGCCTCGCCGATCACGTAGAAGCCCTGTTGCGGCGCTCCGGCGTCAGTAGCCGGCAGCTCGGCTTGGAGATGACGGAATCCAGCCTGGTTCCGAATGCAGGCGCCGCGATGGAAGTCCTCAGCAGCCTTCGCCGCCTCGGCGTATCGCTGCTAGTTGACGACTTCGGCACCGGATACAGCTCGCTCCACCAACTGCATGCATTCCCCTTCGATGTCCTCAAGATCGACCGCTCGTTTGTGACGCGCATGACTGAGGGCGAACAGCCGTTGCACATTGTGCGGACCATCGTCGACCTGGCCCGGGTGCTGGGAATGGATGTTGTGGCAGAGGGAATTGAAACCCGCGAGCAAGATGCGCTCTTGCGGAACCTGGGCTGCCGATTCGGCCAGGGCTTCCTCTTCTCCCGGCCTTTGCCCTCTGAGAAGATCGGCCGGATGCTACGCTTGCCGGGGCGCATCCTTCCGGAGCCCCAACTAGTCCCAACCGAATAGATTCGAGGCGGGCTGCGCCGGATGATTCGTTCTTGTCTAGGGGCCGACACGCAAAGTCCCATCTCGGGATTCCCACGCTGCCAGTGACCTTATTGGACCTGTAGCGTTTCCGGATCGAGTTTCCCTTCATTCGCCCGCGAAGCAACGCGATACACTCCACGCCATGGAACAGGGTGCTGTATCTTCGCCTCTCCATGCTTCGACTGGTTTTGCTGGGTTGCTGGCATCGCTCACTTCCTCTGCCGCCGGAGCCGATGACCACGCCCCATCTTGGGATGACAGCGCTTTGGACGATGATGTCGTCTCGCTCAGCTCCGGCGGCACGCACGGCAATTATGCGCGGTGCCGGCTGGGAACATGCGGCGATTGGCCGGAGTCGCAAAACGATGAGGCAGATCGCGACGATGGGGAAAGGCCGTTCGAATCGGCAACCAGCCGCGATCTGCGGACCGCGAGCATCACGATCTGGATGACAAAAACCGAGCGTGCGCGCATGCGCCGGCGAGCAACAGAGTCGGGGATGACGATCTCAGCCTACCTGCGCTCCTGCGCGCTTGAAGCTGAATTGCTGCGCGAGCAGGTAAAGGCAGCGCTGGCGGCACTGAAATCGGCGGCGAAGACCGAAACTGCAGCCGTACCCGCGCGACGACCGTGGTGGGGATGCCTTGGGAGGATCAGGAAACGGAAAAAGTGACAGGAAGCGAGCAACCAGCGCGCGCCCTCAAAGCTCACCATCGAGCGCAACCAGCAAGCGAGGCCGGCTCCCTGGTCGGTTTGCCTCACGCTGCTGCCAGCCTTTCAAAACGGCTGCGAACTGCACCGCAATGGGAACGATCATGATCTTCACCATCTCGCCCACGTAGACGAGCGCGGACGTGTGGGTCAAGCCTCCGAGCGTCGTGCTTTGCTGCGCGCCCAGCGCGAACTGTGTGAGCATGGCCGCGGTCGAAACCAGCCATAGGGGAAGCATGGTCCACTGGCGGCGCTTGAGGGCAATGCCATAGGCCGGAATGATCAGCAGCAGCAGGGTGTACCGAAGACCCATCAAAGCCAGCATGAACGACTGAGCCTCCGCGCTCTGTCTATAGCCTGCCCCCTCGGCCCTAAGGGAAACATATAGAAAACCTGGGTCTGCGCATAAAGATCGAGCTGAGATCGTCATATTTTCGGAGCTAGACAGTACCCCAAGCTTTGCGCAGCACTTCTCCGAATGTTTTGGGAACCCTGCACCTGCCCGATCTTTTGACGGAAAGAACGACTGTCTTTACGATGGCGAAGTGTCCGAGAACCATCTGGGTTCCCAAATGCCGTTTCGACCAAGCGTACAGTTTTTCTGTATGTCAGAAGTACCTGGATGACGTTGTCTTGATCGACGACGACGAAATGAGAGCCACGATGAAGATTCTTTTTGAAGATTTGAAACTCGCTGTAGAGCCCGCGGGCGCTGCCGCTACAGCAGCGTTGCTGGGGCCCCTGAAAGAACGTTGCAAGGGCCTAAAAGTGGGGATAATCGTTTGCGGCGCAAATATCGATACAGAGACTTTTTGCTCTCTAGTGAGCTAGCAGCGACCCGCGCCGTTGCTGCCTCGCTCGCCGGTCCCGACTCTCTTTCCCTTGTTCCCCCGGCCCCTCGTTCCCTGTGTTATTCCACTTCCAGCACCAAGCACTTGAGGTATTCGGTCTCGGGCAAATTGAGCACCACGGGATGGTCAGGCGCTGCGCCTCGGCGCTCCATTAGCCGCACGCGCCGTTGCGCGTCGGCTGCCGCAGCCGCAACTGCGCCTTCGAGATCGGCCCAGCCGATGTGGTGCGAGCAGGAGAAGGTGATCAGCAAGCCGGCGGGACGAATCATCTTGAGCGCGCGCAGATTGAGCTCCTTGTAGCCACGCAGAGCGCCCTCCACTGCGCGCTTGGTCTTTGCAAAGGCCGGGGGATCGAGAACGATGGCATCGAAAACTTCGCCTGCCTGCGACCAGTCGCGCAGAATCGCGAAAGCGTCGGCTTCGATCCAGTCGACCTCGGCATCGATTTGCGGAGCATTGGCCTGCAGGTTTTGTTCGGCAACCTCAAGCGAGGCCCGCGAAGCGTCAATGCCCGTGACCCGCCGGCAGACCTGCGCCAGATGCAGCGCAAAGCCGCCCTGGTAGCAGCAGACATCCAGCGCCCTGCCCTGAAAGCCCGTGTTCGTCGCGCCTATCGCGCGCACCCACTCCCTCGCGGAAGCATAGTTGGTGCGCTGATCGAGAAATGCGCCGGTTTTCTGGCCCGCGTCGGGGTCGTAGTGGAAGGCGAGTCCATTGAGATGGAATTGCACCGCAGCCGCGGCGGGTTTCTTTTTGGCGAGCCACAACGGCTGGTTTCCCGGTGCGGGCAGGCCCTCCATCTCGCGGATGCGCGGATCAGGCCGCTCGAAAATCGCCAGGGGCGCCATTTCTTCGCGAAGGACCCGCACGCAGGTTTCTCGCACGCCTGCAGCGTACAGCCCTTTCGTCAGAAGTTGCAGAATGACAAACTCGCCGTATTTATCCGCGATGATGCCGGGCAGCTCATCGGCCTCGCTGAAACACAGGCGGCATGCATCATTTTCGTCATCGAGCATTGGCTTGCGGCGCGCGATCGCGGCACGCAAGCGCGACTCGAGTAATTTCAGCCATGTGTCTTTATCGAGCGGTTCTCGGGACACCAGGCGCAGAGCAATCTGCGATGAAGGGCTGTAAAGCGCCGTACCCAGAAAGAGGCCGCGGTTGTCGGTTAGTGAAAGCAGCGCAGGCGGATCCTCATCTCCTCCTGCGACGGTGAGCGACTGCACGTCGGATGCGTATACCCAGAGATGTCCCGCGCGCAACCGCTCGGAGGCGCGGTGCGACACCGTGGCGCTCGGCAATTCGACGGGGCGCGCTTCCGGCAGCGCAGTCCGCGCCGCGGTTTGCGGCCGGCGATTCGAAGCGGGTCCCTTATCGGCAGCCCCATCAACTGCCTTCGTTTCTGTCTTACGCGATCTTGCCATCTCCCAAGCCTATTACGGCCTGCTTCGCTGGCAAAAGGCGTGCCTGCACTACTTCACCTGAAGCGACTGAAGATAGCGGCTCAAATTGGAAACTCTGAGCGCCCTCATTTCAGGCTGGGGAGCGCTAACGTCCATCCTGGTCAGAACCGGGCCCCACACCGGCATCTCAGCCGTTCTGTGGGCTGCCGCCTCTTCGCCGAACTGCAGCACTGCATGCACGCGTTCCGCGGGGAACCTGCCGCCGTTGTTCCGGCTCAAAACGGACAAATCGGCGGGCTGCCTCTTCAAGGCCGGGGCCACCGGGCCGTTTCCTTTGCCGTCCATGCCATGGCATGAGGCGCAATAGCTCGCGTACATCTGCCTGCCGTCGTTGGCGGCGGTTCTGCCGACGGGCACGACCACGCTGCCCGCGAATTGATCCGCATATCCGATGCCGGCGGCAACAGCCGCAGCCATGACAAGAAAAATAAGGTTTTTCATCGTATTTCCTCTAACTTCCACACTGAGCAGAGCAATTAAGCGCCTTTTTTGCACAGCGGAAAGTGACGGGAAACACACTGGACTGTTGTTTAGGTTACCTACGTGCTGCGATGAGGCCAGCGTTCGCTCGCCCCGCGAAGATCAACGCTGACTAAACGCAAGCGGCCTATAATGAAGCATGGCGTCAGTCCGGCAACCGATCCCGTCTCAGGTTGCTGCTCCCGAGGCTCCGGTGGAGAAGGCGCGGCCGTCCGTCCCCAAACCAGAGACCAAGCCTACCCAAACTCCTATCGGGGAGCGCTTTGAAGCCCTCCTTCGCCAGGTCCGGACCAACCGCCAAAACGAAGACACCTCATTGATTCGAAAGGCATGGGAGTTCTGTGTTGCGCATCATGAGGGCCAGACGCGCTTGAGCGGCGAGCCCTACATTATCCATCCCCTCCAGGTTGCTGAAGTCCTGGCAGAGATGAAGTTGGATTCGACCGCCATTGCCGCCGCCCTGCTGCATGACGCCGTCGAGGATACTCCGGCGACAAGCCAGGAGATTGCCGAGAAGTTTGGCGATCAAGTGGCCCACATCGTCGAGGGCGTCACCAAGATCGACAAGATTCAGTTTGCCAACCGCGAAGACCGGCAAGCGGAGAACGTGCGCAAGATGCTGCTGGCCATGGTCAGTGACGTGCGCGTTGTCCTCATCAAGCTGGCCGACCGGCTGCACAACATGCGCACATTGCAGCACCTGAAGGCCGATCGTCAGGAAGCGATCGCACGGGAGACACTCGACATCTATGCGCCTCTCGCTCACCGTCTGGGTATGGGCAAGGTGCGGGGCGAGCTCGAGGACTTGGCTTTCCGCTATACCGATCCGGTGAGCTACGAGCAGGTGTCGGCGGCGGTTGAAGCGCGGCGCGTCGAAGGCGAGCAGTTCCTGCGCAGCGTCGAAGATACGCTCGCCGAGCAGCTTCGCGAGAACGGCGTTCAGGCGCGCGTGGAGTGGCGCATCAAGCGCCTCTACTCCATCTATCAGAAGATCGAACGCACCAAAGTCTCTTTCGATCAGGTCTACGATCTGCTCGCGATTCGCGTCATCACGCAGGACGTTGCGTCGTGCTACGCGGTCTTCGGCCTCATTCATACGCTGTGGCGGCCGGTGCCGGGACGCATCAAAGACTTCATCGCCATTCCGCGCGCCAACCGCTATCAATCGCTGCACACCACTGTGATGGGCGCGAGCGGACACCAGTTCGAAGTACAGATTCGCACCGAAGAAATGCACCGCATCGCCGAAGAAGGCATCGCCGCGCACTGGAAGTACAAAGCCGGCGGCGGCACGGTGACTGCGCGCGACGAAGAGCGGCTCAATTGGATCCGCCAGCTGGTCGAGTGGCAGAAGGAGATGACCGATCCCAACGAGTTCCTGTCCAGCCTGAAGATGGACCTCTATCCTGACGAGGTCTATACCTTCACGCCGAAAGGAAAGGTCGTCGTCGTTCCGGCTGGAGCCACTCCCGTAGACTTTGCCTACACCATTCACACCGAAGTGGGCCACACCTGCGTGGGGGCCAAGGTCAACGGCCGCATGGTGCCGCTGCGGGCCAAGCTGCGCACCGGCGACATCGTGGAGATTGTCACCCAGAAGGACCACAAACCCAGCCGCGACTGGCTTACGTTTGTCAAAAGCCCGCGCGCCCGCAACAAGATCAAGCACTGGCTCAACGAGGATCAACGCCAGCGCGCAGTGGAGATCGGCCGCAAGCTGCTCGACCGCGAAGCTCGCAGATTCAATGTGCCCATGGCGCAAATCGACGATCGTGACCTGGGGCGCATCGCCGGCGAATTCGGCGTGGCCACAGGCGCCGACCTGCTGGCCACGTTGGGCCAGGGCAAGCACACCGCCAATCAAGTGCTGGCCAAGCTCGCTCCGGGACTTGCCACGCCCCCTGAAAGCGAGCCTGCCGAAACCAGCCCCGGCACTGCGGGTATGTCCGACGCGGTGCGCAAGCTGCACCTTACCGGATCCGATTCGCTCCAGGTCGAAGGCCAGAACGACCTGCTCGTCTATCGCGCCCGATGTTGCAATCCCATCCGTGGCGAAGAAATTGTTGGCTACGTCACCCGCGGTAAGGGCGTTGCCGTGCATGCGCGCAGTTGCCCGAATGTGCAGAACCTGCTCTACGAGAGCGACCGGCGGATCAACGTGGAGTGGTCACGAGCAGCCGATGGAGCGACAGGAGCAAAACAGCGCTATCCAGTGAAAATTACCGTGTTCTGCGACGACCGCCAGGGCATGTTAAAAGAACTGACGGCCGTCATCTCCGATGAGAACACAGATATTCGCGCCGTCGATCTCAAGCGCGACGATGAGGGCGAGGCCATTATCGAGTTCGTCGTCGAGGCCGAAGATGTGCGCCACTTAAATCGCATGGTTCTTGGCCTGCGCCGCGTCGACGGCGTGCGCGCGGTGCAGCGGGCGCAGAAGGTGTGAGGCATCCGCCCCGGGGAAGAGGCCACGATGAACATACTGTTATGGATCCTGCAAATCCTCGCCGCGCTCCTATACGGATCGTCAGGCGTCATGAAGGTCTTCATGTTCGACAAGATAAGCCAGGGCGTTCCGTCGTTCGGCGCCTTGCCGAGGAAAGCCTGGACGACCCTGGGCATCCTCGAGCTGGTGTGCACGGTCGGGCTCATCGTCCCTGCCGCGTTCCATTGGCAGCCGCCGCTGACGATCCTGGCTGCCATAATCCTGGCGATCGAGAGCCTCGTGTTCATCGGAGTGCACGTGAAGTATCGCGAGGTCGCGCCCACCATCATGAGCGCCGTGCTGGGCCTCCTCATGGCGTTCATCGCGTATGGCCGGATGGTTCTGCACCCGATCCTCTGACCGGCGGTCCGTTTCGCTAAGAGTAGGTTTTGAGACCAGCCGCGTTGCCTTATCCTTGCAGCAAATGGTAGTCATCCTCGAATCGGAGAGACTTTTCTTCCGGCCGCATGAACTGGCCGACCTTGATAGTTTTTGCGCCATGGAGATGGACCCCGAGTTTTTCCGGGAACTGGGCTAATGGAGCCGCCAACCCACTGAAAACAAAGTTCTGGAAGGACAAGCCGCCCGCACGGAAGGAAAATGCGCTACCGGTGAATCTGTTGGATTTAACTGAGCCTGATTGAACCCGTACGTCACAATTCACGTCACAAAACCCAGCAGTCCATGACCGACTGATTTCACCACTATTGGTGGTCTGGGCGAAGGGACTCGAAACCCCCGATACCCTCTGCTCCCAAAGCAGATTGAATCATTTGTTGAGGTCTATTGATGTTGAGGTCTATTGAAATTCGTTGCCCTTAAGTGCTTTGAAATGAATCTCCCAACCCCGCGTGTCACGCCTTTATTGATCTTTCTGGATCGCTAGTGCTTTGGCAGGCACAAAATCGACTACATCCGAAATTCTAAACGAGCATTTTTCTCGAAGCGGAGGATCGTTTCCATTTTTGTCCCCATACCTTCCCGACCGCCTCTTTAGGGTAAAGGGCAAGTCCTTTTCCTGTCCGGGACAACATTTTGGCGAGGCACACCCCAAGGCCGCCCCGGATGGCGGCCTTGTCGATCCAGATCGAAGAATCGCGTTTCATCCGGGTTCTTTGGGTTCACGCGGATTG
>Ga0187863_10003925_pt1 | contig 10787 bp, 5 predicted proteins | sample June2016WEW_11_1_FD_132975 | JGI IMG/M metagenome (GOLD analysis project Ga0187863, IMG submission 132975) | Peatland microbial communities from SPRUCE experiment site at the Marcell Experimental Forest, Minnesota, USA - June2016WEW_11_10 | ecosystem: Environmental > Terrestrial > Soil >...
ATGATGATGCCGAGCGTGCGGTGATCTCGCGAAGCGAGATGACGGGCATGAACGTCCGGGATATATCCCATGCGCCGCACCGCGCCCAGCACGAGTTGACGAGTGCTGCGGCCCACTTTGCCGGTCTTGTTGAGAACGTTCGAGACAGTGGCGGTAGAGACGCCCGTCGCCTTCGCCACATCGCGAATGGTAACTGTCATGGTTCGCGGCACCGGCCCGGCGTAAAGCGCCAAGCATCCTCGCGGGGCGGGATCAGTGGCACCCTGGAGCAGGGACAGCGCGGAGTGTAAATCAAAAGAAAATTCTTGACAATCCGGAGGGCACCATGTTATTCCCAACCCCACTAGTATTTTTAGGTTAAGCGGTTAATCAAGGTGTGCTCTGCAGTTCGTACCTAAGCGAGCAGTGAATCCTGCGAGAGTTTGATCGGCTATGTGGCTGGGAAGTTTGGTGCGCGAGGCTTGCCTGGATGCAGGCCCGCGAGGCTCAAAGGAGAGCTCATGAATCGGAACGCGTTTGCCTGGATTCTGCGCGGCCTGTTGGCGGTTGCAATCTTCACCACACTCAGCAGCAGGCCGCTCCAAGCGCAGGTGGACACCGGCTCCATCACCGGTGCGGTCACGGATGCGTCGGGAGCAGTCGTCAGCGGTGCCAAGGTGACGCTCACGAATGAAGGCACCGGCGCCGTGCTTTCCACGACGACCAGGTCGGACGGGGGCTATGAATTCAATCCCGTCCGCATTGGCAGTTACAAGCTCGACGCGGCTGCACCAGGATTCAAGAACGAAGTGCAGATTCACGTCGTGGTTGACGTGAGCTCGAACATTCTGCGCAATTTTAAACTCCAGCCTGGAGCCGTGACCGAAACCGTCGAAGTCACCAGCGAGGCGCCCTTGCTGCAGTCGCAGGATGCCTCGGTCGGCCAGGTGGTGGATCAGCGCAGCGTGAACAACCTTCCATTGAACGGGCGCAATTTCACGTTCCTGGCCCAGCTCGGCGCGGGTGTTAACACTCCTCAAGCGGACACTCGTGGCAACGCCGCCAGCGGCGCATTTTCGGCGAACGGTCTTCGGCCGGCACAGAATAACTACATGCTCGACGGTATCGACAATAACTCCGACACCGTCGACTTTCTGAATGGCACGAATTACGTGGTGCTTCCCCCCGTGGACGCGATTCAGGAATTCAAGGTTCAGACCGCAGACTTCAGCGCTGAACTCGGGCGCTCCGCCGGCGCCGTTCTCAATGCCACGATCAAATCCGGCACCAATCAGTTCCACGGCGCCGCCTGGGAGTTTTTCCGGAATGACAAGCTCGACGCCGCGGACTATTTTGAGGATGCGGGCAATATTCCGAAGGGCGAGTTGCGGCAGAATCAATTCGGAGTTGATTTCGGCGGCCCAGTCATTAAGAACAAGGTTTTCTTCTTCGGCGACTACGAAGGTTTCCGCAGGGCGCAGGGGACTGTTTCAACCGCTTCTGTGCCGTCTGCGGCGGACCGCGCCAACGGCTTCACCGATCTGTCGGATCTGATTGTTCAGACCGGCGCAGGGACCTGCGGGGAAACAGTCGACAATCTCAAGATGAGATGCGACGACCTGGGCCGCGCGATTCCCCAGGGGACAATTCTTGACCCAGCTACCACTCGACCGGTTACGTCGGGCTCGGTTGACCCGGTAACCCTCCTCACCGCCACGGCGACGGGCTTTGTTCGGGATCCTTTCGGCACCTATCCAATGGGTACAACCAACTTTTCCGGGGGTGTAACTACATTTGGCTTGAACCAGATACCTGCCGGCCGATTAGACCCGAACGCGATCAAGTTGCTGAACCTCTATCCCAACCCAACCCTCCCCGGGGTCGCTTCGAACTTCGCCAGCAGCCCAATCCTGTACGAGCATCGCAACTCTTTCGACACCCGGCTGGATGTCAATTTCACCCAGAAAGATCAGGTGTTCTTCCGGTTCAGCTATGGCGACGACCCACAATACATCCCCGGACCTTTCGGCGGAGTTGCAGACGGCGGCGCCTTCCAGCAGGGCATTCAAACAGCCTTGTCTCAGCAGAGCGCGCTGGCGTACACCCATGTATTTTCTCCTACAATGGTAAACGTTTTCCGTGGCGGGTTAAATTACCTCCACACCACGCGCACCGGGCCCCTCGGTGCCTCTGCAACCAACATACCGTTACAATACGGAATCCCTGGCATCCCGCAAGGACACCTGAATGGGGGCCTTCCGGCCATTACTCCGAGTGGGCTTTCGACTTTGGGCAGTAACAACTTCTTGCCTTCGGACGAAGTCAGCCAGACCATTCAGGTTACTGACGACTTCACCAAGATTTACGGGAAGCACAGTTTCAAGATGGGCGTTGAGATCCAGCACATCCGGTTTTCGACTTTGCAGCCGGCGTGGTCCCGAGGGCAATTCGATTTCAACGGCAATTACACCGATGTTTCGCAGCAGGCTGAAAGCGACACCGGCATCGCGCAACTTCTGCTGACTCCCGCTCCGACGACGGTAGCCGGAGGAATCAACGACGTTGGCGGCAGCGACCAGGTGTATGCCTCCAACATTGCCACCACCGACGACGGGAAGAATTACTTTGCCGGCTACTTCCAAGACGACTGGAAGGTGAACCGGAAGCTGACCCTCAATCTGGGTTTGCGCTGGGACTATTTTGGTTTGATCTATGAGCTGTATGGTAGACAGGCCAACTTTGTTCCCTACGGTGCGCCAAATAACACCCCGATGTTCCTGCTGCCGCCCGGGTCCAATGTGGCGAACCTGTCTCCGACCTTTACCAGTCTCCTGGCTACCGACGGAATACAGCTGAAAGTGGGTGGCTACGGGAAGGGGCTGGGCAGGCCGCAGAAGGACAATTGGGCGCCGCGCTTCGGGTTCGCCTATCAGCTTAGTCCGAAGCTGGTGGCTCGGGGAGGGATCGGCATCTTCTACAATGCGTTTGAGAATCAGGGTTATGGGCCCAATGACGGCGAGAATTATCCGTTTGTGTTTAACCAGTCATGGTCCAGTGTGAATGACTGGACCGGCCTTGGCGCTCCCGGTTCGAACCCCAATCCTTGGGGCACTTGCGGAGCCGGAGCCCCAGGTGGGGTCGCGACCCTGGAATCTGGCTTCCAGTGTATTCAATTCACCCCCCTCGCGATTAACGCCACCACCGCCGGCTTGGGGCTGCAAGGGCTTTCCTTCGCTTTCAAAACTCCCTACACAATCAGCGGAAACTTTACCCTCCAGTATCAGCTCCAGCCCACGTTAACGGTGCAGGCTGGCTATGTCACCACCCAGGGCCGCCATTTGCAGGCGGGTATCGGTCCCAATAACGTGTCGGAAATCCTGCCGTCAGGTACCGGGACTAACGCATATATTCCGTTCCCGGGCTTCGGCGGCGGCAGTTATCAGGCAACGGTAGGGAGCAGCAGTTACAACGGCTTGCAAACTAAGATCGAAAAACAGTATGCCGGAGGGCTGAACTTCCTTGCAGCATATACCTGGTCGAAGACGTATTCCGACGCCGGCGATCTGTTGAACGGCGGCAGCGTGGGCGGATACCGCGCCCCGAGCATCCCCGGATTTGGCATCGGGAAAGATCGCGCCTTGGCCGACTTCGATATCCGCAACGTTTTCCACCTTAACGGCGGATATGCGCTGCCCTTCGGCAAGGGCCGACGTTTCATGGGCGGCGCAGGAAGGATTGCCGATACCGTGTTGGGAGGCTGGAGCGTGAATGCCATCGCTACACTCCAGGACGGACAGCCTATTACGCTCAGTTGCCCAAGCGGTACGACTGCGGGAACCAACTGCGATGTTTTGGCCGTCCCCGGGCAGAGCCAGAAACTTGGCCTGCACATCGACGCGAATGGAAAGCTGAGCTGGTTCGGGAACCCTGCTGCTTTCACGCAGCCTTGCGTATTGGGAGGCACCGTGGCGGCTCCTGTACCGGAGGTGGGCACGCCAGCGGGATGCATTCCCGCGACCGGCACTGCCGTTCTGGGCGGAGGCCCCTCAAGCACGGTTGGACCAGGATTCCACCGGCTCGACTTCTCTGCGTTCAAGAACTTCAAGCTGAACGAGCGGTTCAATCTGGAGTTCCGCTCGGAGTTCTTTAACATTTTCAACCATCCCAACTTCAACGCTCCGAACTTTGGCGGCAACGGCGTCGTCGCCATCAGCGGTTCGGGAAATTACACGAGCTCAAACTTCGGAGAAATTGGCTCTACGCGTGATGCACCTTACGATCCGCGACAGATCCAGTTTGCTTTGAAGTTGTACTTCTAGGCCGCAGTGACATCCTTGCCGGAGCAGGCGCTTCTAAAGAGCGCCTGCTCTGCGGCAGGTCTCATCTTCATGCACGCGCTTGCCGCACGGCAGGTGATAGCATGCAAACCGTGAGGGTTCGACGCTCGTCCATGGTGTGTATCGGTTTGGTTATCCTGGCTTGCGCGCCGGTTGCGGCGGCGGGCGATGAGCAGACCGAGCGACGTAACCACGAATTTCAAGCGGCGGTGGCACAGTATGACGCTGGCCATTTTCCGGAAGCTGCCGCACAACTGGAAAATCTCCTGCACGACGTTCCGGAAAGCTTCGAAGTGCATGAACTCCTGGGATTGGTCTACACCGAGGAATCGAAGGACGCCCTGGCCAACCCTCACCTCGAGAAAGCTGTGCGCTTGAAGCCGGCCTCGTCTGCCGCGCGTACCAACCTGGCCACCAACCTGCTCCGCATGGGAAAGCTGGAAGGCGCGCAAGAGCAGTTCAAGAAAGCGGTCGCGCTCGAGCCCCGGAACTATGATGCCAACCACGATCTGGGGGAGCTCTACGTCCGTATGGGAAAACTTCCGGACGCAGTGCCGTTTCTGAAGGAGGCGCAGCAAATCAATCCTTCGTCTTACGATAATGGCTACGATCTGGCGCTGGCTTATCTGCTGACCGGGGACGCGGCGCAGGCGCGGGAGCTTGTCCAAAGCCTGCTACAAAAGAAAGACACTGCAGAGCTCCACAATTTGCTGGGTCAGATCGAGGAAAAAGACGGGAAGTTTGTGGCTGCGGCCAATCAATTCGAAGTTGCCGCCCAGCAGGACCCGAGCGAGAGCAATCTGTTTGACTGGGCCAGCGAGCTCCTGATGCATCGCACGCTGGAGCCGGCGATTGAAGTCTTCCGGAAGTCGACTGAGCGCTACCCAAATTCGTCGCGGCTAGCGATCGGCCTTGGCATTGCACTCTACTCGCGCGGCAATTACGACGAGGCGGTCAAATCGCTGATACGGGCGGCGGATTTAAGTCCTTCCGACTCGCGTTGCTATTTCTTTCTATCCAAGGCTTACGACAGTGCGCCGGGCCAGGCGGATGAAGTCATCCGGCGATTCGCCCGTTTTTCGGAGTCGCAGCCCAACGATCCGCGGGCCTTCTATTACTATGCGATGAGCTTGTGGAAGGGCAAAAGAGCGCAGGATCCTGGCGTGGATCTGCATCAGATCGAATCATTGCTCAAGAAAGCGGTCGCGCTCGACCCCAAACTCGCCGATGCTCACTTGCAACTGGGAAACCTTTATTCCGACCAGAGCCAATTCGCCGCGGCCATTCCTGAATACGTGAAAGCTCTGGAAATCAACGGTGAGCTTGCCGATGCTCACTATAGATTGGGTCAAGCCTATGTGCATACCGGCAAAAAGGATAGCGCGCAAGAACAATTCGATGTTTATCAGCGTCTGCGCGCCCAGCAGATGGCTGATCTCGACAAACAAATAGCGGAGATTCGGCAGTTCGTTTACTCGGAAAAAAATCAGACGCCAGCGGAGCCCTGATCGATGTTGCAGTTGAGTTCAGCATTGTAATGGACACTCGAGGAATGGATTCGTGATGACAGTTTCGTCGCAGAATCGAGGATCCCGAACAGGGCCGGCCGCGAGGAATGCGTCTGATCCTCAGGGGGTAAGCCGCCTCCTTGCCCGCACCCGTCGTGACTTTTTGCGCACAGCAGCGGGAGTGACGCTGGGGAGCACCTTCATGCGCTCCTCATGGGCTCGAGCGGCCACCGCCTCGTCGAAGAGAAAAATTGTGGTCGTTACGTTTGGCGGAGGAGCACGCGACCAGGAAACATTTGCGCCCGAAGGCCAGGAAAATATTCCCCACCTGATGGGCGAACTTATCCCGCAAGCCACTTTTTTTACGCAAGTGGTAAATCGCGGAATTCTGGGCCACTACGTGGCGACCGCGAGTCTCGCTACCGGCGTGTATGAAACGTTCAACAATTTTGCGTCGGTGGCGCCCCAATCGCCAACAGTATTCGAATACTTTCGCAAGGACCTGAAGCGTCCGCCCTCGGATGCCTGGGTTGTGGCTCCCAGCAACGGGTTCAACCGGATCGGGGAGAGCAGTCATCGATCCTACGGCGCCGGGTTGGGTGCGCAGGTAATTCTGCCGAAGCATCTGTTGACGGCCGCCACCTCGGGGCGCAGCAACGACTACCAGCATCTGCTGCGCGATAACTACGAGACTCCTTTTTACGCGCCGGAACTGGCAGGCAGCGAATTCGAATTACAACAACTCGAGAGGATCCTGAGACTTTCGGTCGACGATTTCAAAGAGCACGCGCAGACATTGTCGAGCCCCGACGAGCTTTCCGTCTATATTGCGCGCCAGTTGATGCGGCAGGTGGCGCCCAGTCTGTTGTGGATCACCATGCATGACATCGACATCGCGCATGCGGGTGCGTACTCGCTCTACGTGGAGGGAATCCGCCGCACCGACCGGCTTTGTTCGGATTTATGGAAGACGATCCAGAGCGAGCCGGAATACGCGGGCAAGACGACTCTCTTCATCCTTCCCGACTTCGGCCGCGATTCCGACGACGATGCCGGAGGAAACGGATTCCAGCATCATCGCACCGGCGACGCACTCTCTCGCACAACCTGGATGCTGGTCGCGGGGCCGGGCATTCGCGAGGGCGTGGTTTTCGACCGGGCAGTCGATTCGACCGATCTGGTTCCGACGCTGGGATCGATGATGGGATTTTCACCGTCGCTTGCTCAGGGCAAACCTATCGGAGAGCTGTTGTAGCTTCCATGCTTCCAGGCGATCTCAAACCGGAACAGTTCGCTGGTTATCCGCCGGAGGCGCGCAAACTGGTCACTAACTATTTGGGGACTCTGCAGCTATTGCCGCTTAGTTTCTTGCCGAGCCTGCTTCGAGAGCTCATCGACTACGATTTCAAGTTTCCGACCGAGCGCAAAGCGCGCGAGAAAGAATTGGCGAATCTTCGTTCACTTTCGCCGGACCAGGTAAAGGAGCTGTTTCAGGCATTTGCCCAGATCCGCCTATCGCCGGAACTCGAAGCGTTCGACTGGGCCAAGTCGCCGGTTCAGTTTGTGGAACAGTTATCTGCATATCTCTGGAGCACTCACCAACTTGACGCGTTTCGCAAGGCGTCGATGGACTATGCCGATCACTTGCGGTCGGCCGTGCCGCCGGACCTGCCGGCGATTCCGCGGCTGGGGATTACGGTAATCGGCCAGGGAGTGGCGTCGTATGAGGAACCTCTGTTCCGCAAGTTGCGCCCCCATGGCGCATATTTCAACCGCGTGAAGCCTGAAGGCGGATTGCAGCGACTGCTGGATGCTGTCGCTGCGCGAGCGAAGTCGCATCCTGCTCCCTACGGCCATTGGTACATCGATGGCGGTGAAGAGTCCGATCACGCGCCGGCGCTTACATGCGTCTCCTATAAAACTCTGGAACCGGCGCGCGCCGCGTTGTTGCGCAGGATGCAACCGGAACTCGATCGACCAGGCATGGGACCGGAAGCCCTGCGCACACTCCTGGCGCAGCTGCACCCGGCCGATCTCGGTATGGACCGAGTGGGCGATGACAAAACCAGAGATGACAAAGCCAGAGACGAAGTGATGCAGCGCTTCGAGGTTAGCCTGCTTACTGAGGGATCGGGAACTCAAGTCTTCAGCACGAGTTTTGCGCAGTGGGCCGCGCGCGAAGCTCTGCGGCGCGCTCAACCGCTTACGCTGCTGGTGCGATTTGCTCCGCGGCAGAGGCAGAAGCCGATGAATGAACTGCTCTCGGCGGTCGCAGCGCGTCCGGAATTCGATTTCGTCGGTTCCCTGGTCGATGCCGACCTGGGAGCGTATTACAACTGGCTGAACCAGCAGCGGCTTCCGGGGGCTGAGCAGTCTTCGTTTTTGGTCTGGTTTGAAGGACACAGCCAAGCGCTGGCGATTGGTCCGTCCATGCCGCGCGGAACTGAATCCAATTCAGCGGCGGATCTGGAGCAATTATTGGCCTGGGCGGTGTAAAAAGCCCGACGGAGCTTTCCAAGTTAACTCCGCACCGAGGGTTCGAATCCCTCCCTCTCCGCCCGATTTCTCAATTTCAAGCACCTAGCTCCCCTGTTTGCGTATGGAATCGGCTCATCCGCTGCTTTCGAATCAAAACTCTCTGGAAGTATCCTCACCATCTCTGAACCGCTGGGCTCAGGCATTGGGTAAATCACGACAGGCGGTATTGGCGAGTCTGATGGGCGCAATAAGAAATATGAATTGGAGTGCACCACGATCGAGGTTTGGAGCGCGACAAAGCTGCAGTTGCTGCCGTTGAAGGAAGAAGACCCGTCGCCAGCCGCTAAGTCTTGGCCAGCAAGATGGCAGTTTGCAGATTGCGCACATTCTCTTCGAGCACCTGTACGCGCTCGTATTCGCGGCCCTGGAGTTTGCCCATCGACAGGCGCGGGTTGTGGTAACGAATCGGACTGGGCACAAGGGTACCTAATCCCACATGAATCTCGCGGACCCCGGTGCGCTCGATGATGGCAGCGGCGTCATCGTGACCGATGCCGCCGCAGGCCATGATTGCGATGCGGCCGCGGGCCGAGTGGGCCAGCCGGGCGATGGTTTGGGCACCCTGCAGGCATTTTTGTTCGCCGCCTGAGGTAAGAAGACGGTCGGCCCCGGTCGCGCAAACGTCTTCCAGGGATTGGAATAGGTCGGCGGACATATCGAAGGCGCGATGAAAAGTTACGTTAAGCGGACGCGCTAACTCTACCAGTTGGCGGGTGCAGTCGACATCGACATGGCCGTCGGCATCGAGGATGCCGAGAACCACGCCGTCGGCACCCAGTTCCTTGGCGACCGCGATGTCGCGGCGCATGACCTCGACTTCTTCGCCGGCATAGCAGAAGTCTCCTCCGCGGGGGCGAATAATAACCTGCAGGCCGATGGAGATACGGGCACGGACAAGTTCGATCAGGCCCGCGCTGGGAGTGACTCCTCCCTCGAGCAGATCACTGCACAACTCGACGCGTGCCGCACCGCCCTGCTGCGCGGCCACTGCAGAGGCCACCGAGTCGACGCAGATTTCAATCAGTACTTGTTCGGCCATGGGTCCCGTCTACGAAGAGCGTCGCGAGAGAATGAGCATTCGATCCTGATTCGCAACTGCGCGAACCTGCCATCGCCGGCACACGGATTCCAGTGAACGGTCCCCTCGGCGAAAGAGACTCCCGGTCCTGGGACGCCACTCGAAGCGCCAGCGGCCTCCCGCGGGTCAAAGCTAGAAGGCGTAGTGCAAGCCGAGTTGAATGTGTCGCTCCTGGGAGCGAACGCTGCTGATGGCACCGAAGTTACTGTCACCGATCCCGTTGTCGGGATTTCCGTAACTGGCAATATTGAAGAGATTGAAGAAGTCAGCACGGAAGCCCAGAACGCGTTGTTCACTCCACAGGTGGAAGTCCTTGAAGAATGATGCATCGACACTGCGATAGCCCGGGGCCCGCTCGGTACTGTTAGAGGCGGTGCCGAAAGTATTCTGAGCCGCCTCCCCATAGGCACAAGCTCCGTTCGACGGGCACAAAATAGCGTTGAGGGCAGATTGGTCCGTTCCAAACCAGTCCGCAAGCGAGCGGTGGCGAATGATCATGTGACGGTACTGATTCGCTCGACTAAAGCCCCATCCAGCGTTGTTCGTGTTGCTATTATCTGGACCAAAGATGGTGACGGGCAATCCTGAATAGAGGATGGCTGAGGTCGCAAGCTTCCATCCTCCAAACACTGCGTCAAGGACCCCCTTTGAGTCGCCACCGTAGGCCCGGCCGCGGCCGAAGGGAAGGTCATAGACCCCAACGAAGTTGAGGCTGTGCCGAACGTCCATGGCAGAAGGGCCGTAATCGGCGTTTAGATCGTAACCGTTCTGGGCGGAAAGCCCGTTGAAACTTGTATTCGAAACGGCATAGTTCCCGGATGAATCGGTCAAGGATTTTGCGAACGTGTAGTTCAACGTATATTCCAGGCCCCGGTGCATCCGCTGGCGCAACGTAAACTGGCCCGAGTTATACGTCATCCGGGCCTGCGATTCGGTAATGAGAATACTGCCGCATTCGCCGACGAGAGAGAAGTAGGGCGTTTGGTCAACGGCGGGGATGGTCGCAGCGCCGCACCCTCCGACCGTCGAGAGGTCTTGCGCCTGCGCGGCAGTCAGCTGATTGCCGTTGCGATAGTCGGCCAGGTGATGCCCCACTTGACCGTGATACCCCGCGCTAAAAGACAGCTCATTTGTGATTGCGTATTCTGTGACGAGAGTGAACTGCTGGTTGTAGGCAGGCTGCGTATCCTGCGGCCAAACCGAGTACAACGAGTTGTTGATTCCCAGAGGCTGGCTAAAAGCATCAGCGACCGTGAATGGCGACCCTCCCGACGTTCCCGTCGGAGTCGTGGCATTACTGTTGATAGCAAGCGAGAAGGGTGGACTGGAAGTCAGGCGCTGGTTGAA
>Ga0187863_10003926_pt1 | contig 10784 bp, 11 predicted proteins | sample June2016WEW_11_1_FD_132975 | JGI IMG/M metagenome (GOLD analysis project Ga0187863, IMG submission 132975) | Peatland microbial communities from SPRUCE experiment site at the Marcell Experimental Forest, Minnesota, USA - June2016WEW_11_10 | ecosystem: Environmental > Terrestrial > Soil >...
CAGGAATCCGGTGAGCGGCCAGTATCAGACTTTCTTTTGCAGAAGACTGGTCACAATTGCTCGTCTTTTAAATCGTTCTCAGGCCCATCTGGTTCGAGAGTGGGCCCAGGTGTAAAGTTCTTCCGAGACTCGCGGCATGAGGTCCTCCTCCAGGAAAAGTGAGCGATTCTGCACAGCACTGCGGGAGCGAATGAGCGACTCTAGGTTGTCTGCGGACAGCGGCCCCAATCGGTAACGCCGCAATCGATCACGCAGACTCTTTGGCACACGCCATTACAGTGAACTTGAAAAGGGAGATACCATGTCTTTTGGAATTTACGCGGCCGGGTTCGCAATCATGATCTGCGGACTGATGTACGGAGCGCACTTGATGCACGTACCCGCGCACTGGATTGCCGTGGGCGCGATTGTGCTCTTGGGAGTTGGGATTTTGTCCGGGGTAAAGGCGACTCGCCAGAAGGATCCGCCGCAGTAGAGTTCCTGGCAGACGGGGCTTGCAACAATGGCTGCCAGAAGCGCGTGGTGCCGATTTACCGTTGTGTGTGAAGCACAGCCAAGGTCGCAATGCTGCCCCATTAGGAACGAAGTCCGACCCGCTCGTCTCTCATCTTCGATTATCCAAATTCATTGTCCAGTTTGGGAATCAAAAACCAACTGTGGTCAGTTTTGACCAGCAATCGAATTTCCGATACTCGATACTTGCCTTCGAACAACTTTCCACGGTCCTGAAAAAACAAGCCGGACTCTCCGGCTGTAGATCTCTTGTGAAGCCGACAGCATAAAGAGCTCTTTGTTACACAACCATCGCCGGGCGAGTTTGTCGGAGAAACTACAGGAGAGATCATGAAACTGCTTAAAGGGCTAGGAATCGCATTGTGCCTCGCTGTTCTTTGTTTACTCGTCGTGACCACTGCCAGGGCGGATGACTGGAACCGGAAGACCGTTATCACTTTTAGTGGACCGATCGAAGTTCCGGGTGTGGGCCAACATAACTTGCCGGCCGGCACGTATGTTTTCAAGATTCTGGATTCACAATCCGACCGTCACATCGTCCAGATTTTCAATCAGGACGAAACCCAGGTGCTGACCACCATCCTGGCAATTCCAAACTACCGCTTGAAGACGACGAACAAGACGACGATTACGTTTCGCGAGCGGCCCGCCGGAGAGCCTGAGGCTTTGAGGGCATGGTTCTATCCCGGGCGCCAGTGGGGCGAGGAATTTGTATACGAAAAACCGAGAGCCATCGAGTTGGCCAAGGAAGCCAATGAACCGGTGCTTGCAACCTCTGTCGAACTGACGACAGCTCCGATCGAGACACTTAAAACGGCGCCTATCGAGGCCGTTGCTCCTACCGGAGAGCCGGTCGAACTAGCACAGGTTGTTGAAGCGCCCCCCGCGGATGTCGCGGAACCAACGACTGTGGCTGCCGCCGATCCCCTACCTGCCACGGCCAGCCCGCTTCCGTTGATTGCCCTGTTTGGGCTGCTGACGATTGGCGCCGGCTTTGCCCTCTCGGCGTTCTCGAAGCGAAGCGTTTGATCAAATCAGCGGATGGAACTCGGAAGATCCACCCGTGCCAAGTTGACCGAAATAACCGGACAGGCGCGATTGTTCGCGCCTTCCGGTTATTCCGGGCACTACATCAGGTGAGCTGAAAGAAACACCGATGCCTGAGCGTTCCTTATCAGCGCCGCCACAAATTAAGCCGAGGCAGCAGGACACGCCACATTCCTCCCCACGGTGGCTGGCGGCTCTTCTTTTTCTGATTGCAGTGTCGAGTCGGGCTTGGGCGCAAGAACCCGCGCCAGTGCCAACCCGCCCGGGCGATGAATACACCATCAAAGTGAATGTGGACATGGTGGTTTTGGGAGCGATCGCCCAAGACCACAAGAACACCCTCGTCTCCGGACTCAACCAAGACAATTTCCGGGTTTACGAGAATGGAGTACTTCAGCCGGTCAAGTATTTCAGCCACGAAGACGTCCCAGTAACTGTTGGCCTGGTGGTTGATAACAGCGGAAGCATGAAGTCGAAGCGTCACGACGTTATCGCCGCTGCCCTGGCCTTTGCCCGCTCCAGCAACCCGAAGGACCAAATGTTCGTGGTCAATTTCAATGAGAAGGTTTCGTTTGGCCTTCCTGACAATATTGCATTCACGGACCAGCCGGCTCTGTTGCAAGTTGCTCTGTCCAGAGTCGCGGCCGATGGTGAAACGGCACTGTACGATGCCGTTGCCGTCGCTCTCGAACATCTGCAGAAGGGGAATCGGGACAAGAAAGTGCTGATCGTAGTCAGCGATGGAGGTGACAACGCCAGCAAGCATAAGCTGAGCGAAATCATGACTCTGGCGGGGCAGCCGGGCGCAATTATCTATACCATCGGCATCTTTGACGACCAGGATGCCGATCGCAATCCCGGCGTCCTCAAGCGACTTGCGAAGCAAACCGGAGGCGAGTCTTTCCTGCCGGAATCACTGGCCGACGTTACGCCCATCTGCGAACGTATCGCTCGCGACATCCGCAACCAGTACACCATCGCCTACATCCCCACGAACCGAAAGCGCGACGGAGCCTATCGAGTCATCCAAGTGAAGGCGAGCGCGCCGGGCTATGGACATTTGTCGGTACGCACGCGAACTGGATACTTCGCGCCCTCGGCCCTTCCACCACCGGCGGCCAAGGTCGCGGCCAAGGTCGATGACCATGAAACTCGCAACTGAACCGAAGCCCGCCCCAACGCACCTGCAAAGGTTTCTTCGCTGGAGTCAGCGCCTGTTATTCATAACCGGCATTCTCGCGCTCGGTTACGTGGGTTTTGCTCTGCTCGATGCCAGGCTCTATCAGGCATCTGCAAAACGGTCCCTGGAGAGCCAGATCCAGGTGGAAAAAGAGCCCCACGAAATTCAGCCCAAACCTGCGATCAAACCAGGCGACGTTCTTGGACGTCTGGATATCCCGAGGCTTGACCTTTCGGTCGTAGTGCTACAAGGAACCAGTTCGCGAATGTTACGGCGAGGAACGGGACATATCGAAAGCACTCCACTTCCCGGGGAGGCCGGGAACAGTGGAATCGCTGGGCACCGCGACACCTTTTTCCGCGGGTTAAAAGACATTCGCAAAAATGACGAGATTCAGTTTCAGACCAGTACTGAGCTATTCCGCTTCGTGGTGGATTGGGCGAAGGTCGTGGCGCCCGATGACCGGAGCGTCCTGGACCCATCAACTGGATCCTCGCTTACGCTTGTGACCTGCTACCCATTCTATTTTGTCGGTCCAGCACCGAACCGGTTTGTCGTGCGGGCGCACAGGAATTGACTCCGGAGCCTCGACGACAATTATCTCTGACGTCGTGCGGGGCAACCAACGGTCTCTTTGATTTGCCGGATTCTCCTCGTAGCTGAGCAGTATTGACCAGACTCTAGACCGTCAAGAGGAGACAGTAGTGTACGGATGTGAATCTCGCACTGAAGGAGAACAACGTGCACCGTGGATACCGATTTCTCAGTACACTTTTTCTGACTGCCGCCCTTGCCGCGCCTGTCGCGATGATGGCCGCTGCCAGCCCGCAAGACGACAAGAACCACGACGAAAAGCAAGGCGAGAACAGTAAGCGCTACTACGACAAGGGCCACAAGGACTACCACACCTGGGACAGCAATGAAGACCGTGCATACCAGCGCTACCAGACCGATCACCACCAGAAGCGTACTTTCATCCAGTTGAACTCTGGACAGCAGACCGCCTACTGGAACTGGCGCCACAACAATCCAGATAGCAAATAAAAGAATCGGACGTGAACTCTAATGTGATCGTTGGGATACACCTCAGCGATGATTTCCCGCAACGAGGTGGCTGTCATCAGGTCTGAAATTGAGCGCCTACAAAAGGCTCGTGACGAATCTACGGACCGCGGCGCACAGGAACGGATGGACGCTTGGATCGATGAACAAAAGCGTAAGCTGGTCTTCTAAGTTTGTATTCGAGGATAGTCCAAACGTGCCCGCTTCACGGCGTTACGCTCCCCTGAAGTGTATAAAACTGAACAGCCATCAAAACCGGCACCGCGTATTCTGGCTTTGTTCTTGAACCAGAATGCGGTCATGGGTTAGCGGCGGGTAACCGGCATTCGACCCTCACGACCGCTTCAATTGTAAAACTCTGCCGACCAGACCCGCCCGGGTCTGGTCTCTTTTTTCCAGTTTCGGCGAGTTGATAGTCCCGTACCGGAGGCCACTCTATGCTCATCAACAACACGCAGGGCGTACCCAGGTCGCAATATGAGGAAGAGTCCTCATTGTTGCGGCGCAAGGTCGAGGAAGAGTCTTCATTATTGCGACGCAAGGTCGAGGAATTGAACAAAAATACCGTCATTCTGATCGCTGAGGCTGGGAGGTTGATTCAAGCATCGAAGCAGCTATCAGGTCGACTTAATTCCTTCGAAGACTCCAGCAAGGAGCGGAAAGCAACCTCTATCCCCACGTCAAGGTAGTTGTCGCAAAAATCCCCATTTACCTCCTCCTGACAGGTATCTGCATAGCGCCCCGCCGGCTATACAATCAGTAGCGTTACCGTGCAGACTTTGAATGAAGTTTTCTCCGCGCTTACTGTCCGCCGCCGCTACGAAGTATGGTTTGTTCGTCTGGGACTAGCAGATGGGAGTGGTGCCTGGTGGTTCCGCTATCTGCTGATGAATCTCGGGCGCAGCGGTTGCGCCGGGGACCCCAGCGGAATGCCGGTTCAGGTATGGGCTACGTGGTTTCCTCGGGACGGAAAGCCGCAAAGCTTCATTCAAGGATTTTCGGCGGAGGATCTGCAGCTTAGCGCGCGCGGGCAAACTCCATTTCATTTTCGACATCGTGACAATGCAATCGAAGAAAATTCCTGCCGCGGCGCCTTGCAAGTCGACGGACACACCGTCTCCTGGGACCTGCACTACCATTCCACGTTTCACGTAACGCTGAGCGACAAAGGCTGGATCGGTTTCTCGCGGACGCCTCATTCCGACGCGATTTTTTCGGGCCAGATTGTCCTCGGTGGCCGAAGTTCGGCGGGTGACCCTCTCGGGTTCGGCGTTCAGGGACATAACTGTGGATACCGGCATCGCGATTTTTGGACCTGGGCGCACGCGTATTTTCCTCGGCCTGGCGGTCCTGCGACCACGCTGGAAGCGCTCACCTACGACATGCCCTTCGGATTGACCTTTCGCAAAACCGTGCTCTGGCACGAGGGCCAGCAGCACATTTTCCGTAATCTGCAGGAAGAGAATAGAAATGCCGACCAGTTCGCGTGGAATTTTCGTTGTTCTTCAAGAGATGGCCTGAAATTGGAAGCAGCTTTCGATGGCGCTGGGCCTGGCCTACATCGCTTGCCGTATTTGAAAACCAACTGTTCGGGCAGCTTCGAAGTTACGAACAACAGCCTGGCCAAGGCGTCGGTACGATTGGAGCGGGGGTTGGGGCAGTTGGGTGGGGCACCGATTCAGTTAGAAACCACCACCGGCGCGGTTCTGGAGATGGTGGGCCGCTGAGCACGCGGCCGCCGGCGTCGTTCCGAGGAATGCGCCAGCGCGAGCCGTTCGGCGACGATGGAATACGCCGCCGGATTGAAAGCCATTCCAATGTGCGTACCCGGCACTTCAAAATCGCTGCCGGGATTCTTCGTCATGCAATAGCGCCAGTCCACAATCCCGTCATAGCGGCTGTAAACCGCGGTCTGAAGCATGGCATCGGGAACTTCGCGCCGCAGCGAGTCGATAAAATTGCAGGTGCAGCGTCCGGTATAGCAGCGCGGCAACACGCCGTCACCATGTTCCTGCAGGATGCGCAAACGCACCGCGTCCGCCGCATGCACCACGGCGCGATTCGCCACTGTGCCGCGAATCGGCGAAACCAGCGTAATCACCGACGCAACATCTTTCGGCCGCGAGCCTGCAATGGAGCGCGCGATCACGCCGCCCAGGCTGTGGCCGAGCAGATGAATCTTCCGGCCGGTCTCATCCAGCGCTCGTTCGATCGTCTCACTGACCCGGCGCTGGATCAAAATGTTCGGGCAGTCGGCGTTGATGCCGATACCAGAAAAATAAGGCCGATAGCCAATGCGTCCCAGCCAGGCATGAAGTTCGTTCAGATAAAGATCGGTGCCCAGAAATCCGGGAATGAGAATCACGCCCGAGCCATCCCCCTGAGGTACACCAAACCCGTAGTAAACCGGGGTCGCGTGCAGCAGCAAAACCTCAGCTCCGAACAGCGCTTCCGTCCAAAGAGAAGTATTGGCTTCTGGGTGAGGTTGGGGTGATGCCTTGCGGGACCTGAGCTTCGAAGAGCCGTTTACCCCGTTCCGTGTGCGCAATTTCTTCCTGAGCCTGCCCGCAATTCGCGCACGTCTAGGCGAGCATGCGCGTCGCGGCGCTTACTTTCGGGAGGATTATACCGCGAAGTTGGTGGCGACTCCATAGCACGTTTGAGTCATGGGCTGGTGAGAGCCACCCGACAATAGCATTCCAATACGGCAAGACTGTCTGCGCGCTCTTTTCTGCCGCACGTCACGTTTCTAGCGCTTCGCCCGCTTCCGCGGTTTCGCCGGCTTACCCTTCTCCAGCCGGGCTTCCAGCTCGGCCACGCGCTTGCGCAGCGCATTGATCTCCGGTTCAGTCTCCACTTTCTGCGGAGCCGGCGCCGTCCCCAGGAACTGCTTCATCATATCCACGGGCGACAGGATGGCGGATTGCACCTCTCCCAGGCGACTCTGCACCGCGTCCTGCACTTTTTGATACGTATCAAACGCCGATTTCAAATACCACATCACGAATTCCTGCCGCACTTCATCGGAGGCGATGATGAGCTGGCGCAGCAGTTCGAGCGGCAGGCCGGTCGGCTTGTCCTTGGCATCTTCGGTGATGATTTGGGTCAGCGTGACACGAGTCAGATCCTGGCCGGTTTTCGCGTCCACGACCTTGAGTTCCCTGCCCTCGCGGATGAGTGCGGCGATATCCTCGAGATTCACGTAACGGCTGCCCGCGGTGTCGTAGAGCCGACGGTTACCGTATTTCTTGATGACAACGGGTGACGGCTTCATTCGTGATCCTGCCTCATGTTGCTATGCACAAACCAATAAATATATCTTGACACAAGTTATTGTGGCTCGTATAGTTAACTCGAATGCTGCAGTGCAGCATATTTGGAGGCATCATATGGCAGCAACCAGCAAGACCGAGACCTCCCGCACTCATCCCGGGGAGTCCTCGTTTGTTTCCGTAGTATCGGGTTGGGCCCAGCAGGGCGTGCAGAGTTTCTTTGCCACACAGCGGGTCCTTCTGGATCTTGCCATGCGGCAGAATGCGAACGTAATGCAGGCTCTGCGGCAGCAATTGACCGACCCGCACCACTCCCCCACCGCTCTACTCAGCGAAGTCGCCGGCGAGGGTATGACCAACTTCATCGAAGGACAAAAAGTGCTTCTCGATCTGGGGAAGCAACAGAACGAAATCCTCATGACCGCCGTGAAAGATCGCGTGGGCGACCAGCCCGCGGCTCATGCCATGACCGATCTGCTGCGCCGCAGCGTGGAGACTTTCATCCACATGCAGGAAGAGTTCCTGAAGATTGCCGGCAAGCAGACTCATAGCTGGGTGGAAGCTGCCAAGGCCGGAAAGCCCTTCGAGACTGATCATGTCGTGGGTCTGGCTCGCGAGGGCATGGAAAACTTCGTAAAGGCGCAGAAGCAATTCCTTGATGTGATCGCCGAAGAGACTGCCAAAGCGACCGGCGGAAAAACTAACGGCGCGGTCAAGAAAATCAAGAAGACCGAACTGTCTGAGCTGGCGAAGCAGGCAACTGAATCGTTCATTGAAGCCCAGAAGAAGCTGGTAGACGTCGCCGGAAAACAAGTGAACTCCACTGTGAAAACGGCAGGCAAGAGCCTGGAGCTGTTGCCTAAGTTCCCCTCCCTGCCCTTGGCTGAACTGACGCGGGAAGGCGTGAAGAGCTACGTCGATGCCCAAAAGGCGTTGATGGACATAGTCGTAAGACCGGTAGTCGAGCACAGACACCCGGGCAAGCCCCTGCATCATGCCAGGAAAACAGCGCGTGCCCGGAAAGTGAAGGCGGCTGCCGCCGTCGCGTAACTGCGCGCGCAGCAGCGAGACGTCGCAAATGGAGTCGTCATCCTGAGCTGCATATGGCTCGCGCACGGGGCGGGTCATATGCACCCGAAGGATTGCCCTCACGGAACCCGAAGGGACTGCCGCACGTTCGCGTGCCCCAGACCGCCGATAAGGGCGTGTTCTGAGAATGGCTGGCTTCGTGCGTGTGAACCAGCACGGAAGAGAATGACTGCGAAGCTGGCGCATTAAGTACGTGAACGCGGTGGTCCCCGGGCTTACCTCAGGCGACTTTCTTCAGGACGACCAGTCAACCCAATCGACGATCCCAGCCGAGCGCTGGCAGGTTCTTGCCGCGGATACTCGTCATTGCTTACTACAACGAACCAACATCATGCCGAGCGCTCGTCTTGGCGATTTTTCCATCGAGGTGAGATATGGGCACGCTTACAGCAACACCCGCCAGCAGAATCTCCGGCGGCAGTTTCCTGATTGAGCAGCGGGCGCCCAGCGAGGTGTTTACTCCGGAAGACTTCACCGAGCAGCACCTGTTGATTGCGCAAACCGCCGAAGAATTTGCCAACAAAGAAATCGTCCCCAACATGGAAAAGATGGAGCACAAAGAATTCGCGGTCACTCGGGAACTCTTGAGGAAGGCAGGCGAACTGGGCCTGAGCGGGGTGGATGTTCCCGAACAGTACGGCGGCATGCAGCTCGACAAGATAACCTCCGCTCTCATTGCCGACCGCATCGCGAAATATGCCAGTTTCAGCACGGCCTGGGGCGCGCACACCTGCATCGGCACGCTGCCGATCGTCTACTTCGGCACGGAAGAGCAGAAGAAAAAGTATCTGCCCGGGCTGGCAAGCGGCGTAACCGTGGGCGCCTACGCACTTTCCGAATCTTCTTCAGGATCGGACGCGCTCAACTGCCGCACCCGCGCCACACTCTCCACCGACCGCAAGCACTACTTGCTGAACGGCGAGAAGATGTGGATTACCAACGCCGGCTTCGCCGATCTGTTCATTGTGTTCGCCAAAGTGGAGGGCGAGAGATTTACCGCCTTTATTGTCGAGCGCAACTTCCCTGGATTTGCGACAGGCGCCGAGGAACACAAGATGGGTATCCGCGGCTCCTCCACCTGCCCACTCATTCTCAATGACTGCAAAGTGCCCGTGGAGAACGTGCTGGGAGAAATCGGCAAAGGACATCACATCGCTTTCAATGTTCTGAACGTAGGCCGCATCAAGCTGGGCGCAGGCTGCGTGGGGGCGGCGCGCAATTCGCTCGAAAGCGCCACCGCCTACGCCAAACAACGCAAAGCCTTCGGCAAAGTGATTGCCGATTTCGGTCTGGTGCGCGAAAAGCTGGCCACCATGGCGGCCGGCATTTTCACCGGTGAAGCCATGGCCTACCGCACGGTTGGAATGATGGACGCTGCCATCGCGCAAATCGGCGATAGTCACAGCGACATGAGCCAGGTGCGCAAGGCAATCGACGAATATGCCATCGAGTGCTCGATCCTGAAGGTGTGGGGATCAGAGTTTATCGACGATGTCGTGGACGAAACGGTGCAGATCTACGGCGGATACGGATTCGTCGAAGAGTATCCGGCTGAACGCGCTTACCGCGACGCACGCATCAACCGCATTTTCGAGGGTACGAACGAAATCAACCGGCTGGTCATCAGCGGGTTCCTGCTGAAACGCGCGATGTCTGGACAACTGCCTTTGATGGCAGCGATCAAGAAGCTCATGGACGAAGTGATCTCGGGCACAAAAGACGAAGGCGAGGAAGGTCCGCTGGCGGAAGAGCGAAGGCTGGTTGCGGCCGCGAAAAAGATCGGACTGTTTGCGGCTGGCGTGGCCACGCAGAAATATATGCAGTCGATCCAGGACCAGCAAGAGATCCTGGGCGCCATCGCCAATATGGTCATCGAGACCTACGCCATCGAGTCCGCCGTGCTGCGCGCGCAGAAACTGGCGGCCAGCAAGGGCGAAGCGGGCGCGGCATATGCCATCGCGATGGCTCGCGTCTACATCACCGGAGCAATGGAGAGAATTGAGAGCGCCGCAAGGATGGTGATTGCGGCCGCCAGCGAAGGCGATATGCTGCGTTCGCAGATGGCAATCCTGCGACGTCTGTCAAAGTACGAGCCGTTCAACACGATTGCGCTGCGCGAAAAGATCGCGCAACGGGTGATCGAAACGGGCAAATATCAGACGGCGTGACGCACGGGCAATTGGTTACCGTCGGCGGACATCGTGCGAAATCGCAGAGGTGTTCTCGCGCAACATCGACTGCCTGCTTTTTTAGCTTGGGCGAACATTGCTTGGGAGAGCGTGGGTTTGGTCATGGCACAAACTGCGAAGCCGGTCGAGTTGAGACCGCAAACGGTGGAGGCTTTTCGCGCTTACATTCAAAGCGCCGAAGCGAAAATCAAACAAACGCTGGGCAGCGGCGATTTATTCCTGTGGTCCGACGGCAATCCGGAAATAGCGCACCAGATCAGCGCAGGACAGATTGCCGCACAATTCTGGTCAGGACAGGGGCCAGTTAAAGTGCCGAATGGGTTGGTCCACGATTGGGTCGCCGCCGGCTTCATCGTCGGCACTACCGTGAAAGATGTTCTAGCGGTGATCCAGAACTACGACAACTATAAGAACGTCTACCAACCCGAGGTC
>Ga0187863_10003929_pt1 | contig 10778 bp, 8 predicted proteins | sample June2016WEW_11_1_FD_132975 | JGI IMG/M metagenome (GOLD analysis project Ga0187863, IMG submission 132975) | Peatland microbial communities from SPRUCE experiment site at the Marcell Experimental Forest, Minnesota, USA - June2016WEW_11_10 | ecosystem: Environmental > Terrestrial > Soil >...
GAACTTCGCCAGGGTCTCCCCGGGAATATTCAGGTGCGCGGAAACGAGCTTCGGAGGCAGGTGGGCGAGCCAGTTGGCCAGCGAGACCTCTTCGTAGTGGTCGCTGCAGAACGTTTCGATGAAGACCAGGTCATCGTCACCCGTGTTCTCGACGTAGTGGCCGCAGTTGCGCCGGACCAGGCCGACATCGCCGGCCCGGAAGTCGGTGGTGTTGGCGTGCGGGCCGGTGTTGAACACCGTCATCCGCGCGGAACCTTTCAGGAAGTACTGCCACTCGTCGGCGTTCGGGTGCCAGTGCAGCTCCCGCATCGAGCCCGGCAACCGTGACCAGGGCGGCCGCCACCGTCTTCGACGCCGAAAAGTTCGTGCTGTCCGCGATGCGGACACTGCCGCCGCTGTTCTCATACACCGGCTTCGACTCCGACAGGCGGAAGATCACCGGCGTCGTCGAGCCCCATTCGACGCCCGCCGCGACCTGGTCCGCCTCGAGATCCCCTGGCTCGTCACCGGGGAAGATCCAGAGGTTGTGCAGGGGAATGTCGTCGAAGGTCTCCTGGGCCACCCGGAAGTTCTTGGCCAGCACCTCGGGTGGCGTGTGCGCGAACCAGTCCGTCAGGAGCAACGTGTTGCTCTCGGACTGGGCCCCGTCGTCGAACGCGAGCACGAACTCCGCGCCGTCCGGGCCGAGTCCCTGCAGGGAGTGCGGCAGCCCGGTCGGGAAGAACCAGAGGTCTCCGGCGAAGACATCCTCGACGCTCGGCATCCCTTCCCGGCTGAGGGTCGTGATCCGGCACTTGCCCTCCGTCATCAGCGCCCACTCGCCGGTCTGGTGCCAGTGCAGCTCACGAATGCCACCCGACTCGAGGTACATGTTCACCCCGGCGATCTCGTTGGAAATCGCGAAGTCGGCCTGCGTGACCTCACGGGCCCAGCCGCCGCGCTGCTGGCGCCGGGGCGAGATGTTGAACGAGGACCAGAAGAACGGCTGAGTGCTGATGTCCGTCGCCGGCGCGGTGATCACGTTGGGGAACTGGCTTTCCAGCACCGGGTTCCGCGGTCCCGTCATCGTCGCGCTGGCCGGATCCCCGGTGGTGTTCACCATGCCCTCCTGGGGCAGATCCGGATTCCCGAAGGTGGGGGTCTCGTGATGCGGTGCCGGGTTTTCGTTCGAGCCCATTGCGTTTTCCTTCCTTCCCTCCTGCCTTGACTCATCGACCCATGCCCCCGCAGAACCGGCTCAAATCGGCCAACCGCACAGTCCGCCTGGCCGGTCGCCGGTCACGTGCACCTGGCCGTTGCGAACCATGGCGTGCTGGCATGACCCTGGACCCGATGGATACGGACAAGCAGGGGACGTTCGCCGCCCTGGCCGTGCCGAACTTTCGCCGGTACGTCTCGGGGCAGTCCCTGAGCCTGATCGGCACCTGGGTGTAGACGGTCGCCCAGGCGCTCGACCGCCACTCCCCGGACGTGCCCCGCGATCAGCACCGCGCCCGATCCCGCCGAGCGCCGGCGACGTCGCCAGATCAATCAGGACTGCAGGAATTCCAGGAGGTCGGCGTTGATCGTCGGGGCCTCGGTGGTCGGCATGCCGTGGGGGAATCCGTGGTACGTCTTCAGCGTGCCGTGCTGCACGAGCTTCGCGGACAGCGGCCCGGAGTCGGCGTAGGGAACGACCTGGTCGTCGTCTCCGTGCTGCACCAGGACGGGCACCGAGATCCTCTTGAGGTCCTCGGTGAAGTCGGTCTGGGAGAAGGCGACGATGCCGTCGTAGTGGGCCTTCGCCCCGCCCATCATGCCCTGGCGCCACCAGTTCTCGATGATCGCTTCCGAGGGCTGGGCGCCGGGCCGGTTGTAGCCGTAGAAGGGCCCGGACGCGAAGGCCCAGTAGAACTCGGACCGGCCCTCCGCCACCTGGGCCTGGAGGCCGTCGAACACGCTCTTCGGCAGGCCCCCGGGGTTGGCTTCGGTCTGCACCATGAGCGGCGGCACCGAACTGATCAGGACGGCTTTCGCGACGCGGCTCTCACCGTGCCGGGCGATGTAGCGCACCACCTCGCCCCCACCGGTCGAGTGGCCGATGTGCACGGCGTCATGCAGATCGAGGTGCTCGGTCACCGCGGCCAGGTCGTCGGCGTAGTGATCCATGTCGTGACCATCGCTAGTCTGAGTGGAGCGGCCGTGCCCGCGCCGGTCGTGGGCGATGACACGATAGCCGTGCTGCAGGAAGAACAGCATCTGGGTGTCCCAGTCGTCAGCCGACAGCGGCCAGCCGTGGCTGAAGACGAGGGGCTGGCCAGAACCCCAGTCCTTGTAGAAGATCTCCGTGCCATCAGTCGTGGTGATCGTCCCCATGCGCTCGCCTCCGTATGGTCCGGGTGACGGAATTTCCCTACTCCCAGGATAAGGATCCCGGTCGTCCTGGCTCCGGGCAGGTAGATGAATCGGTAGTGAACAAGATCAGGCGTGAGGCCGGAACGGTAAAGTCCCCCTTCTAGTGAACGGGGGAAACGGGACTATTGCTGATCTTCGATAGCGGGCACTAACTGAGCGAGATTCGGGGAGGAACCAATGTTCGCTATCAGTTACGTGACCGACACAGCGGTCCCTGAGGCCGTTGTAGTGCTGCGCACGGCAGCGGACGGATGGGCGGACCGGGCTGGCGAGTACACCGACGGAGCCTGGGAGTTCATCCTGGACGAACGCGACTACACCGGCGGCCTGGAGTTCAAGTTCGTCATCCTGCCCGGGCGCTGGATGAACGGCGACAACCTCACGGCGCCAGCCCCGGCCGTCGGCTCGCAGCTCACCTACACCGACGCTCAGGTGACGTTCCCGGCGGACACGGCCCTGGTCACCGAGAACGGCGTCGTGGCCCAGCAGTTGGTCAACCGGAACCTGGACGGCACCATCGTCTACGACGTCATCGTGGTGGGCTCCGGAATGGGCGGCGGGGTGCTGGCCAGTGCCCTGGCCGACGCCGGCGCCAACGTGCTCCTGCTCGAAGCCGGCCCGTACCTGTTCCCCACCCATGTCGGCAACCTGCCCCGCCGCCTGCTCATCGGCCAGTTCCAGAAGCAGATCTGGTCGCTCTGGCAGTACTTCCAGGTGATCAACTACACCAACGTCAACGGCTCGGACTACCAGGGCGCGCAGGCGTTCAACCTGGGCGGCCGGTCGCTGTTCTGGGGCAGCCTGGTTCCCCAGCTGAGCGCATGGCAGCTGGCCGCGTGGCCCTCCGACGTGTCCAATTACCTGCTCAACCAGGATGGCTACACCGACGCCCTGCACACCATGAACGCCGATCAGCTGCCCGACAGCGCGTTCCAGACGGCGTCGCGGAATTACGTCGGGACCCTGATGCCGGGCTGGAACGTGCTGGACGGACCCGTCGGCGTGCAGTACATGGGGGCCACCAACTGGTCCATCCCGGTCGGGATCTTCTCCTCCGCCGACCTCCTGCTGGAGGACGTGCTGGCCGCGGAGCCACCGCAGCTGAACCCCACCGGCCGGAACCCACTGACGATCAACCTCAACCACGCGGTATGGACCGTCACCACCAACCCCGCCAAACCGACCCAGGTGACCGGGGTCCAGTGCTTCGACCTGCTGGCCCAAAAGCAGCGCACCTACCAGGCCAAGGCGGTGGTGCTGTCGGCGGGGACGATCGAATCGGCCAAGATCGCTCTGCAGTCGGGCCTCCAGGACCCGAACGGCCTGATCGGCAAGGGCATCACCGACCACATGATCCGCTACCGGCATTTCGTGGTCCCCCCGAACCACCCCAACTCCAGCACTACTGACTCCGCGAAGCTGGTCCTGCAGCACCCCCAGGCCACGGTAGACCAGCACGCCTTCGACATCGTGCTGGAGCTCGGCGCCGAGTTCAACCAGGGCCGGTACATCGACCCTGACCACCTGGCCCAGGACGAGAACATCCGCAACGGTTACATGCTGTGCGAGATCGTCTTCCAGTACTACTCGCCCCTGCTGGTGGGCAACTACCTGGCCACGAACGGCAACCCGGTGAACCCGGTGAACTTGTACATGGCGTCGGCCACCCCCAGCCAGGCGCTGCTGTCGGAGGCCGACGAACTGGCCCAGACGATACTGACCGCCTTCAACGCCGAACCGGTGCTCGGCGAGGACCCGAGCCTGGCTTTGCAGGTGGCAGCCATCGGCGGCGTAGCGCACGAGGTCGGGACCCTGCGGATGGCCGGAGACGGCAGCGGCGTCCTGGACGAGAACCTGAAGTTCCTGGCCTACGACAACCTCTACGCTTGCGATAACTCCGTCTTCCCGGTCTCCCCGGCGGCGAACCCAAGCCTGACCACGGTGGCCCTCGCGCTCCGGCTGGCCAGCCAGCTGAAGTCCTGAGGCCGTGGCAGCCAGGCCGGAGGATCGCCGCCAGCCTCACGCGTCCGCCGGCCTTAGCGTCGCGCTCGAGCGGGTCACCATTGGGCCCATTCGTCGAGTCCCAGCAGGCGCCTGCCCAGCGGGCCGAGCGACGCCGGCTCACCTCGCTGCTCCTCGATGCGGCGCGGGTCACCGGGGAAGGGATCGGCGTCCGGGGGCGCGCAGGTGGACCACGAGATGATGCGCCTTCGCCGCAGCGTCTCGCGCTGTTCTCCGACGGGGGGCAGTGGGTTCATGGAGAGGTATTGGGCCAACCGGGGGCGCTCCGAGGAGTTTCTGCCGTTTCCGTGCAGAAGCGTCGTCTTCCAGATAACCAGGTCGCCAGCGGCCAGTGGGACCTTGACGATCGGATGGTCGCCGATGTCCGGGGCACGAGGCACGGGACCAGCCTTGGAACGTTCGTCGAGGAAGCGCCGCTGGTCGCGGTAGATGGAGGGGACGCATTGGAAGCCACCCATGTCGGCGGACGTATCTTCTAGAGCGAGAACCCCTTGCAGCTGGAGTGGGATGTCCGGGTACGTGTTGATGTCGATGTCCCAGTGGATGAAGCCAGGCTGGTCGTAGTCGGGCTGGTCGGGCCGGACCGGCGGCTTGAGCGCGACACGGTCGATGGAGACCCACAATTCGTCCGTGCGGTACAGGTTGCGGAAAATTTCGTAGATCGCCGGGTGCTGCCGGACGTCCCACATCGACTGGTAGTGGTACATCTCTACCATTCCCGACCGTGGTCGGATGGTTGCCGGCTGATACCACGTGGCGGGGTCGTCGGGGGTGGCACCGGCATGGCGCCAGATGTCGTCCACGACGGCTTCGAGGATCGAGGGGGGCAGGCCGGTCCGCACGACGACGTATCCGTCGGCGTCCAAGGCGCTGCCACCATGGTCCTGTTCCGGCTTGCCTGCGCTCTCTTTCAACTGCGTTCACCGTCCTTTGATGCGTGCTGGCGTCGAGCCACTCAAGCCTGTGTGTGCCTCCGCGGTAAAGAACACCGATAACGGCGCCAGACATCTCGTGCGACTGCTGGCTATAGCCACAGACGTGGCGGGATCACGTCAAACGTGATCCCGCCTGGTCCAGGAAGTGGGTAGCCCGGTCGAGGTCGTCGTGGCAGCGCTGCAGCCAGGCTTCGCCCCAGAAGAAGTTGCAGCTGGTCTCGGCCCGCAGGACCCGCCAGTGGGCTTCCTCGAGCAGTCGGTACACACCCGGGTCGCGAGCGGAGATGCCGATGGCGTTGCGGCGTGCGGCGTAGATGGCCTGGCTGATCTCGTCGAGGCGGACCATGGCCTCTTGCTGGGCAATCGAGCCGATCCATTGGGTAAAGCCGGAGCCGTCGTGCGAGCCGGTGTTCCACGCGCCCGGGCGCACGGTTACCTCGCCGTGAGTGCCGTGGCGCTCGAGGTAGTCGTCGATAAACCAGGGGTGGATGCCGTCGCTTTGATTGTCTCGTGTCCGCTGCAGCAGGTCCTGGTAGAACGAGTGCCAGAAGTTGGCTTCTGGCGAGGTGTTGCGGAACCAGCCGCCGTTCTCCCCGTCGGTGCAGGTGGTCACAAGGGGCGGGAAGTTGCAGTGCCTGGTCCTTAGGGACACCTCGTGAATGAACCAGTCAGCCTCCATCCCTGCCGCCTGGGCGTTGGAGAGTTCACGGTCGCGTACCACGACGATGATTTCTTCGCCCCCGAACCGGGCGATGTGCGGGCGGTAGCGGAGTTCGTCCCAGCCCATGGGGGTGACCGCTTCGACGTGCTCACTGTCGACGAGCACGTAGCTGTAGCCCTGGCGTTTGAGGGTAGGGATGAGTTCCATGCAAAAGCCCATCTCCGGGGGCCAGCACCCAGGGAAGCTGGTTCGCGCAAAAAGGTGCCGGCCGATCCCCTGCCAGCGCTCGAGCTGCTCGTCGCAGTCGGCTCGGGGGATGAGGGGGAGGACGGGATGATAGTAGCCGGTGCCCAGGATGTGGATGATCTTGGTGTTCTGCAGGTACCACAGCAGCGATCCGCAGTCGACGATCCCGTAGACACGGCGCTGGAAGTCGGGACTGGCCAGGGCCTCCAATAGGGTGCCAGAAAGCGACAGGTGCACCCGGCCGACATCCTCATAGGCCCACAGCGAGCGTGGGATGCGGTCCATGGCCCACAGGATCTCCCTGGCCTCCCACGCACGGTGCTCAAGGAGGTCCTCAAGGTTGCGAGCGGGCTGATGCAAGTTGAGGACCAGGGCGAATGCCACGTCAGCCATCCGGGCTCCCTGGTGTTTACAGGTCGTGGGTCACGATGTCGATGGTGCGCCGGGCCAGTTCGGCGCCGTAGTCGGTCCAGATGCCCTCGCCCCAGTAGCGGTAGCAGCTGGTCTCGGCAGTGAGCAGGTGGAACAAGGCGTTGCGGTAGCGGGGATCGTCGGTCGGGATGGCTTTGGCCAGGACCCGCTCGTGGAACAACGAGCTAGCTTCGTCCATCGGGGCCAGCACCCGGTCGTAGCCGCGTACCCAGGAAATGTTGTTGGTCCAGCTGCCGCCTTCCATGCTGAAGCCGCCATCCTCGCCCTGCAGCTGCTCAATCACCTCGGCCAGCCGGTCCGGCCCGTCGCCGGGGTCCATCCGGCCCCAGATCCTGGACTGGAAGCGAGGCTGGAGCACCGGAAGATCACCGGGGCCGACGCCGGCCGAGTGGAGCCGTTCGAGGTACTCGGTGACGTTCATAGCCGGGGTCTGGGTACCCGAGCATTCCCGGACCACGTCGAAATACTTGGGCGGGAATTCATTCATCATCACCCCGCCGTTTTCCCCGTCGGCGATCTGGGTGACAAGGGGCGGAACGCGGCTGCCGGCAAGGTCCCCGCGTGAAAGGCCCTTGGCCTCATAGTACGGCTGCATCTGGGCGACCAGCTTAGTGTCGCTGCCCTGGGTCTTGACCACAGCAGTGATGCTGGCGACATCGCCGCTGGAGCTGGTGCAGACCAGGCGATGAGGCAGGTGCGGCCGCTGGAGCCCGCCCCCATCGGGTTCCTCGACCGTGTGTTCCTGAACCAGGACCCACTGGTAGCCGCAGTTGGTAAGGGTCTTTACGAACTCGTAGGCGACATCCGGGTGGTTGGGCAGGGCCATCTCCGCGGGGGAGAAGCCACGGACCCGGCTGAGAGCTTCCAGGCCGAACAGGGCGGCGAAATGGTGCTGCCAGGCCCGCACGTGCAGCCGGTAGTCCTGGACCGGTGTGGAGGGCGCCACGGCATGCCCCCACGGACAGCCCAGCCACTCCACCGCCTGCCGGTTGCGGGTGCCGGTCGTGATGCCGGCCAGGGCGTCGAGCACGTCGTGGGCGCCCATCTGGCGCAGGCCGTGCAGCAAGGTGCCCGAGTATTCGAGCATGACCCGGGGCGCCAGCCCCTCGTCGAGCAACCCAGGAACAAACTCGCCCATCCGCTTGTAGCAGCCCAGGAACACCGGGGCGTTGTGGTTGTCACCGATGCTGGGGTTGTCCATCATCCACTGCAGGTTGCTGATGATCGGCGCCGTGCGCAGATCAGGCCCTCCTGCCGGGATGAGCGGCTGGTGCATATGCAAGGCGATAGCGAAAGCACTGTCCACGTTTCCGAAGCCGGTATCCCCCGGTGACACGAAGACGGGATCAGTGCCTCTGGCCCGGATCACCTCCTCGATGCGTTGCTCCGAGCCGCAGATGTTGGGAAGGCCGTCAATGTACTCGGCAAGCTCGCCCATTGCCCCTTGCTCCTTTGCCTGGCCTGCGTGCGGATTCTCATTTGGCGCGGATATAGTCGTAGATGTCCACGTAAAGCTGACCGGGCTGGGTCCAGGAGTTATCCGCACGCATTCCATTGAGCATAAGCTGGCGGAAGTCGCCCGGGTATGAGTGCCAAAGCCCGACAGCCCGCGCTAGCGCGGACTCCAGCGCCGCGTAGTCGAGCTGGTGGAACACGTAGCCATTGCGGTCGTCCCGGGGACGGGCTGAGTAATCGCGATCGAAGACCGTGTCCACCAGGCCGCCGACGGCTCGCACGATGGGGACGGTGCCGTACTTGAGGGCGGTCATCTGGGCCAGGCCGCACGGCTCGAACATGCTGGGCATCACCACCATGTCCGCACCAGCGTAGATTAGGTGGGCCAGGCCTTCGTCAAACCCGATTTCCAGATGACAGTCAGGGTTGTCATTCAGGTGGTGCTTCAACTGCCAGAAGTCAGCATTGACGGCCGGGTCGGGACAAGAACCCAGCAAGACGAACTGTGCGCCGTTGGCCAAGGCATAGAAAATGGCGTGATGGATAAGATGGACGCCCTTCTGACGGTCGACTCGGCCGATGTAAGCGATGATCGGCTTATACTCTTTCCGCAACAGCAGCCGGTCACGCAGGGCATCTTTGTTCAGATACTTTGACTCTACCGTGTCGGCAGTGTAGTTCGCCGGGATCAGGATATCGATCTCCGGGTTCCAGACATTGTAGTCGATGCCGTTGAGGACACCACCGAACTTCTCCCTGTGGATGTAGAGCGTGTGCCCCAGCCCCATCGCCTGATCGGCGTGGATCGCCTCCCAGGCATGCTGTGGCGACACCGTGGTGATGAAGTTCGAGTAAACGATGCCGCCTTTCATCAGGTTGACTGCGCCGTGATTGAAGTTATCGCGCAGCCGATCATAATCGAAGAAGTGCGCAAGGCGGGTGAGGCCAACTGCCCACAAGACCTGCTCGCCGCAGATACCCTGATGCCCGAAATTGTGGATGGTATAGCAAACACGCTGATCGTGCATGCCGATGTGCCGGTAGACCTCGTCGAGCAACACCGGCACAATCGCCGTCTGCCAGTCGTGACAGTGGATCACCTCGGGCCGTCTATTGGTCTTCCACATGAACTCCAGGGCCGCCTTCGACAAGAATGCGAATCTGGTCACATCGTCGGGCGAGCCGTACAAGTGGCCCCGGTTGAAGAACTGGTCCGGTGAGTGCGGTTCGATGAAGAAGCACTTCCTGCCGTGAACGAACCCGAACCACACCGTGCAAGCCACGAACCCGCTGTACCAGGGCACCTGCAGGTTCTCATAGGCGATCGAGAGCCCGAAGATCTCGTCGTAGCGCATGCAATCGTATTTCGGGATGATTATCTCTACGGCGTGGCCCCGCAATTCCAGCTCCCGGCTCAGCCCAAAGATGACCTCTCCCAGCCCGCCCGCCTGCGCCACCGGCGCGCATTCCGTCGCAATCATCACAATGAACACGGCAGCCTCACCGTTTACTGTCGTGTGGCGATCTGCCGCCAGAGATGGAACACCAGCATCACACACCCAGACGAGGACAAGACACCCGATAGATACCTGAGCCCCTAGGATAGGACAACTCCTTCCTCCCCGTTCGCCTCCACGCCAGTGGTGTATGAGGTGCCTGCTCAGTTCTGACCGTTTCGTCTCATACACCACCCGGCGGGACGCGGCCTCCCCCCGGAGACGCTCTGCGGGCGCTGACGGTGGCTCCGCTGAGACCGGACAGGACTTGCCGCTGACCGTCGCTAGGGTTGGGACTGTCGCCGTCGCACGATGAGGGTTAGATTCGGCGCATGCCCATAAGACGCGGACCGCAGGCCCGGTCGGTGGGTAACACGCTGGCCCAGTTCGAACAGGACCTCGCCGATAACCTGTGTTACGAGCGGGGGACGACGGTCGAGTCGGCGAGCTTGCATGATGCCTACTGGACTTTGGCCGTGACCATCCGCGACCGCCTCGCGGACCGCCGGGCGAGGACGGCCCGGGCGAACTATGTGGCCAACCCGAAGTTCGTCTATTACCTGTCGGCGGAGTACATGCTGGGACGCCAGCTCCGGCAGAACGCGATGTACACCGGCACCGCCGACCTCGCCCTGCAGGCACTGGCCAGCCTCGGTGTCCCGGTGGAGGAACTCGGGGCCCTCGACGTGGAGCCGGGGCTGGGGAACGGGGGCCTGGGCCGGCTGGCCGCCTGCCTGCTGGACTCGCTGGCCACGCTCGACATACCGGCGGTGGGTTATGGCATCCGGTATGAGTTCGGGATCTTCAAGCAGGCCTTCGAGGATGGCTATCAGGTCGAGCGTCCCGACGACTGGGCCTTCTACGGCAACCCGTGGGAGTTCCCGGCCCCTGACGACCGCCAGGTCGTTGGGTTCTATGGCCACACGGAGGCGGTCGACGACGACCAGGAAGGGTTGCGTGCCCGCTGGCTGCCAGGGGAGACGGTGCGTGGCGAGCCCAGCCACATGCTGGTCCCCGGGCACGGCACCGAGACGGTCAACATCCTCCGGCTGTGGCAGGCCCGGGCCGCCCGGGAGTCGTTCGACCTGGCCCTGTTCAACGAGGGTCACTACGCGGAGGCTGTCGAGTCGCGGATGC
>Ga0187863_10003931_pt1 | contig 10773 bp, 10 predicted proteins | sample June2016WEW_11_1_FD_132975 | JGI IMG/M metagenome (GOLD analysis project Ga0187863, IMG submission 132975) | Peatland microbial communities from SPRUCE experiment site at the Marcell Experimental Forest, Minnesota, USA - June2016WEW_11_10 | ecosystem: Environmental > Terrestrial > Soil >...
CACAGCTTGCCGCGAAACGAAACGGGGAACAATCCATTTTTGAAGGCGACGCACTGAGAGCGCCTTCCGCCCGAACCCGGGCGCAACGGCCTTAAATCACGTAATCACTGGCATCTTTGGGGCCGCTGGAATCGCCGTCCAACGGGCGGTCGTAAAACAGGCGGACCTCGGCCTTTTGCGGCAACAGTTCCCGGGCGCGCACCAGGGCGCGCTTGGTCGCAATCGTGGGATTGATTTCTGCCGGAAAGATGTTTTCCTCGCCGATTTTTTTCAATAAACCGCTGTTGCGCAGGACGCGGGTGACATCGGGGCTGCTGCCGCTGATGAGCAGGTAGCGGCCGGTTTTGCGCAGGTAATCGTGAAGCGATTCCAGCGCCATGACGCTGGTGGCGTCCAGATGCCGCGCATTTTTCATGCGGAGAATGAACACGCGGATGTTTTCGTCCTCGGCCTGGCGGCGGACCTGGTCCTGAAACAGGTCGGCCGCGCCGAAAAACAGTTCGCCTTCAACGTGGATGATGGAAATCTGGGGATTGGTCCGCTGTTTCCGGTCACGCAATTCGGCCAGTTGTCCGCTTTCCGTGAAGGTATATTCCACGAGCGACGGCGTGCTGGTTTTTTGCAGAAACAATGCCAGTGCCACTCCGATGCCTACGTAAATGGCGGTGTCGAGCCTCAAAAACAGCGCAGCCCCGAGCGTGGCAAAAAACACCACGGCATCCGAATGGGTGGAACGGGTCGAGACACGGATTTGGGACCGGTTGATCAAACGATAACCGATCCGCATAAGCTGGGCGGCCAGGGCCGGCACGGGGATATAGTTAAAGACCGGAGTCAGGAACAACAGGATCAGCAAAACGGCGCCGCTGCTGAGCATGGAGGAAACCTGCGAAACGGCGCCACTCTGATAATTGACCGCCGAACGGGTGAAGGATGAGGAACCGGGCGTCACACCGAACAATCCCGCCGCGATATTGCCCGCGCCCATGCCCAGGAGTTCCTGGTTGGGATCCAGGCGCTGCCCGCTTCGGGCGGCCAGCGTTTTGGTAATGGCCGTGGCCTCGAGCATTCCGATGATGGCGATGGCGACGGCGCTGCCGGCCAACTGGCGAACGATCGGCAGTTGATCCTGCAAGGACGGAAGATGCGTGAGCGTGGGCAACGCCGCGGTCAAGGCACCCTCATCCTTGACCAGATGGAATGGGATTTCGGGATGAAAATAAGCGAAAACCCGTGCGGCAATCGCCAAAAATGCCAGCCCCAGCAGCGCTTCCGGCCAGGCCGGTCGCCAGCGTTTGACGCCTTCAAAAATGGCCAGCGTCAGCAGAACAATGCCGATGGACCACCAGGAAAAATTGCCCAAGCCGATGGCCACGCCCACGCCGGTGAGCGTGGTCAGGAAATCTTCACCCGCCGGGCTTTGAAAACCCATGCCGTTGTGTAGCTGGCTGAAAATCAACAACACGCCAATGGCAGTCGTATAGCCCACCACCACCGACCGGGAGATGAATTTCGTCACCTCGCCAAAATTGAACAGGCCGGCGACAAACTGAACGACGCCGATCATAAACGCCAGGTAGGCGGCCAATTGCAGCGGGTGCAGACCCAGGTCGGTATTGGCCACCAGTGTGGCCGCCGTGATGAGACAAACCGAGGTCGTTGGTCCAAACACGTGATGGTGTGATGAAAAAAACAGCGCGCTGACAAAGCCACCCACCACCACGGAAAGAATCACCGGCGTCGGCGGCAACCCCAGGATCAGCGCGAAACCAATCGCCTGGGGAATGGAAACCAGCGTCAACGTCGCGCCGGCGATCAAATCATGTCGTAACTTGTCCCACGAATAGCCCCTCAGTTCGTTGACAAAGGGAAAACGAATTCGGGGTGGGGACCACTGCCACCCGGCAATGATGTTTCCAGGCTGGAAGAGGCGGTTCATCGCGAATGGCCACGGCGAAACGGGCAAAATCCATCCTCTGTCTTTAAAGCGAAACCGATTTGAAATCGTTGCTTAAGCACATTGCTAGATTAAATCGCGCCCTCGCGAAAGCAACGGGAACTTGTCACCGGAATTTCCACGCTACCAACTCACCGGCACGGTCATTTTTTTGCCGAATCGATTCTGGTAATGAAGCTGCCGGTGCTGCCGGCCGTATTCGTGGACGAGCTTGGTCAACTTCACATCGTAGCAGCAGTACTCCGCGATTTCCGCCAGTCTGCCGTCCTTGAACCAACGAATGGCCTGCAGGCCCTCCGCGGTCTTCTCCACGCCGAATGTCGCGGTCGCGATTGAGTCCAGGGAAAGCCGGTGCTGTAATTGGTTCTGCAACTCCACCATCATGTCCAACGTCGGCAACTGGCGCAGATCGTACGCGGTGTAGCCATGCAGCACCTCGTAATCAAAACGCAAAATGTTGAATCCCACCACCAGGTCGGCGCGTTGCAGGTCCGTGATCAGGTCGTTTACCTCTTTTTCGCCATAAACGGTGTAATCGCCGCGCGCAGTGCTGAACGTCACGCCAATGCTCAGGCCCATTTTGGCGATGTGGTTCCAGCCACCCACTTCATCAGCGGACTTTTGCGTTTCCAGATCGAAATAGACAATGTTTTTCGGCACAGCCTGCAAATTTACGATTTCCGATTCACGATTTACGAGCTTTTTCACGATTCATGGAGGTCGCGTCAATCGTAAATCGCCAATCGTAAATCAGAATAACTTTGGACTTTGAACTTCAAACTTTGGACTTATATTGCGCCCATGTCGTTGACCCCTTCAACCATGTTGCCGCTCGGCACGACGGCGCCCGATTTCAAACTGCCGGACACGGACGGGAAAACCGTTTCACTCGCGGATTTCAAGGACAAGCCGGCGCTGCTGGTGCTGTTCATCTGCAACCATTGTCCTTACGTGAAACATATCCGCACCGGTCTGGCGCAACTGGCACGCGACTATCTGCCAAAGCACGTGGCCATCGTGGGCATCAATTCAAACGACGTGGCCAATTATCCCGAAGACAGCCCGGCCAAGATGAAGGCGGAAGCGAAATCCGCAGGCTACACGTTCCCGTATCTTTACGACGAATCCCAAGCCGTTGCCAAGGCTTATCGCGCCGCCTGCACGCCGGACCTCTACCTCTTCGACAGGAACCACCGGCTGGTCTATCTCGGCCAGTTCGATGACAGCCGTCCGGGTAATGGGCTGCCGGTGACGGGAAAGGATTTGCGGGTTGCGCTCGACGCCGTGCTGGCCGGCAAACCCGTGCCGCCAAACCAAAAAGCCAGCATCGGCTGCAACATCAAGTGGAAAGCCGGCAACGAACCGGATTATTTTTAGCCACGGATTACACGGATTTTCACAGATTTAAAAACAGGAAACTGTTCCGTGTTAATTCGTGAAATTCATGTCCTATTTTTTCGGCAACTTTTCCTCAACGATTTCGCAGAGCACGTGCATGAGCAACTTGTGCGCTTCCTGAATCCGCGCCGTTTTGTCGCCCGGTACCAGCAGATCCAGGGTTGCCACGCCTTTGGTGAACCCCCCGTCACGTCCCAAAAAGCAAATGCTCTCAAGACCGATGCGTCTAGCCTCCTCCAGCGCGCGCAGTACGTTTTTGGATTTGCCGCTGGTCGTCAGGGCAATCAGCACGTCGCCTTTTTCACCAAGACCCCAAACCTGGCGCGCAAAAATTTCGTCGGCATGATAATCATTGCAAACGGCCGTCATAAACTCGCCGCCGGCAGTCAGGGAAATGGCCGGATACGGCCGGCGATCGTCGCGAAAACGGCAAAGGAACTCGGAGGCCAGATGCGTGGCGTCGGAGGCGCTGCCGCCGTTGCCGCACGTGAACAGCTTGTGGCTGGAAGTCAGACAACGCAGCACCATCTGCGCCGCGCGGTTCAACGGCTCTTCGAGCGCGGGCAGACCCCGCAGGGTCGCCGCGGATTCTTCAATGGCGCGTTGTAATTGTGTCATGCGCGCAGCTTAATTGTTGGCCGTTGAAAGAAAAGGCGAAATGGAGTATCGCTCGGGTATGCCTGACCAAAGCCATCGTGGCAGATTGGCGTTCACCTTGGTTGAATTGCTGGCAGTCATCGCCATTATTGGAATTCTGGCCGCGCTTTTGCTTATGGCAGTTTCTCAAGCCAAAGCGAGAGCACAACGAACCCAATGCGCCAACAACTTGCATCAGTTGGGAATTGGATTGCAGGCATTCGTTGGGGACAATGGCGCTTATCCTTTGTATTCCAATCCTAATTATTATCGCGGCGCTTACCCTGAGTACAAAGTGATGTGGGTGACTGCCTTGCAGTACACCGAACTTTCGGTGCCGGGAAATTCCACGAACCATGTTCTCTTCCACACGTGGTCGAGTGAGGGCGTTTGGAAATGCCCCGCTGGAAACAAGCCACCTGACTGGCCTCAAAACCAGGGATATGAGGGTTATGGTTACAACGCTTATGGTATGAGTGCGCGAACTGACACCAATTCACTTGGGCTTGGTGGACGTCATGTTTGGGATCCTCCACGCGTACCAGCACCGCCGATAAGTGAATCAGAGGTTGTCAATCCAAGCGAGATGATGGCAATTGGCGACGGCTTCATAGGAGGCAATGGCATTATAAAAGATGGAGTCTGGCTTTTCGAACGGACTTACGACGTGACAAATTTTTTGGGCAGCACCCAAAGAGCTTACGCCCGTCATCAGGGCAAGGCCAACGTGGTATTTTGCGACGGCCACGTCGAATCGCCGGCGTTAAAATTTCTTTTTGAAGACACCAGCGATGCCGCCTTGGTCCGCTGGAACCGCGATCTTCTGCCACATCGCGAAAAATTGTCGCCGTAAAATGAACAGAAGGTAACGAAGGAACCAAGAGCCTTTGTTACCTTCGTTTGCTTCTGTTAAAGTAAAGCCGGCTTGTATTTCTGCAGCAAAAAGCTATCTTTGGCACATGCCAATATACGAGTTTCATTGCGAAAAATGCGAGCGCGACAGCGAAATCCTTGTGCGTTCCAGCGATTGGCAGGGCACAACCTGTCCGCATTGCGGTTCCCGGAAACTGTCCAAGAAATTTTCCACTTTCGCCGCTGCCGGCGCCGGCGATCGTTCCACACCGTCGTCCGGGAACGGGAACGGCGGGGGCGGCTGTTGCGGCGGGCATTGCCACGGACATTGAATTATTTGGGAGGGTCGGCATGTTGCCGACCCATTATTTATTCAGGGACGGCGACACGCCGTCCCTCCCACAAATTTCCCGCGCGTTGATCTGGGTCAAATCTTCCACCGCCCAATCCGGTTGATGCTTCTTGAGTTCATCCAGCTTGGCGCCGCCGGTGGCCACGGCCAGTATTTTTGCACCAATAAATCGCCCGCAACGAATGTCATGCGGCGTGTCGCCGACCACCATGACTTCCCCACCGCCCAGTTGCCGGCCGAGCAAGCGGCTGCCGCGCGCCAGCGCGGCCACGGCAATTTGATTCCGGTCTTCATGATCGTCGGCAAAGGCGCCGGTCTCAAAAACCTCCCACAGATCATAGCGGCGCAATTTGATCTCTGCACCGAGGCGGATGTTCCCGGTGAGCAGACCGAGTGCCGGCGGATTGGGCAAGGCCAGCAAATCATCAATAAATCTCTGCACCCCGCGACAGGCGCCGCCGTGGTTTTGCGCCACGGTTTGATCCAGCCAGAAGACATAACGATCGAAGAATCGCCGGAAATTTTCCGGCGTGGCGGCAATCTGGTGCAGGCCAAAAAATTCGCGCACCAGATTCACATCCGTTCGCCCGGCAAAATTGATTTTTTCAACGCCGTCGTGGGCGTTGAATTCAGTGGCGAACGTTTTGGCAAACGCCTTGATGCCCGCGCCGCCGGTGTGGACGAGCGTGCCGTCAATGTCGAACAATACGAGTTGCACCATGCACCGGGAGGTTAATCATTGTCGCGACGGCCGGCAACGCGGATGTCGAAGGTCAATAAGTTTGTATTGACTTAAAATATTATTTTATTTTAAAAAACTAATCAATTTGGAAACGTTGGATGTCGAATTATGCCGCGAACCCGGGCATTGACCCTCATCGAACTATTGGTGGTGATGGCAATTATCGCCATCCTGGCTGCGTTGTTGTTGCCCGTCGTCAGCCACGTCAAAGCCCGGGCCCAAGCCATCGAGTGCCGGAACAATCTCGGACAGTGGGGGAAGGCGACGCAACTTTACGCAGCAGACAATGACGACCATCTGCCGAAGAATGGTTCATCTGGAGGTGCTTGGTGGACTAATGGTGGCTGGTATGTTGATCTGCCCAAGGAACTCGGTTTAGCGCCATATAGTGATATGCCATGGCGCACAAATGCAAACGCCCCGCTGGGACATTCTATCTGGATTTGCCCAGCTAATTCCCATCGTTGCGATATCAGCAGCAGCACCAACAATCTTTTCCACTATTGCCTTAATAGAAACGTGAACGGCACAGGCACAGGCAATCAAGTAAGACTTGTCTCCATTCCAAACCCTTCGGTTACAGTCTGGTTGTTTGACAATGGTGGGATTGGTCCGGTTGCAGAATGGAACAACGTCCACTCCAATCTGCACAGTCACGGCGCGCAGTTTACCTTTCTCGACGGCTACGCCGCGTGGTTCAAAAACACGGAGTATTGGAATCCCAAAACGAAAAAGGGTCTCACCAACAATCCGAAGCTGATTTGGATTCCCTGAAGCGCGCTCAGGGCTGGCGCTGAACCCGAAAGTATTTTATGCCGTCCGGCAAATTAGTGGTGAAGATGAAATTGTCGCTGCTCGCGACCAGGTTGACGGCCCACGGCGTCCATGCCGTCAGATTTGACGAGACTTCAATGTTATAGATGCAGTTGCTGGTTGATTCCCATTTGAGTGAAACGGAAGGAGGCGCCACGCTGATGGCAAGCAGCCGGAAGGGCACGTTAAACGGATTGGCAAAAACCATGAACACCGGCAAATGGTCGGAAGCGATCTGGTCATCGTCGCTATACAGGTTGGCGGGCGGCGGGGTCAATAAATCCGTGCGGAACACCTGGCCGCCGACGATGTTTGAGCCCAGCGCCGCACAGGGCAGGATGTAATCATAACGCATGGTGGGACCGGAGTTGGTGTCCTGAATGGACCAGGTCAGTTCGCTGCCGGTGAGCGGATTGACCGGCGTCGTCATCCGCAATCCGGTCGGCGCGCTGATCAGGCGCTGGATGGACTGCGGGTTGCTCGCGGGCGGCCGGAGCATGTCTTCGTTCATGTCTCCGCTCAAGACAAAGGGTTCCTGACCGCGGGCCGGCAGATAAACCGTGGCAAAATAATTGGAAACGGCGCCTGCCTCCGCCGCGCGTTTGGCCGCCGAATCGGCATCCGGACCCGATTTTAAATGGACCGCGAACACATGCAACGGTTGTGGCAGGCCGGGCACGGAAATTTCCGCCTCGAACAAATCGCGGGTAAAATAGGGGGCCGGGTTGGTTTTGGTATAGCCAAACGGAGCCAGTTCGGCGCCATGCAGCCAACTGCGCGACGCGATAATGGGATAACGGCTGAGGATGACGTTGCGGATAAAACCGTCGTCCATGGAATTGGTGGCCAGATAGTAACCCGGCCGGAAGGCCGTGACAAAGTCCGCCATCTGCGCCGTGCAATTGTTGGTGACCGGGATTTCGTTAAAGGTGATGATGTCCGGGTCGAGGTATTGCATCTGGCGGCCGATGGCCTGCACGTGCCACATATTTGTGCTCCAGTTGGTCAGGCCATTGCCATGCAGGTTGTAGGTCAGATACGAAAACAGCGGCGCGGCGGCGCGCCAGACACTCAAGGCCGCCGGGCCGCTGAGGGCCGAACCGGCGGCGTTGGTCACGGAGACAGTATAAAAACCGGCCTGGGCGAAAGTTACTCCGGTCAGGGTGAGATTGGAATTCACCTCCCCGGGCAGGTTGGTGCCGTGAAGCCCGGCATCCGATGTCGGGGTGAACTGCCACTGATACGCCAACGGCGGCGTGCCGGTGGCCGTCACACGGAAAACAACATCGGCACCGTTCGTGACGGTTTGATACTGTGGTCCAGAGATGATGGCCGGCGACCGGGGGGCCGACCCGCCGCCGGTGACCTCGGCGAAGGTGGTGCCGATTTTCAAATTATCCACGCTCAACGCGCCTTCCCCGGTATTTTCCCGAAACGCATAGCCGGCCACGGCAAAAGTCGAAACTCCTTCACTGGTCGAAATGCCGGCATCGGTTTCCGCATCCGGATTGATCCATAGCGTGCCGACCGAATTGCTGTTCACCAGGCGGGTCAGCACGAGGTAATCCGTATTAAGGCTCAAATCCACGGGGTTGGTCACACTGATGACCGAGCCGCTCGTGGAGGATATTCCCAGCCGGAATTTGTCGGGCGCCGCCCCCCCCGCCAATGCCCAGATGCGCGCCCGAAAACCGGCGCTCGCATCCTTGAAATGGGCGAAATAAGCGCCCCCGGCATTTGGCAGCGTGGTGAATCTAACCGTAAAACCGGCATAGAATACATTGGTGACACCGGAAGCAGGGTACGGCTGCCCCGCCAGCAGCGCGGTGGACATCCTCGGTGCAGGCCTCGCTCAACCACACGCGCCCTGACGCCACCACGACCTCGCCGGTAACGGAACCGCTGTGGTGCCATCCACAGATTAGTGCTCACCGTCACCAGCGCGCCGTCGGGATAATCGAAGGAGTCGCTGAAAAGCAGGGGCGCTTCCGCCTTGATGGCGAAAAATATGAATCCGGCCAGTCCCAAGGCTGCGATCTTCACGATGATTATGGACCATCATCCCAGATCGTGACCCGATGTAAACCGTCAGCGTTTAGTTATAAATTCCGGTTGGAAATATTTCTGGCGGACTAATGCATCCGCCCGCTGGCGCAACGGCCCGTCGGGCTCAAAATCCGACCATTGGGTCTTCCAGGCAATCTGCCCGACATCGCACATCGCCCGCTGCCAGACGGCCCGGGCCAGCGGCAGCGGTGGCTGCACCGAACCCTGGATCAACAATCCCAATTTATTGCGTCGCTGTGCCGCACCGGCAATTTTTTTGCCGTGCCAGAGCAGGTCGGATTTTTCGCAACCGACAAAACATTGGCCCGGCCCGGCCCGGTGGGATTTCGGGGCGAGTTCGGTGGCAACGTCCATTCTGGCGAATGCCGATTGAATCCACTCGTGGACCCGTCGGTAACTTTCCTCGGCCTTGAACGAGTGCCATTCGTGACCTGGTGGAAACACGAGACTGTAGGTCCAATCTGCATCGTGCGGCACGATGCCACCGCCGGTGGGCCGGCGGATGAGCGGTCGCAGCGACGTCGCGCGTTCCACCTCGGCATATTTCTGGAAATAGCCGAAGGTTGCCGCCGGCGCCGTCCAACCGTAAAAACGCAAAACCGGTGTTTGCAAACGCGGCATCGCTTCCAGCAACGCTTCGTCCAGCGCCATGTTGAACGCCGGGTTGCCGGGGCCGGAATTGAGAAGCAGAAAAGAACATTCAACATTCAACATCGAACGCTCAACATCCAACGGCAGCGCACCATCCAAGGACTTGGACGTTGAAGGTTGAAGGTTGAAAGTTGAATGTTTTTTCATCATTTTTTTACGCCCACTTGCGGACACAATTTAAGAATTTCGCAATTCAGGCAATCCGGCTTGCGGGCGGCGCAACGGCGGCGGCCGTGCCAGATAAGCCAATGACTGAACAACGTCCATTGCTGTTGCGGCACGAGCAACATCAAGTCCCGCTCAATTTTCTCCGGCGTCTCCTGCCTCGTCAACCCGAGCCGATGCGACAATCGCGCCACGTGCGTGTCCACGACCACGCCAACATTAATGCCGAACGCGTTCCCTAAAACAACATTGGCCGTCTTGCGCCCGACACCATCCAACTGCGTCAACTCTGCCATCGTCCGGGGAACCTCCCCGCCATAAAGTTCGACCAGTTTGCGACAGCACGCCTGGATGTTTTTCGCCTTGTTCCGAAAAAAACCCGTGGTCTTGATGGCTTGTTCCAGTTCGGCGAGTGGCGCATTTGCGTAGCCGGCCGCCGTGCGATATTTTTTGAACAAATCCGTCGTGACGATGTTGACGCGTTTGTCGGTGCATTGCGCTGAAAGGATGGTAGCAACAAGCAACTGGAGGGGGTCGGCGTGATTCAACTCGCAGTGCGCTTCGGGATAAGCCCGGTCGAGCGCCGCGATGATTTTCTTCAAGCGTACGGTTTTGGCCTGGGATGCTTCGCGTGGCATTTACGCCGGGAATTAAACAACACAGAAACAAAGAAACGAAGAAAACTTTGCCACCCTGCACCTTGGCACATGAAAATCAGGCCAATTCCGCTTGCTCAATTTCTTTCGGCGGCGAGGACAGCGGCGTGCCATCTTCCGCTTCGGGATATTCAAAAACCTTCCCTTCATAATTACGGATGAGCACGCGTCCCGCGTTGCGGCAAAGGACGTATTCAGGGTTGATGGGCACCTTGCCGCCGCCGCCGGGCGCGTCAATCACGTATTGCGGCACGGCATAACCGGTCGTGTGACCGCGCAGTTGCTCCATGATTTCCAAACCCTTGCTGACGCTGGCCCGCAGGTGCGCCGAGCCCGAAATCAAATCGCATTGGTACAAATAATATGGCTTCACGCGACACACGAGCAGCTTTTGAACGAGCGCGGTCATCACCGTCGCGTCGTCGTTGACGTGTTTGAGCAGCACGGACTGGTTGCCGAGGGGAATGCCGGCGTCGGCCAGGCG
>Ga0187863_10003935_pt1 | contig 10767 bp, 9 predicted proteins | sample June2016WEW_11_1_FD_132975 | JGI IMG/M metagenome (GOLD analysis project Ga0187863, IMG submission 132975) | Peatland microbial communities from SPRUCE experiment site at the Marcell Experimental Forest, Minnesota, USA - June2016WEW_11_10 | ecosystem: Environmental > Terrestrial > Soil >...
GTCACTGGCAAGAGGCGAAGAAGCGCTGTCGCCCGCCGCGCAACGGGGGCTCATCTTCGTGCGCACCCATTGCGCGCACTGTCATTCAATCGACAAGGTGAGCCCAAGCCCACTCGTGACGGCGCTGCCGCTCCGCACTCTGCATGAGCGCTATCCGGTTGAAAACCTCGAGGAACCGCTCGCCGAAGGCATCATCACTGGTCATCCGTCGATGCCTGAATTCCGGCTCGATCCCGGTCAGGTCGCCGACGTGATCGCGTATTTGAAGTCGCTGGAGCGCTGAGCGAGTTGCTCGCTCGCCTAGACGTTCGATCCCGACGCCGCCGCTCGGCGACTAACCGGCTGACCCGAGACGAGGCGCGGCGCATCGCGTCCAACATCGCCAGGCTGCCGGAGCTGCTGCGCCGTGATGGTTGAAGCTTCGGAACTGTCGGTAGTGTGCTCCTTTGATTTGAATTTCCAGCTAGTTGACTAACCGCAATGCTAGCCACACGCCCACAGCCTAACCTGCCGCCCAGCACACGGTCTACCTAAAGCAACAGCTAACTGGCGTCTCGATTCCACAAGACGATCCCGCGCGCTGATCAGCGCGTCGATGTGCTCTTTCGCCATGTTTGCCTCCGGTGTTGAGAGAGCTTTTAAAGCTCGTATTGGCGCCAAAGTGTTTGCTCACGTTATAGCGGTGTGCGTCGTCTCGCCGCCACGGGGTCCCGGCTTAAGGCTTGCATGCTGGACCAGGAAGTCGGGGCCCCTTTTTCGCCTTGCCGTGCCTCGAACTGAACCATAGGCACGCAACGCATCCGGCCGCACTTGCACGTTCGCCGTATGATAAGTGTACCTTGGGTACTGAAACTGAACACATGACCGACACCGTAACCACCGCCACGCTCGCTCGGGTTTCGGTTCACGAGAGCGGCCATGCCATCGCCGCGCTGCATTTCCGACTGCCGCTTCTCGAAGTCACCATCTACGCCGATGGGTCCGGCAAAACTTCATATACCGAAAATTTCGGTTTTGCCGAAGCCGAGCGCTGGACCATCGTCACCTATGCCGGACCTGAAGCCGAGATCGACATGTTCGGCGATCACCACGGTGATCGCAGCGACCTGCGCGCCATCGACACCATGATGCAGCGGCTTCGGCTTGATTGGGACGAGAGCAGATTGGCCGAGCTACGCCGCGAAGCCCGGCACTTGGTGCAACGTGAACGCTACCGCATCCAGGTGGTCGCGGATGCATTGATCCGGCACCGCCGCTTGTCCGCCTTCGACGTGAGATGGTTGAAAGCATGCGCGGTCCCGATGGGTGCGCTCGCCTGAGCAATTACCACGCGGGCAGGGGCAGTACGAGAAGAACGATCAGAACCAAGCCGAGCAATCCAAAAATGCGAATCATGACACGCCTCCAATGCGAGGCGTGTTAAGTTCATCACGTCGATCCGGGGTGCAACGCACGTCCAAGCTCGGCGGAGGGGAAGTCCATGAGGATTGCGCTTGGAGCCACGCTGATCTTTTTGTTCTGCATCATGCCAGCGAACGCCATCACTGGCTTGGAGATGAATAAGCTTTGCAATGAGCCTAGAAACACTCCCGGTGAGGTTTCGTGTATTACTTACATGAGTGGGCTCCTCGACGGCATGTACTTGGCCGACAAGATGGCGGCTAACGGGGCTCGCTATTGCCTGCCGGGTGACGAAAATATCGACCCCGAACAGGGCGTCTTAATCGTGAAAAAACACATGCGAGAACATCCGGAACAATTGCATCAACAAGCTGGGGCTATCGCCGCGCTTGCGATCTATCTAGCCTTTCCGTGCCGCTGATCGCCCGAAGGCCGACAAGCCGTAGAAGGCACCGCCCCGCCCCAGCCTCGGCCGCTGGTGCGTCCTGCCGCCTCGCAGGTTCTCTGCTATCGTCGCTCCATGCCTGCCCCCCGCCGCCCTTCGCCTCCATGGACGAATCGAGAATCGGGCAACGCATAGGCCTTTGGTCGCCGTCCAAAGCTGATCGGATCGACGGATGCCATATGAGCGGAAAGAGATAACAACCTCAAAAAAACTGTCCGCGCTGCGGCAGATAAATGCAGCAATCGAGCACTTTCATAACGGCGAATTTGAGTGTGCTATTACACTAGCCGCAGCCGCTGAAGGCCTATTGCCTGACGGGCAATCGCCATCTCTTTTTCGAGAACTCGTGCAGCGAGCCACAGACTTGGATTTCAACCTCTTCATCAATTGGCTAAAGCACCCAGTTGCGCCCGAGAAAGTCACAATTTCTGATTTTGAAGCTGCCATGATTATCGCGCGGGCAATTAGCAAGTTCTTCGCCGTCTATTCGCAATCCACCCGGCGATTCGAGGAATTCGCCGTATGGGCTCGCGAAGCGGGGCTTATCCCGCCCGACCCAGAAAAATCAAACTGACCACTACACCACCGGACAGGCGCTCGGTTATTTCTATTTCGAGGACGAGCCCGGCCGCCGCTCGGTGGCCAAGCTGCTCACAAGGGGTGAAGCCCGGCGCATGGCGGCGAAATCGCCAAGCTGCCGGGCCCTGCTGGGCCGGAAGGCCGACCGCCTCTAGAAGGCCCCGCGCCGCCCGGGAAACCGGGTCCCGGTGCGTTTTGCCGCCGGGCTGCCCCAATCCCCCAGGACCAGGAAGAGAAAGGCGCACCGGCACGCTTCCCGCTTGCTTCCCCGAGCGAAAAGCGGGAAGCAGCGCAAACATAAACTATTGCCAATGCGGGAGAAATTAGCCACAGCCGCTGCTGATCCTATTAATGGGCCGTCAACGGCTCAGGCCGCGCTGGCCATCATCGTGATGGCGTCGCTGCCGGGATCGATCCGGCAGGCATATCCGGTGTCGACCACGCCCCTATGCCCGACATGGAAATAGGGCAGGCCGGAGCGTTCAATCCCGGGCGGGAAGGAATGGTGCGGCACCATCGGACCGCGCACCGCGAGCGTGCCGGCGTCGGTCCGAATGAGTTCGGCAACCGCAACGCCTCGCGCGCCGTCGCGCTGCGCCAGCACCGGACCGAGGCGAAGCGCACTCGGCGCGCCGTCAAGGCCGCGGCGCGAGGGAACGAGAGCGGCTTCGCCGAAGATCGTAACGTCGACCAGCGCAGCGCTCGGTTCGCGCCAGACCGGACTCAGGGCGAGCCGTTCCGGCGAGCGCCAAGCCGCGATCACGCAGGCCGTGTCGTCGCCGGCCAACGCGCCGGCCTCGGCGAGATTGAAGACCACGGGAGCGGGAAGGATCAACGCGCCGCATCGATTGTCTTGCCGCTGAGCGGCAAAAATATCCGGCTCGAACGCGTGATGCAGGACAAGCGTGCCGCCAGTTAAAAGCCAGGGCAGCAGCGTCACGCTGATGCCGGCGAAGGACGAAGGCGGCAGCGCCGAAAGGATACTCGCGCCGTGCGGCAAACGACTTTCCAGCACCACCGCAAGCCCCGCCGCGAGCAGTTCGGGATGATTGCGCGCGACCGGCACGACGCCGCCCTCGCCGACATCGAAGGTGACGGCTGCGACGTGCGCGGCGGCATTATTCTGCCGATCGATGTCGAGCGGCGGAATCGGGTCGAGCTTATCGGCGGTGAACAGATCGTCAAACGGCACCACGCCGTCCGGCAGATTGCCGCCGAAGCCGCACACGTAACGAATGGAAAATACTTCCGCCGCCACGCGCAGCGCGAGCTGGCTATGATCGAAGCTGCCGACATGGCCGCAGGTGATGAGCGCCTTGGCGCCGATGCGCCCGAGCGCCGCAATCGCGTCGGCGCGCCGCCACAACAGCGGCAGCGGCGCAGCAATCATTCCCGCGCGCAGCACGCCGAGCATGGTCAAGACATTCTCGACGATATTCGGCAATTGGATGCCGACAATGGCGTCGGTCGGCAAGCCCATGCCGCGGAGCCGGCCGGCGATCGCGTTGACCATGCGGTCGGCCCCGGCAAAGGTGAGCCGGCGTGGTGCCCCGTCGGTGAAGGTTTGCCGGTTGGGCGCGTCGGCGAGCGCCAGCGCGTCGGGCCGCCGCTCGGCGAGGCGGTGGAACACCTCGTCGATGGTGAGGCGGTTGCGGGCGTGAGGCGGCGCCGCCGCGGCGGCTACGGAATCGCCGAGGATCATTGCAGCGCCCGTTTCGGTTGGTGCCACCAGGTTTCCGGCAGGTAGCCGGACAGCGACGTGTACGCCGGATGCGCGACCGAGGTCCATCGCGCCACCCATTGCTCCGGCAGATAGAACAGCGGCACCACGTAACAACCGGACATGAGCACGCGATCGAGCGCGCGCACGGCGGCCATGAAATCGCCGCGCTCGCGCGCGCGCAGCATGGCGGCGATCATCGCGTCGATCGCGGCGCTGCGTACGCCCATATAGTTGCGCGAGCCCGGTTCGTCGGTGGCGGCGGAGCCCCAGTAGAAGCTCTGCTCATTGCCGGGCGACAGCGACTGCTCCCAGCGATACTCGATCATGTCGAAATCGAACGACACCCGGCGTTGATCGTACTGCACCGCGTCGACCAGCCGGACCTGCACGGCGATGCCGGCGCGCGCCAGATTGCCGGCGAAAGCGAGCGCCAGCCGCTCCTCGTCCCGGCTCGTCACCATGATCTCGAAGCTGAATGCGCGTCCGCTGCTGCGTTCACGCAACGTCGTGCCGTTGAGCGCGTAGCCGGCGGCGCTGAGCAGGGCCAGCGCTTGCCGCAGGCTTTCGCGGTCGCGGCCCGAGCCGTCGGCGCCCGGCAGCGACCAGGTGCCGTCGAGCACGTCGGCGCGCGCCGCATCGGGAAACGCCGCCAGCAGCGCGCGCTCGCGCGCGTCGGCCGGACGCCGATAGGCGGAGAGCTCCGAGCCGGGAAAGAAGCTCGCGCTGCGCCCATAAAGATCGAAGAAGAAGTTGCGGTTGACCCATTGAGCATCGAACAAGAGCGAAATCGCCTGCCGCACACGAATGTCGGAGAAGATCGGCCGCCGCGTGTTGAAAACAAACGCGGAGGTGGGCTTGGGCAGACCGTTGGCAAACGCTTCCTTGACGATGCGGCCGTCGCGCACCGCCGGAAAGTCATAGCCGGTCTGCCAGCGGCTCGGATCGGTCTCGCTACGCACGTCGTAGAGTCCGGTCTTGAAGGCTTCGAAATAGGCGTTGGCGTCGCGATAGTAATCGAAGCGCAGTTCGTCGAAATTCCACAGCCCGCGATTGATGGGAAGCGCCCGGCCCCAGTAATTGGGATCGCGCTTGAGCGCGACGCTGCGGCCCGGATCGACATCGGCGACGACGTAAGGGCCGCTGCCGACCGGTTTGGCCAATGTCGTTTCCTCGAAGGTCGCAACGTCGATCGCGTGTTTCGGCAGCACCGGCATCAGCCCGAGGATGAGCGGCAATTCGCGATCGTTGCCGCCGCCGAGATCGAAACGCACGGTGCGCGCGTCGAGGCTCTCGGCTTTGACCACCTTGGCATAGTAAGTGCGGTGGTTGGGCCGGCCGTGATCGCGCAGCAGCTGCCAGGAGAAGATGACGTCTTCGGCCGTCACCGGAACGCCGTCGGAGAAGCGCGCCGCCGGATCGAGCCTGAAGGTGACGTAGCTCCGCGCATCGTCGGTCTCGACCGTGCGCGCCAGCAGACCGTAGAGCGTGAACGGCTCGTCATAGCCGCGCGCCATCAGGCTTTCGACCACGTAGCCGCGGATCGCCTGCACGGCGAGGCCCTTGACGATGAGGGGATTGAGGCTGTCGAAGGTTCCAAGCACGCCCTGCACCAGCCGGCCGCCCTTCGGCGCATCGGGATTGGCATAGGGCGGCATGGTAAAGCCGTCCGGCATTGCCGGCGCGCCGTGCATGGCGATGGCATGAGCGGCTTCCGCCGCCGCGGCGGCGGGGCCCGAAACCGCGAACGCTCCACACAAAACGGCGCAGGCTCCCAGGGCGACACAGGCGTTGCGGATGGCGTGCATCGGCGGGAATGGAACTCACGCGATTCGAAGCGGAGAATGGGCGAATGTAGCACGGCGATACCGCTACGGCTTAGCGCCGAAGGCGATCGGTCAACAACGTCTTATCACCGCGGTCGAAGCGCGCGCTTTATCCGCCGGGCCAAGTGGGCTATCTCGGGGGTCGCGGCGGCGCGTGGTGTCACGCTGTTGCCGTAATCTGCGTCGAATGACCGTGCAGTGGGGGACTACCCGCTTGGCGGGCGCGGCGAAATCGCCGGTCGATACCAGGTCGACCCGACATCCATCGCAAATCGGGTCGATTTGCGCGCGGCAGCATTAACGAGGGACTGCATCTCATGACCTATTGGACCGCGCCGACGAAGCCGGCGAGCCGGACGCTCGCTTTGGCCAAGATCATCGCCCTGACCGTGCCGTTGACGGTCGCGCTTGCGATTGCGGCCGGTCCGCCGGCATCGGCGCAAGATCAGCCGGCCCCCGCGGCACCAGCTCCGAAGGAGAAGCCGAAGCCCGCCAAAAAGCCTAAAGCGGCCCCGCCGGCAGCGCAGCAGCCGGCCCCCGCCCAACAAGTCCAGCAACCGGCACCGGGACAGGAAGGGCAGCAACCGCCGCAAGGGCAGGCCGGCCAGCAGCAGGTGCAATTGATCTTTTCGCCATGGACTAAATTCTGCCTCAAGGGCCAGCCGGGACAAGCGCCCGATCCCAATGCCAAGCAGATCTGTTTCACCGGCAAGGACGCGCGCATCGAATCCGGGATGCCGGTAGTCGCCGCCGTGCTCATCGAGCCGGAGGGCCAAGAGCGCAAGATTTTGCGCGTGACCTTGCCTTTGGGCATGCAGCTTGCTCACGGCACGCGCGTCATCATCGACCAGAACCAGCCGGTGACCGCGCCCTACGTAATCTGCTTCACCAATGGCTGCATGGCGGACTATGAGGCCAACGCCGACATGATCGGCAAAATGAAGAAGGGGCAGGGACTCGTTATCCAGGCGATCAATTCGACCGGCCAGCCGATCAGCTTAGGGATGCCGCTCACCGATTTCGCCAAGGCCTATGACGGGCCGCCAACCGATCCCAAAGTGTTCGAAGAGCAGCAGAAGAAATTGCAGGAAGAGCTGCAACGGCGCGCCGACGAAGCGCGCAAGAAGCTTGAAAACCAGCAGAACGCTCCGCAATCTTCGGTCACGCCGCCGGCGCCGCAAAACGGCAAGACGCAGTAGCCGATTGCTGAGTTCTACGCGTGCCCGCTGACCTGGGCACGCGCGCCTCGCGCGCCGCTGCCAAACCTCGTTGTTTGGACGCGCTGGCGCGGAAATACACGAAATTCATCTAATCAGTGCGTCGTCGCGTGACGCGGGCGATAGCCGCCATGGCCGTCCTGCACGAAGACCTTCGCCACCTGCGGATGCCGGACCGGCTCGCCGCTGTCATCCGGCAGGAGGTTCTGCTCGGAGACATAGGCGACGTATTCGGTCTCGTCGTTCTCGGCGAACAGATGATAGTACGGCTGATCCTTGTGCGGCCGGACTTCGGCGGGAATCGATTGGTACCATTCCTCGGTATTGCTGAAGATCGGATCGATATCGAACACGACGCCGCGGAATGGAAACAGCCGGTGCCGGACCACCTGGCCGATCTGATATTTGGCGACGCGGAGCTTGTTCATGGCCGAAATGAGATCACAGAATTGTGGCGCCCGGCAGGCCGCGCGTTGAATGTTTGTTCATAGCGCATTTCATGGCACGATTCCTGGCGCGTTTATAGCCCGTAGCGGGCGGCCATTTCCGGGTCCTTGGTGGCGACGAGCCGGGCGAGATCGACCAGCACCTTCGCCTGCTTCCAGGTGGCGTCGTCCTGCATCTTGCCGTCGATCATCACCGTACCGCTGCCGTCCGGCATGGCGGCGATGATTTTCTGGGCAAAAGCGACCTCGGCCGGGTCGGGCGAAAACACGCGCTTGGCGATCGGCACCTGGCTCGGGTGTAAGGACCAGGCGCCGACGCAACCCATCAGGAAGCTGTTGCGGAACTGCACCTCGCAGCCGGCGCTGTCGGCGATATCGCCGAACGGACCGTAAAACGGCTTGATGCCGGCGGCGGCACAGGCATCGACCATCTTCGCCATGGTGTAATGCCAGAGGTCCTGCTGATAGGCGGCGCGCGGCGCAGCGGCGGCGCTGCCGGGAGGCGCGTCGGCCAGCACCTTGTATTCGGGATGGCCGCCGCCGACGCGGGTTGTCTTCATGGCGCGGGAAGCCGCAAGGTCCGCGGGACCGAGGCTGATGCCGTGCATGCGCGGCGAAGCGGTGGCGATCGCGGCGACGTTGTTAACGCCTTCGGCGGTCTCGAGGATGGCGTGGATGAGGATCGGCTTTTTTACCGCGTGCTTGGCTTCGAGCTGGGCGAGCAGCTGATCGAGATAATGAATGTCCCATTCACCCTCGACCTTCGGCAGCATGATGACATCGAGCTTGCCGCCGACGGCGGCGACGATCTCGGTGACGTCGTCGAGCACCCATGGCGAATTGAGCGCGTTGACGCGCGTCCACAATCCGGTCGAGCCGAAATCGTTTGCCTTGGCCATGGCGATGAAGCCGGATCGCGCCGCCGCCTTGGCGTCGGCGGCGATTGCGTCCTCGAGATTGCCGAGCACCACGTCGACCTGATGAATGAGCTCGGGCACCCGCGCCCGCAGTTTTTCGAGGTGCGGCGGCACGAAGTGAATCATGCGCTCGAGCCGCACCGGCAATTCGCGCAGCGGCGCCGGCGCGCCAATGGCGAGCGGCTTGAAAAAATTACGCGGCAATTTCATGCGACGACCTCGGACTCGTTCTCGCGGCAGACCGTAGGATGAACGGCAGGACCCGCCAAGCCAATTTTGCCATCACGCGTGCCTAGTGTCCCGATTCCGAAGTTCGCAACTGCTAGCGGCACACTCTCATGCGAACTTCGGAATCAAAGAGACACTAGCAAATTTACGATTCTAGTGCGGTTTTTGGATTTGAAGTTCCTATGCTAGTTTGCGGCTGGGCTGTAGGAACTTCAAATCCACCGCACTAGGAAACGGCAAGCGTTCAGGGCAGTATGGCGATGCTGCACCGGGCGTGCGCCTCTCACATATTGAAGGGCATCCATGAAAATCCCGAGCACATGGGATTTCAAGCGATGGTGGAACTTCATAGGGGCGGCTGGCCTGCTGCTCGCTATCGCTTCCGCGCCTGTGCAATTCGTTGCCGGTGTGTTGATGGGATTGGGGCTGCTCTCCTTCGGCGCCGGCGAATGGGGCAACCACGCCATTCGTATAAGACGAACTGACGGGAACACCGCAGAAAGCTACCCCTGGTATCCTTATTTTTTTGGTCTGTTGCTGGACGCGATTGGCATTGTACTGTTTGGCTTTGGGCTGTATCGGCTTGTGGCGTCCGAGTCGTAACACCGCTTGCTCACGGTATTATGGCCCAAACGCCACAAGAGATATCCTCATGCGTCGAAAAAGGATGATAGCCCCGCTAAGTGGGCCGTTCGAGAATGGGACGCCTGGGCGCCGAAGCATGCCAATGAGCCGAGCGCAGGCGACGGCATGATTTCTTCTATTTGCTGAAACAGCGCCCCGATCTTCTCAATTTCAGAGGGCAGCCCGGAATTGGATACCAATCTTACCTATGCAGACCCTCGGTGACTTCATCGGCCCATGCTGCCGTTGTTTCATCGCGCGCTTCCACCCATTTGGCGAGAGCTTCGCGCCAACTATCGTCTTTCGCCGCAGCGTAACGTTGCCAAGCGATCTTTTCGGCCAGGTTGGCCTCAGCAAATCTTGATGGGATTACAACGGGCATCGCACAATCTCCCATGTCCGGGGAGTGCCATCTTACTACGAAAATTCTTGTGGCGTTTGCGCCATAATACCGCCCGCTCACACCATTTCGCCGCGCATCAGCCGCGGCTGCGAAGCGGCCGGGGCGACGCCCTCGCGCATCAGCGCGCGGCGCAGCGGTCCGATACGGTCGACCAGGAACAGCGACAGCCCGCGGACACCCTGGATCGGGATGAAATCGCTCAACAGGCTGCGGTTGAGGAGGTCGATGGCGATCCTGCGGCTGGTCGCGTCGGCGCGACGCTGGGCGTCGTAGCGCGCGAGCAGGCTCGGCGATCCCACGTCTAAGTGTTGGCGGTGCGCCTCGGCCACGAGCTCGGCCAGGGTCGCGGCGTCGCGAAGTCCGAGATTGAGGCCCTGCGCCCCGATCGGCGGCACCACGTGCGCCGCTTCGCCGACGAGCGCAATGCGCGCGCGTCCGAAGGAATCCGCGGTTTCCACCGCGAGCGGAAATATGCCGCGGCCGCGCTCGACCCGTACCGCGCCGAAGATCGAATGCGCGCGGCGCTCGATCTCGGCGGAAAGCTCCGCGTCGCCGGCGGCGGCCCATTCCGCGGCGCGCTCGGGATCGAGCACCCAGACCAGACTCGACCGCCGGCCGGGCAGCGCCACGAGCGTGAACGGACCGCTCTCGGTGTGGAATTCGGTCGCCGCATCCTGATGCGGCCTGTCGTGCGCGAGATTGAGCGTGAGCGCGGTCTGCGGATAGGCGCGGCGATCCGTGCCGATGCCGGCCGCGGCGCGGCACAGCGAGCGCTGTCCGTCGGCGCCGACCACAAGCCGCACGCGCGCCGTGCCGTCATCGAGCTTGATGGTGACGCCCGCCGCATCGCTGTCGACGGCGACGGCCGCCCCGCCGACGCGGGTGATGTTCAACTGCGCCGCGCGCGTATAAAGCGCCGCGAGCAGATGCCGGTTCTCGATATTGTAGCCGAAGGCGTCGA
>Ga0187863_10003938_pt1 | contig 10761 bp, 6 predicted proteins | sample June2016WEW_11_1_FD_132975 | JGI IMG/M metagenome (GOLD analysis project Ga0187863, IMG submission 132975) | Peatland microbial communities from SPRUCE experiment site at the Marcell Experimental Forest, Minnesota, USA - June2016WEW_11_10 | ecosystem: Environmental > Terrestrial > Soil >...
AGGATCTCTCGCCAAAACTGAAGAAGATCGAGAAACTGGCAAAGCAGCTGAGAGCGCAGATCATTCACTGACAGAGCCGTTTTAGGCGATCTTCTCCCGGCGAACCACACGCCTTCGAGCCTTTCTCTGCTTGTTTGCCCCAAGTGAAGTTGGTAGTCTGCTACTCGTCGTCTCAGTTGCGCGACCTCCCGAAATGAAGACCTCTTTTCGCTTTGCGATCCCCCTCGCTGCCATAGCTTTCCTTGCTATCTCGTCAAGCGCGCAGCAGACAGCGCCAGATGCTTCCGCGGATACAGCTGCAGCTCCGGTTAATCAGATTCAGTCGTTCAAAATTACGGTTCTTTCCACCATGCTTGTCGGCGATACGACAGGGGCTGGCGAATGGGGATTCTCCGCGCTAGTGGAGGCAGACGGTCGCCGAATTCTGATCGACACCGGCGCCCGCCCGGAGACAGTTTTAGACAACGCGCGAGATTTGCACATCGATCTGTCCAATGTCCACGAAGTGGTTCTTACCCATAACCACGGGGACCACGTCGGCGGTCTGCTCACGCTTCGGCGCGAACTGATGAAAAAAGATCCTGCTGCGGTCTCCATCGTTCACGTGAGTACGGGCATCTTCTACAGTCGCCCGAGTTCCGAGGGTGAGCACAACCCGATGATTGCCATCCGCAAGGAATTCGAAGCCACCGGGGGAAAGTTCATTGAGCATTCCAGTTGGACGGAGATTTTCCCCGGCGCCTGGCTCACTGGTCCCGTGCCTCGGAAATACCCCGAGCATAACTGGAGCAAGCTGGGAAAAGTTCAGACACCGGCCGGCTTGGTTGAAGACACCATCCCCGAAGATCAATCCCTCGTGCTAAATACTCCGCAAGGACTTGTCGTGATGACGGGTTGCGGCCATGCCGGCATCATCAACATCCTGACCGACGCGGGAGCGAAATTTCCCGGTCGCCTTGTCTACGGCGTTGTGGGCGGCATCCATCTTTTCTCTGCCAGTGACGAACAGTTGGACTGGACTGGCGACAAAATGAAGGAGTTCCAGGTCGGCAATCTCCTGGGAGCACACTGTACCGGCATCGAGGCCGTCTATCGCTTGCGCCAGCGTGCCGGACTCTCGCGCAAGTCGGCTGTGGTCGCCACGGTTGGGGCTACTTTCACGATTCCTGACGGCATTACAACCGGCGCGCTAGCCAAGTGATTGGCAATGTCGGTCTGCTTGGCCGAGCTTCGCACTATAGCCTCGGACCGAGGTCGCTCAACCAAACCGGGGTACCCAACTGAAAACTGAGAACCGCGAACTGAGAGCCGACTTTTGGGTCTATAATGGAAGGACTGTGCCCAAGTACTCCATCGTCGTCCCTCTGCACAACGAGCAGGAAAACGTCACCGACCTCTATGACCGCCTGAAAGTGGTCATGGAAGCGCACGGTGAAAGCTTCGAGATCGTTTTAGTGGACGATGGATCGAGCGACCACACCTTCGCCATGCTCCGCGAGATTGCAGCGGTCGACAGCCGGGTGACGGTCGTGAAGTTGCGTCGCAACTTCGGCCAGACCGCGGGTCTGGCAGCCGGTTTCGATCACGCTCGTGGTGAGTACATCATCGCCATGGACGGCGATCTGCAGCACGATCCCAACGACATTCCGATGTTCTTAGAAAAGATCGCTGCCGGCTACGACATCGTCAGCGGATGGCGCAAGAATCGCGTCGATAACTTCTGGATGCGCCGCATTCCTTCGCGGATCGCCAACTGGATGATGGCCAAGATCAGCGGCGTCGATATCCACGACTTTGGCACGACCTTCAAAGCCTACCGCCGCGACATCCTCGAACAGGTTCCGCTTTACGGTGAACTGCACCGCTTCATCCCGGCGCTGGCGTCCTGGCATGGCGCGACCATTTGCGAAGTGCCGATCCGCAACGTGAACCGCGAACGCGGCGTTTCGCATTACGGCATCACGCGCACTTTCCGCGTCTTCTTCGATCTGCTCACGATCCGCTTTCTGCTGCGCTACCTGTCGCGCCCTTTGCACTTCTTCGGCAGCATCGGCATGATGAGCATCTTCGGCGGCAGTGGCATTGTCCTCTGGCTCGGTGTCGAGAAGTTTCTGCGCCACGTCCCGGTGATGGCCGAGCACGGCCCACTGATGATGGCAGCTTTGGGCCTGCTGCTTGGTGGTTTAAATCTTCTCGCGATTGGTCTGCTGGGAGAAATGCAGGTTCGCCACTACCACGAACCCAGCCGCCGCGCCCCCTACTCTGTCGACCGCGTCCTCCGCTCGCAGAACGAAGAACACAGCGTCTCGGAATAACGTGTGTGTGGCGACAGCCGCCTCGGCTGTCGTTCGATCAAAGCTCAAATACTCTTCTCTCTGGTCATCCCCACTGTGCCGCTGGTTGCCCGTCCTTCAGCCAGACGATAAAGTCCGTCATCGGAGGCACGCCTCCTAGGTCCCGCAACCGCGTTGCATTCTGCCCGCGGTGATAATGGCTGTGCATCGCTGCTTGAGTCAGGGCCTGCCTCACGCTGATTCTTGCAGGCGGTTTGAACCATGGCACTTCGATGACCTCTTCCATCCGGTCCGGATCAGTTTTCTTCAACAACTCGCCTAGCCCATCGAGTCCTTGCCGCGCGTAGGCCTTCAGATGCGCCATGGAAGGGAAGTCCTCGATCTTCTTGAAGGCGAACTCCGCCCGCTGCGAACTCACCACCCATAGAAACCCATGCTGCACCAGGTGAATGTGATGCAGCCGCTCCCGGATCGCCTTATCCTCCAGCGCCGCAGGATACGCCTTGAATGCCCGCCAATGCTCTGCATCGGCCCACTCCTGATGCGCGTAGAGTTCATCGAGGTAGGAGTTCATCGGTGCCTCCGTTATCCGGCGCCTCTCTTGCTCCGACGGATAGTAAATTATGACCTCGAAGAACACGAAGTGCCAAGAAGGCCCAGATGGACGAGAGTTCCTTGCGTGCGTCTTCGTGTCCCTGGTGGTGGTTTATGCTTTCGCCCGCGGGCGTATAATGTGCCGTTTGTCGCTTTCAGGAGTTTTCCCGCCATGGAGAGAGCAACCCAGTACGAATTGCAGCTTGCCCGACGCATGTCGCGGCTCGGTACCGAAACTGCCTTCGAGGTTCTGAACAAGGCCCGCGCGCTGGAGCGCCAGGGCAAAAGCATCATCCATCTGGAGATCGGCGAGCCCGATTTCGATACGCCCGCGAACGTGATCGATGCCGGCGTCGATGCCATGCGCAAAGGCTGGACGCACTACGGTCCGTCTGCTGGCTTACCCGATCTGCGCCAGGCGTTGGCCGAATATGTAAGCCGCACCCGCGGCGTGAAAGTCACCAGCGACGAAGTGGTCGTAGTTCCCGGCGGCAAGCCGATTATCTTTTTCACCATCCTGGCCTTGATCGACGAAGGCGACGAGGTCATCTATCCCAACCCCGGCTTCCCAATCTACGAGTCGATGATCCACTATGTCGGCGGGCGCGCGGTCCCGATCCACTTAAAGGAAGAGCGCGACTTCTCGCTCGATGTGGACGAGCTGGCGTCGCTGATTAACGACCGCACGCGACTGATTATTCTGAATTCGCCGCAGAATCCCACGGGCGGGGTTCTGGAGCGCCGCGATATCGAGCAGATCGCTAAGGCCATCGGAGACCGCAACATCATGGTCCTGTCCGACGAGATATACAGCCGCCTGCTCTTCGATGGCGCCCAGCATTTCTCGATCATGTCGGTACCGGGGATGCAGGAACGCACCATCCTGCTCGACGGCTTCTCAAAAACCTACGCGATGACCGGGTGGCGCATGGGGTATGGCGTGATGCGGCCAGATCTGGCCGTGCACATGACGCGATTGATGACGAACTCCAATTCTTGCACCGCAAGCTTCACACAGGTCGCCGGAATTGAGGCCATCCGCGGGGATCAGAGTTCCGTCGACCACATGCGCGACCAATTCCAGCGACGCCGAGATATGTTTGTGGCAGGACTGAACAAGATCAAAGGCTTCTCCTGCCGCATGCCCAAGGGCGCGTTTTATGTCTTTCCGAACGTTAAGCAAACGGGATGGAAGTCGAAGCCGTTAGCCGATGCTCTGCTGGAGCAAGCCGGAGTTGCCGCTCTTTCCGGTACTGCCTTCGGGGAATTTGGAGAAGGCTATCTGCGCTTCAGCGTCGCAAATTCGCTCGAGAATCTGCAGCAGGCGCTCGATCGGCTCGATCGGTGGACGAAGGAATATCTGTGAGTTGAAATAGTCGAGGATTCAAGAAACTATAACCACAGAGGGACAGGTTTTCCCAGGGCTTGGCCGTGACCCTCTGTGGTGAAGGATTTTGTCGCATGCCGAAGAAGCCAAAGACCAGCCGTCCGCGAGCGCCCGGCTACGGATTTCCCGAAGGCAAGAAAGGTCTGCTGCCGTGGTCGTGGGCGGAGCAGAGGCTGAAGAAGTCTCATAACTACTGGATCACGACGGTGAAGCCGGATGGAACTCCGCACGTGATGGTTGTCTGGGGTTTGTGGCAGGACGGGCGCTTTCTCTTCAGCACTGGCAGCAAGTCCCAGAAGACGAAGAACCTCACGCACCAGTCCCGCTGCGTGGTCTCAACCGAGCACGCACAGGAGGCGATCATCGTCGAGGGGATTGCCGAGATAGCCGACATCAAGGCCCGCCGCAAGTTCCTGGCTCCCTACGAGCGCAAGTACAAGTTCGACATGTCCTCGATGAAGGCCGACATCCTGTCGATGAAAGAACCAGTGTTTACTGTGCGCCCCAAGGTCGTTTTCGCGCTTTGGGAGAAGCACTTCCAGAACAAGTCGACGCGCTGGCAGTTCGAATGAAAACAGCAGTCCGCCAGGCGCGTTGGATACCCTTTTTTCCTCCCAAGGCATAACTGGCGTAACCCCCGCCTTCTTGCGCATGCTGGTAGCATAAAAACTCCGGTTTGCGATGCGATGGCTGCGCAATTTCGGGCTGCTTCTGTTCGCTCTGCCGCTGTGGGCCCAGAGCAATGCAGGAGAACTGCGTCTCAAAGTCACCGATCCGAGTGGCCTGGGGGTGAAGGCCGTCGTCGAACTGGTCAGCCAGTCGAACGACTATCAGAACAAGCTCACGACCGACGAGTCCGGTTCGCTGATCGCGAAGCGCTTGCCGTTCGGCATGTATCGTGTGCAGATCGAGCAGCCGGGTTTCGCTGAAGTTTCGGCCCCGGTTGAGATTCGCTCTGCGGTTCCCACCCAATATTCCATCAAGCTCAGCCTGGCTTCCGTAACCACGTCGATCGTAGTGCGGGATTCCGACACACTCATCGATCCTCATCGCGCGGATTCTGCAAACGAGATTGGAAATCAGACGATTCAGACCCGCACCACGTCCTTGCCCGGACGCTCGCTACAAGACCTGGTGAATTCCGAGCCGGGATGGCTTTACGAAGGCAACGCGGTGCTGCATCCGCGCGGCTCCGAATATCAAACCCAATTTGTGGTCGATGGTATTCCCTTGACCGACAATCGCTCTCCCAGCTTTGGTCCGGAGATCGAGGCCGACGATGTCGATTCCATGAACATTTACACAGCGGGAATCCCGGCTGAGTTCGGTCGCAAGATGGGTGGAGTGATCGAGGTCAATACTCTCAAAGACACGAAGCAAGGGCTGCACGGCCAGGCAGTGCTTTCAGGAGGCAGCTTCGACACAGCGGGCGCCTTCGCTCAAGCTCAGGACGTTTGGAGTGGAAATACGCTGGGCGCAAGCGCGTCGGGTGACGGCACGAACCGGTACCTGAACCCTGTCGTTCCCGAAAACTTTACGAACAACGGGACGACTGGAGATTTCTCGGTCCACTACGAGCGCGATCTCACTCCAGTAGATCGTCTTGGACTGATAGTCAGGCACGGCTTCTCGCGCTTCCAGGTTCCGAACGAGCAAGTGCAGGAAGACGCGGGACAGCGCCAGGACGGGGACAACGCCGAGACAATGGGCATCGCCTCGTATCAACACGTGTTTTCTGCGAATGTGTTGGGCGCCCTTCGTGGGATGGTGCGCGATACCTCGAACGACCTCACGTCCAACCCCGAATCCACTCCGGTGATTGCGTTTCTGCACAACAATTTCCGCGAAGGATATTTCAACGGATCTCTCTCAGTGCATCATGGGCCGCAGGAATGGAAAGCCGGGGTCGAGTCGGACGTTTTGTTTCTGCACGAGAACTTCAGCGACATCATCACCGATCCCACGCAGTTTGATCCCGGAACGCCGCCAACCTTTGCGTTCGCCGGAAACCGCCCTGACATTGAGCAGTCCGCTTATGTGCAGGACCTCATTCGCCTCGGGAACTGGACGGTCAGCGCTGGGCTGCGGTGGGACCATTATCAGCTTCTGGTCAATCAGAACGCGGTCAGTCCGCGTCTTTCGGTGGCGCGTTACTTTCCCTCCGCTGGACTAGTGATCCACGCGTCGTACGACCGGGTATTCCAGACACCGTCGTCGGAAAACATTCTTCTGTCGAGCTCGCCGCAAGTGGTTTCGCTCAATCCGAATGTTCTGCGCCTGCCGGTCGAACCCTCTCACGGCAATTATTTTGAAATCGGCGCGACCAAAGCTCTTTTCGGTCAGCTGCGCTTTGATTCGAATTATTACCGTCGCTACGTCAATAACTATGCCGACGACGATCAGATTCTGAATACGGCAGTCAGTTTTCCCATAGCATTCGAAAAGGCCGTGATCTACGGAGCGGAAGGGAAGCTTGAAATTCCGAAGTGGGGACGCTTCTCCGGATACGTCAGCTATTCGTACATGGTCGGCAACGCGTGGTTTCCGGTAACCGGGGGGCTCTTTCTCGGCGATGATGCGGTTAGCGCGACCACGCAGCTTACCGGGCATTTCCCCGACTCGCAGGACCAGCGCAATACCGTGCGGCTTCGCCTGCGTTATCAAATGTTGTCGCGTCTCTGGATCGCAGGCTCTGCGGAATACGGAAGCGGGCTGCCTTTCGAATTTACGGGCGACTATGATGACGCGCTCGCGCAGTATGGTCAGGCGATGGTCGATCGTATCAATTTTGCGCGCGGGCGAGTGCGGCCTTCATTGGCGGTCGACGCTTCGGTGGGAGCCGACCTTTACAAGAGCGATCGATTCTCCACGCACCTGCAGGCGGATGTAGAGAATATAAACAATCGCTTGAATGTGATTGACTTCGGTGGACTCTTCTCGGGCAACGCAATTGCCCCGCCGCGCAGCTATGCGCTCCGCCTGACGACAAATTTCTAACGGCTCAGGCTAGACGACGAAATACTTGGCTCCTGGATGATGAACGACGATGGCGGACGTAGACTGCTCGGGCTCCAGCAGAAATCCCGATGTAAGCCGCACACCGACATTCTCCTCCGGTTTGAGTAGGTCAAACAGCTTGGTCTGATCTTCCAGGTTCGGACAAGCGGGATAACCGAACGAATATCTCGATCCGCGATATTTCTGATGGAAGAGATCGCGGATCTCCGGCGCGTCTTCGCCGGCGATGCCTAATTCCTCGCGCATCTTCTTGTGATGAAGCTCGGCGAGAGCTTCCGCAGTCTCCACGCTCAGTCCGTGCAGATATAGATACTTCGTGTACTCTCCACCCTCAAAGAGGCGCTGCGTCTCGACGCTGGCTTTGGCTCCGATGGTTACAAGCGAAAGGCCGATGACATCCATCTTTCCCGACGATTTCGGAGCGAAGAAATCTGAGATGGCAAGCCGGCGGCCTTCGCGCTGGCGCGGGAAAGTGAAGCGCAGCAGTTCGGCGCCTGCCTTTTCCGCATCCGCCGGTTCATACACGATTACATCGTTTCCGTCTGCTTGCGCCGGGAAGTATCCGTAAACAACGGCCGGAGCGAAGAGTCCGGACTCCAGGACCTCGTCTTCTAGCTTCTTCAGGATGGGCCGGAATTTCTCTTCAACCAGGCGCAGGTAGTCCGACTGTGACGCGGTCTTCAACTGCCATTGATTCTTGAATAGCGCGGTCTCGTTGATGTAGCGAAAGACTTCGCGCAGGTCGTAATCTTTGCGCACGCGAACGCCCCAGAAGGGAGGCACCGGAATATTGGGAGCGTCGGTGACAACGGCGCTGCGCTCGGCGAAAACCGGGCCAGTTTCTTCGTCGACCGCGGAGGCCTTCGCGTATTCCTTGACCGTACGGCCTTCCTGCAACCTGCTTTCGCGGGCGCCATCTTCGGTCGCGAGGTCTTCCATGATGTGCAAACCTGCGAAAGCGTCGTCGGCATAGAAAACAGCGTTCGCGTATTCGCGCCGTAGATCGTCTTCGACGTACTTGCGTGTGAGCGCGGCTCCGCCGCAAATAACCGGGAACTCGAGCTTCTGCCGCTCGAGGTCCTGGATGACATACTTCATCTCCAAGGTCGATTTCACCAGCAAGCCGCTCAGTCCGATGGCATGCGCATTATGTTCCTGCGCGGCGCGAATGATGGTGTCTCCAGGCTGCTTGATACCGAGATTGACAACCTTGTACCCGTTATTCGACAGAATAATATCGACCAGATTCTTGCCGATGTCGTGGACGTCGCCTTTCACCGTCGCAAGGACGATAGTGCCTTTCTGCGAACCGGACTTCTTTTCCATCTTGGGCTCGAGATACGCCACGGCAGCCTTCATGACTCCAGCGGAATCCAGAACTGACGGCAATTGCATCTTGCGTGCGCCAAACAGGTCGCCCACCGTCTTCATGCCGTCGAGAAGAACAGTGTTGATCAATTCCAGCGGAGAATAGCTCACCAGAGCGTCTTCAAGCAGAGCTTCCAGGGGCTTCTTGTTCGCGCCTTCGCCTACGGACTTCTCTCCGTTGATGATGGCGAACTTCAGCTTGTCTTCGACGGAGAGCGTGTCGACATGGGCGGTGGTTGAAGCCGCCGGTTTGCCCTTCATCCCGGCGAAGTGCGCCATGTACACCTGGAGCGGGTCGCCGGCGGATGCATCCCGGAAGATGAGTTTGCGCGCGAGATCGACTTCTTCCTGCGGAATCTTGTAGAGCGGATAGATCTTAGTGTAGTTAACGATGGCCATATCGAGGCCATGATCGACTGCCTCGTGCATGAAGACAGAATTGAGCACGCGGCGCGGGTAGGCATCGAGGCCGAACGAAATATTGCTTACGCCGAGAATCGTCTTAACGTTGGGGAGTTCCTTCTTGATTCTCTCCACTGCCTTCAGCGTTTCGATTCCAGCGGAACGATATTCTTCCTGTCCCGTCGATATGGGCAGAGTGAGGGCATCAAAGATCAGGTCGGTCGAATCGAGGCCGTACTTCTTGGTCGCCAGATCGTGGATGCGGTGTGCGATCGCGACTTTCTTGTCCGCGGTGAGCGCCATGCCTTCTTCATCGATGGTCAGCGCAATGACGGCAGCGCCGTAGCGCTTGGCCATCGGCAGGACTTTCGACGTACGCTTCTCGCCGTCTTCCAGATTGATGGAATTGATGATGCCGCGGCCCGGGATGCGCTTGAGTGCTTCCTCGACCACATCGGCCTCGGTGGAATCGACGAGAATTGGTGCGGGCACGCGCGTGGCGATCTTTTCGAGGATCGAGGTGATGTATCCCTTTTCGTCCTCGCCGACGATCGCGCAAAAGAGGTCCAGCATGTGCGAGCCGTCGTTCACCAGCTTCTTGGCGAGCGTGAGGATGTCGTCGTATTTCTTGCCTTGCACCAGCTTCCGGAAATGATCGACGCGCGTAGTCGTATTCATCTCCTCGGCGACAATGAGAGGCTTCGGTTCGAGATCAAGCGGAACGCTGGTATAGGCGCTCGAAGCTGATCCTGAGCGCTTCACATCGCGCTTTGCCGGCTCGACGCCGGAGACGGCATCGACAACCGCCTTCAGATGTTCAGGAGTCGTGCCACAGCAGCCGCCGACGATGCGGACGCCGTAGTCCACGACAAAATGCTTATGATATTCCGCGAGTTCAGCGGGAGAGAGCTTGTAAACGGCGTGTCCGCCCACGCTTTGCGGCAGTCCGGCATTTGGAAGCACCGAAACTTCCTTCGTCGAATTGAGCGCCAGGTAGCGGACGGCGTCGTTCATCTCTTTGGGTCCGGTCGCACAATTCAGACCAATCGCATCGACTTCAAACGGCTCGAGCGCAGTAAGGGCTGCCCCTATTTCCGTTCCCAGGAGCATAGTTCCGGATTCCTGCAGCGTGACCTGCACCTGCACGGGCAAGCGCTTGCCAGCCTTCCGCATCGCCTCCAGTACGCCGATGGTCGCGATTTTGGCTTGCAGTAAGTCTTGCGCAGTCTCGACTAAAAGCAGGTCGACGCCTCCCTCGATCAACGCGGAGGCTTGCTCTTCGTAAGACTCGACCATCGCGTCGAAACCGATGTGCGCGAGCGATGGAAGCTTCGTCGTGGGACCCATTGATCCGGCAACAAACCGGGGGCGGTCTTTGGTCGAAAACTGTTGAGCTACTTCACGGGCGAGCTTGGCCGCCTTAACGTTGATCTCGCGGACGCGATCGCGCAGGTCGAATTCTCCTAAGACGATCGAGGATCCGCCAAAGGTGTTGGTCTCAACGACGTCGCAGCCCACGCGGAAGAAATCCGCATGGATGTCGCGAATAATGTCGGGACGGCTGAGCACCAGAACTTCGCTGCAATTTTCCTTTCCCCAATAATCATCGAGGGTAGGATTGCGCTTCTGGATATTTGTGCCCATCGCGCCGTCGTAAACGACGACCCGGTCTTTTACGATTTGTAGAAAGTCTGCCAT
>Ga0187863_10003939_pt1 | contig 10758 bp, 11 predicted proteins | sample June2016WEW_11_1_FD_132975 | JGI IMG/M metagenome (GOLD analysis project Ga0187863, IMG submission 132975) | Peatland microbial communities from SPRUCE experiment site at the Marcell Experimental Forest, Minnesota, USA - June2016WEW_11_10 | ecosystem: Environmental > Terrestrial > Soil >...
GTCAACCTTGGCATTGGATTGCCGACGCTGATAGCGAATTACGTTCCGTCGGGAATGGATGTGATTCTGCAATCGGAGAATGGGAAGCAGGGGATTGGGACGTATCCCATGGAAGGAACGGAAGAAGCGGACTTGATCAACGCCGGCAAAGAGACCGTCAGCGAAATGGCGGGCACGGCATATTTTTCCAGCGCCGATTCCTTTGCCATGATTCGCGGCGGCCATGTTGACCTGAGCGTGCTCGGCGCGATGGAGGTTGACGAACAGGGAAATCTTGCGAATTGGATGATCCCGGGAAAAATGGTCAAGGGCATGGGCGGAGCCATGGATCTTGTGGCGGGGGCGCGGCGCGTGATCATCGCCATGGAACACGCTACGAAGGATGGGCAGCCTAAGATTCTTAAGAACTGTACGCTGCCGCTGACTGGAGTGAAAGTTGTCGACACGATTGTTACGGAGATGGCGTATATGCGTGTGACGCCGGAGGGATTGGTGCTGGAGGAGATTGCTCCGGGGCTGACCCTCGAGGACGTGCAGAAGGCTACCGAGGCGAGGTTGCGCGTGAGTAGGGATTTGAAAACAATGTAGGCGAGGTCAGAGGTTCGAGGTCAGAGGTCAGAGGTCAGAAGTTTCTAAGGTCTCAGGTTCAGGTTGGAGCGGAACTTTTCTTATTTATTTGCGTATTTTTATTCAGGAGGATTGTCTTCCATGATTGCCTTCCTGCTTTGGTGTTTTCTCTTCTTGCTGTGTTGGCCGTTGGCGCTGCTGGCGCTGGTGCTTTATCCCTTTGTATGGTTGATGCTACTGCCTTTTCGGCTGGTGGGAATTGCGGTTCACGGGACGCTCGCCTTGGTTTGGGCGGTGGTGATGCTGCCGGCGCGACTGCTCAGCGCTCCCTTCCGGCTGTCGCGAATTTAGCGGGCGATGGACGGCCGAGGGTGGCCGTCGCTACGTGAGTTTCGGCTCGGCTAGATATTTTTGCAGAAAGTGCAGCGCTCTTTCCTCTGCGTCTCGCCAGATGGTTTGATCTTCGAAGCCGTGGCCGGCTCCCGGATAGATTTTGATTTCGTAGGGGACTCCTTTTTTCTCCAGCAGCTTTTTCAGGTTGTAGGCTTCCTCGACGGGGATGGTGGCGTCGTCTTCGCCGTGCAGGATCAGCACGGGACAGAGGCGGCGCATGAAGAGGTTCATTTCTTTCGGCATACCTCCGTAGAATTCGACAACGGCCTTAACGCGAGCGTCGATGGCGGAGTTGGCGAGCGAGAGGTAGGCTCCGAGAGAAAAGCCAAGGAGAGCGATGCGCGCGCCGTCGACCTGCGGTTGCGTTTCGACGAAACTGATCGCGTCCCATAAAGTTTTCATCCACAGGGGAAAGTTGCGCAGGATGGTTGGCTTGTCGGCGGATTCGGTGCCGGTGCGATCAAAATAACGAAGGATGTATACAGAGAAGCCCTGGGCGGCGAGCATGGCGGCGTAACGCTCCATGCCGGAGACGCCGCCCCCAGCGCCATGAAGCGCGATGACGGCAGGAAGGCGAGCGCCGGCCGATTCAGGCAAGTAGGCGTCGAGGCCGATGGGCTTGCCGCCGCTTTGGTAAACCAGCGAGGATGGTTGGATCGGCATGCTTCCGTTCATAAGATAACTTATGGCATTTTCAATCGGTTTGAGCTCCGCCGAAGGTCTTAGAGGGTGCAAGCCCTCAGCGGCTCAAGCCGCATTCAGAAGCAGGCCGTTATCGCAGCGGTGAACCGCTGCGCCACACAAAAGCAAATGCAAGAGCGGTGAAGCGCTGCGCCACACCACAATCATCTGACTCGCAAAACGCGTCTAGCCCACAGCCAATTCAGGAATGCAGCCGCCACGGTAGCTGCCAGGATGAGCGACTTACTCCAAGGCGTCTGTTTCGTGAGCACGGCAGCGATGCCGACTCCGGCAGCGATGGATACGCCCAGAACGGCGAGCACGGACCCTCCTGGGAGCCTGAAAGCGGCGGCCTGTGGCTGTTTTCGGCGGAGAGCAATCAGAGCGGCGCACACCACTCCGTAATAGAAGAGGCGAGCGACCACCGACAGCGTCACATTCCAGGCAAAACTTCCGCCGATTGCGAGGCCCCATACCGCCGCTGCAAAGAAGAGGATAGAGAACCAGGGCGTGTGGAACCTGCGACTGACAACGGCAAAAACTTCGGGCAGATCGGCGCGTTGAGCGAGAGCGAAAGTAACGCGGGGCATGCCCAGCAGTTTGGCGCTCAGATAACCGTAGACCGAAACCAGCGCACCGATCGCGACCAACTGTGCTCCGCGATTGCCCATGGTGACGCGCGCGACCTCTGCCAGAGGACGATCGGTGGTGGCTCCGGGGCCGAGAACTCCGACGACTACCCATTGCACCAGGGCATAAATTGTGGTGCAGGCGATGAGCGCAATCGCCAGTGCGAAAGCAGCGTCACGAGCGGGATTCTTGGCTTCGCTCATGGGTGCTACCGCGGATTCAAATCCGCCATAGGCGAAGATGAGCAGCACCATCGCCTTCATCCATGAGCTTAGCGGGAATGGGGACGCCACGATCGCCGATGAGAAAACCGCTGGGTGAACGATGGTTACTGCGGCCCCTGCCAGCACGACCATCAGCAACGGGAGAATTTTCGCGACGGTGAAGATGTTGCTGACGGCAGTTCCCTGCCGCGCACCGATGGTGTTGATGAGGGCGAGCACTCCGACCAATGCGGTGAGGACCACGAAGCGCGACACAGGTTGTTTCGCGGCCGGCCAGAACTCGGCCAGATAAATGACAAATAGATTTGCGTTTGCCGCCGGCGCGGCAGTCTGCGCGAGGTAGAACATCCAACCGACGAGGATTCCGATGAAGCGCCCGAAGGCGGTGCGCGCATAGAGGTAGGGACCACCGGCATCGGAGAATTGCGACGCCACTTCGGCGAAACAGGCCATGATTACGCCCATGGCCGCGCCGGCAAGTAAGACGGCGAGCACACTGCGCTTGCCGAGCAGGGCGGCGACTGTGGCCGGCAACCCGAAGATGCCGCTGCCGATGATGGAGTTGATGGCGAGCGCGGCCAGGCTCCAGCGGCCGATCGCCCGCACCAGACTAGTTTGCCGCAGGCCAGTCCTTCCGGTCTCAGTGTTCGTCGAGCCAGTTTGCATCGTGCGAGTTTGCATCACCCTGATTTGACACGGCCCATTTGCATCGGCCGGTTTGCGACGCCTTCATCGAGAATTGTTTGTATCACACCCCAGCCCCCGCTTAGATTAAACTTCTTCCCGGCCTGTTTCGATTAATCATCCGAAACGGCCAGTGGGAGCGTACTTCGACGTGGCCGCATCGATCTCCGACATCAGGCTCTTGCTCAAAGTCAAGTCTCTGCCTAGGTCTGCCGATTTTCGGCGTGTCTTCATCGCGGGGGGAACGGGGTATATCGGCAGAGCGCTGCTGCCGATTCTTCTGGAGCGTGGACATCGTGTGCGCGTTATGGTTCGTCCCGGGTCGAAGGCTCAACTGCCAGCGGAATGCGAGGTTGTTTCGGGCAATCCTCTGGACGCGAACAGCTATCGGCAACTGATTCGCCCGGCCGACACCTTTATTCATCTGGTCGGAGTCGCGCGTCCGTCTGGGGCGAAGGTGGCGGCGTTTCGCGCCATTGATCTGGTTTCGGTGCGCGAAGCAGCTTCGGCGTGCAGCGAGCTTGGGGTGCAGCATTTCATCTATATGAGCGTCGCACATCCGGCCCCGCTCGGGATCATGAAAAACTACATCACGGTGCGGGCAGAGTGTGAACGGACAATCCTGGAGCGGCACCTCAACTGCACTATTCTTCAGCCCTGGTACGTGCTCGGACCGGGACGTCGCTGGCCCTATTTGCTGCTACCTTTTTATAAAGTAGCGGAGTGCCTTCCCTTCACGAGGGACGCCGCTTTGCGACTGGGGCTGGTTACACTTGACGAGCTGATTCTTGCCCTGATTGACTCGGTGGAATCGCCGGTGCAGGGCACGCGCATTGCAAAGGTTCCCGAGATTCGCAATGCCGGACTGCACTTGTCGCGGCAAGCGGCCCGCAAGACGGCTTGACTCCACGCTGAAACCGACTGCCTAGCACGGCATTCCGACCCAAAGTAACTTCAATTACCGAAGCTCATGCACACGGGGAATCTTTCTGCTATGGCTGCGGGATGCGATCTTGATAGGGAAGCATGGGTCGGGAAATGCTGCGTCGGGACGGAAAGGGCCATATGGATCGCGAGAACCGGGAGAGCATGGAAGACATTCATCTTCGCATTTTGCGCATCACCGACGACCTGCGCGTGATCCAGCGCGAACTGAATTGCGCCGCCATGCAGGCGCCGACCGACCCGGAGCTGATGGAAGCGCTCGCCGATCCGCCAGAGATGGAATCAATTCAGGTGTTGAAATCGGCGCTCGATCAGATGCGGCACTTTCTGTGGTTTTACATGCAAGTGGTTACAAGCGATTCCGAGATGGGAGAGAAATTCCGGCAGACGTTGCGCCAGGAGGCTCCTTTGCAGATTCCGGAAAAGGAACAGCAGTTTCAAAGCGCGACCGACGCCATCATGCTGCGCTACCTGGCCGATAGCAAGTTCCGCAAGCCCAACTAGAGGTCAGCAACTGAAGCCTCTACGTACTCTTGTCTTCGCAGCGGTGAGCCGCTGCGCTATCCAAAGAAAACAAATCGAGTTCCTGGGCGGGCTGTGAAGCCGCGCTCTTTCAAGGGGTACTGGATGCGCCTAGCCTGTGGGATCTTGTACCGGGTTCCCCCCAACTTCTTTCCTCCAGCGCGCGAACTGCTGCGATCCTTATATATTGCCCTGCTACAATCGCTAGCTTTATGATTCGAGGGAACTTCTTGGCGTACAAAAACGTAGTTGTGGTGTGCTGTTAAGGCGCCTAAAAAGATGGAAGGGTGTCGGCGCTTAGAGTGTCCGACTGAGTCGTGCCGCTGCTGGCGAAACTGCCGAGCTTTGCTCGGCTGGACAGACGGGGGCGTCTGTCCCTACGTGATTTGGGCGGGATCGTTTGATTTAGGCAGGGTTTGCGGAGTTTGAGTTTGGATGATGCCCAGGTTGTCGGGTTGCTGGTCCGTCGCTGCGTTTCGGGCGACGCTGCGGCTTGGGAGGAGATTGTTCAGCGGTATCACCGGCGGATTTATAACGTTTGCTACCGGTTTGCGGGAGATGCGGAGAACGCCCAGGACCTCACCCAAGAGGTCTTTATCAAGATGTATCGGACGTTGAATACCTACGACTCCGGTAAAGGGGCGTTCATGACCTGGGTGACCACGATTACGCGGAACCTGCTGGTTGATCATTTTCGTAAGACCAAGGGTGACCGGGTCACAGATTCTTTAGATTCAACACCTTCCGAGCACGAGGATGCGCAGCCTTTGAGCGAGCGGATTGCCGACCGGGCACCTCCTCCAGACGCTTCGGTGCAGTCGCGGGAGACGCGGGAGATGGTGCATTCGGCGTTGCAGAAACTGTCTCCAGAGCTGCGGGAGGCGGTGATTTTGAGGGACTTACAGGACATGGACTATCGGGAAATTGCCACGGCTTTGAGGGTTCCGGAGGGAACCGTCAAGTCAAGAATTAACCGGGGACGGGCGGAACTTGCGCGGCTCCTACAACGTACATATAGGCAGGTGATCTGATGCCAGAAGAAACTAAGCACGGGATGGAATGCGCGGAGTTTGACGCGCTGCTTAGCGATGCCCTCGACGGCCCGCTGAGTTCGGATCGCCAAGAGAGTTTCGAGGCGCATCGGCGCATTTGCACGACTTGCGGACCGATGTTTGCGGAGGCGCAGGCGGGTCTGCAATTTCTGCGGACGCTGGAGGAAGTTGAGCCTCCGGTATATCTGGTGCACAACATTCTGGCGGCTACAAGTGGAGTGGAGAGCCGGCGGACGATTTCGGCGGACGGGCGAACGGCTCCTTTTGTGGAGCGGGCGCGAGAGTGGTGGGATTCATTCTTTAGTCCGGTGACGTCGTTTGTGCGGCAGCCGCGATTCGTGATGTCGTTCGGGATGATCTTCTTTTCGTTTTCGCTGGCGCTGAGTATTGCGGGCGTCAAGCCGGCGGATGTGGCGAAGGTGGATCTGCGGCCGGCGGCGTTGCGGCATGCGTATAATGACGCGCAAATTAAAGTGGTGAAGTTTTACGACAATATACGGTTTGTGTATGAGATTGAATCGAAGGTGCGCGAGTTGAAGCGGGCGAATGCTCCGGCGGAGACCGCGCCTTCAGAACCTAAGGAACGGAAGAACAACGATACTAGTGGGCAGCCAGATCAAAGACAGGATCGTAATTACTCCCAGGAGTATAACCAGCCGATGTTAGCCGCGCTGCATGGGCCACCTGCCGTGACGAGGACCACGAACAGGAGGCTGATATGAATTGCGCGAATCATGCGGATGCACCGGCAGTAGCGTATTGCCGGACATGCGGGAAGGCGTTGTGCGCGAATTGCACGCGTCCGGTGCGGGGAGTGATTTATTGCGAGGATTGCCTGGGAGCGAAGATGGAAGGGGCTCCTTCGGCGGGTGCTGTGGCGGGAGGCTATGCCGGCGCTTCTGCGAGCAGCGCGGGATTTGTGGCGCCGGGATTTTCTCCGGGCGCAACTCGAACCACGCCTCCTGTGCTTCCACCTGTTGGTAGCGGCAGTGGGCCGAATCCTACGGTTGCGGGAATTCTGGCGGGATTTTTTCCTTTTGGCGTAGGCGCGGTTTATACCGGACAGTATGCGAAGGGGCTGGCGCACCTGTGTATTTTTACATTGCTGATTGTAGGCATCAACGTTGGCAGCGACCACAACCAAGGCTCGTTGTTGGCGCTCTCGATCGTGGGATTGATTTTTTTCATTGTCTACCAGTTGATTGATGCGGTGCGATCGGCGAAAGCGATTCAAATGGCGCAGCCGGTTCCTGATCCGTTTGGGTTGGCGGCGACGTTTGGCGGCGGCTCGAAAATCGAGACGAGCAAGATTCCTGCGGGCGCGATTGTGCTCATTCTGGTCGGTGTGCTCTTCCTGCTACATACGATGGGGCTGACGGAGTTTGGCCTTGATCGCTTCTGGCCGGTGATTTTGATTTTTATTGGCGGTTGGATGTTTGCACGAAACTGGGGGCTGGTGGGCGATAAAAGCTGCCGCACGCGACAGATTTCGAGTTCGGGGCTGTCGATTACGGTGTGCCAGTGTGCGCGCTGTCGCACGCGCAGGATCATGGGGCCGGCAATCGTGTTTACGATTGGCGTGCTCTTCCTGCTGGATAACCTTGACGTGGGGAACCTTGGTTTTCATCGGACGTGGCCGTTGATACTGCTGGTGGTAGGCGCGATCAAGTTGATGCAGGGGAACGCATCGACGGAAGGGCACGTCTCTTTTTTGAGCTCGAATCCGCCAGGCGGGGGAGAATCGATTCCTCCTGCGCCTCCGATTCCGCCGACACCGCCTGCTCCGCCGACGACGCCAACTGAGGAGGTGAACCGTGGCTAGCCCTGTGATGCCGCCGCCGATTCCTCGGCCTCCGCAGCGTTCGATTGCTGGACCGGTCGTCCTGATTCTGATGGGCGTGCTGTTTCTGCTGGGGACGATGGGGATTCTCGAGATCCATAGTCTCGGGAGGCTGTTTGCGCGCTTCTGGCCAGCACTGCTGATTTTGTGGGGATTGCTCAAGCTGATGGAATATGAGCAGGCGAAGCGTGCCGGGCAACCGGCGAAGGGCATTGGGGTGGGCGGAATTTTCCTTATGTTCTTTCTGATTTGCGCCGGGCTGATCGCGACGCAGGCTTCGCGCGTGGATTGGAAGAACCTGGGCGAGCACATTCAGCTGGGCGATGATCAAGGGCTGGACGAGATTTTTGGCGGATCGACATTCAACTACAGCGGCGAGGTCAACAGTCCTTTGCCGGCGGGAAGCGACGCGCTGCGCATCAACGACGATCGGGGCACGGTTACGGTAAATGTCTCTGACGAAAAGAAAATTCGGATTGCGTGGCGGAAGAAGGTGCACGCCGAAAAACAGGAAGAGGCGGATCGCTATAACAAGCAGACCGATCTGATGGTGACGACGGCCGACAAGATGACCGTGCTGAATGCCAACACCCAGGGCGCGGGCGACAAGGGCGTCACCATGGACATGGATATTTATGTTCCAGCGAATGTGTCGCTGGCGATCACGTCGGGTCGCGGCGATGTTACGGTGGCGGGGAGAACGGGTACGCTCGAGATCAACCACCGGAAGGGCGAGGTGAATGTCAACGATCAGACAGGGAGCGTATCGTTGAATCTGGATGGAAGTTCGGCGCGCCTGCAACACATCAAGGGAGACGTGTCGATTCAGGGAAAAGCGAACGAAGTGTCGGTGGAGGATGTCGACGGCACGATGCATCTGAATGGAGAGTTTCAGGAAAGCTTGCGGCTGGTGCGAATCAGCAAGACGATTACTTTCCATTCCTCGCGAACGGAGATGGAGTTTGCGCGGCTGGATGGCCGGCTCGATCTCGATTCGGGAGACTTGCGAGCGGATACATTGACCGGACCGATGCGGTTGACGACGCGCTCGAAGGATATTGCGCTGGAGGGTTTGTCGGGCGATCTGCGGCTTGAGGACTCTAACGGATCGGTCGACGTCGCGCTGCACAAACCGGGAAATATACAGATCGATAATCGCAAAGGAGATGTGCAGGTTTCTATTCCTCCGAATACGGCGATCAAGGTGGAGGCGCGCACGAAGGATGGCGAGATCGAGAGCGACTTCAGCGAGATCAAAGTTGAAAGCCAGGAGCGGGGAGCGAGCGCCAGCGGCGCGATTGGGGCAAATGGGCCGCGTGTGGCCATAAATTGCGATCACGGCGCGATTGAGATTCGCAAGACGACGGGAGCGACGGCCGGGCCGGTTGCACCGGTGGCGCCGTTCACGCCACCGAACCCGGGTAAAGCATTGAAGGCCCTGCCCGCGCCTAAAGCGCCTCCGGTCGAGAGCGAAAACTAAGAGCGGAGTTGGCACACGGTTCCGCACGCGCACTTGGGAAAATAATGAACGCGCGATCTTTTAACAGAGCGCTCGGATGGGTCGCCCCGATCTCGGCGTGGTTGGCGCGGCTTTTGTTCGCGGGGCTTTTGGTCGCAGGGCTGTGGGGGCCGGCTCCGGTTGGTGCCCAGGACGGTTCCGCCGCGCCGTCGGCGCAACGCAAGACAAGTACTCCCTACACTGGCGATCTCTCCATCTTTGATTCTCCGGGACGCGATGAACGTCTGCAGATCAACCGCGTCATGGATATGCTTGGCATTGAGCCGGGCAAAAACGTTGCCGACATCGGCGCGGGATCGGGCTGGTTCACGGTGCGGGCTGCGCGTCGCGTCACGAACTCCGGAACGGTGTATGCGGTGGACATCAATCCGGAGGCAATGCAATACATTGACCAGCGCGCGAAAAAAGAAGGCCTGCAGAATATAAAGACGATCCTCAGCAAGCCTGACGATCCGCAGCTGTCGGCCGGCAGCATCGACGCCGTGCTCCTGCTTAAGACCTATCACGAGGTGGCGCATCCGGTTGTGCTGCTCCGGAACCTTCGCTCATCGCTGAAACCAGGAGCGAAGATTGGCATCATCGATCGCAACGGCAATGGAGAAAATCATGGCGTGAGTAAAGATGTGGTGGTTCGCGAAGCAGAGCAAGCGGGATATGAATTGCGCGACTCGCAGGACTTCGTCAAGGCCGACGGCATGGATTATTTTCTGATCTTTACAAAAAAGGCGGATTAGGAGCACGCTTCATTGTGGCGGGGACGTCGGCAGCGGATGTCAACATTATCAATCAGGATTAGCCATCAGGCCTTTTTGATCAGGCGCGTAATTCCGACCAGGATCACCGCACCGACAAAGGCCACAATGATTGCACCAATCATGCCGCCACCGGGCCAGATTCCAAGGGCCCCGAATACCCAGCCTCCGACGACACCGCCGAGAATGCCGAGAATGATGTCCACTAGTACGCCGTAGCCGCCGCCTTTCATTACCTGGCCGGCGAGCCAACCGGCGATCAGTCCAACCACGATCCAAACAAGAATGCCCACAGTGCACCTCCTCAGGCGGTATTTTCAGACGGCTGGACTGTACACCTCGGCCGGTTAAGACTCAAGGGCAAAAGAGCATAGTGTCGGTTGGACTGCGCAACAGTGGGCTGCGATCTCACACGTTGCCGCCGGCTGAGCTTCTGCCTCAGTCGGCGGCATTTTGTTCAGGTTGAATTACGCGTTCGTGCCGCCGTCGATAGTCAGATTTGCGCCGGTGATGTAGGCGGCTTCCGGGCTCGCTACGAAGGCGACGAGGGCGGCGACTTCGTCGACTGATCCGTAGCGGCCGAGGGCAGTCATGGCCTTTTGAGGTGCAGCCCAATCGCCGGAAGCAGGATTCAGATCGGTGTCGATCGGGCCGGGCTGAATATTGTTGACGGTGATGCCGCGGATTCCGACTTCTCGGGACAAGCCCTGTGCGAACATCTTGATGGCTCCTTTGGTGGCCGCGTAAGGGACGAGGCCGGGGGTCATACAACGTTCGCCTACGCACGAACCGATCATGATGATGCGGCCGCCATTCTTCATTTTCTTCAGCGCCGCGTGGGTGGCGATAAAGGCTCCGCGAATGTTGAGGTCGATCAGGCTGTCTAATTCCTCGATCGTGGCGTCTTCGAACTTCTTGGGAACGGCTGTGCCGGCGTTGTTGACGAGGA
>Ga0187863_10003945_pt1 | contig 10748 bp, 8 predicted proteins | sample June2016WEW_11_1_FD_132975 | JGI IMG/M metagenome (GOLD analysis project Ga0187863, IMG submission 132975) | Peatland microbial communities from SPRUCE experiment site at the Marcell Experimental Forest, Minnesota, USA - June2016WEW_11_10 | ecosystem: Environmental > Terrestrial > Soil >...
AGGAAGGACCCCACCGGAGTGAACATTTTTCTCGAAGCCCGAAAGCCGCGTGAATAATCCAGAGGACTACAGCGAGGAGATTCGGAAGGCGTTTGCCGAGTATGACCGGCAGGCGACCATCACGAATTTCAAGGTTGCCTGCGTGATCGGCATGGTGCTGATGCCCGCGGGCATTATCCTGGACAATTACGTTTACCCCGACAAACTCGGCCTGTTCATCCAACTTCGCCTCGCCTGTTCGGCTTTGATAGCCATTTTCTTCGGCATTCTCCTGACTTCTTTTGGTCATTTGCGTTATCGAAGCCTGGGCGTGACGCTCTTCATAATTCCCGCATCGTTTATTGCCTGGATGATCTATGCAACGGAAGGTGCGGCTTCTCCTTATTATGCAGGCTTGAACCTTGTGCTTCTGGTTCTGGCGTTCGTATTGCATTGGACATTCTGGGAAAGTCTTACCGCAGCCTCATTGGTAATTGTTCTTTATGTCGCGGCTTCTCTCGCCCACGGCCGCATTCCGGCAACCACCGCTGGCGCAGGGGTATTCGCCAACAACCTCTATTTTTTGGCTCTGACCGGAATCATAGTCGTCACCGGCAGTTATTTTCACAGCAAATCGCGCTTCCGCGAATTCGCCTTGCGCTATGAACTGGACAAAAACCGCGCGGCGCTCGAAGAAAGCAATCGCAAGCTGGTTGAACTCGACCAGATCAAAGGCCGCTTCTTTGCCAACATCAGCCACGAATTGCGCACGCCGCTCACGTTGCTGCTCGCGCCGCTGGAATCGCTGATGCAGCGCTTCAACCGCGCGCTCGACGATGACACGCGCAGCCTGCTCGACACTATGCACGCCAATGGCATGAGGCTGCTCAAGCTCATCAACGATCTGCTCGACCTCGTCCGCCTCGAATCCGGCCGCATGGAAATCAAACGCGAGCCGGTCGCAGTCACGGAATTCACCAAGGGCCTCGCCAGCGCGGCGCGGCAGGTGGCCGATGACAAGCGCATCAAGCTCGAAACGTTTGTGGATCCGGCGCTGGGCGCGGTGCTGGCCGACCGCGACAAGCTGGAAAAAATCGTGCTGAATCTCATGTTCAACGCGCTCAAGTTCACGCCCGCCGGCGGACGCGTGTCACTGCGCGCCGAAAAGCGGGGGGAAGAGTTCGTTCTGATTGTGAGCGACACCGGCATGGGCATCGCCGAGAAAAATCTGCCGTTTATTTTCGACCGCTTCTGGCAGGCCGACGGTACATCCAAGCGCAAATATCAGGGTGTTGGCATTGGTCTGGCGCTCGTGAAGGAACTGGTTGAAGTCCAAAACGGCAAGGTCAGCGTGGAAAGCCAGGAAGGCAAGGGGACCACGTTCACGGTGCGGTTGCCTTACGAAAAGGCCGAGATAAAGGATAAGGAACAGAAGCCCGAAACCGGTGGAGAAGTTCCGGGCGAGGCGGAAGCCGGTGGAACCGTGACTTCGGAGGAATGGCTGGCGAATTTATACCGGCGCGCGGAGTTGTTCCCGGCATTGACCCCGCTGCAGCAGTCCGTCAAGCCGGTTGAGTTCGCCGGCAACGGCAGACGCGCCACATTGCTGGTGGCCGACGACGAGCCGGACATGCTGCGATTTTTGAAATCGCAACTGGCCAAGCAATACGAGGTGATTGAGGCAGTGGACGGCCAGCAGGCGGTGGAGAAGGCGAGCCAGTTTTTGCCGGACATCATTCTGCTGGACATGATGATGCCGGAGAAGGACGGCCTGCAGGCCTGCCGCGAAATCCGCGCCCATACGCCCACGCAAAACATCCCGGTCATTCTGCTCACCGCGCGCGCCGATGAGGAAACAAAATTGACCGCGCTGGGGGTGGGCGCGAGCGATTTCCTGGCGAAGCCGTTTTCAACCACCGAATTGCACGTGCGCATCAAAAACCTCGTCGAGTCGCACGGCTTTCAGCGCAAATTGTCCCGTCAAAACCTGGCGCTCGAATCCACCATCGAACAGCTCAAGGACACCGAGTCGCAGCTGGTGCAGACCGAGAAGCTCGCATCGCTGGGGCGCATGAGCGCGGGCATCATTCACGAAATCAACAATCCGCTGAATTTTGCCACCACCGGCCTGTTCGCCTTGCGCCACAAAGGCAAATTCCTCGCCCCGGAACAACGCGGCGAATACGATGAAATTCTCAGGGACGTTGAAGAAGGCATCAAGCGTGTGCGCAACATCGTGTCCGACCTCCGCACGTTCACGCATCCCGACACCGAACAGCGCGACCAGGTGGACGTCGCCGAAGTGGTTGGCGCGTCGCTGCGGTTTATGAGCGGTGAATGGCGCGACAAGGTGCGGATTGAGACCAAGCTGGCCGAACGCCAGACGATTTGGGCGAACCGAAACAAAATAGTTCACATTCTGGTGAATCTGTTGCAGAATTCACTCGACGCGTTGCGGCACAAAGATTTTGCGGGCGAGCAACCGGCCATCTGGATAGAAGGCCGCGTGGAAAACGAGCGGAGCTTCATCGTGATCCGTGACAATGGAACGGGCATTGACGCGGAGCACCTGGACAAGATTTTTGATCCGTTTTTCACAACAAAGGAAGTGGGTGAGGGCATGGGATTGGGTCTGAGCATTTGCTATCGCATTGTCCGGGAATACGACGGACGCATTTCGGTCAGGACCGAAAGCGGCAAGTATTGCGAGTTTACACTCGAGTTTCCGGTGAAGGCTCAGTCCGCGGTTCAATCAGAGGAGCATCATGGAGAATTTGTACAACTATAAAAAATTCGCGATCCTTTATGTGGACGACGAGGAAAAGTCGCTGACCAATTTTTCCCGGGCGTTCGGAGATCAATTTCGCATCCTGACGGCGTCCAACGCCCAGGAGGGCCTGAAGCTGCTCGAAAAAAACGCCGATGAAATCGGCCTGTTGATGACCGATCAGCGGATGCCCGGCGAAAAGGGCGTGTGGCTTCTGGAACGCGCGCGAAAACTTCGCCCAAACATGATCCGGGTGCTGGTCACCGCCTATGCGGACATGGACGCCGCCATTGACGCCGTCAACAGCGGCGCGATTTACAAATACGTCACCAAGCCGTGGGACCCGCCGCAATTGGAGCAAACACTCATGCGCGGCCTGGAATATTTCATGGTGCGGCTGGAGCGCGACCAGTTGCTCACGGAAAAAATGTCGGTGATCCGCAACATGATGATTGCCGACCGGATTGTGAGCCTGGGCCTGCTGGCCGCCGGCCTCAGCCACCACATCCGCAACTCGCTCGTGGCGGTGAAGACGTTTCTCGACCTCGCGCCGGTGAAAATGGCCGAGGAAAAATCGGCGATGAAAGGACTGCGCAATCCAGATTTTTGGAAGGAATACCACCAGAACGTCCAGTCGCAGATCGAGAAAATCAACGGGTTGCTCAAGGATTTGTGGACGGCATCCGGAACTCCGTCGTTTCATTTCACCGACAAGGTCTTCATCCACGAAATCGTCGGCGAGGCCCTCAAAACATTTGAGAATCAATTCACCGCGCGGCGCATCCAGGTTGACAGCCAGATACCCGATTCGTTGCCGGCGCTGCAGGTGGACAAGCCGAAATTTCACCGGCTGTTCGAACTTTTGCTGAAGGACGAACTGGCCAGCCTGCCGGCGGGCAGCCGCGTCACGCTGACGGCGGAACTGCACAAAAAAGACACCAAACCGGAAATTATTGTTCGAATCAGTGACAACGGGCCTGGCCTGCCGCAGGAAGCTTTGCGGGTCGTGTTTGACCCGTTCGTCGTGCGTGGCGACACGCCGTCGGAATACGGCATCCACCTCATGGCGGTTTTCTTTATTGTCTATCACCACGGCGGGAGAATTGACGCCAAAAGCCAGCCCGGCCAAGGCACCACGTTTACGATCCACCTGCCGCTCAACCCCGAACACGCCGCGCCGCCCAGCGAACAGGAATTTCTCCAGAAAGTCCTCCTCAACGAGGAATTGTGGGAAAAATTGATTTCGTCCGAATAGCCGAAACGGGCGTTTTCAAAAATTGGCCACTTTTGGCCAATTTTGCAGCAAGCTTCCTTCCAATAATGGATTGACCTGAAGCCTGAAGCCGTGGATAATCCCCCGCTAGTGGCGCCAACCGGGAACAGGTTTGGCCGGGAGAATAGGTTCGGTCCATTCGGAACAGCAACGCGATGAAAACGCTTTTGGTTTTGGCCGCTCATCCGGATTTCGCTGAAACGATTCGCGCGGGTTTGAACCCGGAGCAGTATCGAGTCGTCCATCGTGCCAATGCGCAGGAAGCCGAACCGCTGCTGGCTCATGGTCTGGCCAATGCGTGCATTCTCGACCTTGAGCTGCTCGGCGTGCAGGGCATTTGGGCCATTGAAAAACTTCGGCGGCATGATTCCAAATGCCCGGTCATTGCCTACACCGCCGCCAAAAAATCGGAGTGGGAAGAGGAAGCCTATCTGCAAGGAGTGACCCACGTTTTGACCAAACCCGTGCGCATCCGGCTTCTGACCGCGCTGCTGGATCGTTTATGGGCGGTGCCGCAACGCGCCACCCAGCCGCCGCCCGTGTCATCGCCGGTTCCCCGAACCGTGGAACCTCCTGCGCCGCGGTTTGTCGGCGCGTCGCAGACCCTCGGCGTGCTGCGCGATTTTTCGTCCATCCTCATGCATTCGCTCAATGCCGAGCTGATGCTCAAGCAATTCCTGCTTTTCCTGCGCGAAACTCTCAGTGTCAACCGAGCCGCGATTTTCCTGAACCGCCCGAATTCACCGACCGCTGAACCGTCTCCGGCGGAGGAAGGCCGCCGCTTGCGCGCCGTGTCCGCCGTCGGCATCGCGCCGGGGCTGCTCGAACATTTTGAACTGTCGTCCGATTCCGGCATCGGCGCCCAGCTGGCGAACCTGGGCCGGATTCTGCGCCGCAGCAGCGACGAGGCGCGCGCGGATGCCGGGACGCAGAAGGAATTTGAGCTGCTCGGCGCGCAAGTTGCAGTGCCGATTCTCGACCGCGAAACCATTGTCGGCGTCGCCGTTTTCGACGGCCGCGTCACCGGCGAACCTCTCGCCAACGACGAATTGGAGTTGATTTTCCATTTGCTCGAACAGGTTGGGCTTGCGCTCCGCAACATCTGGCTGTACGACCAGCTTGCCGACAACCACGAGATGATGACGGATGTGCTGCGTGAACTGAGCAGCGCGTGCATCGTCGTGGGACGCGACCTGAAAGTGCTTCACGCCAACAAGGCCGCGCGCCGGCATTTCGGCCGGAAAAACCAGCACGGCGGCGAGCTGGAGTTCACCGACTTGCCGCAATCGCTCGGCGCGAAAATATATCAGGTCCTGTGCACCGGCGCGGCCATAGGCCCGTTCAAATTCGAGCCGGAAAATTCACCCGGCACGGTTTACAACGTCAGCGTCGTTCCGTTCCAAAGGCGAAATTCCGTCGTACCCGTTTCCGCGCTGTTGATGGCGGAGGACCTGACGCAGAGCGAACAGTTGAGGCGGCTGGAAATCGAAGCGGCCAACCTTCGCCTGGTCAAATCCATGGCCGACCGCCTCGCGCACGAGATCGGCAATGCCATGGTGCCGCTTTCCACGCACCAGCAGTTGCTCACCGAAAAATACCGGGACGCCGAGTTCCGCAAGTCGCTCGATCATGCGCTGACTGACGGCGTCAAACGCGTCACGCGGCTCATAAATCAAATGCGCTTTCTGGCGCGTGACGGACAGGTTGAGACGCAAGCCTTCCAGGTCGGGCCGCTCATACAGGAAGCCTATCAGGAAGCGCGCCAGCATCAGCCGGCCGAGACCGCGCAGTTGCATTACGAAAACGGGGGCGAACCCGTTGTCGTCACCGGCGACCGCGCGGCGTTGAAGCATGCCCTCGCCGAGGTGATGCTCAACGCCCTTCAGGCCAATCCCAAAGAGCCGAAGATTGACGTCAGGTTGCACACCGAAGGTGACAACGGCCATCAGGACCTGCAAATAGATGTGCAGGACAATGGCTCCGGCTTTACCGCCGAATCCGCCAAACAGGGGCCATCACCATTCTTTACCACGCGAAATGTCGGCCTTGGACTCGGCTTGACCGTCAGCCGGAAAATTATTGAGACGCATCACGGCAAACTGGAAATTGTTCCGCCGCAGTCCGGCAAATCCGGCGTCGTTCGGATTTCGCTGCCCGTTGACGTTGGGGCCCCGGCTGCCGGATAGGCCATCCATTGGCTTTGCGCTTGTCACCAAGGGAGGCGGGTTCTAAAGTGCGAAAGAGCGGCAGTTATTTTTGGCATGATTGAGCTGATTCAATTTCCTTGGAGCCCGTATTGCATTGTCCAGCGCTGCATCCTGGAGTTTGCCGGAGTTCGTTTCAAAATCACCAACATCCCCAATCAAAACCGTACCCTCGTCTGGAAATTGACGAGGCTGCGTTACTACGGCGTGCCCATCGTCAAGGACGGGAAGACGGTCGTGTTTGAACTCAATGACGATTCACAGGTCATCGCCAAATATCTTGACGCAAAATTCCAACTCGGCCTGTTCCCGCCCGGACTCGAAGGCATCCAAACCGTTCTCTGGCGCTGCATCGAGAATGAAATCGAAGGCGCCACATTCCGTTTAAACGACATTTACTGGCGGGAAAACGTGCCGCCGGCGGAACATCTCGATTTTTTGCGGTACAAGGAGCGCAAGTTTGGCCGCGGCTGCATTGACCAGTGGCGCAAACAGCAGGGCGAATGGCTGAAGCGGCTGGAACAGGGGCTGGTGCCGTTTGAGAAAATGGCGGCTCGCCACCCGTTTTTGCTGGGGGCCCGCCCGCATTTCGTGGATTTCGATTTGCTCGGGATGCTTGAAAATTTTCTTTACTCGGGCCATCATAAATTGCCTCCGGCGCACAATCATCTCAAGGACTGGCATCGGCGGATGAGCAAATTAAAAAGGAAAAATCCGAAGTGAAAAGGGCCGCCCACCTGACAACCCGCCGCCTCTTTTCCGCCCATTTCATTTTTATTTTGAATTGTGAAAAATTACATCATTGACACCAATGTCCTCCTGCACGATCCGCATTCGCTGTTGAGCTTTGAGGATAATCATGTCCTGATTCCCATCGAGGTCATCGAGGAAATTGACCGCTTCAAGCGCGAATCCAGCGAGCTCGGCCAGAATGCTCGCACGGTGTCGCGCATGCTCGACGGCTTTCGCGGCGAGGGCAGCCTGAGCGAAGGCGTGAAACTGCCCAACGGCGGCAGGTTGAAAATCGCGTTCCAAAAAAACGGGCACGTCAATGGCGACGCCCATGCCAACGGTAACACCGTGGACAACCGCATTCTTTCGCTCGCCGCTGCCATCCAAAAATCGCAGCCCAAAAACCCGACGATCCTCGTCAGCAAGGACATCAACCTCCGCATCAAGGCCGACGCGCTTGGTTTGCAGGCCGAGGATTACGAGACCGACCGCGTGTCCATCACCGACCTATACACCGGCATGCTGGAAATGTCCATCGGCACTGACAAAATGGCCGCGTTCCGCGCCAAGGGTGAGCTCGCGCTCGGCGCCGGCAGAAAATATTTTCCGAACGAGTATTGCACGCTCACCGACGAAACGAACCCCAAACGCACCGCGCTCACCAAGGTGGACGTGACCGGCCAAAAGCTGGTGCCCATCATTGACAGCCGCGAAGGCGTTTGGGGCATCAAACCGCGCAACCGCGAGCAACACTTCGCCTTCGACGCGCTGCTGGATGACCGCATCAAGCTGGTTACACTCATGGGCAAGGCCGGGACGGGAAAAACCTTGCTGGCGATGGCCGCTGGATTGAAGCGCACCGTGCTTGACCGCGAATTCCGCAGGCTCGTCGTCGCGCGCCCGACCATTTCCATGGGCAAGGAGCTCGGCTTTTTGCCCGGCTCGCTCGAAGAAAAACTCGCGCCGTGGATGCAGCCGATTCACGACGCGCTCGAAATGTTGAGCGACCTCAACATGGGCCACGACCATCGCCGCAGCGGCGACCTGATGCGTTCCGGTAGCATCGTCGTTGAGGCCCTGAGCTACATCCGCGGGCGCAGCATCGCCAACCAGTTCATGATCATTGACGAGGCTCAAAACCTGACGCCGCTCGAAGCCAAAACCATCATCACGCGCGTCGGGAGCGGCACAAAAATCGTCTTCACCGGTGACCCGTATCAAATTGACAATCCCTACGTGGACTCGTCGTCGAACGGATTCAACTACGTCGTAAGCCGCTTCCGTCCCGAAGCCATAGCCGGACACATCGAATTGCAAAAGGGCGAACGGTCCGAGCTGGCGGAGCGTGCCGCAAACATTTTGTAATCAATCGGTTAGAATCAGGGTTCAATAAGCCGGACGGTCGGTTTTCCGTGTCATGGACAGGCTTGTCTTCACTTTGCCAGTTGACAAAATGCGGTTGTCGCTGAAATTCAGGTAAGAGCTGGATTCGGCGCTTCGGGCGTCTTCAGCGGGAAATTATGATCTCAAACGAGCGACCATCACCTTTTGGCGGGCGGCCTTACAGCCAGCCGAAACCACCAGTCAACGAAGACACACTCAGATCCGGACAGGTGCAGATTGAGCGCAAAACTTTCATCTTCACGCTCAAGGAAAATCCGCGTGGACGTTTTTTGCGCATCACCGAGGATGTCGGGGGGCGCCGCGACAACATCATCGTACCTGCACCCGGTTTGGAGGATTTCAAAAAGCTGCTGGACGAAATGGTGAAGGCGGCGAACGAAATTCCTGCGAAAAGCAGTTCGTAAAAACCTGTTAGTGCCGATTCCAGCTAATTTTTTGGAGCAGCTTTCTTCCTCGGTTTCGTCCGCGGCGCGTCGCCCCAGAGACTTTCAAGATCATAGCGTTCGCGCGCGTCCTGCCGCATGATGTGTACGATCACGTCGAAGAAATCCAGCACAACCCATGCGCCCTGCACCGTGCCGTCCACTGCTCGCGGACGCACGCCGTGTTCTTCGCGCAACCGGTCGGTGATTTCATCCACGATGGCGCGCAAATGCGGCCCGCTCGTGCCGGACGCAATCACAAAATAATCCGTCACCGACGACAATTCGCGCACGTCGAGGATGGCAATATTTTCCGCCTTTTTATTGTCCGCGAACTCGCGGCACAACCGGGCAAGTATTCTGGAATCCATAGTAGCCACGAAGATTTAACCACGGATCAACCCGGATGAACATGGATTTTTTGACCTGAATTTCATGGGTTGCCTGCGGATGGAACCAAGGATTGAATTTTTCCAGTGCTTATTTGTGCCCATCCGTGGTTGAGAACATCAGACATAAAGTCGCTGGCTGCGAATCGCCTCCGCCACCGGAGGCGGTACGAATTGGTCAATCGGTAAACCCGCCTTAACCCGCGCGCGGATTTCCGACGACGAGACGCCCAGCGGAAAACCCCTGAGCGTTCTTCCGTGAAATGGAGGCGGGAAATTTGCCACCTTCCCGCCCGGCCGCGGAATCGCGACAAATTCAGCAAGCCTGGCCAGTTCGCCGGCTTCGCGCCATTCATTCAGCTTCGCCGTGTTGTCCGCGCCGATGAGATAAAACAATTCGGTCCGGGGAAAACGCCGCGTGTAATCGCGCAAGGTTTCAATGGTGTAGGAAACGCCGCCGCGCCGGATTTCCTGCTCGTCAATTTCGCAATTCGTTTTGCCGGCGAGCGCGAGCCGGAGCAATTGCAGGCGGACGGGCGCCGGGGCGGGTATGTTTTCCGGCTTGAACGGCGACTGTGCCGCCGGAATAAAAAACAGCCGGTCCAAAACCAGTTCTTCCATCGCCGCCTGCGCGACAAGCAGGTGGCCAAGATGAACAGGGTCAAACGAGCCGCCAAACAAGCCAAGTTTCATGTTTCCAACAATATTGTCGCATACCATTAAGCCGTTGTTCCACAAGTTCAACGTAAATCTGCTGCGCAGTTGCAGGGTGACATTTGCAGACCGCTAGCACTTGCCGGTGCATGGATCAAATTGCCATTCTCCGGACTGCTTCTTCATCCATGGCAACACAGGCGGAACCCAAAACGAGCTACAGCGATTATTCAGGTTCTTTATGCGGATTGTTCCTGTTTCAGGCAAATTATGCCGGGCACAACAGAAAAATCTGGAGTGGACGCGGCGATTTCGGTATTGCCAGCCGGACACCGGATGAAGTCGCGCCTGAAAATCGGCCATTTGATTCTAATGTTTGCGCTGGCGGCACTGCCCTTCGCCGCCACGTTCGCGCTGTATTATCCTGACGAGCGGCATTACACCGATGGCGCGCTGATGATGCTGAAGTACGGTGACTGGCTCGTGCCCAAAACCGCCGACGGCGAGCCGCGTTTTCAAAAGCCGCCTCTGGCCTATTGGTCGGCTGCGGTGAGCTACCTGACGTTTGGAGTTGGCGTCCTGGCGTCGCGGCTCCCCTTTTTGCTGGCCGGTTGCGGCACGCTTTGGCTGACGTACCGGCTTGCACGAAGGTTGACGGGCAGTGTTGAAACCGCGCTGTTGGCTGCGGTTGTATTGTTGTCGCAACCTCAATTTTTTCTCTGCTCCATTCGTACCATGCCGGATTCGTTGCTGGTATTTTTCATCCCGTTGAGCGCGTATGGTTTTTTGCGTCTGATCGTTTTTGAAGAATTTGTGGCGGGGGCCTTTTGGGCGGCGTATGGCGGCGCGCTGGGCGCAGCGTTGAGCAAGGGTTTGTTGGGCATCGCTGTCATTTTGTTCGCCTGGGGATTCGCCCTTTGGAAG
>Ga0187863_10003946_pt1 | contig 10747 bp, 4 predicted proteins | sample June2016WEW_11_1_FD_132975 | JGI IMG/M metagenome (GOLD analysis project Ga0187863, IMG submission 132975) | Peatland microbial communities from SPRUCE experiment site at the Marcell Experimental Forest, Minnesota, USA - June2016WEW_11_10 | ecosystem: Environmental > Terrestrial > Soil >...
GCGAATCAAAGAGGGCCGCTGGGAGATTGTCGGCGGCATGTGGGTTGAGCCCGATTTGAATATTCCGGACGGTGAGTCCACCGCGCGTTCGTTGCTGATTGGAAAGCGCTGGTTCCAGAAAGAGTACGGCGTCGATGTCCACATCGGCTGGAACCCGGACTCGTTTGGCTATAACTGGCAGCTACCCCAGATCTATAAAAAGTCCGGCGTAGATTATTTCGTCACCCAGAAAATGACCTGGAATGATACGAACCAGTTGCCTTTCAAGCTGTTCTGGTGGGAGTCGCCGGACGGCAGCAAAGTCCTCACTTATTTCCCCCATGACTACGTCAACACCGATCTGAATCCGGTCCGCCTGGCGAACGACCTTGCAATCGCGCGCAAGCGTGCGCCGGGAATGACCGAGATGATGGACCTTTACGGCATCGGCGACCACGGAGGCGGCCCCACGCGCGCCATTCTGGACGAGGGTGTGCACTGGATGCGGCCGGACAAAGTTGTGCCGCCCATGCAGTTCGGCACAGCCGCCGCGTACTTTCACGACATCGCCGGCAGAGTGGACAGCCACTCCCCGGAGTGGGACTACACTTCCATAGCCAAGGGCTATACCGAGCCGCCTGCGCCGGCAGTCGGAAAAATCAGCATTCCCACGTGGAAGAGCGAACTTTATTTCGAATACCACCGCGGCGTGATGACCACGCAGGCCAACCAAAAACGTAACATGCGGCAGAGCACCATGTGGGCATTGAACGCCGAGAAATATGCCTCGCTGGCGTGGCTGGATGGGAAGCCCTACCCTGCCGACGCGCTGACCGAGGCCTGGAAGAAGATCACGTTCAATGATTTTCACGACCTGGGTGCGGGATCAGGCATCGGCATCATTTACAAAGATGCGCAGCGCGATTATGACCAGGTGCGCTGGTCGACGAACGAAATCTCCAGCAACGCGCTGAGCCTGCTGGCTGCACATGTAAATACGTCAGCTGGTAGCGGGATTCCTGTGTTCGTCTTCAATCCTCTGGCATGGCAGCGCTCCGGTCTGGCGACGGTAGAAATTCAAATGCCTTCTGCGATTGCAGGTTCGCTGTCGGTCATCGATCCGCAGGGCCGCGTCCTTCCCTCGGAGATTCTCGCCACCGACCACGCAACCAATACGTATCGCCTGCTGGTGGACGTTAAGAACATGCCTTCGATGGGCTACGCGATTCTTCATGTCGTTCCCGGCGCGAAGCCGATGGGCAGCGACCTGAAAGTCAGCGATGCAAAACGCGGCGATCAAGATCAAAAAGACAGCGCTCTGATCGTGGAGAATGCGAACCTCCGAGTCACGGTCAGCGTGAAGACCGGCTGCATCAACAGCCTGTTCGACAAGCGCTCCAGCTTCGAGTCGTTGGCCAGCGGCGCCTGCGGCAATCAACTGCAGACCTTCAAGGACACGCCCAAAGATTACGATGCGTGGAACATTGACCCGGGCACGCTGGATCACATGACTCCGATCGATGCAGCAGATTCGGTGGAGTTGATCGAAAAGGGTCCGCTGCGCGCGGTCATTCGCGTGACACGCACGTGGCAAAGCTCAAAATTCGTGCAGGACATTACGCTTTATGCCGGAGCCGATCAGGTCGAGGTGGTGAACGACATCGACTGGCATGAGACCCACGTTCTGCTGAAGGCCGCGTTCCCGCTGGCCGCAACCAGCAGCCACGCCACCTATGAGATTCCTTACGGCAGCATTGAGCGCTCCACCACGCGGAACAATAGTTGGGAGAAGGCGCAGTTCGAGGTTCCCGCGCAACGCTGGGCAGATCTCGGCGATGGGCAGCACGGATTCAGCCTGATCAATGAGTCCAAGTTCGGCTACGATGATCAAGGCAATGTGCTGCGGCTCACTCTGCTGCGTTCGCCGGTCTGGCCCGATCCAGAGGCCGATCGCGGGCACCATCACTTTTCCTACGCGCTCTATCCCCACGCCGGCGACTGGAAGCAGGCCCTCACCGTCCGGCACGGCTACGAGTATAACTATCAGTTACAAGCCATGCAGGTTGCGGCCCACGCCGGTACACTGCCGCCGGAGCACTCCTTCGCGTTCGTTCAACCGGAGAACGTTGTGCTGACCGCGATGAAGAAGGCAGAGGACAGCGACAGTCTTATTTTTCACGCGTATGAGTGGGCAGGCAAATCCAGCAGCGTGACGTTCACCGTGCCGGAGGGAGCCACCGGCGCAGTTCTCACCAACCTTCTCGAACAGCCGCAGGGATCGCCGCTGACGATCACCGGCAATCAGCTCACAGTGCCCATTCATCCGTTTGAGATTCTCACGCTGCGCGTCGACTACAAACACGAGGCGAAATGAGAAACGCGTCCGTGTAACTCTGGCCAGATCTACTATTTGATCCGGGGAGAAGTTAGAAGTTGAGGTTTGCCAAGCCTGCCCTAGAGAAAGCTGCGGGGTGCGGCGGTGGATTCCCTGACAATCAATTCCGGCTTGACCTTACGGTGAACGGGGCTGATGTGGGTGTTCTTGCGCTGGGCAAGCATAGCCTCCATCAGAATTTCCGCTCCCATCGAAGCCAGCGTTTCCATGTGCTCCCGCACGCTGGTCAGGGCGGGATTGTAGAAGGCAGCGGCGGGGATGTCATCGAATCCGATCACCGAACAGTCCAGCGGAACCCTCAGGCCTGCGCTAATGAGCGCTCGAATCGCGCCGAAGGCGGTCATGTCATCGAACGCCACCAAGGCTGTGAAAGGAAGTTTGAGCGCGAGCAACTCTTTTGTACGTTCGTAGCCCCCTTCATAACTCGAGAAAGGATCGCTCAGAGTAACAACCAGGCGGGGATCCAATTCCAAACCTGCAGCGGTTGCGAAAGAACAAATTCCATCCCATTGGTGCTGGCTGTCGACAATCATCTTGGGACCGCGGATAAAAGCGATCTTACGGTGGCCTAGTCGGTAGAGGTGGTCGAGGGCCTGCCGCGTGCCGGCTTCGTGGTCCGTGGCGACCCAACTCAGGGCATCCGTGCCAGGCTCCCGGCCTAGAATGACCGAAGGAATTTTTCGGCTTTCGAGCGCGCTGAGAAGCTCCGTCTCGAAAGAAAGCGAGTTGGCGAGAATGATCAGCCCTTCGACGCGGCGCCCCAATAAGACACCAATGTATTTCTTAAAACGCGAGCGATTGTTTTGGATGTCCACTAAGAACGGAAGATAGCTCGATCGCGAAAAGCTGTTTTCAATCCCGCGCAGAATCTGCGCGCAGTAAGGGTCGGCAATGTCTGGCACCATCACGCCGATAGTATGGCTGCGATGACTCCGCAAGGCCTGGGCGAAGGGATTGGGCTGGTAGCCCAGTTCGTCCGCCACCTGGATGATTCGTTTCTTGGTCGATTCCGGAATGTAACTGGCCAAAGGCGCGTGACTCAACACCATGGAGACGGCTGTCGCCGAGAGCTTGCACTCCTTGGCGACGTCGCGAATGGTGACCCGAGCATTGGCTTTCGGTTTGGATTTCGTCACCGCATCATCCCCTCAAACGGCCAGCTCCCGGACTTCCACCGTGGCGCACACGCGATAGCCAACAACCTTCGTTTCAATTAGTTGCCCGCCATAACCGCGGATTTTGGGAAGTCGTCCGCCAATGTTATCAGGCCGTCGTCAGCGTGTTTCAGCCGCCACCCGGCCCCGTCGCGCTAATCCACGCTTTCCACAGCTTTTTCGATATTTTGCAGCGGGAAAATTCGCTTGACACTGTCACTCGAGGGATGATACTACATCGGTTTATTAAATCGGTAAAGTTAGAACTATGCGGCGTTCGGAGAAGGTTAGGACGAGGTCATTTTCCAAGGCGCTGTTTTCAAAAACTTCCGCCGAGCAACGGGAAGAGAACGACACCCGGTGTGGTGTGAGACGCACGTCACTTTGCCACCAACTGGGGCTGATCACATGTCAGGAACTAATCAGATGTGCTGTGTCTCTCTGTGTATCTCCGTATCTCTAGAGTAGGGGGCTTCTGCCGTGACTTGCCATAGGAAGTCGGTTTGGAATTTGAGCATCCTTTCCGGGGTTCTACTAAGCGCAGTGGTTGCCTGGGCAGGCATTACTGGTTCGATCTCGGGAACAGTTACGGATCCCAGCGGGGCTGTGATGTCGGGCGTCACCGTAACCGTCACCAGCTTATCGACGAACGTGCAGGGCACGACCGTCACGGACGCAAAGGGGTTTTATAGTTTTCCGGCGCTCAACGTTGACAAGTACACTGTTGCCGTCAATCAGCCTGGATTCAGAAACTTTCTTGAGAGCGGAGTCCAGATCAACGCCAATTCTGCGATCTCGATTGACATCAAGCTGCAAGTCGGCCAAGTACTCGATACCATTACTGTTAAGAGCGATACGCTGCAGGTGGAAACGCAGAGCACTCAGATGGGCGACGTGATTGAAGGTTCCACGATAACGTCGGTGCCTCTGAATGGACGTTCTTACATTGACCTGCTGGCTCTGCAGCCCGGTGTTTCTCCCTACACCGGCGATGACACTGCAGGAGGCACCGTCGCCGCGCCGATCTCTGGCAATCTGACGAACGGAACGCAATCCATAAACGGCGGTCGACCGGAAGCTAATGGCTTCATGGTGAACGGTGCCGATGCGGAAGAAGGATTGCACAACGGAGCGGCAATCGTTCCGAACCTGGACTCTATCGCAGAATTTCGCATTATCACTAACAACTTCAACGCCGAATATGGAAATTATAGCGGCGGCCAAATCAATGTGGTCACCAAGTCCGGCTCCAACCAATTTCACGGCGATCTTTTCGATTTCTTACGGAATACGGACTTGGATGCAAGAAACTACTTTTCTCCGACGCGCGGGGTCTTTATTCAAAACCAGTTTGGTGGAATTTTCGGTGGCCCCATCCGGAAGAATAAAGTCTTTTTCTTTGTCGATTATCAGGGGACGAAGCAAATTCTGGGAGCAACGCAAAACTATCCAGTACCATCCATTGCAGATCGTGGGGGCAACTTAGCAGATCAGGCGGGTGCTTTCGCCACTGGGACAGACTCGAATGGCAACCCGATCGCAAATCCCGTCAATGGCGCAACTTGGGCAAGTACTTTAGCAACGAGGTTGAATTATGCGGTCAACTCCGGCGAGCCGTACTACTACACAGCAGGAATGGTGAATCCCGCCACGATCAACCCGTCAACGGGCGCTGGAACTCAGTATGCTGCGAATTGCACGACGAACAACCCAGTGACTGGGTGCGTCTTTCCCAACGCCTCAATTCCGCAGGTGGCATGGGACCCAGTAGCAATCAACACTTTGAAATATATTCCGTCTCCAAACGGAAGCAATGCGTCGGGCCCCCTTTATTCAACCTCAGCATTCAACGAGACTTTATCGGACAACAAAGGTGGATTTCGGATCGATGCAACCCTCGGCAAGAACTCTCTATTCGGTTACTACTTTGCTGATAAGTACACAGTTGCAAATCCCTACGAATCTGTAAATATTCCTGGGTTCACCGCAGATACTTCCGGCCTCTCGCAGATGATAAACCTTGGTCTGACCACGACCCTCAACAACTACACCGTGAATGATGTTCGCATTGTGTATCTGCGGAACGTCAATCTCATAGGCACACCGGTAGAGGGTTTGGGAGTGTCGCTTGCCTCCCTGGGATTCAATACACCGTGGGGCTCCGGCGGCATTGGCAATGTCTCCGCGAGCCTGGCGGGGGTGCCGAATATGTCATTTAATAACTACAGCTTCGGCGTTCCGTCGACTACTTTTGATCAGCATAACAACACTTTTCAGGTTATTGACAACCTTAGCAGGATCTATGGAACGCACACCTTCCAGTTCGGTGGTGACTTCCATTACGATCAAATCAACCTGAATGGCTTCACTGGGGAGAACGGACAATTTGGCTTTACTGGCCAGGAGACAGGTCTCGATTTTGCGGATTTTCTGATTGGAGCACCCAGTTCTTTCATTCAGGGCAGTCCCGACATAGAGCACACCCGAAGTCGATATTATGGGTTATATGCGCAGGACAGCTGGCGCGCACGGCCGACTTTAACTCTGAACTATGGCCTGCGCTGGGAAGCCAGCATGCCGTGGTATGACACACGGAATTACATAGAAACGCTTCTGGTTGGCGAGCAGTCCCAGATATTCCCGGGGGCGCCCGCGGGACTTGTGCTTCCGGGGGATCCGGGCGTTCCGCGAACCCTGGCGCCCACCAGGTACACCAATTTTGCTCCCAGATTCGGGTTAGCCTACGCTCCGAGCGCTGCGGATGGACTCCTGGCGAAGATCCTGGGCGGGCCGGGAAATACGAGTATACGCGCCGGGTACGGTCTCTTTTATCAATCTATCCAGCAAGCCGATACTGAGCAGGAAATTGGGGATGCACCCTACGGATTTTATTTCCAGGCCCCGGAACTCACTGGATTTGCGTCTCCTTTCATTGCCCGTCAAACAGGAACATTAATTCCAAACGATTTCCCGTTCGAATTTCCACCAGCCAATGTATCGCCCAAGAATCCGGATACCAGCTTCCCATGGTCATTGGTAGAACCTATCACCGGCGGAAACTACTTCAACACGAGGAATGTTTTGCCTTACAGCCAGGATTTCGAATTGTCGCTGCAACGCCAATTCGGCCCTGCAACAGTAGTAACCTTGAGCTATGTGGGAACAGTGGGAAGACACCTGTTGACCTTCATCGAATCGAACCCCGGCGAGCAGGCGCTCTGCCTTGAGTTAAGCAACCCTGCAAACTTGGCGCCCGGTTCGCCCACTTGCGGCCCGTCCGGAGAAAATGGGGTTTATACCCTCGCGAATGGGACAGTGATTAACGGTACGCGAGCCCCTTTTGGCCCTAACTTTGGCAGCAATGCATATATGGAGTCGATTGCAACTTCCAGCTATAACTCCTTCCAGGCAAGCCTCCAACATCGCGATAGATATGAGAACTTCATGCTTGCCTATACATGGGCGAAGTCGATCGATAACGGCTCCGGGACGTTGGACGCCACCAATCCCTACAACCCAGCGTTGACTCGAGGATTGTCTATTTTCGACGTGCCGCAAGTCTTCGTGGCAAGTTATACAGTTCAACTACCTTTTAATAGCTTGCTGGGAGACAGGGCGAAGAGGTTAACGGCCGGCTGGGCATTATCGGGCATTACCACTCTCGCCAAAGGGGAGCCGATTCAGCTGTCTGAAACAGATGACAATTCGTTGAGTGGAACGTTCCTGGCTCCTGTAGATGTACCCAGCTATGCTGGCGATGGCAGCAAATTGTATTTGGATCGCAATCCGCGCCATGGTAACCCGTACTTCAACCCAAATTACTTTGTACAGGAACCATTGGGACAAATCGGAAACGCTATGCGCAGGTTTTTTTCTGGCCCCGGGTTGAACAACTCCAACCTTGCGCTGCTCAAGGACACGAAAATCACAGAGACGAAGGAAGTGCAGTTCCGCGCAGAAGCATTCAACGTTTTTAACCACGCACAATTTATGAACCCGTCGGGGGACTTCAACAACACTGGCCTTGGGGGATTTGGCTACGTGACGTCGGCGCGCGATCCGCGCATCATGCAACTGGCTTTGAAATTCCTGTTCTAACTTACGGAAGGCCGGGTGAGTGCTATGAGCGGCCGGCACGACTTCGACCTTCGCGCAGCCTCCGACACTACTACTAATGCGATTGGTGCCGCTGAGCTCTGAACTTACTTTCCATTAAGTTGTCGTCGTGGATTTGAGCGCACCAAGGAGAAGAGAATATGTCTGCACTGGCATTACTCGGAGGGAAGAAGGCAAAGAACAAGCCGTTCCCCCTGTGGCCCTACTACGACGAGAACGAAGCACGGGTTCTGAAGGAAGTACTAGAGAGCCGCGTCTGGTGGCGGACCCCTGGAACCAAAACGCTGGAGTTCGAACGCGACTTCGCTAAGTTTCACGGAGCCCGCCACGGGATTGCAGTAACCAACGGAACCGCCGCGCTGGAAGTTACGATGGCCGGGCTTGGCATCACGGCCGGTGACGAGGTGATTGTGCCGGACTTTACTTTCGTCGCGACTGCCAGCGCGGTTTTGTTTGCCAATGCGCTTCCCGTGCTGGTGGATGTTGACCCGGAGACCTATTGCATCGATCCGGACCTGGTGGAAGCTGCGATCACTCCAAGAACGAAAGCGATAATCGCGGTGCACATGGGAGGAAACCCTGCGGACCTCGATCGGCTGAAAAAGATCGCGAGCCGCAAGCAACTGAAGCTGGTTGAGGACTCGGCGCACGCGCAAGGCAGCGAATGGCGCGGGCAGCGAGTAGGAACATTCGGTGTTGCGGGCACCTTCAGCTTTCAAGCGAGCAAGCTGATGACTGCCGGCGAAGGCGGAGTCATCATATCGAACGATGACAAATTCGAAGTGCAGGCTCGCTCGGTGCATGACTGTGGCCGCATGCCCGGAGAGTGGTTCTATAGCCACTTCATTTACGGATCGAACTACCGGCTCAGCGAATGGCAGGGCGCGATCCTTAACGTGCAATTGAGCCGTCTGGATGAGCAGACCAAGCGGCGTCATCATAACTCGCGCCTGCTCGACCGTTTGTTGCGGGAGATTCCTGGCATTACGCCGCAGAAGATAGACGAACGGTGCACGCGGAACGGGCAGTATGCCTACATTTTCCACGTGAACAAGAAACAATTTGCGGGTGTGTCCACCGAGCGTTTCATTGAAGCGATGAATGCGGAGGGCATTCCCAACCAGGCTAGTTACCCGCCGCTTCACAAATTACACATGTTTCGCAATGGTAATTACCGGAAGCGCCTCAGCGGAGCGCAAGCCAAAGGGAAGCACGCATTCCTGAAGGCGAAATTCCCGGCGACGCACAAGGCCGCATGGGAAACGGTTTGGATTCCGCAGCCCGCGTTGCTGGGAGATGAAGAAGACATGCGCGAAATCGCGGCGGGCTTGGGCAAGATTCAGAAGAACGCAAAAGAACTTGCCTGACGATCAGGCAGACTTCCTGAAGACTTCCTGACAATGGTCGAGCGATTTTCATACCGAGGTTGGAACAATGCTTACAAATTGTCTAACGGGGTCGTTGAGTTGATCGTAACTGCCGACGTGGGTCCGCGGATTGTTTTCTACGGCTTTCGTGGTGGGGAGAATCTGCTGCATGAAGTCGAGGAAGATGCGGGGAACCTTGGTGGACCAGAGTTCCGTCTCTACGGTGGTCACCGCTTGTGGGTTTCCCCGGAAGTGGAGCGAACCTACTATCCCGATAACACTCCGGTGACGGTTTCTCAGCACGGCAATGCGACTCGATTCACGGCACAGCGAGAGGAACAGCCACCGGGGACCGACCTGCAGAAGGAAGTTGAGATCGAACCGGCGGAGACGGGCACGCAGGTTCGGATCACACATCGTATAAGGAATCACGAGACGCGCTCGACTACCCTTGCGGCGTGGTCGCCCACGATGATGGGCGCGGGTGGGCGCGTGATCCTGCCGCTTTCTCCTCGGATTGCGATGGATAAGGATCACTACCGGCCGGTGGGAGTTTTCGGTATCTGGTCCTTCACGGATCTTGCCGATCCTCGATGGGTGCTCGGTACGGCTTATATCCAGTTGCGGCAGCTGGCAAATCCCGCGGGCCGATTCAGAGAGCAGATGGGCGGGATTTACAACTCCGCGGGCTGGGGCGCTTATTTCAGGGCCGGGCATCTCTTCGTGAAGCGTGCAGCGGTGATCAGCGGTGCTCAGTATCCGGATTTCGGCTGCAATTTCGAGGTGTTCACAAACCCGGAGTTCATTGAGTTCGAGACGCTTGGGCCGCTGGTCGAGTTGCAGCCGGGAGAAATGGTGGAACATGTGGAGCGCTGGTGGCTGTTTGGCGACGTGCCCAGTGGAGAAAACGATGCATGGATTGATTCGGCTGTGGTTCCGCGGGTGCAGCAGACGGTGGCTTCGTCGGAGTGAACAAGCGAGGTAACGATGAATCGATGCTTGGCGCAGTCGTGGAGTAATCCGGTTGCCGTTTTCGCCTGCCTGGCTTTTCTGCTGCTGATTCCGCTGAGCTCGCGGGCGCAAACCTCGCGCCCGGTTCCGGTCCATGTACTTCCTGACCGTGTTCCTCCCAAGCGGTCATCGCAAATCCACGACGGGTTTGGGATTAACTCCGACCTGCCGCGCGATCCTTATCTGCCGTGGAACCGCTGGTGGTGGACCCGCATGTTCGATGCCGGTTTCAAGTGGGCCCGCATCGGACAATATGAGAACAGTTCAGACCGCACCAGCTGGGATTGGATCGAGCAGAAGCGCGGCGTATTCGCGAGCTCACAGGAACTTGAGGATGCTATCGACTCGCTGGTCGACAACGGGATCGACATCCAGGTGCAATTGATTTATGGCAACGTCATGTACACGTCGCCCAGCGGCAAACGTCCGGATGTGAGCATCCCCGAACCCGGATCATTTCATAATGATGACCGAAGTTTGTATTCGGTCTTCTGGCCTCCGACCACGCCCGAGCAGATCGTGGCCTTCAATCGATACGCGGCGTGGATGGTGAATCATTTTCACGATCGCATTCACTACTGGGCTTTGGGAAATGAACAGGACATCGGTTACTGGAATCCCTGGGGCAATCCCGAACAATACGGAAGACTGTTGGCTCCTTTCATCGAAACCGTACACCGAACGGATCCGCAAGCGAAAGTGATCTACGGCGGGCAGGCGGATCC
>Ga0187863_10003947_pt1 | contig 10745 bp, 6 predicted proteins | sample June2016WEW_11_1_FD_132975 | JGI IMG/M metagenome (GOLD analysis project Ga0187863, IMG submission 132975) | Peatland microbial communities from SPRUCE experiment site at the Marcell Experimental Forest, Minnesota, USA - June2016WEW_11_10 | ecosystem: Environmental > Terrestrial > Soil >...
CCAACTAGGAGGGTATAGTCTACATAGGAGCCTTGCGCATCCATGCCTTGGGTGAACCCACAGGCTGGTGTGGGGAAACACGGACAAGAACGTGCGCGCGATGATCTTGTATTCTGCCGTGGTCAGCCCGTGCCTTGGCAGCCATTCAACGGAGATCCCGTTCGTGTTCAAGTGATCATGCACTAGCCGGTAGAACTCCTGCGTATAGAGGACCCAACTGTCCGCGCTCTTGGGATGCGTGGAGTCGGAAATGATTACCGGCCACTTGCGCGGCGCGTTCAAGACGTAATTGCGGCCGTCGTCAATCACCACGTGCGCCTTGGGGCTTTGCAGCAGGCCGTTGTTCTCTTTCGTGAGCAGCTTCGCGGCCTGCACCATGCAGCTTTCCATGTCCACGATGGTGATGGACTTTACCTCGGGCATGAGCGCCGTGGTCCCGGCGGCTACGCCGCCCCCGAAACAGATCATCAACACGTCGTCCGGCTCGGCTTGAAACATGGGTCCCAAGTTTCCCAGCATTTTGAAGCAAATCTCATCGCCATATCCCAGAGGCACCTCGGAGTTTCCGTTCAGCCAGAGCGTCTTGCAGTTGTTTACTTGGTCGCGCACCAAGGTGGCTGTGCCAGTGCGGCCTTCGCGGTAATAAAGAATATCAGTGTTCTTGGCGAGTCCGAAGTCCTTGGCCAGAAATACGCGTTGACATAAGTTCCAAGGAGCAGCGGCAAGGAAAATCACCAACGCTCCGCCCCACACCACAGCCGCAGTTGCGGTCAATCGGTTGGTCTTCGGCCTTTCGCAAATCAAAAGCGCCAACCCCATGCTGCCGTACAACAACGAAACCAGTAGCAGGCTCCGTTGGATTCCGATTCCCGGCACCAGCACGAAAATCGGCAAAAGCGATCCCATGACCGCGCCAGTCGTATTGAGCGCAAAGAGCAGACCAATGCGCTGCCCAAGGTTTCCCACGTGGCGCCCATACAAGCTGCGCAGTAACGGGAAGGCCGCTCCCATCAGCGCCGTTGGCATGAACACCGTCAGCAAAGCCATGCCCTTGACCGATAATGGCTCCGTCGGACCTAAGGCAAAGATCAGCGCGCCGCCGATGAAGGTCGCCGGCACCGCAACGGCCAAAGACATTTCTATGATCGCGAGCGCGCTTATTGAAAGCCCGATTCGCCGCTGTAACACACTGTAAACCAATCCGCCCAGCCCCATCCCGAGAAGGAAAACGCACAGAATCGTGGGAAAGACATAGGCCTTGCTGCTCAGGAACAAACAGGTAGCGGACCCATAAAAAACCTCGCAAGAAAGGCTCGCCAACCCGTTGAGGAATGCCACGATCAGCAGCACGAACGCAGTTGTCTGCATCAATTCGAGTGGCTCGGCGCTCTTTGTTGGGCCTGTTGCTTTGGATGGAGTCAAATCTGTCCGTTCGGACCCGGCTATTCGGGCAATCGGCCCTGACAATGCAAACGCCGCAACGGCAACGGCCAAGTTAACCCACACAGCCGCCAGATTCGTCAGGTGCAGACCAAGTGTATCGATCGTCCAGAACCCCGCCGCCAGGCAACCGAAGGCAACACCCAGCGTGTTGGAGCAATATAACGCTCCAACGCACCTGCCAATCAACTGATCTGACCTCGTGACCTCGCTGTGCCAGCAACGGGAAAGTCGCGCCCATAAGGAAACACCGCACCATTAGGATCGCAAAGGACAAGGTGAACCGAATGAGCGTGCTGACCAACAACGAGTCAGATAACAACGAGGAAAAGTCAGGAGTTACGGCTCGAAGTGCCGCCAGCAAGACGGGAATTGCCAGCGCCCAAACCGCGATGGCTGCCTGAAACACACCGAAAAACATCGTCCGACGCTTTATCCGATCCGCCAGCCGTCCGCCCGCCAATCCGCCTAGGCCAAGCCCGGCCATGTAGGCGCAAAGGACGATGCTGATGGCGTAGGAGCTGTTGCCGAAAACGGTGACAAACTCGCGGCTCCACAGCACTTCGAAAACCAATGAAGTGGCGCCGGTAAGAAAAAAACATGCATAGATGCACACATTCAACCACGCCATCCGTCGAGCTGGCGCAAAGGCACTGCGTAAAGTCACGTTCATTGGACAACATTCTAATAGAAGTAGACAGTCTGCCATTCAATCACAAAACATGGAAATCGCCGGGTGTAGCCGGAAAGTGGTAGTGGGCCGAGAATACAAACAAAAAACCGGAGGGAAAACTCCCCCCGGTTGAACTCAAAACTTGTGATTTTACCAATCAGGCGCGACGGCGGCGCGAGCCCAACACGGCACCGAGGGCGCCAACGCCCAACAGGGCGAGTGTGGCCGGCTCCGGTACCGGACTGGATGAAAGCTCGTACACATAGCTGTAGTCAAATGAAGTCACACCATTATTGGCGAATATCCCCTGAACAGTACCGTTGTCGAATGCAGCCCCACCCGCTTCGGGCACAAGGCTTTCCGACATTCCATACCATACTGAACCCGCTGTGGGTCCCCCGAAGTCGTTCAGAGTGCTAGTATCAAACGTCAAGCTAAACTCATACGTCGTCCCTGGTGTCAGCGCAATCGAGTGGGAGAGGTTGAATGAAAGAAAGTCCGAACTGCTGGTTGGGGCGAAACCCGTCACTGATTCACTGTCGATTGGGGTGATGACGCCTCCACTGACACTACCGATTTGGATGTCCCACGTAAGTAAAGGGACTAAACCTGGTACACTGCTGAGGCCACCCGAATACCCATCAAAAATTGCAGAAGCTACATCAGGCGCACCATTAGGCGTATAATAGCCAGCATCACCGTTTCCCTGAAAAGTTACTGAAGCCAGACTGTGGGCACTGCTCACACTAAACGTCTGACTCGGATTAAGGGCATTTAGATAGTCTTGCGAACTGGCACCAGGAGAACCGCTCGTAGAGCCGCCAACCAACTGCGACTGGAATACACCAGCCGACGGGGCTAAGGGACTTTCAAAGAGGGATTGTGCCACGGCACTGGAGGCGATTCCACAACAAGCGATGATGGAAGCCAGCGATATTACTTTGTACTTCATTTTCATACGTTTTTACAGGGTTTTAGCTAAATATTATTTCGGTTAACACTTCATAATCTAAAGGATTCCCATCCTTAAGTCATGTCCCGTGAAGACGTGACAATCCATCAAGGCGGGGAAGTGGTTTATATTATTATCAGACAAAGGCTCATCCTATGCAGCAAATACCCCGGTGTATCTGGCTATTCGCCAAATTTCTTGAATTTATCAAGTACTTGAGCATTTTTGGACTGCTGGCCGGTCTTTCCCTTGGCACCGCAACGGCCAGCCAGCAAGAGTCGCTGGACGGTGGCTGGGCCTTTCAGTTGGGCGATCCGCCGGACGTGCTGACAAATCTCGCGGAAACCAACGTTACCTATTATCCCGAGATTTCCGATCTGGCCAAACTGGATACTGACGAGGTCGGCAGCGGGACGGACACGGAGACTTACATGGAATCCATCCGGATTGATCCCGTCGCCAACCACGTCGGGGAAAACGTTTCATTTGTCCAAACCAATTACAATGACAGCGGCTGGCAGCAAATCAATCTGCCGCACGATTGGGTGGTGGGGTTGCCGTTCGATCCCAACGCGGATGAAGGTCACGGTTACAAGGCCGGGATTACCGGAGGGACCACTGCGAACACGATTGGCTGGTATCGGCACACCTTCACGCTGCCGGCCAATGACGCCGGGCAGGCGCTGGAGTTGGATTTTGACGGTGTTTACCGGAACTGTCTGGTGTGGCTCAACGGGCACATCCTGGGTCGCAACGTCAGTGGTTACGATAGTTTTTCCTTTGACATCACGCCTTACGCCAATCCCGGTGGGACCAACATACTGGTGGTGCGGGTGGATGCCAGCCGGTTTGAAGGCTGGTTTTATGAAGGCGCGGGCATTTACCGGCATGTCTGGCTGACGGTGGCCAATCCGGTGCATGTGGCGCAATGGGGCACGTTCGTGGCCACCACAGCGCTGGCCGGTTCCAACGCCACTCTGACCATCCAAACCACGGTAACCAACCAGAGCGGCGCCTCGACGGTCAATGGCAGCCTGACTTCGACGATACTCGACGCCAACAGCAACGCGGTAACGGCGGTGACATCCAACCTCACCCTGGTGGCCGGCCAGGCGTTGGTGGTGACGCAAACGCTGGCGGTGGCCAACGCCAACCTCTGGTCGTTGCAGACGCCCTACCTGTACAATCTGGTTTCCACGGTCAGCAATCAGAACGCGGCAGCGGACGTTTACACCACGCCGTTTGGCGTGCGGATGGTTTCGATTAATTCCACCAACGGCGTTTTCATCAACGGCCAACATGTGGAAATCCAAGGGATGTGCAACCATCAGGACATGGCCGGCGTGGGTTCGGCCTTACCGGACCGCCTGCAATACTTCCGAATCGAACGGCTCAAGGAGATGGGCTGCAATGCCATTCGCACGTCCCACAACGCGCCAACCCCAGAATTATTGGACGCCTGCGACCAGTTGGGTGTGTTGGTGCTGGATGAGAATCGCCGCCTGGGGACCAATGCCGAAGCGATGGGCGAACTGCAACGCCAGGTGCTTCGTGACCGGAATCATCCTTCGGTGTTCATGTGGTCGCTGTGCAATGAGGAATGGAATATGCAAACCACTTCCACCGGCCAGAACATCATTGCGGCGATGCAAAGCCTAGTACATTCATTGGACTCCATGCGGCTATGCACGGCGGCCATAAATAATGGTTCACTGGGTGGGGTGGGGTTCACGGCCGTGCTCGACGTGCAGGGTCTCAACTACAACATCCCGAGCACTCTTGACAACTACCACCCCGGCAACCCCAACTCGCCCATCATCGGGACGGAAGTGGGCAGCACAGTGACCACGCGCGGCATCTATACCAATGACACGGTGAACGGCTACGTGGCCTCCTACGATATTATTACGTTGAGCGGTCTGCCCAACCCGGTGACTTGGGGTGAGACGGCGGAAGACTGGTGGCAAATTTACGCCGCCCGGCCGTGGGCTTCGGGCGCGTTCAATTGGACGGGGTTTGATTATCGCGGCGAGCCGACGCCCTATAATTGGCCGTGCATCAACTCGCATTTTGGGCAGATGGACACGTGCGGATTCCAGAAGGATTTGTTCTATTATTATCAGGCCAACTGGACGCTCAAGCCCGTGTTACATGTGTTTCCGCACTGGAATTGGACGACGGGCCAGCCCATCAACGTCTGGGCCTATGGCAATTGCCAGACGGTTGTATTGTACACCAACGGCGTCAGTTTAGGCAGTCAAACTCTCAATGTTCAAGGCCACGTGGAATGGGATAAAGTGACTTATGCGCCGGGAACGCTCCAGGCCATCGGCTATAACAACGGAGTGGCCGTGCTGACCAACACGACCACAACGACCGGCGCTCCCGCCCAAATCGCGCTGCTGCCGGACCGTATCACGATTCTGGCGGATGGCCAGGACGTGTCGGTGGTGACGGTGGAAGTGCTCGATGCGCAGGGCCTCGTGGTGCCCACTGCGACCAATAATGTAGTGTTTACGATCAGTGGCGGCGCGATCATTGGTGTGGGCAATGGCAATCCCAGTTCGCACGAGGCGGACAAGGCCAGCCAGCGCATGGTGTTCAACGGTCTTGCCGAGGTGATCGTGCAGTCCACCAACCAGCCCGGTTCCATTGTGCTGACGGCCACCTCGCCGGGTCTGACTTCCACCAACGTCACCATCACCGAGGCCGCCACCCTGCCGCCGCCGGCCGGTCCCACCGGAGTGGCTGCCGTCGCCGGAAACACGCAGGCGACGGTCACTTGGGACGTCGTTCCGGGCGCGACCACCTACAACTTGTGGCGGGCCACAACCGAGGGCGGGCCTTACACACTTATTGCCGGGAGTATCGGGGGTGTTAACCTGGGTTACTTAGACACCAACGTTACCGACCTGACAACGTATTATTATGTGGTCACGGCCAATGGCGCCAATGGCAATGGCACAAGCACAAATTCGATGGAAGTCAGTGCCACCCCGTCGGCCATTGTCACCGGCCTGACGGCGACCGCCGGCACCGGCCAGATTTTGTTGAGTTGGAACGGCTGGGCCGGCACCGATTACAACGTGAAACGTTCCACGGTGAGCGGAGGTCCCTACAACATCATCGCCTCGTCCATCAGCACTACCAATTACACCGATTCCAGCGTGGCCACCTGCCAGACGTATTTTTATGTGGTCACCTATACCAATACCAGTTATGAAAGCCTGCCCTCGGCAGAAGCCAGCGCCGAAGTGCCGGGCGCTCTCCCACCACAATTCACGAGTGCTGACGTTGGCACGGTGGGATTGCCGGGCAGTGCTTCCTATTGCAACGGACAATTCACCATGGCCGGCTCAGGGGCGGACATTTGGGGCACCGCTGACGCATTTCAGTTTGTGTATGTTTATGTTCCGGTCAGCACTAACTGCGACATCCGCGCCCAGATCTTGAGCGTGCAAAACACCAGCGGCAACGCCAAGGGCGCCGTGATGATTCGTCAATCGCTCGCCGCAAATTCCTCTCATGCGATGGCCGACGTTGAACCGAGCGCCGGCATCGAGTTCATTTGGCGGAATGGTACTGGAACTAGTGCGGCCTCTAGCGTTGTCAGCGGGACGGCGCCCAACTGGGTACGACTGACGCGCACCAACAACACCTTCGCTGCCTATTGGTCCCCCGACGGCAGTACTTGGACCCAGATTGGATCGCCGACCAACATCAACATGACCGTCGGCGCCTACATCGGCTTGGCGGTGTGCGCGCATAACAATACGGCGTTATGCAATACCGTGATTGATAACCTCAGCGCGAGTTTCCTTCCGACCAACGTCCCGCCGGCGCTTGCGCCCATCGCCAACCAGACCGTCAACGTGGGGCAGACGGTTGCCGTTACCGCCAGCGCCACCGACACTGACTTCCCGCCGCAGACACTGACATTCAACCTCCTCAACGCGCCGGCTGATGCCACGCTCACTCAGCTTAACAGCACCAATGCCGCCTTCAGTTGGCGGCCCCAAGTGACCAGCGCCAACACTTCTAACTCGGTAACGATTGGAGTATCGAGTGGCTCACCCGGTCTGAGCGCCGCGCAGAGCTTCACGATCACGGTCAACCCTCTAGTCTTGCCCGTGGTTCCAACTGTTGGCTGGAGCAATGGCCAATTCACATTGCGTGTGACCAACACCATCGTTGGACCCGACTACGCGGTGCAGGGGTCCTCGAATCTTGTGGAATGGAGCACCCTGTTCATCACCAACTCGCCGCCGACCAATTCCTTCCAATGGAACGACACCAATGCGTTGACGTTGCCAGCGCAATTTTATCGCATTAAAGTCGGGCCGCCGCTGCCGTAAGCAGAGTCCTCTTTCAACCTCCACCAAAAAGGAGGAAAAAAGCGGCTTGAGCATGTTCACGATGCAGGCTGCGTTACAGTGCGCGTTGACTTTTGCATTCGCAAACCGAGCGTGCCTCGAGCCTCCATTATATGACTCGCTCCCGCCGTCAAGGTTGTGCGCCCTGCCACCCGTCGCCTCCCCATTGACCGCGTTCGCTGCGGTGATGCAGTAAATACCACAATAATTCAGCACAGGCTGTTCAATCCAAGATTTTGCATTTTACTCTTTTGCGTGGCTGGCTTGATGGCTAACAAAATGGCTAATAAAGTAGAGTGGAAGGATAGTCAGAAATAGTGGCAGGATAGTGCTTGAATAGTAAAAAAAATTGGCAAAATTGACTCAGAAATCGACCTATTTAAGCTCGATTCCGACCCTCGCCTCCAAACTTAAGTTGTTTGTAGAGTGGAAGTTGGGTTGAAAAAATGGAAAACTGTGTATGAAATTGTGTATGAAATCAGCCAGTCATGCACAAGGCAGTCACTAGGCATCCATTAGGCGACCAGAACGCATTAACGCGTCGGAACGGGGTTGTGAGAGGCTCAACCAAAACGAGCCATGAAACAACGCTATCCAGGACAACTAGAGCCTAAACTGCCGAACCAGCCTTACCCAGGACAATTAACCCCAAGTCAGCCGCCACCATCCACTAATCGTCCAGCCATTGAAACACTGGCTGGCGAGGAATGACCGTTCGGCGACAACCGCTGTCCAACCACAGGGTAATGGTATAGTTTGAGCTTTATCTTCCTGGATTGCGCTAGACCCGTGATTAAATGGGAAATGCTTCGAAATCGAAACAATTAAGATACTTCCCAATACTCAGAGGCCGGAATTTTAGTTTCAAAGGCGACCTGCCCAGCTTGTCCAACTCCTTAACGCTTGAAAAATGGCCACCGGATTCAGTCCGTTTGGATATACGGAACATTGGCTTATTGTTGGGCGTTTGAAGTGCAAATGCCGCGAATTGTAATGCGAAATTTATTACTTCCCGTTCCTCGCGTTACATTGCAAGGATAGCAGGACTACCTGCACCGACGGTAAATGGCCAGTGCGGCGACGGACATAGCTAAAAGGAGACCTGTTGAAGGCTCGGGAATCTCTTGTAATCCGGTCTCTTGTAATCCGGTCAACCGAATCTGAACGCTCTCATCATCATCCCCCGCATTGGAGCACACTATCATGGTCAGTTCGTATTGGTCAGAAGCACGGAAGTCTGTAGCCAAGTTGAAATTTGCAGTAGAGCCATCCGAATCCCAAGGAATGTTATTGCCCGAGGAAACCTGGATCGGGACGGCAACCGAGCCGCCCGCGTTCCAACTGTAATTCCACAATTCGGAATTTGAGGTCAAATCCAGCAGGCTGACTTGACCGGCAGTAAAGGTTCTGTCCCCTAGATCACCACCCAGAGCGGAAATGTTGATGTTGGGCGTTAGAGTTTGGTCCGCCAAGGGAGAGAACCAAAGCTGACTGACTGCCTCGGCATTGGCGAATCCCCAGCCAGTTTGGTCTGACACCTCGGACAAACCAGCGCTCGCAATCGCATGGTTGGTGATAAATAAGTCAGGCCCCGAATACTGGGTAGGGAAGTCAATTTCGTCGCTGGTCGGAAACGACGACACTGTTGTTCTGGATGTTTCAGGATGCGTGTCGGGAGGGTAGCCTACTCCCTCCACATAAGTCGTGTATTGCGAGCCAGAGACTGAGACGTATAGAGGCTGTGCGCAAATACTCCTGGTAGAAAGGAGCAGGATTAAACAGGTCAAGGCGATGACGACGACTATTCGTTGAATCGATTTTGGCTGGTTCATTGAATAACTCTCGTCTGAATTCTTTTTGTGGCTCGCAAAAAACCATTTCCCCAAAGCAAATATTTGAAGCCTTGTGTTTTGGTTGGTGGTTGATGATGCACTTTTCCATTTTCGGTGTTGCCGCGCGTTTCAACCACCTGAAACCAGCACCAGTTTTTGATGGTTTTGTGCGCCCGCTTAATTGCCCTTTTAACAGCGTCTTGGATGGATTTGGTGGAAGTGCCGGTGAGTTCGATGAGTTTATAAACCAGGTCTTTCATATGCAGTTTTAGGTTCGCGCATTCGCAGCCTGGAAATGGCCGTTTTTCTCAGCGACCGGCGGCGGACTCCTGGGCGGCTTCACGGATTTTGCCGGTGAGCTTCTGAAGCTGACCAAGCAATTCCTCGGACTTGTCTTCGACGTATCGAAGACCGCCATCTGTGAGCTTGGCTCGTTTCTGTTTCAACCTGCCTTTGGTGATGTTGCGATCGCCTTTGATTTTGAGTTTTGTCATAAGAGGTCGCGTGGTCTGGCGAACTATTCGCCGGAGTGACTCAACAGTTAACGGAGCAATAGAACCACAACGACGATGACGAGAATGAGTCCGCCCACGCCGCCGCCAATCCAGATGCCACTGGCAAGAACTGGCGAGAATAATAATAAATGCATAGTTTTTCTTTCCTTTTTGATGACGATGTTTTCACCATCACTTCTTTTCGAGGTACGCTAAGCGGCGCGACGGTCTATAGCTATGGGGTCTAACCCTACCTCTTTTGAAAACTGCATTCAAGGAACTTCGCAATCCGCTTCCGGTTTTGAGTAGCCGGTTTCCGACGGTCTGCTTGCAGCCAGTGCAGTTCCAAACGGCGCTTCTTGATTTGCTCACCAAGCGTCTGCGGTTGCAATGGCATTCGCTGGTTTGATTTCCAATACACCATGGATATGGCCGATATGGCCGGGAAATGTGAACAGGGCAAAGTGAAGGCAGTTGACGTATATTTTTTAGGTGAATTGATTGCATGGATAATACCATACCGAGGCAGGCGGCCTATTGCCGCTTTAGCATCCGTTAAAAAAAGACTATCGGGCTTCCCGAAAAAGACGCATTTAGATGTAGATGCAGGAATCAGTCCGTGTTTTCCTTCAGAAATCAGAGGGGGAATGTCCGAGTGACACATTCATCAAGACCGCTTTGCGGTAGGGTTACACCCCATAGCGAAGCCGTCCCCGCCGCCGCAATTTAGTCTTGTCATCTGTGCTGATCGCGCGCAACCGGTTCCTCAAGCACGCTGTCGGTCAAACGACAGCGTGCGAATTAAAACGAAAGAATTATTATGTTAAGTAAAGTAAAAACATTGGAAGGTTACAAGCTGGACAGCCTTGACGGGGAAATTGGGAAGGTCAAAGAGTTTTACTTCGATGACCGGCACTGGACCATTCGCTATCTGGTCGCAGAAACCGGAACCTGGCTGGCGGACCGGCAGGTGCTGATTTC
>Ga0187863_10003951_pt1 | contig 10742 bp, 10 predicted proteins | sample June2016WEW_11_1_FD_132975 | JGI IMG/M metagenome (GOLD analysis project Ga0187863, IMG submission 132975) | Peatland microbial communities from SPRUCE experiment site at the Marcell Experimental Forest, Minnesota, USA - June2016WEW_11_10 | ecosystem: Environmental > Terrestrial > Soil >...
AACGTTGGCGACGCCTACGAAGCCTGCGACGGGGCGATGGAAGACGCGGCCGGCGACAATATCTTTCACCGGGGTGGCGTTGCTATCGACGTGCATGTCGAAATCCAGCACTTCTTTCCACATAGGGACGAGGAAGCAAAGCTGGCGCTGCTGTCCGGTATATTCCTGCGTGATTTGCAATTCGACGGCTTCGTTGGTGCGGCGCAGGCCGGCGAAGAGCGGGGAAACCGGTTCGCGCACCTGAAAATCGATGGGGCCATTCTTGATTTGGACGATGGCGTTATCGTCGAAGGCGCCGTCGAGCGGATGAAAGTTGTCGTAGGCGGCCTTGGCACGATCGTTTCTTAGATCGTGCCAGTCGAGATGATGGTTATAAACGAATGCACGGTAGAAGATCACGCCGCCGTGCGGCTTGAGTGCGCGCGCAATCACGTTGGCCGCGTCGGCGTGGGTGCGGCCGTAAGTCGAAGGGCCGAGGCGGCCCTCGGAATCGGCTTTCACGACGAAGCCGCCGAAATCCGGAATGCGGCGGTAGATCTCGTCGACTTTTTTTCGCCACCACTCGGCGACCCGCGGATCCAGCGGATCAAACGTATCGAGACCGCCGATGAGTTTGGGGCTTCCCAGATCGACGGCCAGCGAGAGTTGAACGCCCCACGGCCGGAACACGTCGGCAATGCGGCTGACTTGGACGATAAAACTGTCTTCGAGAACACCGGGAGCGGCATTCACGTTGTTGATGGTGCATCCGTTGATGCCGACCGAGGCCAGCAAGCGAGCATACTGACCGGCCCGGGTAAGATCGGGACGAACGTTTCCGTCGGCGAAGAAGATGGAGGGCCCGCCGTATCCGCGTTCGATGCGGCCGTCGAGGTTGTCCCACTGATTCACCCAGCGGATGGGGGCGTAGGGATTCTGCACTTCGTCGAGCGCGGCGAGGCTCTCGGCGCGGGCAATCTTGCTCAACAACGCGAACACGCCATACAGAACCCCGCGATCTGTGGCGGCCGTGATTACCAGACATTCCGATCCGTGAATCTTCGTGCTCTTGAGCCAATATCCGTCGGCGCGCAGATCATGCGGCGGACGCAGGTCAGGGATGAGTGCCCGCACTTCGACCAGCTTTCCCAGAACGATCGCATTCTCGGGCGAAGCGGTGTTTACCACGCGCAGAGTTCTGCCTAGCATTTGCGCGACGCCCTGAACCAGTTCCTGCTGAGCGGTCTTGAGCAACGGAGAATCGCCGAGCAGCACGGTTTGGGGCGGCAAGCGTCCGAAGTTTTTGGCCGCTTGCGGTGTCAAGGTGGGATAGCGCAGCCAAGCCGCGGCTCCGGTTTCGGCATGGATGGCGCGAGGCAACGCTGCAGTGCCGAGCAACGCTGCGATCATGAGTACGACCCGCACCACAATTCTTACCGGCTGGATTGATCTCATCTGAAGAGCTGACTCGGTTGAGCGTTTTGAGTATAAGAGCAGTTCGGCTCAGACGAGCGAGAATCAGATTGATTTTCGCCTGCAGGAAGCCTACCATTCGCGCTGGAGGGCCCGCCATGTCTGCGTTTGGCCCGATCGTGAACAATTTCCTGAAACTTGCTGCGATTGCTTTCCTCGTCGCTTCCGCTTTTTCCCAGGCCCCACTTAAATACGATCCCGCTACAGAGAGCAAGTTCAAGGGCGTGGTTGCGGAGTTGAAATTTGTTCCTCCCACGGGCGGAAAACCGGTCGCGTACCTGGTGATGAAGAGCGGCGCCGATTCAGTGCAGGTCTTTCTTTGTCCCAAAAAATTTCTCGACGACATGGGCGTTGTATTCAAGGCGGACGACGAGGTTGAAGTGACCGGCTCCAAGGTCAAACAGGACGGCGCCGACCTGACGTTGGCCCGCGAAGTAGTCAAAGGCGGCGACACGCTGACGCTGCGCTTCAAAGACGGCAAACCTGCCTGGTAGAGAGCGACGGCTGCATTTCTCTGAACATCTGAAAGCTATAGGGCGCGCCCGCCTTCTCCGGCCGCGGCGTGCTTCCTGATAATCTCAAGCTAGACTCATTCGATCCTCATTCGACATTCCGGAGATCGCACTCGTTTGCCGCCGCTGATTAATGTCCGGAGCATCTCAAAAGCATTTGGCGCCGACCCGCTATTTCAGAACGTTTCGTTCACGGTTTCTGAGGGAGATCGCATCGGGCTGATCGGCCCGAACGGATCGGGCAAGTCGACGCTGCTGCGAATTCTAGCCGGCACCGAGGTGCCGGACGACGGAGAGATCGCCGTCCGCAAGCGCATTCGCATGAGCTATGTGGAGCAAGAGTCAGAATTCGCGCCTGGCGACTCGGTGCGGTCGGTAATCGACGCGGCAATGAAAAGTTCTGCGGTGCCTGAGTCAGAGCGTGGCACGCGTTTTGCCGAGACGCTGGGACGAGCTGGCTTTGCAGACCTGGACGCGGAAGCGGCCTCGCTCTCCGGAGGCTGGCAGAAGCGGCTGGCGATTGTTGAGGCGCTGGTGCAGGGTCCGGACATTCTGCTGCTCGATGAACCGACGAATCATCTGGACCTCGCCGGCATTGAGTGGCTCGAAGAAGTGCTGGAGCAAGTCGGATTCGCTTGCGTGGTGATCAGTCACGATCGCTATTTTCTGGAAAATGTTGCCACGGAGATGGCGGAACTCAGCCGGATCTATCCTGACGGGTTGCTGCGGGTGAAGGGGCGCTACAGCACGTTTCTCGAGAAGAAAGAGGAATTTCTGCATGCGCAATCGAAGCGGCAGGAAGCGCTGGAGAATCTGGTTCATGGGGAGATCGAATGGCTGCGCCGCGGAGCCAAGGCGCGCACCCGAAAATCGAAGGCTCGCATCGACAAGGCGGGCGAGTTGATGGAGGAACTGGCGGACCTGAACACGCGCACGCGCACCGGGACCGCGCAAATCGATTTCTCCGCCACCGATCGCAAGACCAAGCGGCTGATCGAACTGCAGAATGTGGCGTACGAAATTGGAGGGCGGCGGCTGTTTCAGGGATTGAACTTCATCATCACGGCAGGATTGAGAGTGGGGCTGGTCGGGCCGAACGGGAGCGGCAAGACAACGTTGCTGCGGCTGTTGCGCGGAGAAGTGGCGCCGGCTGCGGGAGAGATTCGGCGAGCCGACAAATTGCGCATCGTGTATTTTGACCAGCGCCGGGAACTTGATCCGAAAGTTACGCTGCGGCGCGCGCTGGCGCCGGAGGGCGATTCGGTCATCTATCAGGACCGCGTGACTCACGTAGCCTCGTGGGCAGCAAAGTTTTTATTCAAGGGGGAACAACTTAACCAGCCGGTCGACCGGCTCTCAGGAGGCGAGCGGGCCCGGGTGCTGATTGCCCAGCTGATGCTTCAGCCTGCCGACGTTCTCTTGCTGGATGAGCCGACGAACGACCTCGACATCCCGACACTCGAGATACTGGAGGAAAGCTTGCTCGAGTTTCGCGGATCGCTCGTCCTGGTGACGCATGACCGGTACATGCTCGACCGCGTCTCGACCGTGGTGCTGGGACTCGACGGTCAGGGCGGCGCTGAGCGATTTGCAGACTATTCGCAGTGGGAGACCTGGCAGGCAGAGCGCCAGCAGACTTCGCAGGCCGGCTCGCGGGAAAGTTCGCGTGCTACTACTCCGACGGAGCCGGCAGCGTCGTCGAAAAAGAAACTCTCGTACCTGGAGGCCCGCGAATATACCAGCATCGAGGAGCGCGTCGCGGCCGCTGAGCTGGTGCTGGATGCGAAGCGAGTGGCCGCGGAGAATCCGGAGATCGCCAGCGACAGCGCTCGTCTGATGGCTGCTCACGCGGAACTGGAGCAAGCACAGACCGAAGTCGACACACTGTACGCGCGCTGGGCTGAGCTGGAAAAGAAACTGCAAGCCTGATTCGAAATCGGTCAGGATGCCAAGCAGAAGGCGATGATCGTGTTGCCGCGTGCGCCTGTACTTTTTTCGAGGTTGGCGAGCAGTCGAGATTCCAGGTCAGCGGGGTCGGGGATCATTTCGCAGGCGGCAATCTCTTCGTCGGACGCTCCTTGAAAGCAGAGCTCGCAAACCCCCAAGCCATCTTCGGAGCGCACCGGCGGGCCGAAAACCCGGCAGGTCATGGGGCGCGATTCGTAGAGTTCGCACGCTCCCGTCAGCGGATCGAGCGCGGGGCATGGCTCATCGTTGGCGAAGTCGGCGAACTGTTGCTCGGCTGATTCGCCTTCATGCAGGATGCCGGTGGCGGGATCTCCGGGGAACTCGGGCGAGAGCCGCGCAACTGATTCACGAGAACGCTGGCGCACGCGTGCAGCGCGCTCAGGGGCGAACCGTTCGAGATCGGCGAGTCCTCGGCGCAAGCGCAGGGCATCGAGTTGATTAATAGGAAACGCGCCGATGCAGCATTGCGTGCAGCCTAGCCGGCAGACCAGCCATTCGCCACTTCGGCGGGTGACGTCGGCCAGCGCGGCATCAACAATCTGGATCAGCTTCTGATCCCGGGATGGCAGGCTGCTTCCCATCTTGTGAGAATAACCCACGCAGGGCCCAAGCACATCCTGACCCGATTACTTCGCAGCTGGCGGGTCTGGACACATCATCGATGTACTGATCTTTACGATGGATTTTTTGCGTTGGACTATCCGGCCAGTCTGCTCCAAAGTATTTCTACAATCTTCTGCAAAGTCGCAGACAACGGACCAGACTTTCTTGCTGTTTGGTTCGTTCCACGAGTGGTATCCCTGTTTTTGACCTCGTTGTCGGGATGAAAGCCAGTGCTTTCAACTGCAGGGCCGGAGTGTTTGAGAAATCTGAAAAGAACGAGGGGGATATGCCAGATAAAAAAGTAGTGAGCCTGCGAACTGTCGCCGAACGAGTGAGGCTCGCACCTTGCTCGGTTTCCGCCGTGTTGAACAATACGCCTGCGTCGTTGGCGATCCCGCAACGAACCAAGGATCGCGTCTTTCGCGCCGCACGGGAGTTGAATTACCGTCCGAATCTGTGGGCGCGGTCGCTGCGAACTAAACGAACGCGCCTGGTTGCGGCCATCACACCCGACATTGGCCGCGGTCCGGTTGCCCGCGTCGTGGCTGGCGTGCAGAGCCTCTTGCACAGGCGAGGTTATCTGCTGGCTCTGGGGACTTTTGATTGTGCCTCAGAGTGGAACACGATTTCGGTGCAGTTGCAGCAGCGCGGAATCGAAGGCGTAATCGCCATTGATGCAATTCTGCCGCAGGATCTGAATCTGCCCGTGGCTTCAGTGGACTTGGAATACATGAATCTTCTGGAGCCTCTGGGAGATGACATGCAGGCGTGGCTCTCGGAATGGGGAGCGTCCGCGGCGGAAACCATGCTGCGACAGATTGAGAAGGACACTCTGCCGCGCCGGATGAAGGTTGCACCCAAGCGTCCGAACGTATATTTCGGATTGCCGAATGCGGAAGCGGAAGTGAACGCTCGCGAAAGTGCGTAAAAAAACCTCAAGAATATCTGCACCGCCCACTTCGGACCACGCGTCGGAAGTGGGCCCCTCCTGGCATCGATCTCCGAGTGTGCGTATAGTACGTAGGTATCGCGCGAGCGAGATTTCTCTGTTTTTCGCGCGAGCCAACTTCACGCAATCTTAGAGAGATCGAAGATGAAGTCTGTCCGGCTGCACACATTTTTGTCGGGAATAATTCTGCTGGGCATGAATTGCGTCCTAGTGTCGTTAGCGGCGGCACAGGCCACCGGTTCGCAAGCGGCTCCGGCTTGGAAGTTGGTCTGGAGCGACGAGTTCAACGGGCCCAAGGGCTCGGCGGTCGACGCCTCGAAATGGGTCACAGAAACCGGCGGAGGGGGCTGGGGCAACAACGAACTTGAGTACTACACGGCCCGCCTCGAAAACGCTTCCCAGCAGGATGGCAATCTGGTCATCAAAGTTTTGGCGGAAAAATATACCGGCGCGGACGGCGTCACTCGAAACTACACTTCTGCGCGATTGAAGACGCAAGGCAAATTTTCGCAGGCCTACGGCCGCTTCGAGGCCCGCATCAAGATTCCTCGCGGACAAGGAATCTGGCCTGCTTTCTGGATGCTGGGGAACGACGTCGACAAGCCCGGCTGGCCCAACTGCGGCGAGATCGACATCATGGAGAACATCGGCAAAGAGCCCGCGCTGGTTCATGGCACGGTTCACGGCCCGGGATATTCTGGCAAGGACGGCATCAGCGCTCCGTTCGCACTGCCCGCGGACCAGCGCTTCGCCGACGACTTTCACGTCTTCGCCGTCGAGTGGCAACCGGACGCGATTCGTTTCTACGTCGATGAGCATCTCTACACGACGCGCACTCCCGCCGAACTGCCCCAGGGGACGAAGTGGGTTTACGACCATCCATTTTTCCTGCTGCTCAACGTCGCGGTCGGCGGCGGATGGCCCGGTAACCCCGACGCGACTACGGTTTTTCCGCAGACCATGCTGGTGGACTATGTGCGCGTCTACGAGCGCGACCGCTCGGCGGCTGACCACGCGGCGCAACATTAACAGTCAAGGTCAATGAGAGATATGGGGGATGTTGCAATCAGCGATCGGCGGGAGCCGCTCAAAAGTTCGGACTTTCGACCCGGACGCCGACCCCCTTCGGAACCCACCTACAATAGCTCTGGGCGCTCACTACGCATTGCTCGGTGGGATCGGCTTGTATCTTGGCGGTTACCTCGTCCAGAACGCCGGGAGTATTAGCTCCTGCAATCGCCATGTCGTGATCTGCTCCGCTCACTCGCAGCAGATATAACAAGCGGACGAACCGAACAGTACTTGGGAGATTAAACAGCTGCAACACAGGCTGGTCTTGTCTCGTGGTCTTGCTTTCCTTAGTGAGCAAAACGGAAGCAATTTCGACTTTCACTCCCTGATCCTTCCGTTGCTTGACGCTGTAGTACGAGGTCTCATATCCGACGAGGTCCGCGTCCGACGAGAGTCTGACGATATTGCCTTGTTCCTTTTCCGCGGCAATGTTGGGGAAATATCCTCCAGATTTGAGGATCGGTGTGACGACCTTTATGCGCCAACCTGGCTGCAGGTCGATGAACCCTCGGACGGCGGCATCTTTGAGAACATCCGGCGAAGGTGCTCGTCGAACAGCACAGCCCGTTGTTGTGACTGCTAAGAGCAGCGCCGCGAGTGTGCGCCACAAGGCGCGCTTCGCGCACATGTCGACATTTGATTCTCGCATGCAGGCAGACTACCTCAGCCGCGAACCCCCTGGCCGTGACCTAAATCACCCCTAGCTGCGGTCCATCTGACTGGCAAATTGGGCGGTTGACTCTGGCATCGTCCCCTCGGATAGAATCTCAGGACTATTTCGCGTTAACGAGGAGTCCCGCATGAGCAAGGTACGAGTCCTGGTGGGCACGCGCAAAGGCGCATTCATTCTGACCGCCGATGGCAAGCGCCAGAACTGGGAGGTCAGCGGCCCGCACTTCGCGGGCTGGGAGATTTATCATCTCAAAGGCTCGCCTGCCGATCCCAATCGCATTTACGCATCGCAAACCAGCGGCTGGTTCGGACAAATCATGCAGCGTTCTGACGACGGCGGAAAAACCTGGCACCAGCCTGGAACTCCGCCGGGCGTGCCCGCAGTTCCCGGCCCGCCCAAGTCTGACAGCAATAAATTCGTCTATGACGTTTCGCCGGAAACCGGCGCGCCACTGACCACGCACCAGTTTTATGACGGCACGCAACATCCCTGGGAGTTCAAGCGGGTCTGGCATCTGGAGCCGTCGCTGACCGACCCCAATACGGTGTACGCCGGAGTGGAGGACGCGGCGCTATTTCGCTCAACGGACGGCGGTGAGAACTGGCACGAACTCCCCGGCCTGCGCGGCCACGGCACAGGGCCGAAGTGGCAGCCTGGCGCCGGAGGGATGTGCCTGCACACCATCATTCTCGATCCCAGCAACCCCGACCGCATGTATATTGCGATTTCCGCGGCGGGAGCGTTTCGCACCGACGACGGAGGCAAGAGCTGGAAGCCGATCAACCAGGGACTCTACTCGAAATACATTCCGAACCCGACCGCCGAGGTAGGCCACTGCGTGCATCACATCGCGATGAACCCGTCGCGCCCCGGAGTGCTGTTCATGCAGAAGCACTGGGATGTGATGCGCTCGGACAACGCGGGCGACCAGTGGAACAAGATCAGCGGAAATTTACCCACGGATTTCGGATTCGTCATCGACGTGCACGCGCACGAGCCGGAAACGGTTTACGTCGTGCCCATCAAGAGCGATAGCGAGCATTACGTCCACGAGGGCAAGCTGCGAGTCTACCGCAGCCGCACCGGCGGCAACGAATGGGAAGCGCTCACCAACGGCCTGCCGCAGGCGAACTGCTACGTCAACGTGTTGCGCGACGCCATGGCCGTCGACTCGCTGGATGAATGCGGCATTTATTTCGGGACGACGGGCGGCCAGGTCTACGCCTCGGCCGACGCCGGAGACAGCTGGAATCCGATTGTTCGCGACCTGCCGGGCGTGCTTTCGGTGGAAGTGCAGACGCTGCGGTGAACTCCTCCCGCTGATAATCGGCACAGGAGTTTCACGAACCCGGTCGACGCAGGCCTTTTGACTTGGCACTGTTCAGATGATAGCGTCGCATGCGCTTTACTTCAGGAGATATTCATGAAAGCCATTTTCACCCCCGTTGCCTTCCTGTTATTGCTGACAGCGGCGGCGACGGCTCAGGAAATGCAGCATCCGGCAGGCAAGACGATCTCGGGCATGCCCGCGGTGGAAGCGAAGGTCCGGAAAGTGTGGGAAGATTTCAAGGACAAGAACAAGACGGGACTCGGGGCCGCGCTGGCCGAGGGTTTCCGCGAGATGGAAGAAGGCGGCAGCGGTTTTGGCGACAAGAAAGCCGAACTCGCGATGGTCGACGACTTTGAACTCACCAGCTACGTATTGCGGGATTTCGCTGTGAAATCGCTGGGCGCGCACAGCGCGCTGGTAACCTATTCGGCACACTACGAGGGCAAGTCCGGGGGACTGCTGGCGAAGTCAGACAGCATTTTCGGTGAAGTGTGGGTGTATGAGGGCGGCGACTGGAAGGTGCTCTACATTCAGGAAACCGCGGTGAAGTGAGCCGTGATTCGAGTCGAGCTTCCACAACATCTTCGTACGCTGGCGCACGTCGGCCGTGAGGTTGAACTCGAGGTCGATGGTCCGGTCACGCAGCGCGCGGTCCTCGACGCACTGGAGGCTCGCTACCCCATGCTGCGCGGGACGATCCGCGATCAAGTTACGCAGCAGCGGCGGGCGTTTCTGCGCTTCTTCGCCTGCCAGGAAGATCTGTCGCACGATCCGCCGGATGCTCCGCTGCCCGACGCGGTTGCGTCAGGGAAAGAACCGTTGCTGATCGTTGGGGCCATTGCCGGGGGATAAGTAGGACCGAGGCGAAGCCCCGGCGCGAATCTCGCGACAACTCTGCGTGATAACATGCTGCTGTGTCAATCAGCGATACGAGTCGCACTGCGCAGGAGGTTCAGCTCGGGGTTCAGCGGGCCCTGTCAGGAGAACAGCGCCTTTTATTGGCCTTCGAGATGAGCCTGTTCGCACGGGATCTGGCCAGAGAGCGGATTCGGCGTGATCACCCAGAGTGGGACGAAGCGGCGGTTGCTCGCGAGTTGCTGCGTCTCGCCTTCCTGCCCGCTCCCCTGCCCGCGAAGCTGCGATGAGCATCCCGGAAGTATTCCAAAGAATTACAGCGGCGCTCGATCAAGCCAGCATTGCCTATATGCTCACTGGATCGTTTGCCAGCGCACACTACGGCGCCCCACGATCGACTCAAGACATCGACCTGGTTGTCGAGGCAACTGTCGCGCAACTGCGAAGTTTCGTGCAAAGTCTGCCGGCCCATGAATACTATGCGGACTTGGATGCGGCCCTCGAAGCTCACCAGCGGGAATCGATGTTCAACGTGATTGACTTGATTGCCGGGTGGAAAATTGATTTGATCTTTCGCAAGTCCCGCCCTTTCAGCCGAGAAGAATTTGCGCGTCGCCGGTTGGTGAACTTGCAGGCCCTTCCTCTGTTTGTGGCCAGTGCGGAGGACGTGATCATTGCGAAACTCGAATTGGCAAAACTAGCGAAATCGCAACGGCAGATCGAAGACGCGGCATCTGTATTGAGGCTCCGGTGGCAAGCGCTGGACCAATCCTACTTAGAGAGATGGGTCTCTGAACTCGGGCTGAACCAGGAATGGACCATCGCGCGAACCGCCGCAGGTGTGCCTTGAGACTTGGCGAACCCTCGCCCGCGATTCATCCACGCGCAATTTTGATTAGCTTCGGCAGCACGTTGCCGAATGTTGCCCCTTCAACCGAGCGTCCAAACTCGAAATAAATCTTGCGATAGAGTTCGTACAGTTCGCGATACACATCCTGCGTGTTCGGCTGTGGCTCGTAGACAATGTGTGACGGACACACTTTGCGTTGCGCTTCTTCTATCGTCGGGAATATTCCTGCCGCAAGGAATGCGAAGATCGCCGAGCCAACGCCCGTCACTTTGCCGCTTGGAACCAGCACGGGACGGCCTAGCACATTGGCGTACACCTGGTTGAGCACAGGATTACTCTGAGGAATTCCTCCGCCGTTGATGACGCGGTGGGTGGGCGCGCCATATTCGCTCATGCGGTCGAGAATCACGCGGGTATGAAACGCGGTGCCCTCAATGGCCGCGAACAGTTCGTCCTGCGCGGTGTGCAGCAGGTTCCAG
>Ga0187863_10003952_pt1 | contig 10739 bp, 8 predicted proteins | sample June2016WEW_11_1_FD_132975 | JGI IMG/M metagenome (GOLD analysis project Ga0187863, IMG submission 132975) | Peatland microbial communities from SPRUCE experiment site at the Marcell Experimental Forest, Minnesota, USA - June2016WEW_11_10 | ecosystem: Environmental > Terrestrial > Soil >...
CCATGAATCGGTTTTTATGAAGCCGCGGTCGGGCTTGATTTTGGTGCGTTCGAGGCCGATGTTTTCGGTGCGCGGCTTGCGGCCGACAGCGATCAGGATTTTTTCGGCGTCGATTTTCTGCTGTTTGCCGTCGACGGTGATGGTGACGGCGATGCCCGACTTTGTCTTTTCGACTTTGTCGACTTTCGCGCTGGTGTGGAAGTTGATGTTGCGCTTGCGGTAGACGCGGGCGAGTTCCTTGGAAACTTCTTCGTCTTCGACGGGGACCAGGCGCGGCAGCATTTCGATGATCGTCACTTCGGTGTCGAACGAGCGGTAGATCGAGGCGAACTCGACGCCGACGGCTCCGGCGCCGACGATGACTAGCGACTTCGGAATTTCTTTCAGGCTCAGGATTTCGATGTTGGTCAGAATGCGATCGTCAGCTTCGAGGCCGGGAAGCATGCGGGCTTCGGAGCCGGTGGCGAGAATGATGTTTTTTGCTTTGAGATGGCTGGCTTTGTTGTCATTCGTGATTTCGACGGTGAAGACACCGTTTTGGGCGGGGCCGGTGAGTTTGCCGTAGCCTTTCACTGTCTCGACTTTATTTTTCTTCATCAGGAACTCTAGGCCCTTGGCGTGTTTGATGACGATTTTTGCTTTGCGTTCCTGGACGGCGGCCCAGTTGAGTTTGCGGGCGTCGACGCCCTCGATGCCGAATTCTTTTGCGTCTTTCAAATGATCCCAGAGTTCGGCATTGAAGAGCAGCGCTTTCGTCGGGATGCAGCCGACGTGCAGGCAAGTGCCGCCGAGGAATCCGTCTTTTTCGATGAGCGCGGTTTTCAGGCCGTACTGGCCGGCGCGGATGGCGGCGGTGTATCCGGCGGGGCCGCTGCCGATGATGGCGATGTCATAAAGTGTGTCGGGCAAAGTATTAATCCTCTGTTCTCAGCATGAAGAGATGCGCGATGGCAAACGAATGATTCTAGAACAGGAGAATCAGGACGGCAAAGACCAGGATCTTAACCACAGAGGGCACCGAGGAACACAGAGGAAATTGGGCGGATTAACTGCGAAACTTACGGAACTTGTGGACGAGGCGAAGGGGACGGAGGAGAACACCTTGCAATGGCGATGCTTCTGCTGAGGAGCACGGGGTCCTTCGACTGCGTAGCAGCTTCGCTGATCGCGAAGCTGCTACTGCGCTCAGGATGACAGGGCCTTGGTGGCGTTAGTTGTTTTCGTTGCTGGCGCGCTTCCAGGAAATCAGTTCGCCGATGGTGGAACTGGTGCTGGAGACGGGCTGTTTGTAGGCTTCCACTTCCGAGCGCGAGGCTTCTTCGCCGACGGCGCGGATGCTGAGTCCGACTTTCTTTTCTTCCGGACTCATCTTGATGATCTTGAAGTCGTGCTCGAGGCCGGGCTCGAGATGAAGCGGTTGGCCGTTTTCGTCGGTGGCTTCGGACTTGTGGCAGAGGCCTTCGACGCCCTCGGCGATTTCGACGAATGCGCCGAACGCGGCTACGCGAAGAACTTTGCCCTTCACAACGTCGCCGATGTGATGGGTCTGGAAGAAACTCTCCCAAACATCGGGTTGAAGCTGTTTCACGCCGAGCGAGAGACGGCGCTTGTCGGGTTCGATTGCGAGCACGATCGCTTTGACGCGGTCGCCTTTCTTCAGCACTTCAGAAGGATGCTTCACGCGCTTGGTCCAACTCAGGTTGCTGACGTGGACCAGGCCGTCGATGCCGTCTTCGATTTCGATGAAGGCGCCAAAGTCTGTGAGGTTGCGCACGCGGCCTTCGACGGTCATGCCGACGGGGAATTTCTCGTGCAGAGAATCCCACGGATTGGCCGCCAGTTGCCGCATTCCAAGCGAAATGCGGCGCTCGGTTGGATTCACGTTGAGAACCACGCACTCGACCTGATCGCCGACGTTGACCAGCTTCGACGGATGTTTCATGCGCTTCGACCACGTCATTTCGCTGACGTGAACCAGGCCTTCGATGCCCTGCTCGAGTTCGACGAATGCGCCGTAGTCGGTCACGCTGATCACGCGTCCGCCAACGTGGGCGCCCTCGGGATAGCGATGTTCGGCGTCGAGCCAGGGGTCGGGCGTGAGTTGCTTGAATCCCAGCGAAACGCGCTGCTTATCTTTGTCGTACTTCAGGACCTTTACTTGAATCTGATCGCCGACGTTGACCAGATCTTTCGGGTGAGTCAGGCGCCCCCAGGACATGTCGGTAATGTGAAGCAGACCATCGAGGCCGCCGAGGTCGACGAACGCGCCGTACTCGGTGAGGTTCTTGACTACGCCGGTGAGGATCGATCCTTCTTCGAGGTGCTCGAGGGTCTTTGAGCGCTTTTCGTTCTGCTCCCCTTCGAGCAGGTCTTTACGGGAGACCACTATGTTGCCGCGTTTCTTGTTGAGCTTGATGACCATGACCTCGAGGGTCTGGCCTTTCATGCCGTCGAGATTGCGGATGGGGCGCAGGTCGACTTGTGAGCCGGGAAGAAAAGCATGGGCGCCGAGAATGTCGACGGTGAGGCCACCCTTGATGCGATCGACGACTACGGCTTGGATCGGCTTCTTCTCGTTGTAGGCCTTTTCGATTTCTTCCCAGGCGTGAATTCGCTGCGCCTTCTGGTGCGAGAGGTTGATGTAGCCTTCCTCGGCCGGGCCCTTGTCGCGCATCACGTCGATCTCGTCACCGGGCTTGAACTTGGGCTTGCCCTCGTGATCGAGCACCTCCGCCAGCGGCAGCATGCCTTCCGACTTGGCGCCGATATCGACGACCACGTGGGTCGGAGTCAGCTTCAGCACGGTGCCCTTGATGACGCGGTCTTCACTCACTGCCTCTTCGGCTTCGGTGGTGAAGGTCTCCAGCACGGAGGCGAAATCCTCGGCGGGAGCGGCTTTTTCGTCCACAGTCTTTTCTTCGACGGCAGAGGGCGCGTGGGTCTCGGCGGAATGGTCGCTTGAATGATCGGTGGAGGCGGCAGCCTGATTCAGTTCGGGCTGGTGTTGCTGCTCTGTCGTCGGTTCAGTTTCAGTTGCGACAGCGGAGTTGGATTCGGAGTTGGGGGCGGTGGTCTCGTCGAACAAGGTTATGCCTCTCTGATGACGGGATGCGGGGCCTGCTTTGCGGACTGCTGGACGAGTCGTTTGGTTGTGGTGGGCCCACCCTGGCGAGTGAGCTTGGACAATCCCAGCGGTCGGACGTTTTCACAGAGAACCCGCGTCCAATGGGAACTCTTCGACTATAGCAACCGCGCGCGAACAGTGTCAAACCCAATTAGTGCATATGTTACAGGAAGGTTTCAGGGTTACAGTTTCGTGACACGCTACTCATCTGCTAACCTGCCCTGCTATGGATTACCTTTGGACGCCGTGGCGTTATGCCTATGTCTCGTCCACGGAAAAAACCGGCAAATGTGTCTTTTGCGACGCGCCGAAGGAAGATGACGCGAAGGCGCACATTGTGTATCGCGGGCAGCATTGCTTCGTTATTTTGAATGCGTTTCCGTACACGCCGGGGCATGTGATGATCGTGCCGTACGCGCATCTGGATGAGTTGCAGAAACTTCCCGTCGAGGCGGCGCAAGAGATGATGGCGCTTTCGCAGCGCATGGAAACGGTGCTGCGCGAACTCTATCGGCCGGACGGAATTAACCTGGGGATGAATATTGGCAAGGCCGCTGGGGCGGGGATTGCGGGGCACATTCACATGCATGTGCTGCCGCGGTGGGTGGCGGATGCGAATTTCGTGTCGGTGATCGGGGAGACGCGGGTGCTGCCGGAGATGCTGGATGTGACTTGGGAGAGAATGCGGGCGGTGATGAAGTAGGTGCCACCGGAAACGCGGTGTCATCCTGAGCGGCGTCTTTGGCCGCGAAGGATCAATGAACTCGCGGCCAGTTGCATGGGTCCTTCGCTTCGCTCAGGATGACAACGAAGATTTAGCCGGTTAGTTCCTCCATCTCTTTTTCGTCAAGCACTGCGACGCCTAGTTCCTTCGCTTTGTCGAGCTTTGATCCTGCGTCGGCGCCCGCCACTACGTAGTCTGTTTTCTTACTGACTGAGCCGGTTACTTTCCCTCCTGCGTCTTCGATCATCTTTTTGGCTTCGTCGCGGGTATATTTTTGCAGCGTGCCGGTTAGGACGAAGGTTTTGCCGGCGAGTTTTGTGCCGCGTTCTTTTTTCTTGCCTTTGAAGGCGAGTCCGGCTGCGCCGAGGCGCTCGACCAGCTTGCGGTTGGCGGGGATGCTGAAGAATTCTACGATGCTTTCGGCGATGCGGGGACCAACTTCGTCAACGTTCTGCAATTCTTCGACGCTGGCCTGCTCCAGCGCTTCCATCGATCCGAAATGCTCGGCCAGGAATTGCGCGGTGCGCTCGCCGACCATGCGAATGCCGAGGCCGTAGATTACGCGCTCCAGCGGCAGCTTCTTCGAGGCTTCGATCTCGTCGAGGATGTTCTGTGCGGACTTGTCGCCCATGCGCTCCAGGGTGAGCAGGTCGGCTTTGGACAGCTTGTAGATGTCGGCGACGTTTTTCACCAGGCCGCGCTCGGTGAGTTGCGTGACCAGGGCGTCGCCCATGCCGTCAATGTTCATGACGCCGCGCGAGGCGAAGTGCAGGATGGTTCCGAGAAGCTTCGCCGGACAGTCGGCGTTGACGCAGCGGAAATCGACTTCGCCTTCGGGGCGGACGACCTTGCTTCCGCAGACCGAGCACTTCACGGGATCTTCGATTTCTTTTTCTCCGCGGGGACGATCTTTGTCGACCTCAACCTCAACAACCTTTGGAATCACATCGCCGCCCCGCTCGACGCGGACCCAGTCACCGATCTTCACCCCGAGTCGGCGAATTTCGTCCAAATTATGCAGGGTCGCGTTGCGAACGGTCGTTCCACCGATCGGAATTGGGGCCAATTCCGCGACGGGCGTCAGTTTGCCGGTGCGGCCCGTCTGCCAGCGAACGTTTTCCAGTTTCGTGACTCCGCCGCGGGCGGCATACTTGTAGGCGATGGCCCAGCGCGGAGCTTTGCCGGTGAAACCGAGTTCGTCTTGCAGGGCGATGCGATCGACCTTTATGACGATGCCGTCGATTTCGTAGGGCAGCGAATCGCGCTTGGCCTCCCACTCCTGAATGAAGGCCCAGACCTCGTCCATTGAATGGACCAGGCGGCGGTGCTGGTTAACTTTGAATCCGGCGGTATCGAGGGCAGCGAGAGTTTTCGAGTGATGATCGAAGAAGGTGCGGCCGTCGACTAGCAGCATGTAGGGGAAGTAGTCGAGGCGGCGTTCGGCGGTGATGTTGGCGTCGAGCTGACGGACGGTGCCGGCGGTGAAGTTGCGAGGGTTGGCGAAAGTCGGCAGGCCGTTGCGTTCTCGTTCTTCGTTGATTTTCTTGAATGACGCGGTGGGCATGAGCAGTTCGCCGCGGGTTTCGAAATCGGGCGGGACTCCGGCTTTCTTCAGGCGCTCCTTCGGAATCGACAACGGGATCGAGCGCACGGTGCGGACGTTGAGGGTGACATCTTCGCCGACTGAGCCGTCGCCGCGGGTGATGCCGCGGGTCAGCCTGCCGTCTTTGTAGATCAGCGCCAGCGACATGCCGTCGAGTTTCAGCTCGCACACGTAGGCGACGTCGCTGCGGCCGGTGAGTTCGTGCACGCGGCGTTCCCAGTCGCGGAGTTCTTCCTCGTTGTAGGTGTTGTCAAGCGACAGCATGGGGGAGGAGTGCGCGACCTTGACGAATCCCTCGCGGGGCTTGCCGCCGACGCGCTGCGTGGGCGAGTCTGGAGTGATGAGCGCGGGATGCTCGCGTTCCAAGTCTTTCAGTTGCCGCATCAGGTGGTCGTATTCGGCGTCGCTGATTTCGGGATGGTCGAGGACGAAGTAGAGATGCTCGTGGTGGCGGATTTTCTCGCGCAGGGCCTCGATCTTTTTTTCGACGTCTCTTAGGGCAGGCATCGGGCAGATTATAGTCAAGGAGCTTGATGAGTGAAATCGGGCAGGCGCGGCCCTACGGGATTCGTTTGAGCCGACAGAAAAGGCTTTAACCACAGAGTGCACTGAGGATCACAGAGGAAGTCGCCTTCGATGCGTGGCTGTGGAAAACGCTCCCTTGTGCAGAGACCACGTCTGAGGCAAAATTGTGGGTTTGCAGAGCCGTTCGTAAGGGAACCAATGCCGAAGGCCTCCGACCCGGTTGATGCGGTCGCCGTTACGAATCCTTACCTGCGTCAAATTCCTCTGGCGCTGCTCAACGCTTTCAACACCAATAACCGTATTAACCATTACATGATCGACCATCTTCCACCCGCAGCGTGGAAAGCGAAGCCGGCTGACGGCAAAGGGCGCACCATCGCCGCCATCGTGGCGCACATGCACAACGTGCGCGTGATGTGGCTGAAGGCTGCGAAGGCACAGGACATTCCGGAGCAACTCGATCGTGCCACGGTCACACCGTCGCAAGCTATGCGCGGACTGGAAGCCAGCCGTCATGCGCTGTGTGTCGTGCTAAGCCGCGGGTTTGAGACGGATGGGCGCGTGCGGGGCTTTCGTCCTGATGTTGCCGGATTCCTCGGGTACCTGATCGCGCACGACGCCCACCACCGAGGACAAATCACGATGCTGGCCCGGCAGATCGGGCATCCGCTGCCGCAGAAAGCCATGTTCGGGATGTGGGAGTGGGGCTCCCGCTGAGCATTCTAAAATCCCCCCACCGATCACTTCTGATTAGCTCTGATCGTCACGCAGCGCCATCCTGCTCAGGTACAATCCAGCTTCGACAATCGAGCTTTGACGATCAGCTTCGACGACGTTATGCGCAAGGCGGCCTTGCTCTACAACCCGGATTCCGGCGGCAGCAAGCGGCGCCAGCGGGAATTGGAATCCGCACTCGCAGTGCTCAGGGACGGCGGCGTCGAAGCCGAGCTCGTGCCCACGGAGTCGAAGTATCACGCCGGGGACGAGGCCCGGCTGGCCCTTGAGTCTGGTTGTGACACGATCTTTGCCTGCGGCGGCGATGGGACTATTCATAACATCGCCCAAGTCGTGGCCAACTCGCCCGCGGCGCTGGCCGTTCTGCCGCTCGGAACGGCCAACGCACTGGCGCACGACCTGAACCTCCCGCTCAAAGTGGTGGCGGCGGCAAAGGCGTCACTACGCTACACGCCACGCCGCATCGCGCTCGGGCGCGTGGCTTGTACCGATCTGCGGGGCAATCCCAAGACGCGTTATTTCGTGGTCGCGGCCGGCATTGGAGTCGACGCGCATTTGTTCTACAAACTCCACAGCGGGATCAAGCAGCGCATGGGGATGGCAGCTTACTATGCGAAAGCCTGGAACCTCTGGCTGACCTATCCCATGACGCGCTTCGTGGCGGAGTACTCCGAAACCGGGTCGGAGGTGGCCCGTCAGGCAGAGGTGACCGAGTTGCTGGCGGTGCGTATTCGCCAGTTCGGCGGCGTGGTACAGGAGCTGGCTCCGGGAGCGTCGCTCGATCGGGACGACATGCGGCTGGTCTGCTGCCGGACGGGCAGTCGATTAGCGTATCTCACCTACGTGACCCGCGGGCTGCTGCGGCTGCGCTGGACGGTTCCTGGCATCGACCTCGCATACAGTATGCGTGTCGTCTGCCAATATCGCCAGCCCGCAGCCGCATCGCCAGAGGAGCGGAAGATGGAGCAGCGCAACATCTACGTCGAAGCCGATGGCGAACTGCTGGGCACCCTGCCGGTCGAAATCACCGTAGTTCCGAACGCGCTCAACCTGCTCGCGCCGCCGCGCTGAACAGGGCATCGCTCGATACGGCGGTCAAAGCAAATTGCTTTACGATAGAATTCCTCCAAGCGCTTGGAACCTATTACTCACTTCCTGACCGGCGCGTGCATGGGGCGTGCCGGGCTCAACCGCAAGACTGCGCTGGCCACGCTTACGCTCACGCTCGCCGCCGAAGCTCCCGACCTGGACGTGATCGGCGCCTTTCGCGGTCCGGCGTTTGGGTTCGCTCATCATCGTGGATTCACTCATTCGTTCGTCGGCGTGCCGCTCGACGCTTTGGTCGTAGTTGGCTTCGTGTATCTGATCTGGCGTCTGGGCGGGCGGAAGGTCAAAGATCCTAAGCTGCCGCCGCGTTGGGGGTTGCTCTTCCTTTACGCGTGCCTCGCGGGACTCAGCCACATTCTGCTCGACTTCACGAATAACTATGGCGTACGGCCCTTCTGGCCATTTTCGGAGAAGTGGTATTCGTGGGACATTGTGTTCATCTTCGAGCCCGTGATCTTCGCGTTTCTGATTCTGGGGTTGGTGGTGCCGGCACTGTTCGGGATGATCGACCAGGAAATAGGCGCACGCAGTCGCGGTCCCCAAGGCCGGGTCGCCGCTACGCTCGCGCTGGCTGGAGTCGTTCTGCTGTGGGGGCTGCGCGATTTCGAACACCGCCGCGCCGTCAACGCTCTGGAAGCTCGCACTTATAACGGAGTCGACCCGCTGCGGGTTTCGGCGTACCCCAAGTGGATGGACCCCTTCCACTGGGACGGCGTCGTCGAAACACCGGCGTTCTTCGGGCTGGCTCCGGTGAATTCGCTGGGGCCGGAGGTCGATCCCGAGGGGCGCATGGAAATTCGATATAAGCCGGAGGAAACGCCCGTTACGCTCGCCGCGAAAAAATCTTACGTTGGACGCGTGTTTCTGGATTGGGCGCAGTATCCGATTACTGAGACCGAAACTCTGCAGCCTCCGCAGCAGGGCTCGATCGTGCTTTTTCGGGATCTGCGCTATTCCGGGATGGCGAGCACGACGTTCAGCCGCCGCAGTCGTGGCGCGTTGAGCCGAGCCGTGGAAATCGACGAGAACCTGCTCGTGGTCGGCGATGTCTACGACTCGGGTAACGGCCAGGTCGTGGTTCCGGAACCCGGGCAGCGTTAGCCAGGAATTGACTGCGGCGACGAACTGCGGTGAAAAGACAGTTTACCGATGGTTGACCGTGTAAAGAATCCGCGCTTCCTCGATCCGGCCTTGACTCCAGCCTCGCCAGCGCCCAAAATAAGCATTCAGTCTTTCGAGGTGATGATGCTTCCCTATCTATTTGTCCTCTTGGCCGTTGCCATCCGTTTCCTGCCACATGCCTGGCATTTCACGCCGCTGGCGGCTTCGCTTCTGTTTTTCGGCGCGCGCGGCCCGCGGCGACAAATGTGGATCCCGCTGGTTCTGGTGGCGGCGACCGACGTCGTCCTGACAAGATACATCTACGCCTACCATTTCACTTGGGACCAGCTGATCATCTGGGCTTGGTACGCGGCGATTCTGTGGCTGGGCACGAACCTGCGCGAAAAATCTGGTTTCTGGCGAGTGGTGGGAGCGGCGGTAACGAGTTCGGTCTCGTTCTTCGTGATCAGTAACTTCGCCGCGTGGGTTGCGATGCCGGGATTGTATCCGAGGTCTCTCGGCGGCTTGATGATGTCCTATGCCGCCGGGGTTCCGTTCTTCCGCGGCACCGCGGAGAGCGATCTGGTCTGCACCCTGGCAATGTTCGGAACGCCCGTGTTCCTGCAGATGCTGTCGGGATGGCTGCGTAAGTCGGGCGACCACACGGCCGCCGCATAGCCTTCGCCGCGTGGGTCCTAACTGGATCATGACGCCGAAGATCTACTTGTGAGCTTTCGGAGAGAGCTTGATCTCGAAGATTCTCGGCCACAGCTTTCCCGTAACGAACAGGCGTTTGCGAATTGGATCATAGGCGATGCCGTTGAGCACGGCTTCCGGTTCGAGACGATACATGGGGCTCAGTAGTCCGGTGAGGTCGATCCATCCGACCACATCGCCGGTCTGCGGAGAAATCCGGGCGACGCGGTTGCTGTGCCACAGGTTGGCGAAAACCTGTCCTTCTACAAACTCCAGTTCATTCAGTTGATCGACCGCAGTCGAGCCCTCGTGAACCTTGATGCGGCGCTTTTCCTGAAATGTCTCACCATCCAACACCCGAATTTCCGATGTTCCGTCACTGAGGAAGAGTTCTCGGCCGTTGGTGGCGAGGCCCCATCCTTCGCCTGAATACGAGAACCGGCGCAATAAACGGAAACTGTTCAGGTCGTAGACGAAGCCTATTCCCGACTTCCAGGTGAGTTGGATTACTTTGTCGTTAAGCAGGGTGATGCCTTCGCCGAAGAGGTCAGGCTCCAGATTGACTTGCTGGACGATCTCTCCCGTTTCAAGGCGGACTTTGCGAAGAGAAGATTGCCCTTCGCGACCCGTGCCTTCATAGAGGAAGCCGTCGCGATACGCGAGGCCTTGCGTGAAAGCGGATGTGTCGTGGGGATACACCGCAACGATGGCGAACGTGTATTCCTGCGGACGATGCGGGGAAGCCGGATGAGGAGCCTGTGCAAGCAGAAACGGACGGAAGCCGGTCAGCAGGAAGAGGACAACGAGGCGCGAAAGCGTTCGATTCATTTCACACCGGGCCAACTCTGGCATCTAGGATGACGGCAAGAACTGAGATTCGCCGCATCGTGGTTATTGTCCAGGCTGCGTCGCGGCCGCTCTTCTTTGGCGTAACACAAGCCACACGAGGACCCCGGCCACAATTGCAGCGACGATCCAAACCCAGTGCCGCATGACTACGCCGCCGAAAAGCTCCACAATCTGCGGGCCAAACCAAAGCACGAGGGTCGACAAAACCAGAAAGCGCACAAACCTTCCCAGGAAGATCGCCACCAGGAAATCGCGAAACCGCATTTCAAATACGG